>Ga0302046_10004038_pt1 | contig 13125 bp, 15 predicted proteins | sample RVTome_11_FD_200261 | JGI IMG/M metagenome (GOLD analysis project Ga0302046, IMG submission 200261) | Soil microbial communities from uranium-contaminated site in the Upper Colorado River Basin, Wyoming, United States - RVT147D111 (version 2) ...
CGGCGCGCGCGCGGGCGCCGCGCCGGGAGCGCCGCGACGCGCCCCGCCGTGAAAGCGGCGCAATCGGTGCTGAGCGGGCAGCGGCCGCAGGCGGGATTCGTGCGCGTGCAGATCGTGGCGCCGAGATCCATGATCGCCTGCGTGTATTCCGCGACCCGCGCGGCCGGTGTGCTGGCCTCCGCGAGTTCCCAGAGCTTCCGCGCTCCGCTTCCGCTCTGCGGCGCGTCCTCGACGAGAAACACGCGCGCGAGCACGCGCTTGGCATTCCCATCGAGAATGGGATGGCGCAATCCGTGCGCGAGCGCAAGGATCGCGCCCGCGGTAGAGCGCCCGATTCCGGGGAGCGCCATCAGCTCCTCGAGCGTTTCCGGAAGCCGGCCTTCGTGGCGCGCCACGATTTCCTGCGCCCCGCGATGCAGATTCCGCGCCCGTGCGTAATAACCGAGGCCTGACCAGAGCCGCAACACCTCGTCGAGCGGCGCTGCGGCGAGCGTCGCTGCGTCCGGAAACCGTGCGATGAAGCGATCGAAGTACGGCTTGACCGTCTCGACCTGGGTCTGCTGAAGCATAACCTCGGAAATCCAAACGCGATAAGGCGTCGGATCCTGCTGCCAGGGCAGGTGCCGCCGTCCATGGGCTTCGAACCAGGGCAGCAGTAATTCGGCGAGATTCTCGGGCCGCATGTTCATGGCGCCGGGCCGCCGCCCCGTTCGACGCGGATGACGGAATCGCGGAGCTTCGCGCCGGCGACGCGGGCTTCCGCGATGCGAATCTCGGCATCGATGTCGAACTCGGCGAGCTGCGCGACAGCCGCCTCGAGCGTCGCTTTCTTCTTTCGGGCCACTTTCACTTCCGGCGCCAGGTAGCGGTTCACGTCGATGCGATCGAGGTTTGCGCGAATCAGGCGCTTGCCCGGCACGACCCGCGCGTCGAAATTCGTGTCGTCGAGCCGGCCGGTGATGGGATCGAGATGCAGTTCGCCCCCCCGCATGCTGCCCTGGAGCGATAGCTGCAGCGTTTCGAATGCCTTCGGGTCCGTGGTCGCAGGGAGTGGACGGCCGAAGGCGATCGCCGGAGCACGCGGCGCAAACGGTCCGGTCTTCAACTGGAAGTCGGCCTGCAGCTCCGGCTTGTCGAAATCAATGCTGCCGCCGAACTCTCCGGGAATGCCCGCGAGTTGGAAGCTTCCGTCGTCGAGCGTCGCGATCCCCGTCGTACCCTCGAAGAATGCGCGCTTCATCGCGCCCTTGAGCTCGACACCTGCGAGCGGCAGCGGATCGCCGCCGGCCCAGCCGCGGAAAGCGAGCCCGCTCGCCTCATATCGCCCCAAGCCAAGATCGAGCTTGCCCTGTCCCTTGAGCGCATAGTGAATGGTGTTCGCGCCGAAAATTCCACCGAGACGAAGCTCGAGCGGAAACGCAACGGCAGGCGCCACGTCTTCCGCCGCGACCGTGATCGCCGTCAGCCGCCACCGCGAGTCCGCCGCCTTGTCCTCGTATTCGATCGTGCCGCGCTCGAGATCGAGCTTACCGAGCGACCACGCCGAGCCGGCTTCTCCCCCCGCTGCGGCAGGCGCGTTGAACAGGTGCGACCAGTTCGTCTCGCCGTCCGCGGCGACCTTGAGGCGCGCGAGCGGTTCGGAGATCGAGAGCGCCTGGACGACGGTCCGACCAAAAATGCTGCCCCAGGGAATCGAGGCGCGGACCCGGCCGATCACGAGCAGGGGCTCCGGGCCGAATCCGGGCGGCTGAGCGATCGTGAGTCCGCCGATGTCGAGCGCCGGTAGCGGCAGCAGTGCGAGGCGGAGCGAATCGATCGTCGCCGGCAAGCCGGTCGTTTCGGTCACCCACCCGGCGACGACGCGACGCGCCATCGGCGTGCGGCTACCGATCCAAAGGATGGCAACGGCCGCCACCGCGAGCATCGCGATGGCAGCCGGAATGAGGATCAGTAGACGTTTCGGCTGCATGAACCCGGTGGTCGACTCGGACCACCGGATTCTATATCAGCGGTCGCAGATGCTGATTTCGCCGGACAGCGTCCGGATCTCGACCCGCGCGCCGCCGCTGCCCTGGGTGAAATTGAGCTCGCTTCCCGGGGTGTATTTGCTCGTGTCGCGCGCCTTCTGGCCGAAGCAGTTCTCGATGTCGCCGCTGAAGGATTCGATGTCGAAGTCAGCGTTGACCGGCGGTTTCAGTATCAGGGAAATCACGCCGCTGATCGATTCCATCTCGACGCGCGCCGTCGGGGCCAGGTCCGCACGGATATCGATGTCGCCCGACACCGAACCGACGCTCAGGTGCTGCGCTGCGGCGACCGTGGCGCTGATGTTGCCGCTCACGACCTCGCCCTCGTAGCTGCCGCGAATCCCGCTGACGGTGGCCGATCCGCTCACGTTCTCGGTCTTTACCAACGCCTTGCCGCCATTCCCCGCGAGCGTCACGTCGCCGGAAACCGAGGCGAGAGAGACCGGGGCGTCGAATGCCTGCGTCTCGACGTCACCGCTCACCGACTTGAGCCGCTGCTCGCCGCGCGCGCCGCTGACATTGATATCCGCGCTCACCGTGTCGACGATGAGGCGCGCGCCCTTCGGGACGCGAAGTGTCAGGATCGCGTCGTCCGCGTCTCCGTGACGATATTTGCCCTTTGGCCGGTCGACCTCGATGCGCACATGGCGCTCGGTCGCCTCGAATTCGAGCTCGTCCTTGTCGCTCTCGAGCACGGCAACGAGCTCGACTTCGTTGCGGTCCCAGGCCGTGACGTCGACGCTGCCCTGGACATTCGAGACCTCGACAGTCGCGTCGGACGCAACGTTCACGCGCTTCGTCAGCTTCTGCTCCGCCGTCGCGGGCAGGGCGATGACCGCGAGCATCGCGGCGGCAAACAGGGCGTTCCGAATGCTCATCTCAGGTTCTCCTCGTGAAGCCGTCACCGGTGGTGACGACCATCGAATACAACTGCAATTCCTGCTTGTAGGCCCCGACCAGGAGCCCGTTCAACATGGCGCTCGCGGGGTCCTGTGCGAGCGCCGCATCGATCTCGTCGGCCGCGGTCTGGATGATCGCGAGATTCTTCAGGATCGCCTCGCGGGTCTGCGGCCGGAGCTGCGCGAATTTCTCGCGGAACCGGACGAGCAGCTCGTCGCGCGCGGCGAGTTCCGCCGCCGTGAGTCCCGAACGCGTCCCGTAGTTGACCGGTACGATCGCGGTCTCAACCGTCTGCGGCCGCGCAATCTGCGTCGCGGAATCGGGCTCCCGCATCAGGCCCCAGGTCAGCAGCGCCGAAACCGAGGCGACCAGGAAGCCTGCCGCGAGCGCGGCCGGCCAACCGAACGCGCGGGAGCGCGCCTGTTGCGGCCGTTCCGCAATCCGCGCGGCGATCGCGGGCCACAGGTCGCGCCGCGGCGCCACGTCCTTCGGCAGCTCCGCGGCCCTGGCGAGCAGCGGATCGGGAGGCTCATTCCGCGGGCCGAATGAGATAGTGGTCATGTCGATTGCTCCGTGCCCATGCGGGCGCGCATCAGGTGGCGCGCGCGATGCAACTGGGCCTTGCAGGTCCCCACCGCGACGCCCAGCATGCCCGCGGCTTCCTCGTGGCTGTAACCGTAGATCCCGTGGAGCACGACGATGTCGCGCGCCCCCGGCGGCAGCGCCGCGATCGCCCGCTCGATGTCGATCGGTGTCGCCTCGTCCATCGGGTGTTCCGCCACGAAATCCATCTGCTCTCCTGTCTCGTCCGTCAGGCTGACTTCGTTCCGGCCCTGGGGGCTGCGCCTCCGTGCCAGCACCGCATTGACCGCGATTCGGTGCAGCCACGTTGAGAAACTGCTCCTGCCCTCATAGCCCGGCAGGCTTCGCCACGCGTTGACGAAAGTGTCCTGGGTCAAGTCTTCCGCCGATTCGGGCTGGCCCGTCATGCGCAGGCAAAGCCCATAAACGCGGCCGACGTGCTGCCGATACAGGTCCTCGAAGGCGTTCGAGTCGCCTCTGCAGGCCCGCGCCACGAGTTCGCCGCTGCTCTCCGCCGCACTCGCCAGAATCGTCACCCGCAGCATCCAATCCGTTGTCCGTTCATGTACTTGGACGCTCCGGCCGCCCCAATGGTTGGAAGCCTTACAATCCGCACGCTATGGCAGCGCAGTTTGCGACGATCACCGGCTGGGGCAAATGCATGCCGCCCGCCATCCTGTCGAACGCCGACCTGGCGACCTTTCTCGATACCGACGACGAGTGGATCCGCTCGCGGACCGGCATCCACGAAAGGCGCGTCTCCCACGTCACGCTCGGCGAGCTGGGTTATGTCGCCGCCTGCCGTGCGCTGGCGGGCGCAGGCCTCGAGGCGGGCGACCTCGACCTCATCGTCTTCGGCACCTGCAGCATGGACGAGCAGGTGCCGAACATGGCTTCCTGGGTCCAGAACAAGCTGGGCGCCCATGGCGCCGGCGCGATGGACGTCAATACGGCCTGCACCAGTTTTCTCTACGGCCTCACCACTGCAAGCTCGATGATCAAGACCGGCGTGGTGCGCAACGCGCTCGTGATCGGCGGCGAGCTGATCTCGTCGCTGATGGACTGGAGCAATCGCAACGTGTCGGTGCTCTTCGGCGACGGCTGCGCCGCGGTCGTGCTCCAGGCGACCGCGAAAGAAGAAGGAGTGCTCGCCGACAAGCTCGGTTGTTACGGTGACGTGCGCGGGATTCTCCAGGTTCATGGGATGGGAACGCGCTACGCCAACCGCGGCTGGGTTCTCGGCGACACCGAATGGGTGTTCGAGGGACAGGAAATCTTCAAGCGCGCGGTCGTCGGTATGAGCCGGGCCTGCGAGGCCGTCCTGTCGGCGCGCAGCCTCCACGCGGACGACGTGTACCTCGTCGTGCCGCACCAGGCCAATCTCCGCATCATCGAGGCCGTCGTGAAGCGCGCCGGCATCCCGATGGAGAAGTGCTACGTCAACATCGAGCGCTACGGCAACATGTCTTCCGCGACCGTGCCGGTCGCGCTCGTCGAGGCGCTCGAAGACGGCCGCGTCGCGCCCGGATGCAATCTCCTGCTGACGGGCTTCGGCGCCGGGCTTTCCTGGTCCGCGCACGTGTTGCGCTGGGGCGAGCGGATCACTCCGCTCGGCCAAAGCGACGCGGAGCTTCCCCCCTGCCCCAAGAGCGCGCTCGAAATCGTCCGCGGCTACATGGCGCTCAAGCAAGGTTCGCGCCTGACGCAAGCCGGCTGACGAGTTCTTCATACAGCTTCACGAACCGGTCAGCCGCGCCGGCTACATTTTCCCGCCAGTGCTCCGCCGCCCGGTCGTCGGCGCCGTCGCTCACGTACTTTGCGCAGGCGAATCCCGCGCCTTCGATGCGGCAGACCTTCGCGAGCGCGTAGGCTTCCATGTCCACGACGCCGCACGCGACCCGTTGCGCGCGCGTCGCGAACGAATCCCCGGTGCCGCACAGGGCTTCCGGCAATCCGGTAAAACAGGGCGGGAACTCCAGCACGGGCGGCAGCGCATCGAACGGCGTCACGCCCGGCGCAAAGCCCAGCGGCGAGACATCCATGTCGCGATCCACGAACCGGCGGCAGGCCACCAGCGTGCGCGGCGGCACGCTGACCCCGCCGGCCGTGCCGAAGTTGACGACGAATGGCGGCCCGCGGCCTTCACGGCGATGGTGCCCGAGCCGACGTGTGAGGGCGACTGCCGCATTCACTTTCCCGACACCGGTGTAGAGAACCTCGATCCCTTGCTTTTCGAATCGGCCGTCGCTTTCGGCCGGCAGCGCCATGGCGACGACGATGGCGGGCCCTTCACGCGCCATAGCGGATGACGGTGCGCGCAGCCTGGCCCTGGCAGCGAAAATCGCGGGCGATGCCGAGATCGATCAGCACGCCAACGTGCAGGATCCGGAATCCGGCATCTGCGGCGAGCGCCGCCGCGGCGGCGAGCGTGCCACCGGTCGCAAGCACGTCGTCGGTCAGGAGCAGCTTCCCTGCCCCGCGCTGCATCTCGAGCACGCCCGCGCCGTATTCCAGCTCGTAGCGGCGCTCGACGACCGGCGGGGGCAGCTTCCCTTTTTTGCGGATCGGCACGAAACCCTTGCGGCGCCTTTCGGCGAGCGCAGCGGCGAGTATGAAACCGCGCGATTCGACGCCGGCGACCGCGTCGGTTTCCGCCCACTCGGCTTCGCTCCAGAGCCCGTCGAGGGCGTCGATCGCCTCATTGAAATGCGTGCGCAGCAAGGGCGTTATGTCACGGAACAATATGCCCGGCTGCGGAAAGTCGGGAACGTCGGCAATGAGACGGGCAAGCGGATGCATGAAATCCTCGTCAACCCGGGCCGCATGCGGCCGTTCCTCTCAGTGAACGCCACAAATCGTGAGCGATTGGTGCAGGAGACTCAACATGTTCAGGAAACTCGCCCTTGCCGCCGTACTGACGGCGATCGCCGCGCCGGCCGTGGCAGGCACGCCCTGGCTCGATGCGCGCGAGCAGAACCAGCGCCAGCGCATCGCAAAGTCGGACGGCATCGTCACGCGCGCCGAGCGAATAGAGCTGCAGCGCCACGCCAACCGAATGAGCACGCGAATCTATCGCCAGAAGCACGTCCCGCAGTCGCGTTGATGCCCATGGCGCTCCCTGAAGGGGACGTTCACCTTTGCCGCAGTGCGGCAAAGGTGAACGTCCCCTTCAGGGAGCGCCCATGGTGGCCGCCGACGTGTTGTCACGGATGAAGTCGCCGATCTCGCGAATAGCCCTATCGCCCGCGGCGAGGCCACGCATCGCCGGAAATACGTGCGGCATTCCGTGCCACACGCTCGTCTTCGCCCCGGCGACGCGCGCAGCGAATCTGAGCGTATCGTCGAGCAACAGCTCCGAGCTCCCGACCAGGAGCATCATCGGCGGAAGGCCGTTCAGGCGCCCGAACAGCGGAGACAACCGCGGATCGCGCAGGTCGAGACCCGTGCCGTAGTAAGTCTGAATCGACCGCATGGTCGCGGCGCGGAACATCGGGTCGATTCCGTCGTTGCGCTCCATCGAGGCGCCGCTGAACGTCAGGTCGAGCAGCGGCGACATGAGGATGATCGCGGCCGGCTGCGGCATGCCCTCGTCGCGCGCGCGCATGGCAGTCACGACCGCGAGATTGCCGCCCGCCGAATCGCCGGCGAACACGATGCGGCCCGGATCGATGCCGGACGACAGCAGGTAGTTCCAGGCCGCGAAGCAATCTTCCGTCGCGGCCGGAAACGGATGCTCCGGCGCCAGCCGATAATCCACCATGAATCCGCGCGCGCCGGATGCCCGACCGATCGCCGCGAGCAGCGGATCGTGAATCGCCCGCGCTTCCGCGATGAAGCCGCCGCCGTGGAAGTAAAGGATCACGCCGCCGGGCGGGACCCCCGCCGGCTGGATCCACCAGGCCCGCGCCTCTCCGACTGCGACCGGCTCCGAGGACTCGAAGGATTCACGTCTCGCAATGAACGGCGCCGCGCGCGCGGTCAGAGCGCGGATGCGGGGCGGACTCGGATCGCGCGCGAGGACGGCCCGTGCCACGTTCAGCACGCGTTCGATCGCCCAGCGCTGCGCGGCTTCACGCATGGCGGCATACTGCCACATGGGCCGCATCTTCGAAGTCCGCAAGCACGCGATGTTCGCGCGCTGGAACCGCATGGCGAAGCAGTTCGCGCGGATCGGCAAGGACATCACCATCGCCGTCAAGTCCGGCGGCGCGGACCCTTCGAACAACCCGGCCTTGCGCCGCGTGATCCAGAACGCCCGCGCAATCAACATGCCGAAGGACAAGATCGAGGCGGCGATCCGGCGCGCGTCCGGACAGGGCGCGGCGGATTACCAGCAGGTGCTCTATGAAGGCTACGCGCCGCACGGAGTCGCGTTGCTCGTCGAAACGGCGACGGACAACCCGACGCGAACGGTCGCGAGCGTCCGCAACATCCTCAGCAAGCACGGCGGCAACCTCGCAAGCAATGGAAGCGTCAGCTTCCTGTTTCGGCGCATGGGGGTTTTCCGCCTCGACCCTGCCGGCATCGACCAGGACGAGCTTGAACTCGACCTGATCGACCACGGGCTCGACGAAATGGGCGAAGGCACCGGCGAGAGCGGCGAAGCGCAGCTCGTCGTCCGCTGTGCTTTCGAGGATTTCGGGCAATTGCAGAAACGGCTCGAGGAAAGGCGGATCGCGCCCCTGTCAGCGGAGCAGGAATACATCTGCACGACGCCCGTCGAGTTGCCGGAAGCCTCGGCCGATGAGGCGCTCGAGGTCATCGACCGGCTGGAGCAGGACGACGACGTGCAGAAAGTCTACCACTCGCTGGCCTAAGCCGGCACGAAGCTTTCCTACAGAAGCACGGGCCGGTTCGGCTGCTCGTCACGATCCCCGCCATGTCCTGGAAAATGCCTGGCGAGCAGCCGCCCGATGCCGGCGATACCGGACTCCGCACCCTCGGCAAAGCGGCCGGCCCGGAAATGCGCCTCCATGTCCCTGCACAACGCGTCCCACTCGGACTGCGGCACGCGCGCAGCAATCGCGCGGTCTGCAACGATCTCGACGTCATGATCGGCCATCAGCACGTAGATCAGCACGCCATTGTTGCTCGCGGTGTCCCAGACTCCCAGTAGTCCGAAAACTTGCAGCGCGCGCTGTCGCGGCGTCACGTCGTACCAGAGTTCCGGCAGGTCGAATGCGGTCTCGATCGCGAACCTCAACTCCCCGGCATGCTGCGCTTCGACTCGCTTAAGGGCCTCCTCGATGCGCGCCAGCACTTTCGCCGTGAACCGGCGCCGCGTGCCCCAGCGGGTCGCAAACAAGTGCCGCAGCACGCGTGCGAGTTGCACGGGCTACCACCGCCCCGACGCGCCGCCGCCGCCGAAGCTGCCGCCGCCACCGCCGCCGAATCCCCCGCCGCCACGGCGTATGCCGCCACCGAACCCTCCACCGCCCCACCCGCCGGGTGACCAGCCGCCGTGGCCCGGGCGGCTCGACCAACGCCCGCCGTTCTGGAAACCGAGCATCAACGAAGCGATGAGTGCGAATACTCCGACTCCAATCGCGAAGCCGAGCGCCTGCGTCACCCACCAGACGAAAGAGCCAGTGGCGGCGCCGGTCGCGACGGAGCCCAGCGCGCGGCCGAACAGGGCTCGCAGCACGAGCGAACCGACGAAAATCAGACCCAGCACGAATGGCAAATGCTCAGCCAGTTTCTGCGGGCCGTCGATCCACCGCGCATCGGGGGCCGGCAACGGCTCGCCGTCAATGACGCGCATCATCTGCTCGATCCCCGCGCTGATTCCGCCCGCGAAGTCGCCCTGCCGGAAGAGCGGCGCGATCGTGTCGGAGACGATTCGCTTGCTCACGAGATCCGTGAGCACACCCTCGAGACCGCGGCCCACCTCGATGCGGAGGCTCCGGTCGTCCTTCGCGATCAGGAGCAGCGCCCCATCGTCCGGTTTCTCGCGTCCGAGTTTCCAGGCATCCACGACGCGGATGGAGTACTGCTCGATTTCCTCCGGTTGCGTGGTCGGAACGATGAGGACGGCGATCTGCGCGCCCTTCCGCGACTCGAATTCAGCGAGTCGCGATTCGAGTCTGGCCTGCTCCGCGGGCGAGAGCGTGCCAGTCAGGTCGGTGACGCGGGCCTTGAATGGCGGAATGGTTTGCAGCGCCGCAAGCAACAGCGGAGCCGCGACCAGCACGGCGAAACGCAGCGCGGAATGCCGGATCATTCGTTGTCGAAATCAACCGCGGGCGGCTTCGAGAGCTCCGCCTCGTTTTCGACTGTGAAGTTCGGCTTGACGTCGTAGTTGAACAGCATCGCCGTCAGGTTGACCGGGAACCGCCGGATGGTTCCATTGAAGGCCTGCACCGCTTCGATGTAGCGATTGCGGGCGACAGTGATGCGGTTTTCGGTGCCCTCGAGCTGCGCCTGCAGATCGCGAAAGTTCTGGTCCGACTTGAGGTCGGGGTAGTTCTCGCTGATGGCGATCAGGCTCTTCAGTGCATTCGTCAGTTCACCTTGCGCGGCCTGAAATTTCCTGAGCGCCTCCGGATCGTCGAGCATTTCAGGCGTGACCTGGATCGAAGTCGCGCGGGCGCGCGCCTCGGTGACGCCGATCAGCACCGCCTGCTCCTGGGCCGCGAAACCCTTGACGGTATTCACGAGATTCGGGATCAGGTCCGCGCGACGCTGATACTGGTTGACGACTTCGGACCAGGCGGCTGTCACCGCCTCGTCCTGGGTCTGGATCTTGTTGTAGCCGCAGCCGGACAGTGCCAGGCACGAAGCCGCGAGCAGGCCCGTAACAAGAAAGCGCATGGGACACCTCCCCTCCATCTCGGTGCGCGGATCGTCGCACACGGGCCTGACTTCCTGTATAGTCCGCGCGCCTTTCCCTCCTCGGACCCCCAAAATCATCATGAATTTCAAGGATCTCGGGCTCGAACCCGGGCTGCTTTCTGCCATTGCCGCGCACGGCTACGCCACCCCGACGCCGATCCAGGTGGAAGCCATTCCGCCCGTGCTCGCCGGTCGCGACCTGCTGGCCGGCGCTCAGACCGGCACTGGCAAGACAGCGGCTTTCGTGCTGCCCCTGCTACAACTGTTGCAAGCCGCCGCAGGCCGCGCCCCGCGCGCCCTGGTTCTTGCGCCGACCCGCGAACTCGCGGCCCAGATCCTGGAGAGCATCCGGGTGTATGGAGCGAAAAAGGCGCTGCGTTCGCGCGTGATCTATGGCGGTGTCGGCGAAAAGCCGCAGATCGATGGGCTGCGCTCGGGCTGCGACATCCTGGTCGCGACGCCCGGCCGCCTGCTCGACCTCGCGAACCGGGGTCTGGTCGATCTCTCGCAGGTCCGGCACCTCGTGCTCGACGAAGCGGACCGGATGCTCGACATGGGATTCATTCACGACATCCGGCGCGTCATCAAGCTGCTTCCATCAAAGCGCCAGAACCTGATGTTCTCGGCGACCTACACACCCGACATCCGCGCGCTCGCCGCGCGGATTCTCGTGAATCCGGCGCAGGTCGAAGTCACGCCGCCGAATAGCACGGTCGATCGCGTCGTGCAGCGCGCATTTCGCGTCGCCAAGGACGACAAGCGGCACCTGCTGGTTCACCTCTTCCGGAACGGGGCGAACGGCGAGGGCCGCTGGCAACAGGCGCTCGTGTTCACGCGCACCAAGCACGGCGCGAACCGCCTGGCCGAGCAGCTCGGGCGCGCCGGCATCCGCGCCGCCGCGATCCACGGCAACAAGAGCCAGGCGGCGCGAACCCGCGCGCTCGCCGATTTCAAGGCCGGCAGGCTGACGGCGCTCGTCGCAACCGAAGTCGCGTCGCGGGGGCTCGACATCCGCGAGCTGCCGCAGGTCGTCAATTACGACATGCCGCATGTGCCGGAGGATTATGTGCATCGCATCGGCCGCACGGCGCGCGCCGGCAACGACGGGCATGCGGTCTCCCTGGTTTCAGCGGACGAGGCATCGTTACTCCGGGACATCGAGAGGACGATGCGGCAGGTCGTGCCGTTCTCGCCGACACCTGTTTTCGCGCGCGGCGGTTAGCCGATTCGCTCGATCAGCGGCCGCGCTTCCGGCCGCTCACCACCGATTGAGTAGGCCCCGGTAATGGCCGCTGCTGCCGCTTCGGCGCCGGCGGCATCCGCCGCATGCACGCGCGCAATCGGCTCGCCCTTCTGTACCGTAGCGCCGAGCGGTGCGAGCCGGTCGAGACCGACCCCGGGATCGATCGACTGGTGCGGAGCCGTGCGCCCACCGCCGAGAGCCACGACGGCGAGGCCCAGCGCGCGCGTGTCGATCGCGGTCACGAATCCGCCTTGCGACGCCGGCACCTCGAGCGCGACCGGCGCCCTCGCCAGATGCGCTTCGGGCATTTCCATCAGGTCGGCGGGGCCGCCGAGACTCGCAACCATGCGCGCGAAGCGCTCGGCCGCGGCACCGCTTGCCAGCGAGCTGGCAAGCGCGGCGCGGGCCGTGTCGGCGTCGCCTGCGAGCCGGCCCAGTAACATGGCCTCCGCGCCGAGCGCGAGCGTCAGCTCGAGAAGCCGCGGATCGCAGGCTTCGCCCCGCAGCATCGAGATTGCCTCGCGCACTTCCAGCGCATTCCCCGCCGAGCGCGCGAGCGGCTCCGACATGTCGGTCAAAAACGCCGACACCGGCAGGCCCGCCTTCGCGGCGGTCGAAATCATCGAGCGCGCGAGCTCGCGCCCGCGCTCAGCTTCGGGAAGTACGGCTCCGCCGCCCGTCTTGATGTCGAGCACGAGCGCGTGCAGTCCTGCGGCCAGCTTCTTCGAGAGGATCGAGGCGACGATCAGCGGCAGGCAGTCGACCGTCGCCGTGACGTCGCGGATCGCGTAAAGCCTCCGGTCGCCGGGAGCGATGCGCTCGCCCGCGCCGATGATCGCGACACCCGCGTCGCGGAGCGCGCGGCGCACCCGTTCCGGGGGTGGTCGCGACTGGTAACCGGGAATCGATTCGAGCTTGTCGAGTGTCCCGCCGGTGTGCGCGAGTCCGCGGCCGACGATCATTGGCACCCAGGCGCCGCAGGCGGCGAGCATCGGCCCGAGCGCGAGCGAAACGAGATCGCCGATGCCACCGGTCGAATGCTTGTCGAGCACGGGGCCCGGCAACGATTCACTGCTCCAATCGAAGACTTCGCCCGTGTCGCGCATCGCCATCGTGAACGCCGCGCACTCGGCGGGCGTCATGCCACGGCAATGGACCGCCATTGCAAACGCGCCGACCTGTGCGTCGCCGAGGCTCCCGTCGCCGATGCTCTCCGCGACTCTCCTCAGTTCCGCGGCATCGAGCGTGCCGCCATCGCGCTTGATCCGGATCGTTTCCTGCGGCAACCAGGTCATCTGTCAAAGATAACCCGCGAGGGGGCGGTTTCGCGTCGATTGTCATAAGATGCATTAGATAATGCGTCCAAGTAGCCGAATGTAAAAAAGAATTTACCTGGCTGTCATGGATCATTGACGGTCGGCCGCGAAGCTGTCGGCCCATGAAGGTCCGCAGCGTTTTCATTTCGGACATTCACCTGGGGCATCGGGGCAGCCGCGCGAACGAACTGCTTGAGTTCCTCGCGGAAGTCGACGCACGCAATAT
>Ga0302046_10004039_pt1 | contig 13123 bp, 10 predicted proteins | sample RVTome_11_FD_200261 | JGI IMG/M metagenome (GOLD analysis project Ga0302046, IMG submission 200261) | Soil microbial communities from uranium-contaminated site in the Upper Colorado River Basin, Wyoming, United States - RVT147D111 (version 2) ...
TTAATCGTCAATTAAGCATGACCCGGGCCCAAGCCTTGTCGCCGCATATTTCTATACTGGCGCCAAGCTTGGGTCGACTGTCACTCTCCCCTTGAGAACACAGGCCCGAAGGCCAAGACAGAAGACTATGAACGTGCCGTTTCTTCCGCAGTGTTGCTCCCATACTATCGTCACTCAGGAGCACGGCCGGTCTGGCGGGGGTCTGCCTCAGCCCTCAAACCTGCCTTCAGGAAGCGCGTCCCGCCCCAAAAACCCATGGCCGCGCGGTGGTTGCACGTCTTGACCATGACTTGGCGAGGGGCGCTCCGCCTGTCAAGGCCGAAGGCCCGTCGCCTTGAGGAATTTCTCGCCCTTGATCCCGATCATTGCCGAGGGAGTTGCAAGAATGGGGCCGCGTGGCGACGGGATCCGTACCGTTCATTGCCCCCATAATTAGGCGCTTCCTCCAGTCCTGACTGGAAGCTGAAGATGCAAGGGGCGCCGATTCAGAACCGGCGCCCCCCTTTCTTTCTCGCGGAGGTTAGCCGCTCTTCTCGGGGCGTCGGCCGCGCCCAAGACGTTCGCCCTTCAGCCGCGCCACCGTCTCCTCGAAGCGTTTGGCGGCATCGCGGTCGCCGGCATCATCGGCCGCGTGCTGGGACCCAACGCTGGCGACCTGCTGCTGCAGCTGGGCGAAGCGCTCGAACTCCGCCTCCGTCACATCGGCGAGGCGATCGGCCCCGTCCTGAAGCTCGCGGGTGAGGCTCGGCAGCGCGCGGAAGCGATAGATCAGATCGGCGAACTGCGCCTCGACCTCGGCCGCGGGGCTCTCCGGCTGAAGGAAGGCGACGCGCTTGAAGGCGCTGTCCCGCCAGAGCGCCGCGAAGAGCTTGCCGTGACTGCTCCCGTCGAGCCGCTCGGCAAGACGCTCGGGCGTCACCTCCGGGTTCTCGAAAATGGTGCGGGTAACGGTTTGAAGCAGCGCTGCCAGCTTCTTGTCCCTGATCTCGATAATGGCAACCTCGTCGGCGAAGCGATCGAGCAGCCAGGGATGATTGACGAGGGCAAGGATGATGACGCTGGCGAAGCCGTAGGACGAGGAGACCGGCGCCGGGCCGCTTCTACCCGCGGGCCGAGGCGCTGTGTCCGCCGGGCCCCGCCGCGTGCCCTTCTCGCGCCACAGCGCAAAGAGCCGGTTCTTCACCTCGCGGCGATAGTGATCCCTCACCCGCGCATTGCCGATGTCGGCCAGCAGCCGCTCGAGCCGCTCCTCGAAGGCGGCGCGTCGCTCGGGCGTGTCGATGGCGTGCGTCTTCATTTCCCTCTGCCAGAGGACGTCGATCAGCGGGCGGGCGGGCGAGAGACATTCGGCAAAAGCGCGTGCGCCTTTCATGCGCACGAGATCGTCAGGGTCCGAGCCCTCCGGCAAGAAGGCGAAGCGGAAGGAATGGCCTTCGCGCAAATTGGGCAGCATGCGGTCGATGGCGCGCGCCGCGGCGGCCTCGCCAGCCCTGTCGCCGTCGAAGCAGACGATGGGCTCGGCGGCAAGCTGCCATAGAAGCTCCATCTGGCGCTCGGTGAAGGCCGTGCCGAGCGTGGCGACGGCATTGGTGAACCCGGCCTGATGGAGCGCGATCACATCCATATAGCCTTCCACCACCACGACCTCGCCGCTCTTGAAGGCGGATTGCCGTGCGCGGGCGAAATTGAAGATGGTCGAGCCCTTGTCGAACAGCCTCGTCTCCGGCGAGTTCAGATATTTGGGCTCGGACGCGGGATCGAGCGCGCGGGCGCCGAAGGCGATCACCCGCGACTTGGCATCGAGGATGGGGATGGTGAGCCGGTTGCGGAAGCGATCGTAAGTGGGGCGGCCGTCATCGGGCTTGACGAGAAGACCGGCCTCCAAAATTTGCGCTTCGGTGAAGCCCTTCTTCAGCAGCGCGGTCTTTAGCGCCTCCTTGGCGCTCGGGGCGAAGCCGATGCGGAACTCTTTCAGCGTCTCGCGTGACAGACCTCTTCGCTCGGCATAGTGGAGCGCTTCGCGCCCATCGTGCGCCACAAGCGCTTCCTCGAAAAGCCGCGCCGCAGCCTCGAGCGCATCGAACAGGCCGAGCCGCTCCTTGGCCGTGCGCTCGAATTGCGGGTCAGGTTTCGGCAGCTCCAGGCCCGCTTCACCGGCGAGTCTCTCCACGGCTTCCGGGAAGGAGAGGCCCTCGGTCTCCATGAGGAAGGTAAAGACATCGCCGTGCTTGCCGGAGGAGAAGCAGTGATAGAAGCCCTTCTGGTCGTTGACGGTGAAGGAGGGCGTCTTCTCTTTGTTGAAAGGCGACAATCCCTTCCATTCGCGCCCTGCCCGCTTCAAGGGCACGCGGCGGCCGACCACCTGGGACACAGGCAGCCGGGCGCGGATTTCATCGAGGAACGAATCGGAGAACTTCATTGGTGGACTGTGGGCCTTCATACGTAGGCGAGGCGCCTGGCGATTCGCGTCATCACCATTATCCACTGATTTCGAACAAATAGGGAACTGAGGGCGGAAGGAGAAGGCCGATGCTGACGACGATCGTTTTGGTACTGGTGCTGCTCGCGGTTGTCGCCCTGGTGGCGTGGTGGATGCTCGATTTCGACATGCCGGAGGTGGTGATCCCCGTCGCTACGCCCGGTATCGGCGCCGGTCTCATTTATTGGTACGGCACAGCCCTGGCCTGGACGATAGGGCTATTGCTGCTGTTGGTCGGCGGTTACGGCCTGTACCGGCTGGTTGGCAGTCGGCGGCGCGACGACCAAAAGCCTCCCAGGTGAAGGAAGGTGGGACAGCGTCATGCGCCCCACCCGCTTCAAGGCCGGCTCGGGGGCCCAAACTTCATCTTGAGGCTTACGGCGACGATATCGAGGTCCTGCTCCGCCTCGGCAACCAGGTGAATCTCGCCCAATCCCGGAATCTCAGTCGTTCGGTCGATCGCGCCGTCCTCGAAGAAGACGTGGGCGTAGGCCAAATCCACGCTGGTCACGGGGCCGAGCCGGTAGGTTGCGCCGACGCTCAGCCAGGTCCGGTCCGTGTCAGGAACGCGCGTCAGGCGCTCGGCCGCATTGCGGATCGGCGACTCCTCCCACGCTGCGCCGGCGCGAAGCGTGGTGCGATCGTTCACCTCAAACTCCCCGCCGCCCGAGAAGAACCAGCCATCGTGCCAATGAAATGGAAGCGCGGTCAGGACGGCGCCTGACGCTGCACCAAGCGCAGGATTATTCGTATGTGACTTGACGACGACTTGTTGGAGGTCGGACCAGTCGGTCCACTCCATAGTGCCGAGTATAGTGATCCGGCTGCCGACCCTTTGGCGAATGCTCAGCGTCGCGATTGCAGGCATCTCCAAGTCCGCGGAGACTTTCGCACGGCCCAAAGCCTCAACGCCGGCAACCAAAGTTTCGCCGTCAAGCGTGTGTTCGACCGATGAGCGGAAGCCTGCGCCGACACTCGTCCCATTCGACGGGCGCCAGAGAAGTCCAAGCGTATAGCCAAAGCCAAAACCGTCGCCATTGATCACGGCATTCGGATTGGGACCCGCGAGTCCCCCTATGCCTGGATAGGCCGACTTCAGCGCAACGTCGGCAAACTCGATCTGCGCTCCTGCGCCCACCACGAGGGTGGGCGTTACCCAATAAGAGGCGACCGGATTGAAATTGTAGGTCTTGAGCCGCGACGTCCTCCCCTCGAACTTTCCGGCCCAATTGTCATTCTCCGGTTCGGTCGTCACTCCGAACGGACCATTGAAGCCGAACCCTACCGACAGCCCGCCACGCAATGGCGCGCCCGCATAAAGAGCGGGAATAAAGGCAGGCCCGGCAAAATCTCCGCCGTTGGAATCGAGAAACGACAGCGGCACGCTTGCCGGCAAAAATGGCTGTAGTGCGGGCGCAGGCTCCAGCGAGGCCGTTCCGCTGATCTCAGTATCCGGAAGGACAAGACTCGCTCCTGCTTCCGCTTCAAGTCCCTGGGCGACCGAAACGCTCGCCGGGTTCCAAAAAATAGAAATCAGATCGTAGCCGGCGGCGACGCCCGCAAAGGCCGCGCCTAACCCGGAGGCCGATTGTTCACGTACAGCAAAGCCGCCCGCTTCCGCAGTGTCGCTCGCTGGTGTGATTCCGGCCACAACAGCCGCGACCACAATGACCTTGGGCGAGGGGCTGATCCCGGTCATTTCCAACTCTACCACGGGCGGCTTGTCGCCGGACGCGATCGCTCGCACATCGCTGTGGAGAATTGAACGCGCTACATATAAGGCAACGCCCTCCCGATCAGGGAGGGCGTTGCAATCATGTCTTGCCAAAGCCGGCAAGGAGAAGCGGAGCTAGTTCTTTCCGGGCGTGGCGGTGAGAATCAGCTCGGCGGGAGCCGCAACCGCAAGGGTCGATGCGTCGGCCCCGCACAGCAGGCTCATCGACTGGCGCTGCCCGCCGTCAAGCTGGACCATCTGACCCGGCTTCAGGCTGATGCGGACGCGCGCCGATGAATAGGGCGCATCGGGATCGGCATCCTTCCACACCACCGCATTGACCGCACAGAGACCGCGGTCCGGCGTGTAGAAGGCAACGACGCGCTGCGTGCCGATGGTGACGAGGATCGGCTCGGAAGGCCCGACCGGGCCCAAATTGGTGAGCGACTGATCGGCGCGTGCCGGCACGCCGGTCACGGCGAGCGCGATAAGCGCTCCCGCCGCAGCCATGCAGACGAGTTTGATGCGAGAAATTGGGGTCATTATTGGCCTCCGATTGGTTTCAACACAGAATCACTCCGTGCTGCATTGCACCGTCAATAGTGCCGCGCAGTGACGAGTCTATGTTGCAGTGCACTGACAAATGGACGCGTGGCGTGCCGCCGCAGTCGAAACCCGAACGAGCGATTGCAATTTCAGTTTGGGCGCGATTTATGCGCGTTGATTGTTCGCTCTGCTCACGTTTCAGGCAATGTCATTCCCGCGAAAGCGGGAATCCAGTAACCCCAGCGGTGCAATCAAACATCGTTCGGTGGTTACTGGATTGCCCGGTCAGCCGGGCAATGACAATGTGTGTTTAGCTAAGCTTCGCCTTCACGAGAGCGCTTGCGCGCGCGAAGTCCATCTGGCCGGCGTAGCGGGCTTTCAGCTCGGCCATCACTTTGCCCATGTCCTTGACGCTTGCCGCGCCTGATTTGGCGATGGCATCGGCGATCACCTTCCCCATCTCCTGGTCGGAGAGCTGTTTTGGCAGGAACTCGCGGATGATGACGATTTCCTCGCCCTCTTGCTTGGCGAGCTCGGCGCGGCCGGCATCGGCATAGATCTTCTCCGACTCTTCGCGCTGCTTGATCATCTTGGCGAGCAGCTCGAGCAGCTCGGCGTCGGTCGCTTGCGTCTTGCCTGCCGTGCGGGCGGCGATGTCGCGATCCTTGATGGCGGCGCTGATCAGCCGGAGCGTCGAGATGCGGCGTTTGTCTTGCGCCTTGGTGGCATGCTTCAAGGCGGCGGTGATGGTCTCGCGCATGAATCGCTTCGGGGTTTTGCGGAAGAAGCTCCCAAAGTAATCGACGGGCCTAGCACAAGCAAGGGAATTTGCCATGCTAACCTCTTGTTTTCACAAGAAAATTATTTGACCTGTGGATTGACCGCGCGGCCTCCGTGGCCTAAGAGTCCGCGGGCCCGGCGTGACGAGCGTGGGCCTCAGCCCTTGAAGTCGTAGTCTTTGCACCCGACCTTGCAACCGGGCGCCCCTGCCGAACGGCGCCTATAAGAGAAGATGACCGACACGAGTGAAGCGCTGGCCGCAGAGGCCGCACCCTTGCGCGCGCGTCCCGTCGCCGATTGGACCGACGAGGCGCCGACCGGCCTTCTCGTTCTTGCCGACGGCACCGTCATCGCGGGCAAGGGCGCGGGCGAGACCGGCATCGCCGTCGGCGAGGTTTGCTTCAATACCGCCATGACCGGCTATCAGGAGATCCTGACCGACCCGTCCTATGCCGGGCAGATCATCACCTTCACCTTCCCCCATATCGGCAATGTCGGCACCAACAACGAAGACATGGAGATGGCGAGCCTGGCGGCCGGGGGCGCGCTTGGCTGCGTGCTCAAGGCGCCGATCACGCCACAATCGAACTGGCGCGCCGCGCAAGGCCTCGATGCGTGGCTGAAGGCGCGCGGCATCATCGCCATCACCGGGGTCGATACCCGCGCGCTGACCACGCTGATCCGCGAGAAGGGCATGCCGAACGCGGTGATCGCGCATGCGCCTGACGGCAAATTCGATCTGGCCGCGCTCAAACGCGAGGCGGCCCAATGGCCAGGCATGGTCGGGCTCGACCTCGCCAAGGATGTAACGTGCGGCCAGAGCTATGCGTGGGACGAGACCCCGTGGCAGTGGGGCCAGGGCTATGGGCGGCAAGACGCCCCACGCTTTCATGTCGTCGCCATCGATTACGGCCTCAAGCGCAACATCCTGCGCGAGTTGGCCGGCGCCGGCTGCCGGCTGACGGTGGTGCCGGCCACGGCAACCGCCGAGGAGATTCTCGAGCGGAAGCCCGACGGGGTGTTCCTGTCGAACGGCCCGGGGGATCCGGCGGCGACCGGACTCTACGCGGTGCCGGAAATCAAGAAGCTCGTGGCGTCAGGCCTGCCGGTGTTCGGCATCTGCCTCGGCCACCAGATGCTCGGACTGGCGCTCGGCGGCACCACGGCCAAGATGCATCAGGGCCATCACGGCGCCAACCACCCGGTGAAGGACTTCACCACGCGGAAAGTCGAGATCACCTCGATGAATCACGGCTTCGCCGTGGACCGCGCCAGCCTGCCGAAAGGCGTCGAGGAGACCCATGTCTCGCTGTTCGACGGCTCCAATTGCGGACTTAAGCTGAAGGACAAGCCGGTGTTCTCGGTGCAGTATCACCCGGAAGCGTCGCCGGGCCCCCAAGACAGCCATTACCTCTTCACCCGCTTCGTCGCGCTGATGACGAAGCGCAAGGGCAAAGCGTCAGGCTAAGCCATGCCCAAGCGCACAGACATAAAGTCCATCCTGATCATCGGGGCTGGGCCGATCGTGATCGGCCAGGCCTGCGAGTTCGACTATTCCGGCACGCAAGCCTGCAAGGCCCTGAAAGAAGAGGGCTATCGCATCGTGCTGGTGAACTCGAACCCCGCCACGATCATGACCGACCCGGAATTGGCCGACGCCACCTATATCGAGCCGATCACGCCGGAGTTCCTCGCCAAGATCATCGAGAAGGAGCGGCCCGACGCGCTCTTGCCGACCATGGGGGGCCAGACCGCGCTCAACGCCGCGCTCAGCCTCGACCGGGCCGGCGTGCTCAAGAAGTTCGGCGTGGAGATGATCGGCGCCCGCGCCGAGGTCATCGACAAGGCCGAGGACCGCGAGCTGTTCCGCGAGGCGATGAAGCAGATCGGGCTCGAGACGCCCCGCTCGCGGCTTGCCGACGCCGCTTCGCTCAAGCGCGCCGACCGGCAGAAATACAAGGACGAGCTGGCGCGCATCGAGGCGTCCACGTCCGACCCGCACGAGCGCGACCGGGCACTCGCCGCGTTCGAAGCGGACTGGGCGCGGGCCGAGGGCGAGCGGCGCCGGCGCTACGTGGAGAAGGGCCTGGTCGAGGCGCTCGACGCCGTGCAGGAGATCGGGCTTCCCGCCATCATTCGCCCCTCCTTCACGCTCGGCGGCACCGGCGGCGGCATCGCCTATAACCGCGAGGAGTTTCTCGAGATCGTCGAGCGCGGGCTCGACGCCTCGCCCACCTCGGAGGTGCTGATCGAGGAGTCGGTGCTCGGCTGGAAGGAGTACGAGATGGAGGTCGTCCGCGACAAGGATGACAACTGCATCATAGTCTGCTCCATCGAGAACGTCGACCCCATGGGCGTGCATACCGGCGATTCGATCACCGTGGCGCCGGCGCTGACCTTGACCGACAAGGAATATCAGATGATGCGCAACGCCTCGATCGCGGTGTTGCGCGAGATCGGGGTGGAGACCGGCGGCTCCAACGTGCAATTCGCGGTGAACCCCGCCGACGGCCGGCTCGTCATTATCGAAATGAACCCGCGCGTATCGCGGTCCTCGGCGCTCGCCTCGAAGGCGACCGGATTTCCCATCGCCAAGATCGCCGCCAAGCTGGCGGTGGGCTACACGCTGGATGAGCTCGCCAACGACATCACCGGCGGCGCGACCCCCGCAAGCTTCGAGCCCACCATCGACTATGTGGTGACCAAGATCCCGCGCTTCGCCTTCGAGAAGTTCCCCGGTTCGACGCCGACGCTGACCACCTCGATGAAGTCGGTGGGCGAGGCCATGGCCATCGGCCGCACCTTCCCCGAGTCGCTGCAAAAGGCGCTCCGCTCCATGGAGACGGACTTGACCGGGCTCGACGACATCACCTTCGAGGGGCTCGGCCAGGGCGACGACAAGAACGTAGTCCGCGCCGCGCTCGGCACCCCCTCCCCCGATCGTCTCCTCAAAGTCGCCCAGGCGCTCAGGCTCGGCGTCGAGCTCGAGCAGATCTACGATTCCTGCAAGATCGACCCGTGGTTCATCGAGCAGCTTCAGGACATCGTCGACTGCGAGGAGCGCGTCCGCCGACATGGACTGCCGAACGACGCAGCCAATCTACGCGCGCTGAAGGCCATGGGCTTCTCGGACGCGCGGCTTGCCCATCTGGCCGGCCTCGAGGCGAGTGACGTGGCGGCTAGGCGCAGCGCGCTCGACGTGCACCCCGTCTATAAGCGCATCGACACCTGCGCCGCGGAGTTCGCCGCGCCTACCGCCTATATGTACTCGACCTATGAGGCCCCGTTCGCCGGACCGCCGCAGTGCGAGGCGCGGCCTTCGGCCAAGGAAAAGATCATCATCTTGGGCGGCGGTCCCAATCGCATCGGCCAGGGCATCGAGTTCGACTATTGCTGCTGCCACGCTGCGTTCGCGCTGTCGGCCGCCGGCTTCGAGACCATCATGGTCAATTGCAATCCGGAGACGGTCTCGACCGACTACGACACCTCCGACCGGCTTTATTTCGAGCCTCTTACTGAAGAGGACGTGCTCGAGATCGTCCGCACCGAGGTGAAAAACGGCACGCTCAACGGCGTGATCGTGCAATTCGGCGGCCAGACGCCGCTCAAGCTCGCGCAGGCGCTGGAGAGCGCCAAGGTGCCGATCCTCGGCACGTCGCCCGACGCCATCGACCTCGCCGAAGACCGCGACCGCTTCAAGGCCCTGATCGAGCGCCTCGGGCTTAGGCAGCCGCGCAGCGGCATCGCCCGCTCGGCGGATAAGGCCAAGGCGATCGCCGCCGATCTCGGCTTTCCTCTCGTCATCCGGCCGTCTTATGTGCTCGGCGGCAGGGCCATGGAGATCGTGCATGACGAAGCGCAGCTCGCCCGCTACATCGCCGAAGCCGTGGTGGTGTCGGGCAAGAGTCCGGTGCTGCTCGATTCCTATTTGCGCGACGCCATCGAGGTGGATGTCGACGCCATCGCCGACGACAAGGACGTGTTCATCTGCGGCGTGATGGAGCATATCGAGGAGGCGGGCGTGCATTCCGGCGATAGCGCCTGCTCGCTTCCGCCCCACTCACTCAAGCCTCACATTGTCGCGGAAATGGAGCGGCAGACTGCGGAGCTTGCCCGCGCACTGAACGTGGTCGGCCTGATGAACGTTCAGTTCGCCATCCAGAACGACGATATCTACATTCTGGAGGTCAATCCGCGCGCTTCCCGCACGGTGCCTTTCGTCGCCAAGGTGATCGGTCTGCCGGTCGCCGGCATCGCCGCGGAGGTCATGGCCGGCAAGACCCTCGCTTCATTCGGGCTGAAGCGGCCCAAGCTCGACCATATCGCCGTGAAAGAGGCGGTGTTCCCCTTCGCCCGCTTCCCCGGCGTCGATACCGTGCTCGGGCCTGAGATGCGCTCGACCGGCGAGGTGATGGGCATCGACCGGGACTATGCCGTGGCGTTCGCCAAGAGCCAGCTCGGCGGCGGCTCGAAGCTCCCCCTTTCGGGCACGGTGTTCGTCTCGGTGAAGGACAGCGACAAGGACAAAGTGGTAGCGCCGATCAGGGAACTCGCCGAGATGGGCTTCCGCATCATCGCCACGCGCGGCACCAAGCGCCATCTCGACGCCCACGGTATCCAATGCGAACGGGTCAACAAGGTGCTCGAGGGACGCCCGCACATCGTCGATGCCATTACCAATGGCGAGGTCGATATCGTGTTCAACACCACCGAGGGCGCCAAGGCGCTCGCCGACTCCTTCTCGATCCGCCGGTCGGCCTTGCTCTACCATATCCCCTATTATACAACGCTGGCCGGCGCGGCCGCCGTGACCGAGGCCATCAAGGCGCTCAGGACAGGCAGCCTCAAAGTCGCTCCCCTGCAAAGCTATGTCGGCCAGCGCGCCGGAGAGCATGCTTGAGACGGCTTTGAAATCCGCCAGAATCAACAGATTCTTGACTTAGAGTAGGCAATTCCTGGACAGTATTCGGTCGGGGGGAGCCGCAAGGGAGCTTTGACTGAGATGGACAAGGTGCCGATGACCGCGGAGGGCTATGCTGCGCTTGAGGCTGAGATCAAATATCTCAAGACCGTCGAGCGCCCGCGCATCATCAAACAGATCTCGGATGCGCGCACCCATGGCGACCTTTCGGAGAACGCCGAGTATCACGCCGCCAAGGAGCAGCAGGGCATCACCGAGGCGCGCGTCGCCGACCTCGAGGACAAGCTCTCCCGCGCCGACATCATCGATATCACGAAGCTCAAGGGCGACCAGGTGATGTTCGGGGCGACCGTCACGCTGATAGACGAGGATACCGACGAGAAGGTGAAATACCGGATCGTGGGTGAGATCGAAGCCAGCGTGAAACAGGGCAGAATCTCGATCACCTCACCGCTGGCCCGCGCGCTGCTCGGCAAGCGCAAGAAGGATGTCGTCGAGGTATCGACGCCGGGCGGCGGCAAGTCCTACAAGGTGCTCAAGGTCGAGTACAAATAGCAAGCGCGCCACGAAGGGATGAAGCGGCACCTTTGAGCGCCGCGAACTCGGCGAGGATCACATAAACCGGGATCGGCGCCAGATAGGCTGTCATGCGGCCTTTCTCCTCGAAGGCCCTGCGAAACGTTCCGCTTGAAAGCTTGGCGGCGAGCTTGGGCGCGATGCCGCCGCCAAAATAGACGCCGCCGCGGGCACCAAGCAGAAGGGCTGTGTCGCCGGCGAACCTCCCGAGCCAGGTGATGAACAGGTCGAGGGCCTCTGCCGCGACCTCATCCTCGCCGCTCATCCCAAGCACCAGCACGTCGTTCGGCTGGAGGGGCGCGGGCTGCAGCCCGCGGGAAAGGGCCAAGGCCTGGTAGAGCTCGGCGAGCCCCGGCCCTGACAGCGCGCGCTCGGCGGAGAGATGGGCGCGGCCCTGGCGGAGCCGCTCAAGAAGCGCGAGCTGCCGCTCGTTGTCGGCGCCGAGCGACATATGCCCTCCCTCCCCCGGCAGTGCGATCCAACCATCCCCCGACCAGACGAGGCCGGCAACGCCGAGCCCGGTGCCGGGTCCAAGCACCGCCTTGGTCGCATGCTCGACGGGTGTTGCTCCGCCGATCTGATGGAGCTCGGCCCCGGTGAGATGGGGAAGCGAGAGGGCGAGCGCCTCGAAGTCGTTGAGCACATGGAGCTGCTTGAGCCGCAAATTGCGGCAAAGCTCCTCTTTGGCGAAGAACCAGGCCGAATTGGTGAGGCTAATGTCCTCTTCTGTCACCGGCGCCGCAACGGCGATCGCCGCACGCTCAGGGAGTTGGCTCAGACCCCCGACATAGTCGCCAAGGGCCGCTTCGAGACTTGGATGGTCCGCGCAGAGGACCTGCCTGATCTCTGAAAGCTCGAGCGTGTCGAGATCGGCCAGGGCGAAGCGCGCATTGGTGCCGCCGATATCGGCCACGAGGGCACATTCTGACAATGGGCGCGCTTGGCTCATTTCTCGGCTTTCGGGGTAGAACACCAGCAAAGGCCGGTTGGTAACGCATTTTGTGATCGTCCGCGACCCTTGCGGTGCGCTCCCTGCCCCCTTAGGCTTGTAGTCGGGGGAAGGGACCGGCCTATGTTGATCGCGCTTCGCTCGGGCTTACGCTTCAGGCTGGCGGTGGTGCTTGCCGCGTTCGCGGCGCTTTGCTTCGTGGCGCCACCGGCCGTGCTGGCCTTCGGTCATGGCGGGAACACGGTCGACTGCCTCGCCCATGCGGACATGGTGGATCATGGCAGGATCGCCGCCCGTGACACGAAGCACCATGGCGATCACTCCTCCCCTGCCGGCGGCCACCAAATGACCTGCTGCGGGCTCTTCTGCCTGAGCGCGCTCGCGGCCGATAGCGGCGTCATCGATCCTGTCGCCGCCCCCTCCGCGCCTTTCCCGGTGCGCGAGACCAGTGTGTTCAGTCGCGTATCTGAACGCCTCGACCGGCCGCCGATCTCCCTCCTCATCGTCTGAGCTGCTCAGGCGGGATCGAGGTCCCGTCGTGGGCTTCGTCAACGCTAGACGAGGGATGGACCATGTTCTTTCACAATTTGGGGCGCGCACTCGCCATCGCGAGCGCGCTCCTGCTCTCCGCTTGCAAGACCTTCTCGCCGGACGGCGGCATGAGCACCGTCGCGGAAGTCGCGGGCGGGGGACTGGACAAGAGCGTCGTGCGGATCAACTCCGCCCAGGACGCCTCTCTGGCACGGAGCGAGGTTGCGCGCCTGCTGCATGGGCCCCTCGGCGCCGACGCCGCCGTGCAGATCGCGCTCCTCAACAATGCGGGGCTTCAGGCCGCCTATAACCGGCTCGGGGTCGCCGAGGCGGTCATGGTGCAGATGAGCCGGCCGCCGCTGCCGAGCTTTTCCTACGACTGGGTCAAGACCTCGATCGAGCTCGATATCGAGCGGCAGATCGTGGCAAGCCTGCTGTCGCTCGCGACCTGGCCCGCCCGGTCCAAGCTCGCAGGCGTCCGTTTCGAACAGGCCGAGCTTATCGCCGCGGAGGAGACTTTGCGCCTCGCGGTGGAGACGCGCCGCGCCTATATAAGCGCCGTTGCCGCGCGCCAGATCCTGACCGCGCTCGTTACGGCCAAGGACAGCGCCGTGGCTTCGGCGGAGC
>Ga0302046_10004040_pt1 | contig 13114 bp, 8 predicted proteins | sample RVTome_11_FD_200261 | JGI IMG/M metagenome (GOLD analysis project Ga0302046, IMG submission 200261) | Soil microbial communities from uranium-contaminated site in the Upper Colorado River Basin, Wyoming, United States - RVT147D111 (version 2) ...
CGGCGGCCGCGGAAGCGATCGAGGAAGGCGCGCTCCTTCCACGGCGAGATCACCTCGAGCTGCGGCGCCAGCGCCGCGTAGGCGAACTCGAAGCGCACCTGGTCGTTGCCCTTGCCGGTGGCGCCATGGGCGAGGGCGCCGGCGCCGCGGGCGAGCGCCACCTCGACCTGGCGCCGGGCGATCAGCGGCCGCGCCAGCGAGGTGCCGAGGAGGTAGCGGTTCTCGTAGACCGCGTGGCCGGCGATCGCCGGGAAGATGAAGTCGGTGACGAACTCCTCGCGCAGGTCCTCGACCACCACCGCGGCGGCGCCGGTGGCGCGCGCCCGCTCGGCGACGGCGTCGAAGTCCTCGCGCTGGCCGACGTCGGCGACGAACGCGATCACCTCGTGACCGCGCTGCTCGAGGACCTTCAAGATGCAGGCGGTGTCGAGGCCGCCGCTGTAGGCGAGGACGACTCGGCGAGGGTCCATGGCGGGCTCCTTTTCTCGCGTCACCCGACCGCCCCGGCGGCGCCGGACGGCGATCGGAAAGCGCACAGTGTACTCCTCCGCCACCGCCGCCGAACGTGTAGACTGCACCCGCGTCCGCCCGGAGAAGAGATCATGCGCGTCCGCCTCGGCAGTCGGGGACAGGTGAGAGTGCGCCATCGCCGGGGCAGCGCCGGCAGGGTGCTGCCGAGCATCCTGCTCCTCCTCTTCCTCGGCCTCGGCCTGGTCTTCCTGTGGGCGGTGGTCCGCGACGTCGCCCGCACCATCGACTCCTACCGCTGGCCCGAGACCGAGTGCCTGATCCTCGACGGCGACGTGGTCGTGTCGTCCGGGAGTGACGGCGAGTTCGTCTACCGGGTCTCCTACCGCTACCGCGCCGGCGGCCGCGACTACACCGGCGACGTTCTCCGCCCCGGCTATGACGGCTCCGGGTCCTCCGCCGGCGCCTACCGCCTGGCCGCCGCCTACCCGCCCGGCGCCGCCGTGCCCTGCTGGTTCGATCCCGACCACCCGCCGAGCGCTTTCCTCGAGCACCGCAGCCTCTGGCACGCGCTCCTGGTGCTCCTGCCGCTCGCGTTCGTCGGGGCCGGCGGCGGCGGGCTGTGGCTGCTCTGGGGCCGGGGCCGGAAGGGCGCGCGAGGCGGCGCCGGGGCGGAGGCCGGGCGGACGCCGAAGCCGGTCGAGGCGCTCGGGAGGAAGTTCGCCGGCGGCCACCGCGGCTGCCTGGCCGCCTTCTTCGGCGTCTTCCTGCTCGCCGGCCTCGGCGTCGGGTGGCTCGTCATCGTGGGGCCCGCGCTCGGCGCCCTGCGCGCGCGCTCCTGGGCGGCGACCGACTGCGAGGTGGTCTCGAGCGGGGTCGAGACCCACTCCGGCGACGACGGCGACACCTACAGCGTCGAGATCCTCTATCGATACCGCCACCGCGGCCGCGAGTACCACTCCAACCGCTACCACTTCTTCACCGGCTCGACCAGCGGCCACGAGAGCAAGGCGCGGGTGGTCGAGGGCTACCCGGAGGGCCAGCGGTTCACCTGCTGGGTCGACCCCGACGACCCCGCCGAGGCGGTGATCGAGCGCGGCCTCGTCGGTGAGATCTGGATCGGACTGGTGCCGCTGGTCTTCGTGCTGGTCGGAGGCGGCGGCGTGGCCTGGGCGATCGCCGGAGGCCGCGGCCGCCGGCGCCGGGCGGCGCGCCGCCGTGACGCGAGCCTGGGCCAGGCCGGCGAGGCCGGCAAGTCCCTGGCGCCCGCGGGTCCGCTCGCGCTCCACCGCGGCATCGGCCCGCTCGGCAGGTTCTTCGGAATCCTCGCCGTCGCCGCCTTCTGGAACGGCATCACCGGCGTCTTCGCCTGGCAGGTGATCGAGACCTGGCGCGCCGGCTCGCCCGACGGCTGCCTGACAGTCTTCATCCTCCCCTTCGTCGCGATCGGCCTGCTGCTCCTGGTCTCGATCCCCCACCAGCTCCTCGCCCTCGCCAACCCCCGCCCGCACCTGACCCTCGAACCGGGCGCGGTGCCGGCGGGAGGTTCGGCCGGGCTGAGCTGGCGCTTCACCCGCGCCGCCGGCCGCCTCCGCGCGCTGAAGATCGAGATCGAGCAGTCCGAGACCAGGATCGTCCAGTCCAGCAACGAGATCCGCTCCGAGACCAAGGCCGCCTACACCGCCACCGTCTTCGAGACCGAAGACCGCCGCGAAGCCCGCTCCGGCACGACCCGCCTGACCATCCCCCCCGGCGTCGACCCGACCAGCGACGAAGGCGACCGCCGGATCGCCTGGAAGCTCAAGGTCGCCGGCTCCATCCGCTTCTGGCCAGACGTCGCCCAGGACTTCGAGATCGAGGTCCTCCCGGCCCCCGCCGAAGCCGGCCCCCCGATCCCGCCGCCGCCCGAGGACGCCCCGGCCGGCCGAGACTGGGTGCCGCCGCCGGCGCCGCTGCCGCCGATCGAGCCGCGCTGAGCGCTCGCTCGGCCGGCGGTCAGCGCGGCACCAGCCCGCTCTCCGGCGCCAGGATGGTCAACCCCCAGCGCTCCGGCTCGGCCGGGGGCTCGGCGTTCCAGCCGCCGCCGGCCGAGTGCGAGCCGTCGGTCTCGTAGACGGCCACGTAGCGGCCGGCGGGCAGCTCGACCAGTTCGTCGGCGAGCCGGTTCTTGACGCTGCCGCCGGCCGGGCGGGTGCGCTCGTAGTCCATGGTCCACACTCGCTCCCCGGTCGCCGCGTCCTCGATCCAGCCGTGGTCGTACATCCGGCCGCCGATCCCCTCGCCGACCGCGTAGAGCCACAACCGCGCCGGCCCGCCGAGCGCGAACGGCAGCTCCCGCCGCTCGCCGTCGCCGAGGCCGGTCAGCTCCGCCGCCACCAGCCGCCGCGGCAGGGGCTCGATCTCGAAGGGAACGGCACCGCCGCAGCCGGCGGGGCAGCGCACCGTCAGCCCCCAGAACGCCGGGTCGCGCGGCGGCGACCCCGACCACCCGGCCGCCGAGTGCCCGCCGTCGGTGACGAACTCGGCGGCGTAGCGCCCCGCGGGCAGTTGCAGCCGGGCGCGGGCGACCCGGTTGAGCGAGCTGCCGCCCGCCGGCTCGCTCCCCTCCCAGGTCAGCTCCCACACCACCTCGCGCCGGTCGGCGTCGAGGATCCACCCGATGTCGGACGAGAAGCCCGGACCCAGCTCACCGAGGGCGTAGACCTCGACCTCCGCCGGCTCCCCGAGCACGAACCCCCGCACCTCGCGCACGTCGTCGCCGAGCCCGCCGAGGTCGACCAGCAGACCGTCCCGGCGCCGCGCCCGCTCCACCGCCGCCTCCCCGAGCGGCTTCCCCTCCCCGTGCACCGTCACCCCGAGCGCCGCCAGTTCCCGCGGCGACACCGAAGCCCCGACCATCCCGCGTACGACTCCGACGATCGCGTCCTCTCCCTCGCTCCGCTCCGCCCTCACCGCGTAGTACACCTCGTAACTTCCCGCCTCCAGCCGCGCCCGCTCCCGATACCGGCTGGTCCGCCGCGTCTCCGCCACCGCCCGCCCGTCGCCCATCTCCCACACCGTCTCCCGAGACTCCGCGTCGAGGACCCACGCCGCCGACCGTTCCTCGAGCCCCAGCGCCCCCACCAACCCCACCGCCTCGATCTCCACCTCCCCCACCCGCTCGAGCGTGAACCCCAGAACCCCGACCTCCCCCGGCTCCACGCCGGACACCCGAGCCAGCTCCCCGGCCCGCACCTCCGCCGCCAACCCCAGCAACAGGCCCCCGACCACCATCGAGAATCGCAAGGCACACACCTCCAACCAACCAACGCCCGCCCCCCGCACCTCTTACACCCTCCATGAGGAAGCAGGCCGAGAGCGTCAGCACGCCGGTCATCGGGAAGATGATCCCGCACCGCGGTCACCGCCAGCTCGAACCGGTCGAAGACCGGAGCCGGGTAGGGAAAGAGATCCCCGCAAGTCGAGCCGGCCCTGCCCGAGAACCGGCGCGGGAAGCCGAGGAGGGCCGGGGCGTGGGTCTCCCTCCCAGGGACGCCAGACCGCGCGCTCAACGGAGCGTCCCGGAAGAGCACGCCGGACGTGCGCGCGGGCTGACGAGGCGGCGCCCGGCCGCCACCCGCACCCGAAAAGGCGCCGCCGTGCCCTGGGAGGGAGACCCACGCCCCGGCCTGGCGATACAGCCCGGCTTGGAGAAAGACCCACGCCCCGGCCCGGAGTCACCCGTTCCTAGTTGACCGCGTGCGGCACCTCGAGCGTGAACCGTCCGATCGCCGCCGAGAACTTCTCCCCGCCCGCCGCCGCCAACTCGTACTCCCCCTCCATCCACCCCAGCGGTGTCCGCAACGGACAGAAGCTCGTGTACTCGAACGACTGCCCCGGCTCGAGCACCGGCTGCCGCCCGACCACCCCGGGCCCCTCGACGTCCTGGACCGAGCCGTCGGCATCCGTGATCCGCCAATGCCGCCGCAGGAGCTGCACCCGCTCGCCGCTGCCGTTGGTGATCCGCACCCGGTAGGCGAAGAAGTAGTAGCGGTCCTGCGGCACGCTGCGGTCGGCGTCGTAGAAGCTCTCGACCTCCACCCGGACGCCGCGCGTCACCGCCTCGCTCGAGCGCTCCTCGGTCATGCGCGCGCCGCCGGCGCCGGCAGCGCCGCCTCCAGGTGGTCGGCGACGGCGCGGGCGATCGCCGGCTTCCCTTCGGCCCGCCGCGGCTCACGACCCTCCGCCAATAGCCACGCCACCTGGGCGCCGTCCGCCCCGCGCTCCTCGCCGCGGTTGGCGACCACCGCCTGATAGCCCTGCCCGAGCCGCTCGCGCCCGACCGCGATCAGCCGCTCGTGGTCGACCCCCTCCTCGTACTTGAAGACCGTCATGTGGAGGCCGCCGAAGCGCGCGCGCACCCGCCGGATCACCTTCTCGGTCGGCACCAGGTCGAGGCGCATCGAGCCGCCGCTCGGGGTCTTGCCGGGGAGCACCTCGCGCGGCCGGTAGTCGGCCACCGAGGCGGTGAAGACACCGGCCGCGTAGCCGCCCTCCAGCTCGTCGAGCACCGCCTCGAGGTACTCGTCGTAGGTCTTGACCCGCCGCACCGGCAGGTGGGCCGGCGGCTGGAAGCGGCCGGCGCCGTGGACGAGCAGCGCCTCGGCGCCGCGCAGGTGGAGCTCCTCGGCGATCCGCCCGCCCAGCTCGCCCGAGAACTTGTTGGTCAGCCGCCGGACCGCGTCGACCGGCACCGGAGTCGGCCCGCCGGTGACCAGCACCCGCACCCCTTTGAGCGGCGAGCGCGAGACCGCCCGGGAGACCTCGGCGACCAGCGCCGCCTCGTCGGGGAGGTTGTGCTTGCCGTAGTCCTCGCGCGGCGGGATCACCCGCACTCCGAGCCCGGCCAGCCGCTCGAGCGAGGCGGTGAGGATCGGGTTGTGCAGCGTGCCGTGCATGGTCGGCGCCACCAGCACCCGGGTCTCGCCGCGCGTCATCCGCCCGAGGGCCGAGGCGGCGGCGGCGGTCACCGCGCCGTCGGCGACCCCCGCCGCGAGCTTGTTGATCGTGTTGTAGGTCGCCGGCGCGATCAGGTAGGCGTCGAACGGGGCGGCGTCGGAGAGGTGCTCGGCCTCGGCGGTCAGCGCGGTGATCGCCGGGTGGACGGTGCTCCACTCGAGGACCTCGCGGGTGACGTAGCGCAGCCCCTCCGAGGAGGCGAAGGCGACCACCTCGGCGCCCTGGCGGCGCAGCGCGCGGGCGATCGCCGGCGCCTTGAACGCGGCGATGCCGCCGGTGACCATCAGCGCCACCCGCCGGCCCGCCAGGTGGTCGCCGTCGCGGGGGACGTCGCGGTCGCCGAGGTCGGAGGGCGGCGGCGGCGCCAGGACCGGTCCGTCGGCGCCGGCGCCGGTCATGAGCGGTCGCGCCCGCGGGGCCCGCGACGCCCGCGCGCCCGGTGGCGGCCGCGCCCACCGGCCTCGGCGTCTGCGGCGGCGGCCGGAAGCGGACCGACCAGACGGTCGGCCGGGCGCGCGGCGCGCAGCTCCTGGAACCGCGCCACCGGCGAGCCGGCGGCCGCGGCGGGGACGCCGGCGGAGCGCCGCGGACCGCGTCCGGTGGAGCCATCGCCGGCGGCTTCGCCCGCCCGGACCGCCACTGCAGCGCGGCCGGCGGACCGTTCCTCCGGCCGGCCGGCGCCGGGTCCGGAGGACCGTTCCTCGGTCCGGCCGGCGCCGGCTTCGGCCGGGCGTTCCTCGGTCCGGCCGGAACCGGGTTCGGCTCGTTGCCCGCGCGCGGCGGCGGCGGGCTCGCCAGACCGGCCGGCGGGCGGAGCGGAAGCCGGCAGGGCGCCGGACGGCCAGGGCGGCGCACCGGCGGTGAGGCGGTCGTTCGCCGAGCGTGCCGACCGCAGCTCGCGGAATCGACCCGCCGGCGAGTCGGCGGCGGGCTCCGGCCGCGCCCGCTCCGGCTCTCGCTTCGGGCTGGGCCCGGCGGCGTCGCGCCGGGGCTCGGCGGACCGGGGGGGGGCCGGACGGTCGCTCCGCCCGCGGCGGACGCGCTCCTCGCCGCCGGGTCGCCGGCCGCCGCGGCCCCGCTGGCCGCCCTGCCTGCCGCGCTCGCCAACGTTGGGGTCGCGGGCGGGACGGTCGGTGGCGGCGCGCCGCGGCGGACGCTCGCGCTGCCGGCCCCGGCGACCGCCGCGCTGCCCCTGCTCATCCTTCCGGCCGCCCTGGAGCAGCGGGGAGGTCGGCGGCGCCGCGTTGACCCGGTTCCACAGCTCGTCGGTCTCGTCGAACCCCTCGAAGTCGTCGAACTCCTCGCCGGCGGCCGCCACCGCCTCGGCAGCCGATACGGCGCCGCCGGTCAGCTCGTCCTCGCTCTCGCGGGTCGGCGCCTCCCACCAGGGGCCCATGCTGCCGGCGCGGGGCTTGCCCGTGCGCTTGGGCGGCCGGACCGGCAGGCGCTTCTCGATCGTCGCCGGGGGGGCTTCCCCGGCCGCGCGGCCCTTCTCCTTGCCGCGCTTCGGCGGCGGCGGGGGCGGCTGGGACTCCGGTTCGTCCTCCGCATCCGCCTCCGCATCCGCCTCCGCATCCGCCTCCGCCTCGACCGCCTCGGCGGCGGCCTCGGCGCCGGCCGCCGCGGGGGCGGCCTCCTCGCCGGCGCGCCGGCGGCCCCGGCGCCCGCGGCGGCGGCGGCGCCCGGATCCGGCCCGGCTCTCGGCGGCAGCCTCCGACTCCTCGCCGGCGGGCGGGGCTTCGGCGTCGGAAGCGGCGGCGGCTTCCCCGCCCGCTCCGGCCTCCGCCTCGGCGATGGATTCGGTTTCCGCCGCGCCTTCCGGCTCGGCGACGGACTCGGTCTCCCCAGCGACTTCCGGCTTGGACATTTCCTCATCCTCCACAGCGACTTCCGGCTCTGCAACCACCTCGGCCTTCACTCCGACTTCCGCCTCGGAGGCGGACGCGGCTTCCGCGGCGACCTCCGGCTCGGCGACCGATCCGCCTGCCGCCGCGAACTCCGGCGGCGCGACGGATACGGTCTCCGCGACAACTCCAGGCTCCACGACCGCCTCGGCCTTCGAGGCCTCCGTCTTTGCCGGCCGGGCCGCTGCCTCCAGCCGCTCGGCGGCCGGGCGGTAGTCGAAGCCCTCGGCGTAGAGGCGCGGGATCTTGGCGCCGATCACCTTCTCGATCAAATGGAGATCGGCCAGCTCGCGGGCGGCGACGAAGGTGAAGGCGTCGCCCTTCGCCTCGTAGCGGGCGGTGCGGCCGACCCGGTGGATGTAGTCCTCCGGCTGCGCCGGGACGTCGATGTTGACCACGTGGGTGAGGTCGACCAGGTCGAGGCCGCGGGCGGCGACGTCGGTCGCCACCAGCGCCTGGTACTCGCCGCGCCGGAACGCCTCGAGCGCCTTGGTGCGCTGGATCTGGGTGCGGTTTCCGTGGATCGCCGCCACCGACACCCCCTGCTTCGCGAGATAGGCGGCGAGGTGGTCGGCGCGCTCCTTGGTGCGCACGAACGCGAGCGCGCTGCCGATCCCGCCGTGCACCAGCAGGTGATGGAAGAGCGCGAACTTGCGGTCGTGGCGCACCGGGTAGACCGCCTGAGTGATGCCGGTCGCGGGCATCGCCTTGCGCTCGATGTTGATGGTCGCCGGATCGTCGAGGATCTCGCGCGAGAGCGCCACGATCGGCTGCGGCATGGTCGCCGAGAAGAGCAGCGTCTGGCGCTTCTCGGGGACCTCGCGGAGGATCTTGCGCACGTCGGGGATGAAGCCCATGTCGAGCATGCGGTCGGCCTCGTCGAGGATCAGCACCTCGACCGAGTCGAGCCGCGCGTAGGGGCGGCGCAGGTGGTCGAGCAGCCGCCCCGGGGTGGCGATCAGGACGTCGACGCCGCGCCGGAACGCCGCCTCCTGCGGCTCGTAGGCGACCCCGCCGTGGACCACCGCCGAGGTCAGGTCGGTGTGGGCGGCGAAGCCGGTGAGGTGGCTCTCGACCTGCTGCGCCAGCTCGCGGGTCGGGGCGAGCACCAGGGCGCCGATCGAGCCGCGCTCGCGGCGGAGCAGCCGGTTGAGGGTCGGGAGCACGTAGGCCGCGGTCTTGCCGCTGCCGGTCATCGCGGCGCCGAGGACGTCACGGCCGGCGACCGCCGGCGGGATCGCGTCCTCCTGGATCGCGGTGGGTTCGACGAAGCCCATGTCCGCGACTCCGCGCAGGAGCCGCTCGTCGAGGTCGAAATCGGAAAACTCCATGGTCTCTCCGCTGGTCGATGCCGTCCATGTGCGCTCCGGGACGGGGCGGGCTCGGGCGGGCCGGTGCCTCGTGGCGCCCTGTGCGTTCGAGTCGAATCGGGCCTCGTCGGGAGCGGGCGTCGCGGGCATGACGCCGGGGACGGGAGCGATTGGAAGTGGGTCCTCCGGCGGCCCGCAACTCGTTGCTATTGTACACGATCAGCGACCCGGATCGGACACCCGGGGCTGGCCCCGCCGCCGGGGATGTGGTTCAATCCTCCGGCGCGGCCCGCCGGCGGGCCGTCCCCGGCCACAGGAGAGGCGATCACCATGACCACCGCCGAGACCGCGACCGAGACCGCGACCCCCAGCCGGAGCGCCGAGCTGATCGAGCTCGAGGACCGCTACGGCGCCCACAACTACCACCCCCTCGACGTCGTGATCACCCGCGGCCGCGGGGTCTGGGTGTGGGACGTCGACGGCAACCAGTACATGGACTTCCTCGCCGCCTACTCGGCGGTCAACCAGGGACACTGCCACCCGCGGATCGTCGCCGCGCTGGTCGAGCAGGCGCCGCGGCTGGCGCTGACCTCGCGCGCCTTCCGCAACGACCTGCTCGGGCCGTTCTACCGCGAGCTGTGCGAGCTGACCGGGTTCCCGCGCGCGCTGCCGATGAACACCGGCGCCGAGGCGGTCGAGACCGCGATCAAGGCGGCGCGCCGGTGGGCCTACCAGGTCAAGGGAGTACCCGAGGGCGAGGCCGAGATCCTGGTCTTCGAGCAGAACTTCCACGGCCGGACCACGACCATCGTCGGCTTCTCCTCCGACCCCGGCTCGCGCCAGGGCTTCGGCCCGTTCACCCCGGGCTTCCGGCTGCTGCCCTACGGCGACGCCGCGGCGGTGGCGGAGGCGATCGGCCCCAAGACCGCCGCGGTGCTGGTCGAGCCGATCCAGGGCGAGGGCGGGATCATCGTCCCGCCCGAGGGCTACCTGCGCGAGCTGCGGCGGCTGACCGAGGAGCACAACGTGCTGCTGATCCTCGACGAGATCCAGTCCGGCCTCGGCCGCACCGGCAAGCTGTTCGCGTTCGAGCACGAGGGCATCCGCCCCGACGCGGTGGTGATCGGCAAGGCGCTCTCGGGCGGCCTCTACCCGGTGTCGGCGCTGCTCGCCGGCGACCAGCTGATGGACGTCTTCACCCCGGGCAGCCACGGCTCGACCTACGGCGGCAACCCGCTCGCCGCGGCGGTCGGCCGGGCGGCGCTCGCGGTGCTGGTCGAGGAGCGCCTCGCCGAGCGCTCGGCCGAGCTGGGCGAGTACCTGCTCGGCCGGCTCGCCGAGCTGGACTCGCCGCACGTCAAGGAGATCCGCGGCAAGGGGCTGTGGGTCGGCATCGAGCTGCACCCCGAGGCCGGGGGCGCGCGCCGCTTCTGCGAGGCGCTGCGCGACCGGGGACTGCTGTGCAAGGAGACTCACGACCACACCATCCGGCTGGCGCCGCCGCTGGTGATCACCCGCGAGGAGCTGGACTGGGCGCTCGGGCACCTGAGCGCGGTGCTGGCGGGTTGAGACGGATCTCCTACGGCAGAGCCTGGAAGAACCGCCCCCAGCGGGGGGCGCGGTGGTGGTCGGGGTCGAGGGAGACGACGACCGCGGTGGCGCGGCCGACGATGCGGTCGCGGTCGATGTAGCCGATGACGCGGGAGTCCTTCGAGTTGTCGCGGTTGTCGCCCATCACGAAGTACTGCCCGACCGGCACCACGCCCGGCCCCCAGTCGATCGCCGGCGAGTAGCCGAAGGCGCGCGTGCCGTCGTCGAGCCCGAGTCGCGGCGCCTGCCAGGCGACCGGGTGGCGGGCGCCGTCGATGGTCTCCCAGACGACGAACTCCTCGGGCTCGAGGGCGCCGTTGTCGATTCCCAGCTCGGCGCGCTCGGCCTCGCCGAGCGGGCGGTAGTCGGCGCGCTCGCCGTTGACCAGCAGGCGCCCGCCGCTGAGGGTGATCCGGTCGCCGGGCAGGCCGACCACCCGCTTCACCAGCCGCTGGCCGTCGGCCGGCGAGTAGAGGACGACGATGTCGCCGCGCCCGGGCTCGCTCCACTCGACCAGGCGCAGGCGGGTGAACGGGAGCTTGAGGTCGTAGGCGAGCTTGTTGACGAAGATGCGCTCGCCTTCGAGGATGGTCGGGCGCATCGAGCCGGTCGGGACGTCGTTCCAGTCGGCGACCGCCGAGCGCAGCGAGAAGACCACCACCACCACGACCAGGAACGGCCGCACCCACTCCCGCCAGAGCCCGTGCCAGCGCGAGCGGGCGGTGGGCGCGGCCTCGGCCTGCGCCTCGGGGGCGGGCGCCGCGAGGTCCGGCACGGGGGCGGGACGAACGGCGTCGTCGGGCATGAGGTCGGACATGACGTCTTCGGGGCGCGGGCCGGGCACCGACTCTACCGCACCGCCGCCGGCAGCCACTCCTCGCCGCCGGGATCGTGCATCGACCAGTACGCGAGCCGGTCGCACTTGGCCAGCTCGTAGCGGGTGCCGTCGCTGCGCTCGTGCGCGAGCAGCCGGTGCGGCGGCGCGGTCTCGAAGGTATACGCGAGCCAGCCGTCGCGGTTTTCGAGCCGCAGCTCGACGCCCTCGAACTCGCCGGCCGGAGCGGTCACCGGCCCCGCCTCGCCACGGCGCACCCCGTAGGCGGCGGCCTCGAGATCGGCGTAGCGGCCCATCATCAGCGACGGGAAGATCTCCAGCTCCGCCGGCGGCGCGGCGGCGACGAAGCCGCGCAGCAGCGCCGGCAGCCCGTCCTCGGGCAGCGCCCCGGCCGGGTAGGAACCGCTGCGGTCGCCCTGGCCGTCGAAGTAGGAGCGGGTGGCGAGCCGGCCCTCGACCAGGTCGGCGGTCGAGACGCCGCAGGCCTCGGAGCTGGTGGCGGCGACCTTGCGCAGGGCGCCGCTGTCGCGCCGCAGGTAGACGCTGGCCATCTGGTGATACGTGTAGATGCCGGTCGGCACGTCGCGCACGTGGTTGAGCTTGAGCACCTCGAAGCCGTCGGGGCGCGGCTGGTCGGCCTTGACCTCGAGGTCGGGGTTCCACGGCTCCTTGACCAGGATGAGCAGCGCCCGGCCCGGGTAGCGGTTGCCGTAGCGCGCCCACTCGACCTCGTAGGCGCAGTACTCGGCGCGGCCGTCGTCCCACAGCGGGTCGAGCCGCCACGCCGGGTCGCCGGACGGCAGCGCGATCTCGCCCGGCGCCGCGGCGCCGCTCGGCGCCGGCCGCAGCAGAAAGGCGGCGCCGGCGATCAGCAGGACGAGGGCGAGGGTCTTGAGAACGAGGCGCATGGCGGTCCCTCCGGGCACGATCCCGTCACCCCAACCGCCGCCCGGGGGACGATCTTCCCACGGCCGGTCAACGGCCGCCCTCGGTGGCTCGCGGATCCCGGCCGCCGCCCCCGGCGCCATCGCTCCGGCGCACCCGCTCGAGGTCCCACGCCAGCAGCAGCTCGTCGGAGTAGTCCGGCGGTCCCCACCGCGCCGCGAGAGCGCTGCCCAGCCGGCGCGCGGTACGCCGCGACATCGACCGCATCTCCGGCCCGAGCGGCAGGCCGACGGTGCCACCGACGTCGACGCGGTCGAGCTCCCAGCCGCTCTTGCGGTGCAGCACCAGCCAGCGGGCGGGCGCGGCCGCCAGCGCCTCCGGCTCCGGCTCGACGAAGTTGGCGAACGCCAGCTCGTCACGGAAGACCTCTGGCTCGGAGGGCGCCAGCAGCACCCGGCGGCCGTGGACGTCCTGGTAGATCCGCAGGTGGGTCTGCCACACCCAGGTCGGCAACGCCGGCGCCTCGATCACCGCGCCGTGGCCGGGATCGTCGCCCGGCTCGGCGGCCAGCCGGCGATAGAAGTCCGGCACCAGCTCCGGCGAGAGCATCCGCGGTGCCGGCTCGGTGAACTCGAGAAAGTCGTCGTGGGTGAGGAAGGAGCTGTGGAGCAGGCGCCGGTCGTCGAGCGGGCCGCCGAGGACGAGGAGCGGCACGACGGCGCCGGCCGCCAGCCGGCCGGCCCACCGCCGCGCCCCGGAGCGCTCCCCCGCCGCCCGCCACGCCGCCGCCAGCCCCGCCGCCGCCCAGGCGAGCACGAACGGCAGCCCGACCAGCAGGTAGCGGTTGAGGATCGTCGGGCTCGACACCCCGAGCGGCGCGGCGACCAGGAGCGCCGCGGCGTGCGCGCCGACCAGCGTCAAGGTCAGCCCGGCCAACCCGGGCCGGCGCCGCGCCAGCACGCCCAGCCCGAGGATCGTGATCGCCCAGAACAGCACCGCGGCGAACGGCTCGACGGCGCCGGCCTGGAGGAAGAGCACCTCGCCGAGCGTCGCCAGGCCAGGCCGACCGGAGCCGCTCTTGTCGGCCAGCAGCGCGGCGAGCGACTCGCGCGCCGGGACCAGGA
>Ga0302046_10004041_pt1 | contig 13113 bp, 8 predicted proteins | sample RVTome_11_FD_200261 | JGI IMG/M metagenome (GOLD analysis project Ga0302046, IMG submission 200261) | Soil microbial communities from uranium-contaminated site in the Upper Colorado River Basin, Wyoming, United States - RVT147D111 (version 2) ...
GCGACCGGCTCCTGCTCAGGGCGGCGCGTACCGGGATCCGCAGGCTCAACCGCCGTCACGGCGGCCGTGGCCGCAGGCCCTTCCACCTGCTCCATCGGGAACGGCGATGGAATCCGTCGGAGGGGCGGTGGATGGCCTGGGAACGCAAGCGGGGCAAGCTCGAGGAGCTGAACCGGCTGCTCGCGGGCGAGGGGGAGACCAGCTTCAGCGTCCTGGTGGATCTGCCCTCGGACCTCTCCGAGGTCCGTTACGTCATCACCCTCGACGCCGACACCCACCTGCCGCCGGGGAGCGCGGCGGCAATGGTCGGCGCCTTCGCCCATCCGCTCAACCGTCCCGTGCTCGATCCGGGCACCGGCCGCCTGACCGCCGGCTATACCGTCCTCCAGCCCCGCCTCGCCACCGCGCCGTCGTCCGCCAACGCCACCCGCTTCTCGCGCATCCTCGCCGGGGAGGCGGGTCTCGACCTCTACAGCCGTGCGGTCTCGGACGTCTACCACGACCTGTTCGCCGAGGCGGTGTTCACCGGCAAGGGGATCTACGACGTCCGCGCGTTCACCCGAACCCTCGAAGGGCGGGTGCCCGAGAACCGCCTGCTCAGCCACGACCTGTTCGAGGGGGTGCACGGCAGGGTCGGCCTGGTCAGCGACGTCGTCCTCTACGAGGACTATCCGCCCAACGCCCTCGTCCACGCCCGGCGGCTCCACCGCTGGGTGCGCGGCGACTGGCAGCTCCTGCCCTGGCTGCCGCCGCGCGTCCCGGCCAGCGGCGGCCGGCGGATCGCCAGCGGGCTGTCGCTGCTCGACCGCTGGAAGGTCGTCGACAACCTACGACGGAGTCTCTTCCTGCCCTCGGTGACGGCCCTCTTCGTCGCCGCCTGGCTCGGGCTCGACGCCGTCCCGGCGGCGATCGCCACCGTCGGCATCGCCGCCCTGCCGGGGGCGCCGATGGTCCTCGGCACGCTGGGGGAGGTCCGGCGGGGTCTCGCCGGGCGCGCGTGGCGGCTGGCCTTCGAGTCGGCGGTGCACGGAGCTCGGCTCGAGGCCGCCCGCTGGGCTCTGACCCTGATCCTGATCGCCTACCAGAGCGTGGTGGTGCTCGACGCCGTCGCCCGCACCGTCTACCGCGTCACCGTCAGCCACCGGCGGCTCCTGGAGTGGACCACCGCGGCCCGCGCGGCACGGGACGTCGGAGCGCATCCCGCCCCGGCGACCGCCTGGCGCCGGCTGGCGGCCGCCCCGGCCCTGGCCGTGGCGGTGGCCGCCGCCCTCGCCCTGCTGGAGCCGTCGTCTCTTCCCGCCGCGGCGCCGGTGCTCCTGCTCTGGCTGCTCTCGCCCCAGGCGGCGCTGTGGTCGAGCCGCTCGCCGGCGCGGCCGCGCGAGGTCCTGGACGCCGGCGACAGCCGGCTGCTGCGTCTGCTCGCGCGCCGTACCTGGCACTTCTTCGAAGACGTGGTCGGCCCCGCCGATCACTGGCTTCCGCCCGACCACCTGCAGGAGGAGCCGGCCACCGGGGCGGCCCGGCGTACCTCGCCGACCAACGTGGCGATGCTGCTGCTGTCGAGCCTCGCCGCGTTCGACCTCGGCTATCTCGGGCTCGGGGAGCTGGTGGCGCGCCTGCGGGCCACGCTCGACACGCTCGAGCGCCTCGAGCGCCATCGCGGCCACTGGTTCAACTGGTACGACACCCGCGATCTCGGCCTCCTGCAGCCGCACTACGTCTCGACCGTCGACAGCGGTAACCTGGCCGCCGCCTTCGTGGTCCTCGCCCACGGCCTGCGCCGGGCGCTGGCCAGCCGCGTGCCCGGCCCGCTCCGCCTGGAGGGACTGGCGGACACCGTCGGCGTCCTCCACCAGATGGTCGTCGACGCCGTCCCGGCTCCCGGCCGCGAGGCGCGCGCACTGGTGGCGGCGATCGCGACCCTGGAGGAGGAGCTGCGCGCCGCGGCGGGCAGCCCGGCGGAGCGCCAGTGGGAAGTGCTGGAGGATCTCGCCGGACGGCGGATCGCGGATCTCACCGGCAGGATCCCGGCGCTCCTCGAGCGCCATCCCGAGAAGCTGGAGGCGAGGCTGGTGGCGGCCCTGCGGGCGTGGTCCGCCCACGCGCTGGTCGAGACCGGAGCGGCCCGCGACGAGGTGGCGCGGTTCCTCCCCTGGCGCGCGCTGCTCGCGCAAGCGCCGCCGTTCTACCGGGAGGCGCCCTCGGGATCCCGGCAGGCCGAGACGCTGGAGCGCCTGGGCCGGAATCTGGGCACCGTGCCGCGCCTCCGGAAGCTGACGGCGTTGACCGACCGGAGCCGCCGGCTGGTCGCCGAGCTCGCCCCGCCTTCGCACGGCGAGGCGGAGCCCGATCCCGCCGTCGAGGAGGCCCGGCGCTGGCTGCGCGAGCTGGAGCGCGCGCTCGACAATGCCGCCGCAGAGGCGCTGAGGCTGATCGGCGACCTCGAGGAGCTGAGCGCTCGGCTGCTGCGCCGGTTCGGCGAGATGGATTTCACGTTCCTCTACGACCGCGAGCGCCGGCTCTTCCGCATCGGTCACGACCTGTCGGCGGGCCGTCCCGACCCCAACCACTACGATCTGCTCGCCTCCGAGGCGCGGATCGCGAGCTTCCTGGCGATCGCCAAGGGAGACGCCCCGCTCGAGCACTGGCTCCACCTCGGCCGGCCGGTGGTCCGGCTCGCCGGATCGCGGGTGCTGCTCTCCTGGGGCGGCACGATGTTCGAGTACCTGATGCCGCCCCTGGTCTTGCGGGTCCTCGAGCGCACGCTGCTCGACGAGAGCTGCCGGGTGGCGGTGCGCCGCCAGATCGCGTTCGCCGGCCGGCACGGCATCCCCTGGGGCATCTCGGAGTCGGGCTTCGCCGAGCTGGGCGTCCACGGCGACTACCAGTACCGCGCCTTCGGCGTCCCCGGTCTGGGGCTGAAGCGCGACCTCGGCGACCGCCTGGTGGTCGCCCCCTATGCCTGCCTGCTCGCGCTGCGCTTTCAGCCGCGGGCGGTGATGGCCAACGTCGAGCGGCTGGTCGAGCTCGGCGGCCTCGGCCGCTACGGCCTGATCGAGGCGCTCGACTTCGGAGCCGGTGAACGACCGCGGCGGCGGCGACCGCGTCTCGTCCACTCGTTCATGGCCCACCACCAGGGGATGATCCTGGTCGCCGCCGCCAACCACCTCCGCGGCGACCCGATGGTCAGGCGGCTCCACTCCGACCCGCGGGTGGCGAGCGTCGAGCTGCTGCTCCACGAGCAGATCCCCCAGAGCACGCGGCCGCGGGCGCTCTGGCGGCGCAGCGAGTCGGCCGCGGCCGAGCGCGGCCAGCCCGGCGAAGCGGCTCCGGAGACGGGGAGCTGGGCGGTGCCGGTGCGCGGGTCGTTCCCGCGCACCGCGATCCTCTCGAACGGCAGCTACACGGTCCTCGTCACCGCCGCCGGCGCCGGCGCCAGCCGCTGGGGCGAGACGGCTCTCACGCGCTGGCGTTCCGACCCCTCGGTGGCGCCGTGGGGAACCTGGATCTACCTCCAGGACCGTATCTCCGGAGATCTCTGGTCCGCGGCCCTCGAGCCCACCGGCGGTGGAGAAGACGAGTGCGAGGCGGTATTCGGCCCCCATGCGGTGGAGCTGCGGCGCCGGCATGGGACGTTGCACACGCGGACGACCATCGGCGTCGCGGCCGGCGAGCTGGCCGAGGTGCGGCGCGTGGCCCTGACCAACGAGGGAGACCGGCCGCGCAGCGTGTTCCTGACCAGCTACGCCGAGGTGGTGCTCGGCTCCCACGCGGACGACCGCCGCCACCCCGCCTTCTCCGGGCTGTTCGTCGAGAGCGAGTTCCGGCCCGCCGAGCGGGTCCTCCTGTTCCGGCGCCGGCGCCGGTCGCCGGAGGAGCGCGCGGCGGTCCTCGGCCACGCCCTGGTCCTCGACCGCGAACCCCAGCCGGAGCAGCGCTGGGAGACCGATCGCGGCCGGTTCCTCGGCCGCGGGCGGAGCCGGCGTTCGCCCCAGGCGCTGGACCGCCCGGAGAGCGGCCTCACCGGCACCACCGGGGCGACCCTGGATCCGGTGATGGCCCTCGGCTGCGCCGTCGACCTCGCGCCGGGCGAGACGGTCGAGGCGATCTTCCTCACCGCCGCCGGTCCGTCGGAGCCGGCGGTGCTGGGCGCGATCCACCGGCTCTCCTCGGTGCGCGGCGTCGACCTGGCGCTGGAGAGGAGCCGGATCCAGGGCGAAGCGGAGCTGCGGGAGCTCGGGGTCGAGGGCGGCGAGGCACGGGAGCACGCCGAGCTGCTGTCCCTGGTGCTGGCGCCTCGGGAGGATCTCCGCAGCCATCTCGCGGCGTCCTCCGTGCCGCTCGAGCCGATCCTCTGGGGGCACGGCATCTCGGGAGACCTGCCGATCCTGCTCGTGCGGGTGACCGCGCCCGGCCGGACGGAGCTCGTGGACGCGGCGCTGCGCGCCCAGGCTTGGTGGCGCAGCCGCCGGGTGGGGATCGACCTGGTGCTCCTCGACGAGGTCTCTCGCGGCTACGACCAGCCCGAGCACGACCGGCTCGCCCGCTCGGTGGCGCGGATCGGCCGCCGAGCGGGCGGCCGCGGGCCGGGCCGGGTGTTCGTCCTGCGTGCGGACCAGCTCGACGGCCATCTGCCGGAGCTGCTGGCCGCGGCGCGGGTGGTGCTCGACACCGCCGCGGGTCCGCTTTCCGGACAGCTCGCGCGGGTCGAGCGGGCTGCCGCCGAGCTCCCGGAGTTCGTCCCCGTGCCCGGGACCCTCCCGGGGCCGGAAGAGGTGGCGCCGCTCGAGCGGCCAGGGGAGCTGCTGCACGACAACGGCCTGGGCGGCTTCACGCCCGCCGGCTCCGACTACGTCGTCTTCCTCTCACCCGAGCAGCGGCCCCCGGCGCCGTGGGTCAACGTCATCGCCAACCCCGGCTTCGGCTTCCTGGTGTCGGAGGCCGGCGCCGGCTGCACCTGGGCCGGCAACAGCGGCGAGAACCGTCTCACGCCGTGGCACAACGACGCGGTCGCCGATCCCGCCGGCGAGGCGGTCTACCTGCGCGACGAACAGACCGGCGCGGTCTGGTCGCCGACCCCGGCGCCGGCGCCGGCACCGGCGCCGTACGAGGTGCGGCACGCGGCGGGCCGGACCCTGTTCCGGCACCGCAGCCACGGCCTCGACCAGGAGCTGGAGCTGTTCGTCGATCCCGAGGCCCCGGTCAAGCTGGCGGTGCTGCGGGTGCGCGACCTATGGCGGCGCCCGCGTCGTCTGACCGTGACCTACTACGCCGAGTGGGTGCTGGGAGCGAGCCGCGAGCAGACCGCCCCCTTCATCGTCCCCGGCTACGACCCCGGGACCGCGGCGCTGCTGGCGTGGAGCCGGGCGGGAGCCGGGGCCGGCCGGGGCGTCGCCTTCCTGGCGGCCAGCCGCCCGCCCCACGGAGTGACCGTGGACCGCGCCGAGTTCCTGGGCCCGGACGGCGACCCGGCGCACCCCCGGGCGCTGGAGCGGATCGGGCTCTCGGGATCGGTGCGGCCGGGGCTCGATCCGTGCGCCGCGCTGCAGATCCACCTCGACCTGCCGGCCGGCGAGGCGGTGGAGACCCACTTCGTCCTGGGACAGGGCCGCGACCGGGAGGAGGCTCTCGCGCTGGCACGCCGCTTCCGCGACCCCGAGGCCGCCGGGACCGCGGCCCGCGAGAGCGCCGAGCGCTGGCGGCACGTGCTCGGTCGGATCCGGGTGACCACGCCCGACCCCGGCATCGATCGCATGCTCAACCATTGGCTGCCCTACCAGGCCGTGGCGTGCCGGCTGTGGGGGCGCACCGCCCTCTATCAGTCGAGCGGCGCCTACGGCTTCCGCGACCAGCTTCAGGATGCGGCCAACCTCACGGCGCTGGCGCCCGCCCTCGCCCGCGAGCAGCTCCTGCGCGCGGCGGCCCGGCAGTTCGAGGAAGGCGACGTCCTCCACTGGTGGCATCCCGACACCGGGGCCGGGGTGCGCACCCGCTGCTCCGACGACCTGCTGTGGCTGCCCTGGGCGTGCGCCCGCTACCTGGCGGTGACCGGCGACCGGTCGGTGCTGGAGGAGGAGATCCCGTTCCTGGCGGCGCCGCCGCTCGAGGAGGGCGAGGTCGAGCGCTTCGGCCGATACGAGGCGGGGGAGGGCGTGGCGACCCTCTACGAGCACTGCCTGCGGGCGATCGCGCGCGGCAGCACCCGCGGCCCGCACGGCCTGCCGCTGATCGGGAGCGGCGACTGGAACGACGGTATGAACCGCCTGGGCCTGGAAGGCCGGGGCGAGAGCGTCTGGCTCGGCTGGTTCCTGTGCGCGGTGCTGCGCGAGTTCGCCCCGCTGTGCGACGCCGCCGGCGAACCGGAGCGTGGCGAGGCGTTGAGAGAGCAGGCCCACGGCTACGCCCGCGCGATCGAGGGGCACGGTTGGGACGGCGCCTGGTACCGCCGGGCCTACGACGACCAGGGTTGGCCGGTCGGCACGGCGGCCGGAGAGGAGTGCCAGATCGACCTCATCGCCCAGGCCTGGGCGGTGCTCTCCGGCGCCGGCGATCCCGAGCGCTGCGCGGTCGCGATGGCGTCGGTCCGTGAACGGCTGCTGCGCCGCGAGGAGGGACTCCTGCTGCTGCTGGCTCCGCCCTTCGACCGCTCGGACCTCGACCCCGGCTACATCCAGGCCTATCCGCCCGGTATCCGCGAGAACGGCGGCCAGTACACCCACGGCGCGGTGTGGGGCGCCTGGGCGTTCGCCGAGCTGGGGGAGGGCGACCTGGCGGTGGAGCTGCTGCGCACGCTGCTGCCGGTCGAGCGGGCGGCCACCGCCGACGGCGCCGAGCGGTACCGCGTCGAGCCCTATGCGGTCGCTGCCGACGTCTACGGCGGCTCCGGGCATGACGGGTGTGGCGGGTGGACCTGGTACACGGGAGCCGCCGCCTGGCTCTACCGCTACGGCATCGAGGCGGTGCTCGGCCTGCGGCGCCGCGGCGCCGACCTCGAGGTGTCCCCGTGCATCGCCCGCGAGTGGCCGGGCTTCGAGGCGGAGATCCGCGAGGGCGCCGCGGTCTACGAGATCCGGGTCGTCAACCCCGATCGGGTCTGCCGCGGCGTGCGCGAGGTCGAGCTGGACGGCCGCCGCCTCGACGGCACTCGCATCCCGTTGCGCGACGACGGCGGGCGGCACCGGGTGGTGGTGCGGATGGGCCCGGCGGAGCCGCCAGGGAAGGCCGGAGGGGGGTAGGGCGCGGGCCCCGCCGGCTGGCTCCGGGCGCCGTCGAACCGCTTGCCGCGGTCAGCGGTACGCCGTCGCGGCCGGCTCGAGAGACGGCGGCGTTGCGTGCGCGGCGAGCCCCTCCGGGACCGCTGCCAGGTGCCGGGTGAACCACGCGGCGGCGAGATCGGCCACCCGTTCGAGGGCGCCCGGCTCCTCGAACAGGTGCGTCGCGCCGGGGAGGACCTCCAGCTCGACCGGGCAGGCCATCTCCGCCATCGCCCGGCGGTTGAGGCCGAGCACGGGGAGGTCCTCGCCTCCGACGATCAACAGCGTCGGCGCGGTGACGCGCGCCAGCGCCTCGCCGGCGAGGTCGGGCCGGCCGCCGCGCGAGACCACCGCGCCGACCCGCTCCGGCCGCTCGGCCGCCGCGACCAGCGCGGCGGCGGCACCGGTGCTCGACCCGAAGTAGCCGATCTCGAGCCCCCGTGCCTCCGGCTCCCGCGACAGCCAGTCGGTGGCCGCGACCAGGCGCCGCGCCAGCAGTTCGATGTTGAAGCGCAGGTACGCGGTGTAGCGGTCCACCGCCTCTTCGCGCTCGCTGAGCAGATCGAAGAGCAGGGTGGCGAGGCCGGCGGCCTGAAGCGTGGCCGCGACGCTGCGATTCCTCGGGCTGAAACGGCCGCTGCCGCTGCCATGGGCGAAGATCACGAGGCCGAGCGCCCCGTCGGGGACCACGAGGGCGCCGTGGAGCAGCCCGCCGTCGGCGGGCATCTCGATCTCTCGTCCGGGGTCGGGGATGACGCTTCGGTGCATGGCGGTCCTCCTGCCGTTCGGGTGAGCCGGTCACACCGGACGCTGCCACGGGCGGCGGCCGGGTGCCAGCCCCCGGGGGGTGGGGCGGCACCCGCCCCGGCGGCCGGGCTGGCGGAGTGCCGTCGCCCGCGGCGCGGGAGCTACCCGTCGGCGGGGCGGACCCGCCTCAGCGGGCGTGGCCGCCCCTTGCCGCCTGCCGCTCACCTCGCTGAAGTGGAGGGGACCCTCATGAGCTTCCGCGATCGAGAGGACGCCGCCCGCCGCCTGGCCGAGGAGCTGCGCGCCTGCAAGGGCGAGGACCCGCTGGTCCTGGCCATCCCCCGTGGCGCGCTGCCGATGGGCGCGATCCTCGCCGAGGCGCTCGACGGTGAGCTGGACGTCGTGCTGGTGCACAAGCTCGGAGCGCCCTACAACCCCGAGCACGCGATCGGAGCCGTCGCCGAGACCGGCGAGGTGGTGATGAGCGACGCCCCGGACGTCGCCGCCGTCCCGCGCAGCTACGTCGAGCGAGAGACCGAGCGCCAGCTCGCGATCCTGCGCGCGCGGCGGGACCGCTACACGCCCGGGCGGCCGGCCGCCGGCCCACGCGACCGCGTCGTGATCGTGGTCGACGACGGCATCGCCACCGGCTCCACCCTCAAGGCGGCGCTGCAGGTGGTGCGGGCGCAGAGGCCGCGCGAACTGATCGCGGCGGTCGCGGTGGCTCCGGCGGAGTCGCTCGCCTCGATCGAGCCGCTGGCCGACCAGGTCGTCTGTCTCGAGATGCCTCCCTCGTTCTTCGCTGTCGGGACCTTGTTCGACGGTTTCCGCCAGGTCGGTAACGATGAGGTGGCCGAGGTCCTGAGCGCGGCGGCGCGGCGGCGCGCCCGCAGGGAGGAGCGGCGGGCGAAGCAGGAGCCTGGCAGGTCGGCGCGGGCGGAGCCGGCGGGCGTGGCGGCGCCGGCGGCCGGAGCAGCGCGGCGATGATCGCCGGCGCCCCACTGCTGTTCGCCCTCGGCGCCAGCCGCGAGCTGGGCGAGCGCGTGGCGAGCCGCCTGGGCCTGCCGCTCGCGGCCCACGAGGAGCGGGGCTTCGAGGACGGCGAGCACAAGGCGCGGCCGCTGGTCGGCGTCCGCGGCCGCGACGTCTACGTCCTGGACTCGCTCTACGGTGACTCCGACCAGAGCCCGGGACCCTGATGGCGATGACGCTGCCGTGGCTGCTCGACGCCCTGGGCGTCGACCCGGCCTTCGGCAGCGGCCCGCTGGCGACCGTGCTCCAGGACCTGCTGTCGATCCTCATCTACCTCGGCTTCGCCGGCGTTGATCCGCTGAGGCGCTCCACCGTGTAGCACATCACCAGCGCAGCAGCGCGACCATAGGCGGCGGGCCCGGCAGCTCCGCCGGCCGCAACTCGCGCGCCGTGCCGCGACCGGCCAGGGTCTCGCACACCGCGAGGTTGACCAGCTCCTCATCACCCGGCGCGGGCACGGCGTGGACGGTGAGCGCCTGCGACGCGGGCTCGAACGACCCCCACAGCTCGGCGCCGGCCGCGGTCAACAGGGTGTCGACCCGCCCGGCGGCGGCCGCGCGCACGATCGCCGAAGCCTCGGTGACGACCCGCGCGCGGTCGAGGCAGTCCCGCACCCACTGGACGTCGACCGCCGCGGCGCGCCGCGCCCAGGCCTCGACCACCGGCCAGGCGCGCTCGTGCAGCTCGTGCTCCGAGAGGTAGTCCGGGTTGCCGGCGACCCCCGCGTCGAGCACCGTGCCCGGCAGGCCGGCCCGCTGCAGCAGCACCGGCAGGTACTCCTCGACCGCCGCCACCACCAGCGGCCGGTCGTCGTCGCCCAGCCGCTCGCGGAGCCCCTCGGCGAGCAGCCGGAAGTACTTGAAGAGGTCGTCCTCCAGGTGCTCCTCGTCGTCGGAGCCGTGACCGTGGATGACGATCGCCCGGCGGCCGATCCCGGCCGGCGTCCGGCTGTGATGCTGCAGCCCGCGATGGAACTGCAGCTCGCCGAGGGCGGCGTCGAAGTTCCGGGGCACCCGCCCGAGGTCCATCTCGCGCAGCGACTCGCGATCGCCCTCGAGCAGCCGGACGCGGTGCCGGCTGACCCCGAGAACGTGGAAGGCGACCTCGTCGATCGACGCCAGCAGCGGCCGGAGGTAGAACCGCTCGCCGACCACCGCCCGGGGCGCCGGCGGGGTTCCGAGTCGGAAGCTCCGCAGGCTGCCCGCGGTCGCGTACAGCGCCGCCCCCTCGCCGGCCGAGCGCCAGAAGCCGGCGTCGTCGACCAGTGCGCGCACGGGGTCGAGCAGCGCCGCCGCGGTCTCCTCCGGCAGCCCGCGCTCCCGCACCTGCTCGCCGGCGGCGCGCAGCAGGTCCTTGAGCCGGATCGCGACCTGGCGCGCCTCCTCGCCGCGCCACGGCGTCGGTAGCAACAGGGACAGGCATGGACCCCGGTGGCCCGCGAGTTCTGCGATCGCCGCCGTGGTCAGAGTGGCGGGGCGGGTCGGGACGGGCCGGGCGGCGATGGCCGCGGGGTTGTCGATGATCTCGGTCGTCATTCTAGGTTCTCTCCTTTCCGCACGGGTCGGCCTCGAGCGTTCGCTTGCCGGTCGTCGCGGATCCTCCACTCCGGCAGGCTGCCACGGCCGGAGGGAGCGCGCCAGATCCCGCAGGGCGGGGCGTGCCCCGTCCTGCGGGCCGCGCCGATCCTCCCCGGACGGGTGGGGAGCGCCGGCGCGGGCGGTTCGCCGGTTCGTCACCGGCCGCAGGCCGGATCAGCCCGGCGGAGGCCCCTGCGAGCCGCCGCAACCGCCCCGCAAGGTAGCCGCGAAGCCCCTCCGCGAGACGGTACGCGGGGCGGGCGGTTCCGGTCATGCTGTGGAGCGATCCAATCTCCCTCGCCCGAGGTCGAGATCGAGCCTCCGGAGAGCGGTCGTGGGGGCGAGCGAGAGGAATGAGCCGCTATCCGATGAGCGTGCGGAGCTCCCGTGCCAGCGAGTCGGCCGAGACCGGCTTGTAGAGCACGCGGAACGCCTTCTCGCCGCCGATCCGCCGCAGCGTCGGCAGCGAGGTGTCTCCGGTCAGGATGAGACCCGGGATCGACGCCCCGAACTCGCCGCGGATCGCTTCGAGCACCTCCACCCCCGTCCGTCCGTCGCGCAGGCGGTAGTCGGAGATCACCGCGTCGGGAAGCCTGCCGACGAGCCGCAGGCTCGCCAGGACGCCGTCTTGATCCGCGGCGGCGATCACCTGATGGCCGGCGGCTTCGAGCAGCAGGCGGAGCCCTTCGAGGACCCGGGGTTCGTCCTCGACCACGGCGAGCAGGGCGGCGGGGGGCGACGGGGCGCCGCGCTGCGACGCGACAGAGGCTGCTGCGCGGGAACGTGCGCCAGGAACGAGCGGCAGGATCAACTCGAAAACCGACCCGCGTCCGACGCTCGAGCGCACGCGGACCTCGTGCCCGAGCAGGCGGACGAGGCGCTCCACGACGGCGAGGCCGAGCCCGGCTCCCGGCGCCTGCGTCCGGTTGCGGACCGGGTTGTCGAGTTGGTGGAAGGCGCGGAAGATGTTCGTGAGCTGATCGCTCGGGATCCCGGTGCCGGTATCCCAGATCTGGACCTGCACGGTCGAACCGGTGCGGCGGGAGCCGAGTACGATGCGCCCCTCGACCGTGTAGCGAATGGCGTTCGAGAGCAGATTCTGGAGTGCCTGGTAGAGCAGTCCGGGGTCGCTCTCGACGATCGCCCGTGTCGACACGCAGCGCAGTACCAGGCCCTGGGCCTCGGCCAGCGGCGTGAACTCGTCCTCGAGGCGGTCGAGGACGTTCTGGAGCGGGAACCTGCGGCGCGCGGGAACGACCGCTCCGGCGTCGAGCTTCGAGACGTGCAGGAGCTTCTCGAGCAGGTCCGACACGCTGGCCAGGCAGGCGCCGATCTTCTCCAGCAGCTCGGGGTTGGCGGGCTGCACCCTCGCGACCTCGAGGTAGAGCCGCGCCGCCTGGAGCGGCTGGCGCAGGTCGTGGCTGGCGGCTGCGAGCAGGTCGGTCTTGACCTGGCTGGTCTGCTCCGCTTCCTGCCTGGCGTCGCGTAGGACCTGCTGCGCGTGGATGCGGTCGGTGGCGTCACGGATCGCCGCCGAGACCAGGAGCTGATCGCCGGCCTGGAACGGGCTGAGGCTGATCTCGACCGGGATCTCGTGCCCGTCGCGGTGCTGGAGGCACAGCTCGAGGCCGGCGCCCATCGGGCGGGTCTTCGGGGCACCCAGGAACATGCTGCGGTGGCCGCGGTGGCGGTCGCGCAGCCGTTCGGGCACCAGGCGCTCGATCGGGGCGCCGAGCAGCTCGTCGCGGGGATACCCGGAGAGCCGCTCGGCCTGGGCGTTGGCGAGGACGACGGTCCCGGTCTGGTCGATCACGACCATCGCATCCGGCGCCGCCTCGAGGAGGCCCCGGGCGGTTTCTTCCGAGCCGCGAAGGCGCCGCTCCGCCTGTGCGCGCAGCACGTCCCGCTGCTCGAGTTCCTGGATCCGGGCGCGGAGGTCGGCGATCAGCTCGGCGCCGGTCTTGGGCTGCTGCGCCATCGATCTCCCTGTTGGGGAAGAGAAGCCAACGGTGGCAAGATAGCATGACGCGAATGGCGCAATATCTGAGCCATCGATCGCTGGGGTGCGGCGCCGAGCCCTTTCGATCCACCGTCCGGCCCGCCCGGGGGCGTGTGCGCGGCCCTTCCCTGCGACCCGCGCCGCAGGGTAGCCGCCGGGCCACCTGTCGGGCGCGCCCGAACCACCCCGAGAGCTGTTTGACGCGGTCCTCCCGGAGAGTACATTCACAACGCCAGGTGCGCGACGGGAAAGGACGATGATCGTCAACTGCGCGGTCTGCGAACAGGAGATCGAGGAGCGCGAGGCCTTCGCCCGGATCGACGACGACGGCGAGGTCCTTCACCTATGCAGCAGCCGGTGCTCGAGGCGTTCGAGGAGGAGCCGGAGCTGTTCGGTGCCTGGCCGTTCGAGGAGCCGGAGGCGGCCGAGGGCCGCTGAGCCCCGGTCCGGCCTCGAGCCGGGACGAGGGCCTGCGATGACCCGGAAACGCCCGATCCTCCGCATC
>Ga0302046_10004042_pt1 | contig 13112 bp, 13 predicted proteins | sample RVTome_11_FD_200261 | JGI IMG/M metagenome (GOLD analysis project Ga0302046, IMG submission 200261) | Soil microbial communities from uranium-contaminated site in the Upper Colorado River Basin, Wyoming, United States - RVT147D111 (version 2) ...
AGCAGGCTGGAGGCGAGCGAGAAGGGGAGGAGGGTGGTGCCGAAGGCCGGACTCGAACCGGCACGGGTCGCCCCACACGGCCCTCAACCGTGCGCGTCTACCAATTCCGCCACTTCGGCGTTGCGGCCGCGGCGTCGCCGCCGGGCAGCCGCGGTGCATTCTACCAGCAGCGGCCCGGCGCGGAAGGCCCGGCCTGTGAGGCTCAGCGGCCGCCGTCTCCGGGCTCGGGCGGCGAATCGCCGGACGGCTCCTGCGGCGGGCTCGCCTCGCCCGCCTCGACCGGGGTCGTCGCTTCGGCGCCGCCCTCGGGCGCCGGCATCGGCGCCTGCGGCGCCTCGGGCGCCGGCGCGGTCTCGCCGCCCTCGGCCTCGGCCTCGAGGGCGCCGGGCTTGGGCGGCGTGGTCGAATCGTCGACCTGCTCCTCCGAAACGTCGCTGAGCACCGACGCCCCGCCGGGGCCGATCTGGTACACGGCGATCGACAGCGTGGTGAGGATGAAGAGGATGAACGACACCACGGTGAGCTTGTGCAGCAGGGTCGCGGCGCTGCGGGCGCCGAAGGCGGTCTGGGTGCTGCCGCCGCCGAACACCGACAGGTCGGCGCCCTTGCCCTGCTGGAGCAGGACCACCAGGATCAGGAACAGGCAGACGATCACGTGGATCGAGTAGAAGATGTAGATCACCGGCAACCTCCGAGCGCGGCCGTCAGCCGCAAACCGCGATGATACCCGAGAAGCTCTCGGGGTCAAGGCTGGCGCCGCCGACCAGGAAGCCGTCGACGTCGGCGCCGGCGGCCAGCTCGGCGGCGTTGCCCGGCTTGACCGAGCCGCCGTAGAGGATGCGCGCCGCGGCCGCGCGCTCCCCGCCGAGCAGCGCCGCCAGCTCGCCGCGCAGGAAGGCGTGGGCTTCCTGGGCGGTCTCGGGGGTGGCGACTTCGCCGGTGCCGATCGCCCACACCGGCTCGTAGGCGAGCACGAAGCCGGCGGACAGGCCGGCCGCGACCGCGCCGAGCTGGCGCCGCAGCACCTCCCAGGTGGCGGCGTCGCGGCGCTCCTCGCGCGTCTCACCGACGCACACCACCGGCGCCAGGCCGTGGCGGACGGCGGCGGCGACCTTCGCCGCGACCAGCCGGTCGTCCTCGCCGTGGTCGTGGCGGCGCTCGCTGTGGCCGCACAGCACCCAGGAGCAGCCGGCGTCGGCGAGCTGGGCGCCGGAGACGTCGCCGGTGTGGGCGCCGGAGTCCTCGGGATGGAGGTCCTGCCCGCCCCACGCGGCGGCCGAGCCGGCGAGGCCGGCGGCGACCGCCGGCAGCAGCGGGAAGGAGGGGAAGACGACCACCTCGGCGGCGCGCTCCTCGAGCGCGGGGACGAGACGGCGGCAGAAGCGCTCGGCGTCGGCGGTCAGGAGGTTCATCTTCCAATTTGCAGCGACCAGTGGCCGCCGATGCGTCGCCGCGCTTGCCCCGGCGGCCGTCATCGCCCGCCCTTCTCGAGCACCGCGATGCCGGGGAGGGTCCTGCCGGCGAGCAGCTCGAGGGCGGCGCCGCCGCCGGTCGAGACGTGGCCGAGGGCGTCGAGCACGCCGGCCTGGCGGGCGGCGGCGACGGTCTCTCCGCCGCCGATCACGGTGTAACCCGCGCAGTCGGCGAGTGCCTGCGCCACCTCGCGGGTGCCGCCGTCGAACGGCGGCTTCTCGAACACCCCGAGCGGGCCGTTCCAGAACAGGGTCTTCGCCCCGGCGATGCGCGCGGCGAACTCCTCGCGGGTCACCGGGCCGACGTCGACCGCCTTGCGCCCGGCCGGCACCCGGTCGGGCGGGACGGTCTCGACGATGCCGTGCCCGTCGAGGTCGTCGGTGACCACCAGGTCGCGCGGCAGGATGACCTCGACCCCCAGCTTTTCGGCGCGGTCGAGGATGCCGCGCGCGACCTCCAGACGGTCTCTCTCGACCAGCGAGTCGGCGAGGTCGAGGCCGCGGGCGGCGAGGAAGGTGTTGGCCATGCCGCCCCCGACCAGCAGCGCGTCGAGCCGCGGCAGGAGGTTCGCCAGGGTGTCGATCTTGCCTTCGATCTTGGCGCCGCCGAGCAGCGCCACGAACGGCCGCTCGGGCTCGCCGAGCAGGCGCGAGAGCGCCTCGACCTCGCGCACCATCAGGCGGCCGGCGGCCTTGCGCCCGAGCCGCTCGGGCACCCCGACCACCGAGGCGTGGGCGCGGTGGGCGGCGCCGAACGCCTCGCCGACGTAGGCCTCGGCGAGCGCCGCCAGGGCGCCGGCGAAGGCGTCGTCGTTGGCGGTCTCGCCGGGATCGAAGCGGAGGTTCTCGAGCAGGCAGACGCCGCCAGGCTCGAGCATCCTCACCGTCTCGCGCGCCTCGGCGCCGATCGTGTCGGCGGCGAAGCGCACCGGCGTGCCCAGCCGCCGTACCAGCACCTCGGCGGCCGGGCGCAGGCTGTAGCGCGGATCGGCCTTGCCCTTCGGCCGCCCGCAGTGCGAGGCGAGGATCACCCGCGCGCCGGCGGCCGCCAGCTCCTCGACCGTCGGCAGCGCCTGCTCGATGCGGGTGGCGTCGAGCACCTCGCCGCGGTCGGACAGCGGGACGTTGAAGTCGACCCGCACCAGCACCCGGGTGCCGTAGAGCCGGCGCGCGGCGGCGAGGTCATCGAGGGTGAGGAGATCGGTCATCGAGGGCTGGGGTCCGGCGCGGCGGTCGGTGTCGGTGGAGCGGGCGCGCCGGGGAGCCACCGATTCTAGCAGCCGCCCTGCCGCGGCCGGCCTCGGTCGTGTCCCCTGTCAGGAGGCCAGCCCCCGGCCGCTCGCCTCGACCGCCGTCGTGTAGCATGACCACCGCTATGCCCCGGTTCCAGGCCCGTTCCGCCGACACCGACCCCGAGGCGGAGGCGGTCCAGATGGAGCTTCTCCGCCGGGCGGGACCGGCGCGGCGGGCGCAAATGGCGCTGACGCTGAGCGCCCAGGTGATCGGGCTGGCCAAGCGCCACTTGCGGCGGTGCGATCCGGAAGCGAGCGAGACGGAGATCGGCATCCAGTTCGTCGAGCTGCACTACGGCAAGGAGTTCGCCGAGGGACTCCGCCAGTACCTGGCCGAGCGGCCGTCGTGACCAGCTCCGACCTGTTGACCGCGCTCGGGCCCGTCGTCGAGGCGCTCGAGGACCTGGGAGTTCGCTACTACATCGGCGGCTCGGTGGCCGGCTCCGTCCACGGCGTGCCGCGCGCCAGCATCGACGTGGACGTGATCGCCGAGCTGCGCCGAGAACATCTCGGCCCGTTTGTGGAGCGGCTCCGGAACGCCTACTACGTCGACCTCGACCGGGCACGGTCCGCGGTCGAGAAGCGGCGGTCGTTCAACCTGATCCACCTCGCGTCCTCGTTCAAGATCGACCTCTTCGTGGCCAAGGAGCGGGCGTTCGATCGGCGGGCGCTCGAGCGGGCACGCCCGGAGAACCTCGAAGACGGCGGTGAGGCTCCGAGGTTCCAGGTGGCGTCGTCCGAGGATACGGTGCTCGCCAAGCTCGAGTGGTTTCGTGCCGGCGGCGAGTCCTCGGATCGGCAGTGGGCCGACGTCGTCGGGCTGCTGACGGCAGGCCGGGCGACCGTCGACCATGGCTACCTCGACCGCTGGGCGGACGAGCTCGGCGTCACGGACCTGCTCGAGCGGGCCCGCGCCGAGGTAGCGCCGGCGCGATGACCGTCCCCGCCCCCGATCCCCGCCTGCTCGTCCTCGGCATCGAGACCTCGTGCGACGACACCGCGTGCGCGGTGGTCGACGGCGAGGGGCGGGTGCTGTCGTCGGTGGTGTCGAGCCAGCTCGCAGCGCACCGGCCCTACGGCGGGGTGGTGCCGGAGATCGCCTCGCGCGAGCATCTGAGGAGCTGGCCGCCGGTCTCGGCGGCGGCGCTCGGGGAGGCCGGGGTCGGGCTCGGGGAGGTCGGGGCGGTGGCGGCGACCCGGGGGCCGGGGCTGGTCGGGTCGCTCCTGGTCGGGCTGTCGCTGGGCAAGGCGATCGCCTACGCCCTCGGGCGCCCGTTTTACGCCGTCCACCATCTCGAGGGGCACCTCTACTCGCCGTTTCTCGCTCCGCCCGCCGCGGATGGCTCCGCGGGAGAGGCGCCCGAGCCGGCGCGGGCGGTGCCGGAGCGCTTCGTCGGGCTGGTGGTCTCGGGCGGCCACACCAACCTGTTCTCGGTCGAGGGCGACGCGGTCGCCACCCTCGCCGAGACCCGCGACGACGCGATGGGCGAGGTGTTCGACAAGCTCGGCAAGCGTCTCGGGTTGCCCTACCCCCAGGGGCCTCGGGTCGACGCCCTGGCCGAGCGCGGCGATGCCGAGGGGCGGTTCCGGTTCACGGTTGCCGCGTGCGGCGACGACCGGCTCGACTTCTCCTACTCCGGGCTCAAGAGCCAGGCGCTGGCGGCGGTCACGACGCTCGAGCGCGAGGGGGTGGCGGTCGGTCTCGGTGCCGCCGGGGACCGCTCGGGCGGCGGCACGGCCGGCGCGGGAGGCGGAGCCGACGGCGAGGAGTTGGAGCCGCCGGGCGCCCTGCTCGATCTGTTCGCCGCTTTCCGCGCCGCTGCGGTGGCGCAGCTCATCGACCGGCTCGAGCGGCTGTGGCGGCGCCGCCCCTTCGATCTGCTCGCGCTCTCCGGCGGCGTCGCCGCCAACCGGCTGCTGCGGCGCGAGGCGGCGGCGTGGTGCGCCGAACGCGGCGTCGAGCTGGCGGCGGTGCCGCTCGCCTACGCCGGCGACAACGCGGCGATGATCGCCCACGCCGCCCTGCTGCGCCAGCGCCGCGGCGAGTCCGACGACCCGTTCACCGCCGAGGCCGCGAGCCGGATCCGTCTCTGAGCCGATCCCCGCTTCGCAGAACCCCGGGCCGCCCCAGCCCGTAGAATAGGCAGTCCCCGCGGGTCCACCCCCGGCTGGCTTCCGTCACAGAATCCAAGGAGAGATCCGATGAGCACGATCAAGACCCTTTTCTGCTGTGCCGCCCTGACGCTGGTCCCGGCGCTCGCCGCCGGCGCGACCCCCGAGGCGGGCGAGAGCCCCGAGGCCGCCGCGGACGAGCGGGAGAACGGCACCGCCGCCGCCGCCCACCCGGCCGCCGCCGAGGTGCTGGCGGCGCTGGACCGCACCGCCGACCCGTGCAGCGACTTCTACCGCTACGCCTGCGGCGGCTGGCTCGACTCGACCGAGCTGCCGGGCGACCAGACCCGGTGGACGCGGAGCTTCTCGGTGATCCGCGAGGAGAACCGGGCCGAGCTGCGCGACCTGCTCGAGGACGCGGCGGCCAACCCCGGCGACGATCCCGACCGCCGGCGCATCGGCCACTACTACGCCTCGTGCATCGACGAGGCGGCGATCGAGAAGGCGGGCACCGCGCCGCTGGCGCCGGTCCTCGCGGAGATCGCCGCGGTCGAGGACGCCGCCGGCGCGATGACGGTTGCCGGCAAGCTCCAGCGCTGGAACGCCGGCGGGCTGTTCGGCGCCGCGGTGCTCCCCGACTTCAAGGACCCCGGGACCAACATCGCGTTCCTGATCCAGGGCGGCCTCGGCATGCCCGACCGCGACTACTACGTCAGCGACGACCCCGACAAGCAGCGCCTGCTCGCCGCCTACCGCGTGCACGTCGCGCGCATGCTCGGCCTGCTCGGCGCCGACGCCGAGACCGCGGCGGCCGACGCCGACCGGGTGCTCGCCTTCGAGGCCGCGCTCGCCGAGGCGTCGCGCCCGCGCCAGGACCTGCGGCTCCCCGAGAAGCTCTACAACAAGCTCGACCGCAAGGGGCTCGAGGAGCTGACGCCGTCGCTGCCGTGGGGCGCGTTCCTCACCGCGATCGGCGGTCCCTCGATCATCCAGATCAACGTCGCCACGCCCGAGTTCTTCACCGCGCTCGAGCAGCGGATCGCGGCGAGCACGCCCGAGGACCTGCGCGCCTACCTGCGCTGGCACGCGGTCCACGGGCTGGCCGACGCCTTCCCCGAGCGCTTCGTGGTCGCCGAGTTCGACTTCTACGGCAAGACGCTGTCCGGCCAGCAGGAGATCGAGCCGCGCTGGAAGCGCTGCGTCGGGGCGACCGAGGGCGCGCTCGGCGAGTCGGTCGGCAAGCTCTACGTCGCCCGCCGCTTCGCCGGCGACAGCAAGGCCAAGGCGCTCGAGATGATCGCCGACATCGAGGCCTCCTTCGAGGGCAATCTGCCGCACCTGGCGTGGATGGACGACGCCACCCGGAGCCGGGCGCTCGAGAAGCTCGGCGCGATCGGCAACAAGATCGGCTACCCCGACCAATGGCGCGACTACTCGGCGATGAAGGTCGCCCCCGGCGACTACTTCGCCAACCACACCGCGGCGAGCGCGTTCGAGACCGACCGCCAGCTCCGCAAGGTCGGCCGGCCGGTCGACCGCGACGAGTGGCGGATGACGCCCCAGACCGTCAACGCCTACTACAACCCGCTCCAGAACGAGATCGCCTTCCCGGCCGGGATCCTCCAGCCGCCGATGTTCCACCGCGACTTCCCGGCGGCGATGAACTACGGCGCGATCGGCGCCGTGGTCGGCCACGAGGTCACCCACGGCTTCGACGACCAGGGGCGCAAGTTCGACCCCAAGGGGACGCTGCGCGAGTGGTGGGAGCCGGCGGTGGCCGAGAAGTTCGAGACCCGCGCCCAGTGCGTCGACGACTTCTACTCCGGGCTCGAGGTGGCGCCCGGCGTCAACGTCAACGGCCGGCTGACCCTGGGCGAGAACATCGCCGACATCGGCGGCGTCAAGCAGGCCCACCAGGCCTATCGGCGTTGGCAGGAGCGCGACGGCAACGGCGCCGCGCCGGCGGCGCCGCCGCTCACCGACGAGCAGCTCTTCTTCGTCGCCTACGCCCAGGTCTGGTGCTCGCTGTCGACCCCGGAGGAGGACCGCCTGCGGATCACCACCGATCCCCACTCGCCGGCCAAGTTCCGGGTCCGCGGCACCCTCACCCAGGTGCCGGCGTTCGCCGCGGCGTTCCAGTGCGCCGAGGGCGCGCCGATGAACCCGGAGCAGCGCTGCGAGGTGTGGTGATCTAGACTCGGCGTAGCAGTCGCGACTGCTCGGCCGTTCGAGGCGGCTCGGGAACGGGAGGTCTGCCGGGCGAGCAGACGTCGAACTTCCGCGGGAGGGTCCGACGATGGCTGAACTCCGAAGCCTCGGTTTTCTCCGCCACCTGCGAGCCGAGCCGAGCATTCACGTGCTCCAGTACCGGAATGGCCGGCTGGTCCGGAGCGGTCCCGGTCTGGCGTTCTGGTTCCTGCCGCTCGCTACCGGGCTCGCCGAGATCCCGATCGACGACCGCGAGCTGCAGGTCCTGTTCCACGGACGGACCGTGGACTTCCAGGACGTGACGGTCCAGGCGGTAGTGACCTACCGGGTCACCGATCCCGGGCGCGCGGCCCAGCGGGTCGACTTCTCGATCGATCCCAAAGCGGGGCGCTACCTCAAGGAGCCCCTGGAACGGATCGCTCTCCAGGTGACCCTCCTCGCCCAGCAGTTCGCCCAGGTCTACGTCGCGCGGACCCCGCTACGCCAGGCTCTGATCGAGGGGTACGAGGCGATCCGGGATCAGATCGGACGAGGTCTCGAGAGTGAAACCGGACTGGCTGAGATGGGGATCGAGATCGTCTCCGTCCGAATCTCCGAGATCAAACCGACTCCGGAGCTGGAGAAGGCGCTCGAGGCGCCCACCCGCGAGCAGATCCAGCAGCAATCCGACGAGGCCTCCTTCGCGCGGCGGGCGCTGGCGGTCGAGAAAGAGCGAGCGATCCAGGAGAACGAGCTGAACAATCAGATCGAACTGGCGCGCCGGGAAGAGGCGCTGATCGATCAGCGAGGCACCAACACGCGGCGCGAGGCGGAGGAAGCCACGGCGGCGGAGCGCATCACGGCGGAGGCTGCCGCGTCGCGCGCGCGGATCACCGCCGAAGGTGAGGCGGAGAGGGTTCGGCTCACCGGGGCGGCCGAGGCGGAGCGGGTGGAGAAGCTGGGGATCGCCCGCGGCAGGGCGGAGCGTGACCGGATGGCGGCGTACCAGGGGGTGCCGCCGGCGGTGCTGTTCGGTCTGGCGGCCGGCCGGCTCGGCCGGAACCTGAAAGAGATCCATCGCCTCAACATCTCGGGTGACGGATTGCGGTCGTTGTTCGCGGACCTTCTCGACGCCGGCACCCACCGGCTCGAAGACGCTTCGGGCCGCCCCTCCGAGCGCGGCGCCGGAGATCCCGAGACGTGACCATCGCGCCGCGGGCGCTGGTGGTGACGCGACCGACCGAGTACGACGAGCTCCTCGCACATCACGGGACCGTCCAGCAGGCACGCTTCTTCCTGCACAGTCGCGGCCAGTCGCTCGAAGAGATCGAGCGACGCCACCGGCTGGTCCGCTCGGCGCTGCACGCGGCGCTAGCGGCGATCCCGTTCGACTGGCGCCGGGCCACGATCGGGCGCCGCGATCTGTCCCGTTTCGTTTTCGGCCCCGAGGACGTGGTCATCGCGGTGGGCCAGGACGGTCTGGTCGCCAACGTCGCGAAGTACCTCTCGGGCCAACCCGTGATCGGGGTCAACCCCGATCCGCAGAGCTATGACGGCATCCTGGTGCCGCACACTCCGGCAGCGGTCCAGGACCTTCTCCTCGCCGCTCATTTAGACCGTGCTCGGATCGAGGAGAGGATCATGGTCGAGGCACTCCTCGACGACGGTCAGCGGCTGGTCGCGCTCAACGAGATCTTCGTTGGCCATCGGACCCACCAGTCGGCGCGCTATCGCATTCGCTTCCGCGGGACCGAAGAGCGCCACTCCTCCTCCGGGCTGATTGTGGCGACGGGAACCGGCGCCACCGGGTGGGCGCTGTCGATCTCGCGCGAGCGGCCCGCGCCACCGCCGCTGCCCGCCCCCACCGAGCACGCGCTCGCGTTCTTCGTTCGCGAGGCCTTTCCCTCCGTCCTCACCGACGCCTCCCTGACCGCCGGGCTCCTCGGGGCGGGCGAATCGCTCGGCGTCGTGTCGGAGATGAGCGAGGGCGGAGTGCTTTTCGGAGATGGGATCGAAGACGACCGCCTCGCCTTTCCGCTCGGCACCGGGGTCGAGATCGCGACCGCTGAGGCCGCGCTACGACTGGTGCAGGCATGAGGCCGGCCGCGGCGCCGGCCCTGGCCACCGCCGGAAGCGGCCGATGCTAAGCTGCGTCCCGTGAGTCGAGGTCGCGGGCTCGGTTGCCGGCCGAGATGGAGCCGCCGAGCGGAGAACCACGAGATGACGCCGAGTACCCGAGGAACAACGAGCCGGTCACTTGTCGCCTGGCTGAGCACGCTGCCGCTCGCCCTAGCGCCGTATGCGGTCGCCGACGGCGCTGCCGCGGGGGGCCACCCGCCCGAGCACCAGGCGACCCGCGAGCTGGTTTCGCTGGTCGACGACGCCGCGGCGCTGGTCGCCGGGAAGGGGCACGAGGCCGCCTGTGCGGCGTTCCACGAGAAGGGCTCGCGCTGGTTCGACGACGAGACCTACGTCTTCATCCTCGGCATGGAGGGCCTGGCGCTCTGCCACCCGGCGCGGCCGAGCCTCGAGGGGCGCGGGCAGATCGACCTCCGCGACCCGCACGGCCGGCCGATCGTGCAGAACTTCATTCGCGACCTTGAGCGCGCCGAGACCGGCTGGGAGCACTATTTGTGGCCGCGGCCGGGCGGCGGCACCAACTTCTTCTGGAAGACCTCCTACGTGCGGCGGGTCGAGGGGCCGGACGGCGTCTCCTACGTGGTCGGCAGCGGCGGCTACCAGATGCCGATGGAGCGGCTCTACGTCGTCGACCAGGTCGACGACGCCGTGGCGCTGCTCGAGCGCGAGGGCGAGGCGGCGTTCGCCACCCTGCGCGACCCGGCGGCCGGCTTCCTGTTCTACGACTCCTACGTCTTCGTCATGGACACCGGCGGCGTCCACCTGGTTAACGCGGGCTTTCCGGAGAACGAGGGCAAGAACCTGCTCGACCTGACCGACTCCGACGGCAAGGTGATCGGGCGCGAGATGCTCGCCGTCCTCGAGACCGCCGACGCCGGCTGGGTCGACTACCTGTGGCCGCGGCCGGGCGACACCCCGACCAGCAAGAAGTCTTCCTACGTGCGCAAGGCGACGCTGCCCGACGGCCGCGTCGTGGTGGTCGGCGCCGGCCTCTACCTAGACTGATCGACCGAGAGGAGCGCGCGTGGCAAACTGCGTCCACTGCGGAGCCGCGGTCCCCGATAGGGTGGCCCGCTGCCCGGCGTGCGGCAAGCCGCCGCAGAAGTCCGGGATCCCGAAGCCGCTGATCATCGGCCTGGTCGCCCTCGGGTGCATTCCGATCCTGATCGGGGCGGTCGGGATCGTCGCCGCCCTGGTGATCCCGAACTTCATCGACGCGCTGCAGAAGGCCAAGCAGAAGCGCACCGTCGCCGACCTCCAGGCGATCGCGGTAGCGCTCGACGGGCGGGCGGCGGACCAGCCCGCCGGCGCGCCGCCCTACCCGGCGGTGGAGACGATCGACGAGCTGGCCGCCGAGCTGGCTCCCTACGGCACGGTCGTGACGATGGACGGCTGGAAGCACCCGCTGCGCTACGCCTGCTGGCCGGACCTGGCCGCCGACGGCTGCCACGCCTACCGGCTGGCCAGCGCCGGGCGCGACGGCGTCTTCGACCACGACGAGCTGGGGAGCTACGAGACCGCCCCGTTCGACCCCATCGAGTACGACGCCGACATCGTGCTCGCCACCGACGGCTTCGTGCGCTGGCCGGAGCGCCCGCGCTGACCGCGCCGGGCGCTACTTCGGCCCGGCGAAGCCGGTGACGATGTAAGTACCCGAGCGCTGGTCCTTCTTGAGCTTGACCAGCCCCTGGCGCTCGGCGTCCTCGAGCAGGTCGGAGAACGAGCCGTAGCCGTAGTAGCTCTCGGAGAACGAGGGCTTCTTGCGCTGCATCGTCTGCTTGATCATCGAGCCCCACAGCACGTCCTTGTTCTCGCGCAGCAGGGCCTGGATGGCGTCGACCATCAAGGCGAACGCCTCGGCGGCCTTCTTGTTGCCGGCCGGCACCTTGGGCACCTTGGGCGCCTGCTGGCGGTCGCGCCAGACGTCCTCGTAGAAGACGAACTCGTCGCAGTTGTCGATCAGGAGGTTCGACGACGAGTTCTTGACCCCGATGCCGATGACGTACTTGTTGTTCTCCTTGAGCTTCGAGACCAGCGGCGAGAAGTCGCTGTCGCCGGAGAGCAGGGCGAAGGTGTCGAGGTGCTCCTTGGAGTAGGAGAGGTCCATCGCGTCGACCACCATCTTGATGTCGGCGCTGTTCTTGCCCGAGTAGTAGCGCTGCGGGATGTCGATCATCTCGATCGCCGCCTCGTGGAAGGCGCGCTTGTAGTCGGCGTAGCGCTCCCAGTCGCAGTAGGCCTTCTTGACGATGATCTTGCCCTTCTCGAGCAGCCGCTCGAGCACCAGGTGGATGTCGAACTTCTTGATGTCGGAGTCGCGGACGCCGAGGGCGATGTTCTCGAGATCGCAAAACAGGGCGATCTTGCGTTCGTCGCTCACTGAGGAGGTCCTTTCCGGGCCGGAGTCGATGCTCTCGCGGCCGAACCGCGCGATGTCCACCGGAGGGACACCGGCGTCGAAAGTGTAATCGGGTTCGGGCTCGGCGGCCCGTCGTCGCCGGCCGCTGTCGTCGCCGGCGCGCCCGCCTTTGGCGGCGACGGCCCTGGCGGCACCGGCCCTGGCGGCGCCGGCCTTGGCGGAATCGCTCTCGCGGGCGGTGCGCCTGCCGCCGTCGCCCTTGGGCGCGGCACGCTCGTCGCCGCCGTCCTTGGGCGCGGCACGCTCGCCGGTGTCGCCCTTGCCGCCGCCGCCCCCGCCGGTGTCGCCCCTGCCGGCGTCGCCTTTGCCGGCTTCACCGTTGCCGGGGGCGCTGTCGGCGGTGGGGTGGGACCACCAGGGGCTCATCGGGTGATTGTCTCACGCCGCTCGGCGATCAGGGCGTCGTCGAAACCGGGGAAGGCGATCAGCCGCTCGCGGCGCAGCAGGGTGAGATAGAGGCGCAGGCGCTGCTCGGCCGGCTCGCAGCGTTCGCCGAACTCCGAACGCAGCCCCTCGGCGACGCCGGCCACGGTGCGGCCGTCGAGCCGCCGCCACACCGCGGTGCCCAGCTCGTCGAGGCGCAGGCGCTTGACGCCGGTGAGGAACGACAGCCGCAAGAAGAGGCTGCGCAGGCCGCGCACCCGCGGCAGCGGTCGCTCGACCACGACCCGGTCGCCCTCTTCCTGCCATCCCGCGACCCGCTCGGGAGCGAGCCCGAGCAGGTCGACTCCTTCGAGCGGGTCGCGCGTGCGGAACACCCGGTCGATCAGTCGACCTTGACCGCCGGCGCGCCGCCCTCGCGCATCACCTTGAGCGGCAGCCAGGCGAGCAGGTAGATCAGGACCGGGTAGATCAACAGGCTGAGCCAGAACAGCGGTCCCCATCCGGGCGTCAGCGTGCGCCAGCCGGCGAGCACCCGGGGGAAGAAGTCACCGCTGAGGACCAGGATCGCCAGGGCCACCGCCATCAGCGCCTCGCCGGCGATGAACCCGGACGACAGGAGCGTGCCGGTGTTCTCGGCGCGCACCCGCTGCTCGGGAGCGGCGCCCGCGCGGTCGAGCCGCTTGTTGAGCAGCCACTTGATCAGCCCGCCGACGAAGATCGCGCAGGTCGAGAAGAACGGCAGGTACATGCCGACGGCGATCAGCATCGGCGACGGCGCCTTGATCAGGATCAGGCCGAGGGCGAAGAACATCCCGACGATCACCAGCGGCCACGCCATCTCGCCGCCGACGATGCCCTTCGCCAGAAGAGCCATCAGGCCCGCCTGGGGCGCCGGGAGCTGTGCCGAACCGATGACGTAGACGCGGTCGAGCAGGCCGAGCACCGGCGCCAGCACCAGCGCCGCCGCGATCACGCCGATGATCTCGCCGACCTCCATCCGCCACGGCGTGCCGCCGAGGATGTGGCCGACCTTGAGGTCCTGCATCATGTCGCCGGCGATGCCGCAGGCGCAGCAGACGATGCCGGCGACGCCGAGCACCGCGGCGA
>Ga0302046_10004043_pt1 | contig 13111 bp, 9 predicted proteins | sample RVTome_11_FD_200261 | JGI IMG/M metagenome (GOLD analysis project Ga0302046, IMG submission 200261) | Soil microbial communities from uranium-contaminated site in the Upper Colorado River Basin, Wyoming, United States - RVT147D111 (version 2) ...
GATCGGTTAGGCAGGATGTGAAACGTAAAACGTGAAACGTGCGGTCACTTCGCACGGTCGTTGGAGGCACCCTCACGTTTTACGTTTCACGTTTCACGATGGTGCTAAACTGCTTACGGACTTTCGCCCAGCGGTACTAGGCCCGTGCTGTGCGCCGGCTGAGCACCCAGGGTGCAATATAAGAAATCCTGCCATGAAGCCTGTGGTGAGCCTGTCGAACCACGCAGGCGAAGGGGCTCGCGTCGCGTTTCACATCCTGGAAGCCGTCCACCACACGGCGTGGCCGTCCCGGCGTACGGCGGCGGCGGCGGCCTCGGCCCGGGTGGTCTCCTCAAACACACCGAACACCGCCGAGCCGGAGCCCGACAGGGCTGCATACGCAGCGCCGGCCTCCAACAGGGCAGTTTTGACGCCGCGGACGGCCGGGTAGGCTGCGAAGACGGGAGCTTCGAAATCATTGACCAGCGCGGCGCGCCAGCGGCCGAGATCGTTCGAGGCGACGAGGGTGCGCAGGTCGGGCCGTTCCACGGCGTGGGGCCGGACGCGGGCATAGGCTTCCGCCGTCGAGACGTGGACGGCCGGTACCACGACGACGAGGGCATAGGGCAGCCGATACGGCCTGCCGGCGACGGCATCCTGCAGCGGGGCCAACACGTCGCCGCGCCCGGTGGCGAAAGCCGCGCCGGGGCCAAGGAAAAACGATACGTCCGCGCCGAGGTCGCGGGCCAGAGCGTACAGCCGCTCTTCCGGCACCTCAAGCCCCCACAGGTCGGCCAGCAGGCGCAGGGTGGCTGCCGCATCGCTCGATCCGCCGCCGAGGCCCGCGCCGTACGGCAGGTGCTTGTCGAGGTGCAGCGCCGCGCCCTGCCTCACACCGCATGCCTCGGCCAATCGGAGGGCCGCCTTCATCACCAGGTTGCTTTCGTCTGTAGTAAGAGAGGCATCCGAACACGTCAGCGAGATCCGCTCGGCCGGACGTGCCGTGAGTACATCCGACCACGGGATGCGCACGAAGACGGTTTCGAGGTCGTGATAACCGTCGGGGCGTTTGCGCAGCACGTGGAGGCCGAGGTTGAGCTTGGCGAGAGCCTGACGTTTGAGAATCACTTGAAGAAGATCGGCGTTGATAGGTCCAAATTGCACCGGCTAACCGGATGTCGTAGTTTAGATAAGCTATAGATTTTCAAGTCTACGCGCCCACCTCCATCGCTTGCCCGCCTATACGGAGCACCGTTACCGAGAGAATATCGAACAGCGCGGCCAGCAATCCCAAGCCTACGCGACGCTGTTTCGGATTTCGATCCCCGGATTTCGACCTTCAACCCGACGTGCTCGCGAACTCCTCTTTACCCTCCTATGGCTGTATCATCAAAAAGGACCCGGGCGTTGTGCTCGGCCGTGGCTTTACTCTTCGTATGGATCGCCCTGAGCGGAAACGTATCGCTTTCGGCGCAAAACCGTGTGGGACGCCCCGGCCTGCTCGACCCCATCAGCGCCAACCCGTTGCTTCAACTCCAGCAACGCACCCTGGAATCGATGCTCCAAAACGGCCTGGTGGCGCTCGAAGGCGCCGTCGACCCTGCGGAATACCGCGTCGGGCCGGGCGATCAGTTCAGCTACACCATCGGGGGCAGTATCCCAATCCAGGGAATGACGGCTATCTCCATCGACGGAAACCTCGTGCTGCCGGAGGTGGGGAGCATCCCGGCTGCCGGGCGCACCCTCGAAACGGTAACACGGGACGCGCTGGCGGCCCTGCAAGTACGCTTCCGGAACGTGCCCGTTGAAGTCAGCCTCGTCCAGTCCCGGTTGTTCTATGTACATATCTCCGGCGCCGTGCCGGAACCCGGACGGTACCTGATGCTGCCCATCTCGCGCGTCGACGACGTGCTGCAACAAGCCTACGCCTCCCGCGCGATCGAACGCCCGGACCCCCAGGCCGAGGGAATGCCCCGCATCATCACGTCGGCGACGTCGGAACGCCCGGCGCTCCAGAAGGACTTTCGCCCGGCGTTGCGCAACGTGCAGATCACCCACCGGGACGGCACCCAACAGCAGATCGATCTGATCCGCTACTACACTACCGGCAATACGGAAGACAACCCCTACCTGCTCGACGGCGACGTGGTGATGGTCCCCTCGTACCACGTCCGGCGCGACGCCGTCCTCGTCGCCGGCGAAGTCGCCTTCCCCGGCGTCTTCGACGCCCGCCCGGACGACACGGTGCTCGACCTGCTCACGCTCGCGGCCGGCCCGGCGGGGCTCCCGGCGCTCGGCCAGGTGCGCCTGACCCGCACCCGGGCAGACGGTACGACCACTGTGACGACCCTCGACGTCCAGGCCCTCCTCAACGGCGCCGCAGAGAACGCGCCGGTTTTGCCGGGCGATCACCTCAACATCCTGCCTCGCGAAATAGCCATGGCGTCCATCCAGGGCCGGGTCAACTATCCGGGTACCTTCCGCATCCAGAACGGCGAGACGACGCTCCGCGAACTGGTCGAGATGGCCGGCGGCCTCAAACCCGACGCCAACCTGCGCGCCGCCTTCCTCGAACGCCGCAAGTCGCTCGACTTCCGAGAAAGCGGCCGCGCCAGCGACCTGGACTTCTTCAGCCGTACCTACGTGCAAAGCTTCGTGCAGCAGCAGGACAGCCGGGTCATCGTCGATATCGCGGCGGCGCTGCAAGCAGACGGCGGCGAAGACATCGTCCTCTACGACGACGATCGGGCGGTCTTTCCACGGGATGAAGGGACGGTCTTTGTGATGGGCAACGTACCGCAGTCCGGCTACGTCGAGTACGCGGCGGGCCAGCCTGCTCGCTACTACATCGATCGGGCCGGGGGTAAAGGGCCGGATAGCCAAACCGTCTACGTCTTCGAGGACGGCACCGGCCAGATCCGCGTGGGCGAGGACAGCCCCGTCCGCTCGGGCGACACCGTGTTCGTCGACCGTGAGGCCGTCGCCGAGTCGCCCCAGATCGCCCAGTTGCTGCTCCAAGACCAGATGTCCCGCCGTCAATCGCGGATCCTGACGACGCAGACGGTCATCGCGGGGCTTTCGGCCATCACGGGCATCATCACCGCCTTCGTCGCTGTCCGCAGCATCAACAGATAGTCGATTCGGCTTCTACAAGCACCCCTATGTCCAACGCCGATACAGACCGGTCGCCGGACTCGTTTATGCCGTCGGATGCGGAGCGTCGTGCCCGCGCCGAGCAGGCCTTCTGGTCCACGCTGGGTTTACTCTGGCGTCGCCGCCGGCTGATCGTCGGCGTAACGATGGCGACGGCGGCGGCCTCCGTCGTCATCAGCCTGCTGCTGCCGAACTGGTTCCGGGCCGATACGCGGCTGCTGCTCCCGACGCGGAGCGGGTCCGGCCTGCTCTCCGGGGCGCTTCTGGGCAACCTGCCCTCGTCGGCCAGCTCACTGCTCGGCGGCCTTACCGGGGACTACCTGCGCTACCTCTCCATTCTCGACAGCCGCACGGTCAAAGAAAACGTCGTCCGGAAATTCGACCTGACGCGGGTCTACGAGGTCGAGGAAAGCGAGGCGCCGTTGCAGGCGGCCGTCGAAGTGCTCGGCGGCAACATCGATTTCCTGGTTGACGAGGAGTACAACCACCTCTCCGTGCACGCCTACGACCGCGACCCCCGGCGGGCCGCCGCCATGGCGAACTTCTTCGTGGCAGAGTTGCAACGCATCAACGCGGAGCTGGCGTCGCAGAGCGCCGGCACGTTCCGGCGGTACGTCGAGCAGCGCTACGACCAGGCCGAGGCCCAACTCGACTCGGTCCAGCATGCCCTGAGCGACCTGCAATCGCACTACGGGGTACTGAACCTGGAGACGCAGGGCGAGGTGTTCTTCACCGGCATGACCGAGTTGCGGCTGAACGTCCTGGCAACCGAGATCGAATACGAGCGCCTGCTGAGCGCCTACGGTCCTGAAAACTCGGTGGTGGAGGCAGCACGCGAGGTCGCCCGGGCGTCCAACAACAAGTTCAACGCCGCGATGGAGGGCCGGGAGCGCATGCTGCCCGTGGCGCAGGACAGCCTGCCCCACATAGCGCGTCAGTTCATCGCCTTACAGCAGGATCAGCTTATCCTGGCGAAGGTCATCGAGTATACGCGCCCGGTGCTGGAAGAAGCCCGGCTCGAAGAACGGCGCACGATCGAGGCCGTGCAGGTAGTCGATGCCGCGACGCCGCCCGTCAAGAAAGCCCGGCCGCGGCGCTCGGTGATCGTGGTGGCGTCGACGCTCTCCGGCTTCCTGCTCGTCGTGCTCTACGTGTTGGTCTTCGACTGGTGGCGGCGGCGTCATGACGACTTTGCACACCGGCTAAAAGCCGCCAGTGAGGCCCCTGCCCCCGCACCAGGCCCCCCTGCCGAAACGCCGGCCCGATGAGCACCTTGCCCGCCCGTCTCTTCGCAATGACGCCGGACGCATTCTGGCGGTGGGGTCGTGCGCTGCTCGCTGCCGCCCTGGGCTTCGGCCTGCTCCTGGTCGCCCTCCTCGCCTGGAAAGCCCCGACCCTGGCCCCCTTCTTCACAGGGGCCTTGATCGCGCTGCCGGGCGTCGTCTACCTCTTCAAGCGGCCTACGCTGAACCTGTACGTAGCGCTGGCCGGCTTCGTGCTCATCAGCGGGTACGGCGAAGGCGTCCAGATCGTGGAGGTACTCTACGGCCTGTATTTCCTGTCCGTGCTCGGCTACTGGTTCGCCAGCCGCCTCTTTTTCTACCGGGACGGCCTCGTTCGCGACCCCGAAGACGCGGCGCTGCTGTTCTTCATGCTGTATGCAGGGGCGTCGGCCGTATGGGCCGTGGCCTTCGGAGCCAAGGTGGGCACCATTGTCGGCGAAGGGCTCGTGCTGGTGATGCTCACTTTCTATTTTCCCGTCAAGGCAGCGTGCACCCGGTCGCCTCGGGCCACGGCGATCGTCCTCGGCATTATCTGCTGGTTCGCGCTCTTCGTCAGCATCCGCAACGTGATCGACTACCGCACCGGGCTGAGTTCGGCCACGAAGCTCTACCAGATCGCGACCGGGCGCGTGGCGCTCAACGAAGTGCTGCTCATGATGCCGGCGCTGGGCCTGCTGACGTTCTTGTTGTACGCTCGGCGCTGGCGAAGCCGGATCACCCTGCTGGGTCTTTTCCTGTTCGTCTTCATCGGCCTGATCCTGACGCAGAGTCGAGGCTACTGGGCCGCTTTTCTTTTCGGCGGGCTCGCCCTGTTCATCTTTACCGACCGCCGCCGCAAAGCCCACAGCTTGCTGCTGATGACCGGCGGGCTGGCCGTCGTCTTTCTGATCGGGCTCGTGCTGTTCGAAGACTTCATCACCGTCATCGGCGGCGGGGTGATCGAACGCTTCGCCTCGCTCGGCACGGCGATCACGGCGGACGTGTCGCTCATCAACCGATTTTACGAGTCGCTGGCCGTCTGGGAGCGCATCAAGGTCAACCCGATCCTCGGCTACGGGATGGGTACGCCCTACCACTACTTCAACCTGACGGTCGATGCCACCCGGGACTGGGCGTTCGTCCACAACGGCTTCGTGGGGTTGTGGTACAAATTCGGCCTTGTCGGGCTCGGACTGATGCTGTACGTCTGGGGGCGTTCGATCTGGAACGGCGTGCGGTTGTTTCGATGCCGCGAGGCACCGCGCGTGCTGCGCCTCGCCGGGCTGACCGCCGCCGTGTGCCTGATCGCCGAGGTGCTTGTAGCCAACACGTCGAATCCCTTCCTGATCGCCGACGCCACCCTCATGATTGCCCTCTGGGCCAGCCTGGCCAGCGGCGGCCTGGCCTACACGCAGCGCCTGGGGGCAGGTGCTTGAACGCACCTGCGCTTGCACGCCCTGACGCTTCCTTTCCCGCAACCGCATGGCCCCCAGCCTCCTGAAAAACATCACCTGGCTCGGCCTCGGCAACGCCCTGGTGAAGCCGTTGTGGTTGGTCTTCATCACAGCGATATGTATACGCTTCCTCGGGTTGGGCGAATACGGCGTCATGAACGCCGCGCTGGCGCTCACGGGCATCGCCGGTAGCCTGCTCAACTTCGGCTCGTCGCAGTACTCGATCCGAGAGGTCGCCCGCGACCGGAGCCGTGCCGCTGCGTTCTTCTCCAACTTTTTCCCGTTTCGGGTGGTCACCGGCGCCATAGGGTTGGGCCTGGCGTTGCTGATCGGCGTCGGCCTGGGTCACCGCGAGGGCGATTTGCTGGCGCTGGCCTTCGCCGGGTGCTACACCGTCGCCCAGAGCCTTACCGAATACTGCCGTGCCTTTTACCGGGCGTTCGAACGGTTGCGCTACGAAGCGGTCTCCCTCATTCTCGAAAAGATCCTGGTCATCGGTGCCGGCACGGCGCTGCTCCTGCTGCAGCCCCGCGCGGCCTGGGTGCTGGCCGGCATGGCCCTCGGCATGTTCATGACGCTGCTGGGCAACCTCCACTGGTTGACGCGCCGCCTGACCACCTTTCGCCGTACCCTGATCGACCGCACCTTCCTACGCAAGCTCCTCCCGCAAGCCCTGCCGCTCGGCCTGGCGAGTATCTTCGTGATGCTGTACTTCCGCACGGACAGCGTGATGCTCGAAGCGATCCAGGGAGAAGTCGTGGCCGGGCAATACGGCCTGGCGTTCCGCATCCTCGAAAGCCTCATCCTCCTGCCGGCCATCGTGGTAGCCGCGCTGCTGCCCCGCCTCTCCAGCCTCTTCGGGCAGCAGGAAAACGATACCTTTCACCGGTTGATGGGACGCGCCCTCGGCACCATGACCGTCCTCAGCACCCTGGTGGCGATAGCGCTGACCGTCGCGGCCCCGCTCGTCATTACCCTGATGGACCCGGACCCGACCGCCGCGCCGGCCGGATATGCCTTGCAACTCCTGGTCTGGACTTTTCCGTTCGCGAGTGTAAACTACCTGCTCAGTACGGCCCTCACCGCCACCGACGACCAGAAAGCCCTGGCCTGGATGCTCGGCATCGCTGCCTTGCTGAACATTGCGCTCAACAGCTTCCTGATCCCGATGTACTCGCTCTACGGGGCCTGTGTGGCGACGCTGGTCACCGAGGCGGGCATCACGGCGGTGATGTTCGTGCGCTACAGGGGCAGGACGATGCGCGTAGCGTAGCGGCCCGGCCGTCCTCGAAACGATTGACTTGCCGTCATGGACTGCTCGACGATCATGGTAAGCTACAACACGTTCGACCTGACGCGAGAAGCCGTCGAAGCGGCGCTGGCGGCAACGGAGGACCTGTCGCACGAGGTGATCGTCATCGACAACCACTCGCCCGACGATAGCGCCGCCCGCCTGCGTGAGGCTTTCCCGGAAGCGACCTTTCCCGACGTTCATATCCTCGCCAACGCCGACAACGTGGGCTTCAGCAAAGCTAACAAGCAGGGCGCGGCCCGCGCCAGGGGCGCGGTTCTGTTTTTCCTGAACCCGGACACGCTTGCCCGCGGTCACGCCATTCGCACCCTCTACGACTTCCTCAGCGCCCACCCGGAGGCCGGTGCGGTAGGCCCGCGTGTGCTCAACCCCGACGGTACGGACCAGCTCAGCACTGCGTCTTTCCCGACGATCCGGCGCATGCTCTATCACCATCTGCCCGTCGGCTCTCTCCTGCGCGGCAAAGACCGTCGGCTGGATGCCACGCCCACGGTGACCGGGCCCGTCGACATCGTCAACGGCTGCGCGCTGGCACTGCGCCGCGAAGCCTACGAGTCCGTCGGCGGATGGGACGAGTCATACTTTATGTATTCCGAAGAAACCGAACTGTGCCATGCCCTGCGCCAGGCCGGCTATACGAACTACTTCGTCCGCGAGGCCGAGATCATCCACTACGGGGGCGCCAGTTCGTGGGACAACTACGCCAGGCAACAGATCGTACAGCAGCGTAGTGCCTTACAATTCCTGCGCCGGCACCATACGCCCCGGTGGGTCGCCTGCTACCGGGTGATGGGCGTGTTCGGCTTCGGCCTGCGGGCCCTGCTGTTTCCGCTGCTGGTCCGCCTCCGCCCCCGGAGCGCACCCGACTACCGGCGGCGCGGCCAGGCCGCCGCGCTGCTCTTTCGCTGGTTCTTGCTCGACTACTCCTGACCCGCCCCTCTCTCGCCTGCTACCACATCTTCCGGGCCTCGTCCTTGATGGTCTCCTGCCCGGCCCGGGCGTCGATGAGGTTGCCCTCGATCTTGACGTGCTTCGTCGTACGGGCGAGCTCAATGCCCGCCCCGCCGTTGTCGCTGATCCGGTTGGAGGCGATGAGCACGCCGTCGGTGAGAAAACTGCGGACGCCGCTCTCGCCGTTCCCGGCGCATACGTTGCCGGCGACGACGACCTGCTCGGCGACGTCATCGGACGCCCCGGCGACGAGGATCCCGTTTCGGCCGTTCTGAACCGCCCGGTTGCCGATGATCGACAGGCGGCTGACCCCGCCGGGCCACAGCACGATGCCGTCTCCCCGGTTGCCCTTGACCAGGTTGGCGTCCACGACGTGCTCGGCGCCCCGGATCCGGATCCCGGCGGCATGCACCGCCTCCGCGTCGGCCGCGAAGCCGTGTTCTTGAAACGCCGGGCCCGGCGTGCCGTTGTCCGTGCAGACGTTGCCGGAGACGACGGTGTGATACGACCCGTTCAGGACGATCCCGCCCCGGATCGTGGCGTCGGGCCGGCCCGGCTCGCCGACGCCGCCGCAGCCGTTGTGCGCGCAGCAATTCCCCGTGATGACGACGCGCCCGGCCTGCGTAAACGTGACGTCGGTGTTGAGGTAGATGCCGGCCCAGCCGTTGTCCTCGCACCGATTGCCCGAGGCGAAGACGCCGTCGGCTTCCATCTTGCCGTAGCTCAGCACCAGCCCGTGCCGTCGATGCCCCGAGCACCGGTTGCCCGTCAGATGCACGTGCCGCACGGAGCCGCCCTGCCCGTTGCCGACGAACGCGATCCCCGAGTCGTTGCCGTACCGGCCCGACGCCTGCGGGGTGCACACACAGACGTTGTTGGCCACGCGGATGTGCTCAAAATGCACGCCGTAGCAATAGACGTCTTTGTAGGCCGACGCCTTGACGGCATCAGGCGCCCGGCGGTTCTGCAGAAAAACACTGTCTTCGACACGGAGGCCCGTCATCCGGTGGCGATCGCTCTGCGTGTGGAAGAGCAACCCGCACCCGCTCATGTTCTCGATGCGGCAGCCCCGAACGACGATGGTGCGGAGGTCCGTCTGGGTAGCCATGACCCCGCAGCCTTTTCGGAAATCACTCGACGCCTGCTCCGTGAGCACCGGGCTGGTTCCCGGCCCGCGCAGCGCGAGTTTGCTGATCTCGATGTCGTGCGGGGTCGGGTCGTCGCCGCCGATGAGTTCGATCAGGTTGACATCGACGGCGGCCGGCCCAAGTTGCGGATCGACCTCCAGCACCGTGCGCTCGCCGACGCCGGTGAGGTGCACGTTGGCTTTGAGCCGGAGCGGCCCATCGAGCCGATAGGTGCCGCGCGGCAGGAAGACGAGACCGCCGCCCTCGGCGTGGGCCTTGTCGATCTCTTCCTGAATGCCGTCCCGCGTGTTACGGGCGACGACGTATGCATACTGTGCCATAGGCGCTCTGCGAAGATGTGGCTGGCCGGCCTGTCAAAATCACCGCCTCGTTACGATATCGGCTATCCGATTACCCGGTAGGTATAGTCATTGCTCCCATCTGATGGACTAGTAGAGGAAACCCCGGCTGCACCGACAGAACCGCTCGTATGCCCGGCTGCTGTAACAAGTTTGGGAAACCACGAACAGATCAACGTAGCCTCTTCGTGCTGGCTCGCGTTTTTGCGATGCAGACCTGACCTTGACTGCCAGCGTCATTCATTGCCAGCCTGCTGTAATGCCTGCCAACCACCCCCCTCATGCCGACCGGGCGCTCCGTGCTACGCGCCTGCCCCGCTCATCCTCCTGGTCCTTAGAACAGGCCGTCTTGCTGACCGTCCTCTATGCCGACCTCTTCGATTATCCCCTCATGGAAGAGGAGGTATACCGGCGGCTCATCCATACGCCCGGCAGCCGCACGGCGTTTCGACAGGCACTGACGGCCCTCACCGGCCCCTACCTGACCCTCACGGAGGGCTACGTCACCTGGGGCGGCCGCGAACACCTGGTCGCCGTCCGGGCCGCCCGGCGGCGTATTGCGGAGGCACTCTGGACGACCGCCCGGCGCTATGCCCGCTGGCTGAGCCGGGTGCCGTTCGTGCGCATGGTCGCCGTCTCGGGCTCCCTGGCCGTGTACAACGCCGAGCACAAGAGCGACATCGACTTGTTTTGCATCACCGCGCCGAACCGGTTGTGGCTGGCCCGGCTGTGGATCGTCCCGCTCTCCAAGCTGACACATGCATGGCCCCGGCGCTTTCCGTTCTACCTCTGCCCCAACTACATCCTCACGCAGGACACCCTGGACGTCAACGATCAAAACCTGTTCACCGCCTACGAAGTGACCCAGGCCGTGCCGCTCTGGGGCACCGCCGTGCATGCGGCTTTCCGACAGGCCAACCCCTGGGTGAAGGACTTCTTGCCGCAGGCCCGGCTCGACGACCCTGCACCTGTTCCCGAGGCAAGGCCCCGCCCGTGGTACACACGCTGGACCGAACGCCTGCTCCAGGGCCGCCGGGGCGACGCGCTCGACCACCTGCTCTATCGCTGCTTCACCACGTTTTATCGCAGCCGTGCCGACCGCGCCGGATGGCCCTGGGAACGGCTTGCACCCGCCTACCTACCGGATCGCTACACCGTGCCCGAGGGCGGGTATGCCCGGGTGATCCATCGGCTCTTCGTGCAGCGGGTACACGAACGCCTGGGCTCCCAGATCCCGGAGCAGGCCCTCGCCCAGCTCTTCGCCGCGTCCCAGGAAGCGCCGCCCTCCAGCGTCTACGACTGGGAAGGGCTCTTCGCCCGTGAATATGGAGAGCCTGAAACGTAGTGCATGACACGCGAGCGACACGAGCCGAAGGCGACTGACCGAAGGTGAACGGGATGCGTCAACAATCGATCAGGCCGGTATCCTCACGTTTTCTCCGTCAATCGCTGTGGGCGTGTCCCGTTGTAGGCTTCACGCTCCGGCAGCAAAGCACTCTGTAACCGTCATGAGCGACGTGCTCTTCGGCCAGGCGTACTACCTGCGCTTCGACCCCAAGCTGTGGGACGCGATGCAGCCCTATCCGCCGCTCGGGTCCCTCTATGCAGCCGGCTACCTCCGCAGCCGGGGATACGACGTAGCCTTTTTCGACGCGATGCTGGCCCCGTCGGAGGAGGCCTGGGCGCAGGCGCTGGACCGGGAGCAACCGCGCTATGCCGTGCTCTACGAAGACAACTTCAACTACCTCACGAAGATGTGCCTGCTGCGGATGCGGCAGGCCGCCATGACGATGATCGAGACGGCGCGAGCACGCGGCTGTACCGTCATCGTCTGCAGCGCAGATGCGTCCGACCATGCCGATACGTACCTGGCCCACGGCGCCCACTTCATCCTCGTCGGTGAGGGCGAAGCCACACTGGGGGCGTTGATGGACCGACTCACCGGCCGCACCGACACCCCCCTGGCGGAGATCCAGAGCCTGGCCTTCATAGACCCGGAAGCCCGCGACGCCGTCGTCCACACCCCCCGGCGCAAGGTGCTCAAAGACCTGGACGCGTTGCCCTGGCCCGCCTGGGACCTCGTCGACATCCCGCGCTACCGGGACGTCTGGCGCCGACGGCACGGTTACTTCTCGCTCAACATGGTCACCTCGCGCGGGTGCCCGTTCCATTGCAACTGGTGCGCCAAACCGATCTGGGGCCAGCGGTACCATGCCCGCAGCCCCGGCGACGTCGTCGCCGAGATGCGCTGGCTCCAGGACCGGTACCAGCCCGACCACCTCTGGTTCATGGACGACATGATGGGCGTCAAGCCGGGATGGATGCAGCGCTTTGCCGAGATCATCGAAGCACAGGGCGCTCGCCTCCCGTTCAAGTGCCTGAACCGGGTTGACCTGTTGTTGCGGGAGGGTGAGATCGAAGCGCTCCGGCGGGCCGGGTGCGAAATCGTTTGGACCGGCGTGGAGTCGGGCTCTCAGAACGTGCTCGACGCGATGGACAAAGGCACGACGGTGGCGCAGGTCCACGAAGCCACGCGGCTGTTGCGCGCCGCCGGCATCCAGGTCGGCTTCTTCCTCCAGTTCGGCTATCCCGGCGAGACGCGGGCCGACATCGAGCAGACGTTTCAACTCGTGCGGGCATGCCGTCCCGACCAGATCGGCGTCTCTGTCTCCTACCCCTTGCCCGGCACGCCCTTTTACGAGGCCGTCAAAGCACAACTCGGGTCCCGGCAACACTGGATCGACTCGGACGATCTGGCCATGCTCTATGCCGGTCCTTTCCCGACGGCCTTCTACCGCAAGCTGCACCGGGTGCTCCACAAAGAGTTTCGCGCCCGCAAAGCATGGCACACGCTCCGCGCTGCGCTGCGCCGGCCGGCCCGCTTGCGTACCCGGCACCTGCGCGAGGCTGCCATCATGGCCTACCACACGGCCACCCTGCCGTTTGAACGCCTCCAGATGGAACGTCTCGCCGAAACCCCGCACGACGGCATCCAAGCCCTGCCTCCCCTCCTCCATCCGGAAAAGGCGGCTACGCCCAGCCCTTTTGAGATTTCGGGGTAGGGATTTTGGATTCGCCGTACACCATACGCAGTACGCCATAACGCTTTATGGACCTCCTGCTCACCCACGGCTATTACCTCTACGAGGACCCCAGGGAGCGCGCGATCATGCGGCCGTACCCGCCGCTCGGTCTGCTGTACCTTACGTCGCACCTGAAGGCGAAAGGCTTCGACGTAGCCGTGTTCGACACGACGTTCAGCAGCCCGGAGGCTTTCCGGGCCTATGTGGCGAGGGAGCGGCCGCCCGTCGTCGGGCTCTACGCCAACCTGATGACGCGTCCGAACGTGCTCGCCCAGATCCGCTGGTGCAAAAGCTACGGCGCCACGGTAGTGGTAGGCGGCCCCGAGCCGGCCAACTACGTCGAAGAATACCTGGCGCGCGGCGCCGACGTGGTCGTCATCGGAGAAGGCGAAGAAACCCTGGAGGCCCTGCTGCCGCACCTGGCGCGCTAC
>Ga0302046_10004044_pt1 | contig 13111 bp, 10 predicted proteins | sample RVTome_11_FD_200261 | JGI IMG/M metagenome (GOLD analysis project Ga0302046, IMG submission 200261) | Soil microbial communities from uranium-contaminated site in the Upper Colorado River Basin, Wyoming, United States - RVT147D111 (version 2) ...
TGGGCGCCGCCAGGGAGCTGCTGCGAGAGCCCGGCGAGGCGGAGGTGGTGCTGCCCGAGCGCCAGTCCGCCATCGCCGCCGTCCGGGAGCTCGACCGTCACTTCGCCGACCGGCTGGCCGAGTTGCGGGCCGAGGAGCTCGCCGCCTGGGACCGACATCCGCAGGTCGAGCGACACCGACGCGAGGTGGCCGAGAACGTTGCCGGCGCGGCGTTCGTGCTCCTGGCCGGCGGCCACGTCGTCGAGCTGCTCGATCACCTGCGGCTCTTCCGGCTCGACGAGATGCTGGCGAGCAGGCCGGTCGTCGCCTGGTCGGCCGGCGCCATGGCCCTGACCGACCTCGTCATGGGGTTCCACGACCGGCCTCCCCAGGGAGCGGGTCACGCCGAGGTCCTCGACCTCGGGCTCGGGCGCTGCCCCGGACTGGTGCTCCTCCCCCATGCCCGCCGCCGCCTCGATCTGCACGACGCCCACCGGGTGGCCATCCTCGCCCGTCGCCTGGCGCCGGCCGCCTGTCTGGCCCTGGACGAGGGCACCTGGCTGCACTCCGATGGCGAGGGCTGGGCGAGCCCGTCGAGCGTCCGGCGGCTCGAGCCGGACGGCTCCGTCGAGACCCTGGCCGCCGTGGGAGCCCCGGCGTGAGCCCGGGTGGCCGCCGGTGAGCGAGGTCGGCGCCGTGCTCGAGGCCCTGCGCTCCGATGGTCGGGAGGCCCTCGACCGGCTGATCGAGGAGAGCGAGATCCCCCTCCACGACGGCCCGCGAACCCTCTTCCTCTACCGCGGCGAGGCCGATCGAGTCGAGCTCGTCCACTGGATCTTCGGGCTCGAGAGCTCGCTTCCGTTCCGCCGCGTCGAAGGGCACGACGACCTTTGGCATCTCGCGCTGGAGCTGCCGTCGGCCTCGCGCATCGAGTACAAGCTCCTCGTCACCCGCGGCGAGCGCATGGAGCTGCTGCGGGATCCGCTGAACCATCGGCTGGCGCACGACCCCTTCGGTGCCAACTCGGTCTGCGCCACGCCCGGCTACGAGACCCCGGACTGGATCCGGGAGGACCCGGATGCGCGGCCGGGAAGCCTGCACGGCATGAGCCTCACCAGCGCCGCCCTCGGTGGAGAGAGACAGCGCCTGCGGATCTACCTGCCTCCGCGCTTCGACGCCGGCCGCCGCTACCCCCTCCTGGTCGTCCACGACGGCCGCGACTATCTCCGGTTCACGGCCCTCAAGACGGTGCTCGACAACCTGATCGACCGCCTCGAGATCGAGCCCCTGATCGTCGCCCTCACCCACTCGCCGAACCGGCTCGTCGAGTACGGGGCCGACTCCCGGCACGCCGCCTTCCTGGCCGAGGAGCTGCTGCCGCGGCTCGAGGATCGGTTCCCGGTCCACCGCGAGCCGCGGTTCCGGGGCCTGATGGGCGCCAGCTTCGGCGCCGTCGCCTCCCTGCACGCCGCCTGGGCTCGCCCGGGGCTGTGGGGCCGTCTGCTGATGCAGTCGGGCTCCTTCGCCTTCACCGACATCGGGCCCAATCCGCGAGGCCCCGCGTTCGAGCCCGTGGTGCGCTTCGTCAACGCCTTCCGCGAGGCGCCGGGGCAGCCCGCCAGGCGGGCCTACCTCTCCTGCGGCCAGTACGAGTCCCTCATCTACGAGAACCGTTCGCTGGTCCCCGTCCTCCAGGCTACGGGCATGCGCATCCGCTACACCGAGGCGCGCGACGGCCACAACTGGGAGAACTGGCGCGATCGTCTGCGCGAGGGCCTCTCCTTCCTCTTCCCCGGCCCGCTCTGGTACGTCTACGAGTGAGCGCCGCGCGCCGATAGAATCTCATCGCCCCATGGCCGACGTCACCCGCCGCATCGGACTCTCCCTCGGAGCCGACATCTGCTGGCCCATCTGCTTCGAGGAGATCCTGAAGCGGCTCGACCTCGCGATCCCCGTCGACGGGGACACCGTCCGCTTCGAGGTCGAGCGGGTGCGCATCGAGCCCTTCGACCTGCGCCAGCCCTGCCCCTACGACCTGGTCATCGACCGCCTGACCCACTGGTACCACACCAGCCGCGAGTGGTTGAAGAAGGCGGTCATCATGGACGACCTCTACGTCTTCAACAATCCGTGGTCGATCCAGTCGATGGAGAAGCACACCTCGTACTGCGCGATGATGCACCTCGGGCTGCCCGTGCCGCCGACCTACATGCTGCCGCCGAAGGAGTACGAGCCCTCTCCCGACCTCGAGTCCACCCTGCGCCGCTACGCCAGGATCTTCGACCTCGGGGAGATCGGCCGCCGTCTCGGCTACCCGCTCTTCATCAAGCCCTACGACGGCGGCGCCTGGGTAGGGGTCGCCAAGATCGACGACGAGGAGGCCCTGCGCAAGGCCTACGACGAGAGCGGCAAGCGGATCATGCACCTGCAGAAGGCCGTCGAGGGCTGGGACCTCTTCGTCCGCTGCCTCGGGGTCGGCCCGCAGGTCAACGTCATGCCCTACGACCCGGGCGCCCCCCTCCACGACCGCTACAAGGTGCGCTTCGACTTCGTCGACGGCGAGGAGTGGTCGCTGCTGCGCGACATGACGCTCACCATCAACACCTTCTTCGGCTGGGACTTCAACTCCTGCGAGTGCCTGCGCGAAGGCGGCACCTTCCACCCCATCGACTTCGCCAACGCCTGCCCCGACAGCCAGGTCACCTCGCTTCACTACCACTTCCCCTGGTTGGTCAAGGCGAAGCTGCGCTGGGCGATCTTCCGCGCCGCCCACAAGCGCCCCATGCGGCGGACGATGGACTGGGAGCCCTACTACGAGATCGCCTCCCGCGGCCTCCCCCTCCGCGAGGCCCTGCGCGAGTACGCCCGGATCGCCGACGAGCGCCTCGAAACGGCGCGTTTCCAGGAGTTCTGCGACACCCGACTCTCCCACCTCGACGAGGTCGCCTGGGAGTTCTTCGGCACCGACACCGCCCGGGACGCCGTCCACCAGAAGGTCGAGGCCCTCTTCCCCGAGGACGAGGTCGACCGCTTCACCGACCACTTCTGGGGCCTCATCCAGTTCTGGCGCAAGACCGAGTCGGATCGGCTGGGGCTCTCCGCCGGCCCGGCCTGAAGAGACTTCCTCTCTCCTTGGCGGGTCGGGCCCCGCGTTCTCGTAGATCCCCTCGAAGCACCCGAATGAACGGCCGCCGCTGGTCGGCGGCGCAACGAAAGGGGCCCTGCGATGCGACGATCTCCCTCCACTGCTCTGGCATTGGTCATCCCTCCTCTGATCGCTCTCGGTACACTCGTCGGGGGCCCTGCCGTCGCGGCCGCGGACGAAGCGCCCGACTCCTCCGGCCCCATCGTCCTGCGGGGCGCCTATCAGGGGCTCGCGTGGTGGATCGTGGATCCGGGAACCGGGATGGCCGCCTTCTATGGCGGCGACATCCAGACGATCTGCGAGAACGACCCGAACATGTTCGGAGCCGTGGAAGGATTCAGCGACGTCAGGTACCAGGTGGTGGAGGGACCGAACGACAGGTGGACGGACCTGGAGCGCGGCGATGATGTCGGCGCCTCACTCTGGGACGGGCCGCCACCGTTTCGCCTGCCTCAGCTGTGCGCGAACATACTGTCGCGCTCACCGGTGGCCGTCGGCACGGCGCGCGTGAAGCTGAACGTCGTCAACCTCGGCTCGGATCCGGCGGCCCACGGTCGCTCCGTCATCACCTTCACCGGTAAGGGCTCCTTCGAGAAGCCCGACGGCGAGAGCGTCAGCGTCCAGAGCTCCTCGACCTGCAGCTGGCCCGCGGGCGAGAGCATCGACGTCGTGTACGACTGTCGATCCAGGGTCGACGTCCGCTGACAACCCTCGCCGTCGGCCGCAAGCAAGAAAGAGGGACAGGTACAAAACGGCCGATTTGTACCTGTCCCTCTTTCTTTCATTCGAAGTCCGAGGCCGTGGTCAAGGCCCTGCGCGCCGGCCTCGTCCCCTAGCTCGGGGGCACCCTGGAAGAGTCCTGGGCGTCGGGTCCGTCCGCCCTGCGCGCCGAAGCGATGAGACCGAGGCCGGGCCAGGGGGCGAGGCGGTCGAGGGGGCGCAGCACGGGGACGAGGAGGTCGTAGAGGCGGAGCTGGAAGCGGCCGAACTTGCGGCGGCGCAGGAGCTTGCCGTTCGCCCACCACCCGGGGACGGCCCAGCGGTTGAAGTGGCGGACGGACTCGAGCTCGAAGCCGGCGGCTGCGAGCTCGGACTCGAGGGTCTTGCGGTCGTAGCGGCGGCGGTGGCCGAGGACGCGGTCGAGGGTCGAGAAGAGATGCCTGCCGCGGGGGACATAGAGGAGGAGGCGGCCGCCGGGTGCCAGGGTGCCGTGGAGGGTGCGCAGAGCGGCGACAGGGTCGTCGAGGAAGGCGAGGACGTTCAGGCAGACGACGGTGTCGAAGCTGTCCAGCCACTCCTCGAAGTCCGCCGACCGCGCGAGGTCGGCCTCGCGGATCTCCAGGTAGGGCTTGCCCGTGGCGAAGTTGCGCAGGTAGGTCAGGTAGTGGGGGTTGGTGTCGGTGGCCACAAAGCGCTCGCGCGGCAGGAGCCAGTGGGTGACGTTGCCGATGCCGGCGCCCACCTCGAGGACGCGATCCCCGACCCGCTCGCGGATGGCGTCGGCCATCCACCGGTTGTAGCGCTTCGCCCCGGCCAGGGCGTGCAGGATGTGGGAGCGGTGCTCGTCCTCGGCGTAGAGGTCGTTGCGGAGCCAGAAGCGGACCATCGCCCAGACTGCCTTGATCCCGTCCTTCCAGCCGATCTTCTTTCCCTCGCGGTAGCTCCGGCCGCTGTAGGAGATGGGTACCTCGACGACGCGGCACCCTCGCTTGGCCACCTTGGCCGTGATCTCCGGCTCGATGGCGAAGTCGTTCGAGCGGATCGGGATCGACTTGAGGAGATCGGCCCGGAACATCTTGTAGCAGGTCTCCATGTCGGTCAGGTTCAGGTCGGTCAGCCAGTTGGAGAGCCAGGTGAGGAGGAGATTGCCGAGGCTGTGGCGGAAGGAGAGCACCCGTCTCCTCTCCCGCGCCAGGAAGCGGGAGCCGTAGACGACGTCCGCCTCGCCGTCGAGGAACGGCTCGACGAGCTTGGACAGGTCGGCCGGGTCGTACTCGAGATCGGCGTCCTGGAAGACGACGAGGTCGCCGCCCGCTTCGCGGATGCCGGTGCGCACCGCGGCACCTTTGCCCTGGTTGCGCGTGTGCTCGACGAGCCGCACGGCCGGCTCGCGGGCGGCGATCTCGCGCACGATGTCGCGCGTACCGTCGGTCGATCCGTCGTCGACGACCAGCACCTCGAGGAAGGAGATCTCCGGCAGCTCGGCCGCCAACAGCCGCTCCAGCAGGGCCGCCACCAGCAGACGCTCGTTGTAGACCGGCACGACGACGCTGAGGCTGGGCGCACCGGCCATCGTCGAGCCGGTCCCCGGCCCACCGAGCGTCGGTCCGCCGGGTTTCGGCTCACCGCTCATCGACCCATCCATCCCCGGCCGACCGGCTCTCGCCACGGCCGCTGCCGAGAGACCGCAGGTCGCCACCGGCCGCGGTCTCCAGTGCCGTCAGATAGGCCGCGACCAGACCGGGCAGCGCCTCGACGTCGTAGCCGCCCTCGAGGAGCGTCAGGACCCGTCCCCCGCACCGACGAGCCGCGAGCTCGCCGAGCGCCTCGCCGATCCGCCGGTAGCTCTCCTCGCTCCAGCGCAGACCCCCGAGCGGATCGCTGCGCCAGGCGTCGAAGCCGGCCGACACCAGCAGGACGTCGGGACGGGCCGCCTCGAGCGCCGGCAGGACCGACTCCTCCAGGGCCCGCGCGAACGCCCCGTCGTCGCAGCCCGCAGCCAGGGGTACGTTGACCGTGCACCCCTCGCCCGCTCCCCGGCCGCGCTCCGACGCGGCCCCAGTCCTCGGGTAGAAGGGGTACTGGTGGGTGCTGACGAAGACCACGTCGCAGCGCTCCTCGAACAAATGCTGCGTGCCGTTGCCGTGGTGCACGTCGAAGTCGTAGACGGCGAGGCGCTCGACCCCGTGCCGGGAGCGGAGGTAGCGAGCGGCGATCGCCAGGTTGGCTAGGTAGCAGAAGCCCATCGCTCGCGAGCGCTCGGCGTGGTGGCCGGGAGGGCGCACGGCGGCGAAGGCCCTGCGCTCCGGGCCCGCCATCAGCCAGTCGGCCGCGTGGAGAGCGCTCCCGACCGCCGCCAGGCTCGCCTCCCAGGTGGTCGGCGTCAGCGGGTTGTCGGCCGAATCGATGAGACCGTCGCCCCGCTGCACGGCGCGTTGCAGCCGCTCGATGTAGGCCGGATCGTGGACCTCTCGAGCCGCGCCCAGGGCGGCGGCATGCGGGCCGTGCCGACGGATCTCGATGCCCGCCGCGCCCAGGCCCTCGAGGACCGCGGAGAGCCGCGCCGCCCGCTCCGGGAAGCCGGGAGGGTCATGGGAGAGGCAACGGGGATCGGTGAAGGCGGCCAGCACGCGGTCCGGATCCTACAGGGCGCCCGACGCGAGACGGCGGTAGAGATCGACGTAGAGCGGTCCCTGACGCTCCCACGACCAGTCCCTGGACATGCCGTTGGCCATCAGACGCCGCCACCCTTCGCGGTCCGGCCAGGCCCTCAGCGCCGCTTCCAGGGCCCACGACAGCCCGTCCGGGGTCGCGTGCTCGAAGACGAACCCGGTGCCCTCGCGGGTGGCCGGGTTCCAGGGCTCGACGGTGTCCGCCAGGCCGCCGGTCTTGCGCACGATCGGCACCGTTCCGTAGCGCAGGCTGTACATCTGGTTCAGGCCGCAGGGCTCGTAGAGCGACGGCATCAAGAAGAGGTCGGCTCCGGCCTCGATGAGGTGCGCCAGCTCGTTCTCGAACCCCCGGTGGTAGACGACCTTGCCCGGAAAGCGGAGCTGCAGCCACTGGAAGTAGTTCTCGTAGCGCGACTCCCCGGAGCCGAGGGCCACCAGGCGCAGATCGCGCCGCTCGAGAAAGCGCGGCAGGGGGTCGAGCATGAGGTCGATCCCCTTCTGATGCACCAGCCGCGAGACGATGCCGAGGGTCGGGACCTCAGCCGCGTACGGGAGCCCCAGGCCCTCGAGGAGCACACGCTTGTTCTGCGCCTTGCCCGTGAGGTCCTCGCCGTCGTAGTGGAACGAGATCATCGGGTCGCGCCGAGGGTCCCACTCGCCGTAGTCGACCCCGTTCAGGATCCCGACCAGCCGGTTCGCTCGCGAGCGCACCAGCCCGTCGAGCCCCATGCCGTACTCCGGCGTCTGGATCTCGCGGGCGTGCGTCGGGCTGACCGTCGTCAGCAGGTCGGCGTGGAGGATGCCGGAGGCGAGGAAGCCGAAGCGCCGCGCCGCCAGATCCTCGGGGGGCAGCCGCGCGCTCGCGCCCTCCAGGCCCAGGTCCGGGAGCACCGACGCCGCAAAGACGCCCTGGTAGCCGATGTTGTGGATGGTGAGCACCGTGCGGGTGCGCTCGAACAGCCGGTCCCAGCGGTAGAGCGTCTTCAGGTAGAGCGGCCCGAGGGCGGTGTGCCAATCGTTGACGTGCAGCACGTGGGGCGACCAGCCCATCCGCTGACAGCTCTCGAGGACGCTCCGGGTGAAGAAGGCGAAGCGCAGGTGCTCGTCCCCGCGGCGGTCGTAGATCCGCCGCTGCCCGAAGAGCGACGGCGCGTCGACCAGGTAGAGGGCGAGATCGCCGCCCGGATGCGGCGCGGTCAGCACCCGGTAGGGGATCCGGCGTGCGCCCATCCGGATCTCGAGATCCTGGAGGAAGTGGACCGGCACCGCACCCAGGCTCTGCGGATCGAGGGTGCCGTAGAGCGGCAGGAAGAGCCGGAGATCGTGGCCGGCGAGGTACAGGTGCCGCGCCAGGGCCGCCGTGACGTCGCCGAGACCCCCCGTCTTGGCGAGCGGCGCCACCTCGGAGGCGGCCAGGCAGACGGACAGGCGATCCACGGGGGCAGGACGATATCGCAGCGGTACAATCGCCGCCCATGCCGAACGTCGTCTTCGTGGCCCCGTTCTTCGCCGAGACGACGTTGCGCTTCGCGCGCGCCATGTCGCGCGAGCCCGGCGTTCGCTGCGGTCTGCTGAGCCAGCAACCGCTCGACCAGGTCCCGGTCGACGTGCGTCGCGGCTTCGTCGCCCACGAGCGCGTCGAGGCCGCCCTCGACGCGGATTGCATCGTCCAGGGGGTGCGCGCCCTCGCCCCGCGGATGGGCGGTGTCGACCGGCTCGTCGGCATCCTCGAGCAGCTCCAGATCCCGCTCGCCGCGGCCCGCCGCGAGCTCTCCCTGCCGGGGATGGGCCCCGAGACGGCGCGCAACTTCCGCGACAAATCGCGCATGAAGACCCTGCTGGCCGGGGCCGGGATCCCCTGCGCCCGCCACCGGCTGGTGACCGATCGACACGAGGCCCTCACCTTCGCCAGCGAGGTCGGCTTCCCGCTGGTCTTCAAGCCGCCGGCCGGCGCCGGCGCCAGGTCGACCTTTCGCGTCGACGACGAGGAGGCGTTCTGGAGGGGTCTCCGGATCTCGGACCCGGGGCCCGCGACGCCCCTGCTCATCGAGGAGTTCGTCACCGGCCGCGAGTACTCCTTCGACTGCGTCATGGTGCGCGGCGAGCCTGTCTGGCATTCCTTCTCCCGCTACCTCCCGTCCCCTCTGGAGGTGCTGGAGAATCCCTGGATCCAATGGTGCGTGGTGCTCCCCACGCGGATCGACGACTCGCTCTACCAGGAGGTCCATCGGGTGGGGACCCGGGCCCTGCAGGTCCTCGGTCTCGAGACCGGCATCGCCCACATGGAGTGGTTCGAGCGCCCGGGCGGAGGCATCGCGATCTCCGAGGTGGGGGCCCGACCACCGGGGGCGCAGATCACCTCGATGCTCTCCTACGCCCACGACTTCGACATCTACCGCGGCTGGGCACGCTTGATGGCCTTCGACGCCTTCGACCCGCCTCCTCGGCGCTGGGCGGTGGCCACCCTTTTTCTGCGTGGGCAGGGGCAGGGACGCGTGGTGGCCGTCCATGGTCTCGACCGGGCCCAGCGCGAGCTCGGACCGCTGGTGGTCGAGGTCAAGCTGCCCAGCAAGGGCCAGGCACCGGGCGCCGGCTACGAGGGCGAAGGGTACGTCATCCTCCGCCACCCCGAGACCCGGGTGGTGGTCGACGGCGTCCGCCGCCTGATGGAGCTGGTCCGGGTGGAGCTGGGCTGAGATGGACCGGGTCCTTTTCTTCTCGCCAGCCTTCCCCGCCGAGATGCCGCTCTTCTGCCGCGGGCTGGCAGAGGTGGGGACGGTCGTCGTCGGGCTCGGCGACACCCCGGAGGGCGCCCTCCCCGAGCCGCTTCGACGATCGCTGTCCGACTACCTGCAGGTGCCCGGACTGTTCGACGAGGAGGCGGTGCTCGAGAGCGTCCTCCGTTTCGCCGAGCGCCGGCCGGTCGCTCGCATCGAATGCCTCTGGGAGCCGGGGATGCTGCTGGCGGCCCGGCTGCGCGAGGCGCTCGGCCTGCCCGGCATGACGGTGGCGGAGACGCGACCCTTCCGCGACAAGGAGGAGATGAAGCTGATGCTCGATCGGGCCGGCATTCGCACGCCGCGCCACCGCAGGGCCGACACCGAGCGGGCCTGCTGGGAGGCGGCCGAGGCGATCGGCTACCCGCTCATCGTCAAACCGATCGCAGGGGCGGGCTCGGCCGACACCTACCGCGTCGACGACGCCGGCGAGATGGCCCGGGTCCTGCCCAGGGTCCGCCACGTCCAGACCGTCAGCGTCGAGGAGTTCGTGGACGGCGAGGAGTACACCTTCGACACCGTCTGCTTCGACCGCGGCATCGCCTACACCAACGTCTCCTGGTACCGGCCGAAGCCGCTGCTGGGCCGAACGCTCGAGTGGCTGAGCCCGCAGACCGTGGCCCTGCGCGATATCTTCCACCCCGGCCTCGCGCCCGGCCTCGAGATGGGCCGACGGGTCCTCGAGGCCCTGGGATTCCGCACCGGGTTCACTCACATGGAGTGGTTCTTGACCCCGTCCGGGGAAGCGGTCTTCGGCGAGATCGCGGCGCGGCCTCCGGGGGCGCGCAGCGTCGAGATCATGAACTGGACCGGAGACCTCGACCTCTACCGTGGCTGGGCGGAAGCGGTGACGCGCAAGCGCTTCAGCCAGCCGCGGCGCCGCACCTACAACGTCGCCGTGATCTTCAAGCGCGCCCAGGGGCAGGGCGTGATCCGCCGCGTCGAAGGCTTGCAGGGCCTGCTGCGCCGCTTCGGCCCGCACATCGTCGAGGTCGATCTGTTGCCGATCGGCGCCCGACGCCGGGACTGGAAGCAGACCCTGCTCTCCGACGGCTTCCTGATCGTTCGCCACCCAGACCTGCAGACGACCCTCGAGATGGCCGACCGGGTCGGCACCGACCTGCGGCTCTTCGCCGCCTGAGACCCACCGGGCCCGACCACACCGCCGGCGTGGAATACTCCCCCGACCCCGGATCGTATTCCTCGTCATGGACTCGAGCTGGACCCTCTGGCTTCCGGCCACCGCTCTGCTCTGGGTGATCCTGCTGGGCTGGTGCCTCTGGCCCTGCCGCGGTGGTCGAAGCCGGGGCTCTACTTCGCCGTGACCGTCGCCGAGGACTTCCCCGAGAGCGCGCCCGCGCGCGCGATCCTCTCGCTCTACCGACGGTGGACCGTGGGCGCCACGGCGGCGATCCTGGCGGTCGGTGTCCTGGCGCTGTCGGGGCCCGACGAGCTGGCCGCCTGGACCCACGTCCTCCTGCTGCCGCAGCTGGCCGTCTTCACCTGGATCTACCTGCGGGTTCGGCGGCGGGTCCTGCCGCACGCGGCGAGTAGGTCCGAGCCGGAGGTCCGGATCTCGGAGGGCCCGGGCCGCCTTCCCGGTGGTTGGCCCGGTCAAGTCAGACGCCTGCAGCCGGCCTCGACCGGGGCGGGCGCGCTCGGCGACGGGACCGACGACCGCCACTGGAAGGCGGGCCTCGTCTACTACGACCCCGACGACCCGACGATCTTCATCGAGAAGCGCTTCGGGATCGGATACACGATGAACATGGCCCGCCCGGCCACGTGGTGGCTGCTTGGGACGGTCGTCGGACTCCCCCTGCTGGTCGCCTTGCTGCTCGGCCTCCTGGGCTGAGGCTCAATCGCCGGCCGCGCGCTGGATCTCGCGCAGCAGGGCAATGTTCATGCGGTGGCCGGTCAGGTGCCCGTGCACCTTCCCCCGGATCGGGAACCCCAGCAGGTACAGGTCCCCGATGATGTCCAGCACCTTGTGGCGGGCGAACTCGTCCGGGAAGCGGAGCTTCGTGTTGACCACCCCGTCCTCGGACACCAGGATGCAGTTGTCGAGGCGGCCTCCGGACGCCAGGCCGAGCTCGTTCATCATCGCGACGTCCTTCAAAAAGCCGAAGGTCCTGGCGGGAGCCACCTGCTCGCGGTAGCCCTCCCAGCTCTCGAGCCGGAAGCCGAACTCCTGCTCCCCGACGGGCGGTGGATAGGAGAGGAAGTACGACACCTCGAAGCCGTCGAACGGCTCGATGGTGAGCCGCTTGCCCCCCTCACCCTCGACCGAGTACTCGCGGTCGATCACCAGCTCCCAGCGCGGCGCGTCCTGCTCCTCGACCCCGATGCCGTCGAGCGTCTGGCAGAACTCCATCGCCGAGCCGTCGAGCACCGGGATCTCGCCATGGACCTTGATCAGCAGATTGGTGACGCCGCGGGCGTGGAGCGCCGAGAGCAGGTGCTCGACGGTCCTGATCGCCGCGCCCTGGCTCGACAGCGTCGTCGCGTGGTCGGTCTCGGCCACGGCATCCACGTGGCCGGGGATGTAGGTGTTGCTGGGGAGGGTCGCGAAGTGGATGCCGGTCTCCGGCGGCAGCGGCTGCAGCGCCATGCCGGTCCGGGACCCCGAGTGCAGACCCAGGCCGTAGAGCACCGTGCTCGAGCGCAGGGTGCGCTGCGGCTCCCTTCCGCGGCGCACGATCGGGAGCCTGGGCGGCGGCTCGAGGCGACGTTGCGCTTCGGCCGGCACCGAGACCGGGCCGACCGCGGGGCGCAGGCCGGGGTCGCTCTCCAGGGCCCGCCGGAACTCCAGGGCAGCTTCCACGGCGCCTACCGCCTGGCTGTAGGAGAGCGGCTTTTCGACGTAGTCGACCGCCCCCATCTTGATTGCCTTGACTGCCGTCGCCGCCGTGCCGTGGCCCGACATCATCACCACGGCGGCCCCGGGATCGGCAGTGCGCAGGGCCTGCAACGTCTCCAGGCCGTCGCGATCGGGAAGCCAGATGTCGAGCAGGACGACGGCCGGCCGGCGCTCGTGATAAAGCTCCAGCGCCCGCTCGCCGCTGTCCGCGCACACCGTCTCGTAGCCTTCGTCCGCGAGCACGCCGGAGAGCGAGGTCAGGATGCCCGGCTCGTCGTCGACGATCATCACCAGCGTGGACACGTTCTCGTCTCCTGCCGCACCGCCGGCCGATCGACGGACGGCGACCGGAACGCTACCACGCAGGTCAGACGAGCCGTTCCGCGTGCGTGCGCAGCACCGAGGCGTCGAGGGAGCGGACCCCGTGCTGCGGCGCGCGGGCGAGAAGCCGCTCGATCCGCGCCCCGCTGGCCGCCAGCGTCCGGGCGTCGAGGGCACCGCTCTCGACGGCCTCCTCGACCGCCGCCGCCATGTCGAGCGCCCTGCTGGTGTCCGCCAGATGGGCGCAGAGGAGGAGCTGATCGCAGCCCGCGGCCAGGGCCTCGGCAGCCGCTTCCGGTCGCGTGAAGAGCTCGGCCACCGCCCGCATCCCGAGATCGTCGGAGACCGCCACGCCCTCGAACCCGATCTCCGTCCTCAGGAGGTCGCGCAGGAAGACCGGCGACAAGGTCGCGGGGCGCTCGGCGTCGATCGCCGGGACGAGGACGTGCGCCGTCATCACCAGCGGCGCTTCCCCCGCCAGCGCACGGAACGGCATCAGCTCGCGCGCGGCCAGCGTCTCGCGGTCCATGGAGAGCTCGGGCAGCTCCAGGTGGGAGTCCGCGACGGTATCGCCGTGTCCCGGAAAGTGCTTCAGGCAACCGAGCACGGCTTCCGCCTGGAGACCGCGCAGGAACGC
>Ga0302046_10004045_pt1 | contig 13110 bp, 9 predicted proteins | sample RVTome_11_FD_200261 | JGI IMG/M metagenome (GOLD analysis project Ga0302046, IMG submission 200261) | Soil microbial communities from uranium-contaminated site in the Upper Colorado River Basin, Wyoming, United States - RVT147D111 (version 2) ...
AGGGCGACGCCGCCGAGGTCCCAGTCCATCGCAGCACTGTAGAGCTGGTACTCGATGTCGTCGAATTCCGGTGAGTAACGTGACTGGACCGGGCCGTCGCGTAGCGGGCGGAGGCTTTCCGCGTCGCCGTCGATGATGCTGTCGCCGTCGTTCTCGATGGACTGCAAGTAGGCTCCGAGATTGATGGAGAACCTCTCGGAAGGTTGGATGAGCAGGCCGAATCGGCCGCCGAATCTCTCCACCGAATCGAGGTTCTCGTCGACGAGCGTGCCATCGAAGACGTTGTTCGCCGGATCGGTCAGACTGGGAATCGGATTGTCGCCCACCGAGTCTACGAAGCCGTCGTCGAAGCGATAGTAGCCGCTGGCTCGAAACGCGGCCTTCTCGCCGAGCGGTACGTTCACCAGGCCAGTCAACGAGTATCCGACGTCGCCGTCCTCCACGGTCTCCACGGAACCGACGAGTCTCCCCTCGAATCCCGCGGCGGAAGGAGGGTTCGGAACGTACTTGAGGACGCCGGCGAGCGAGCTCGCCCCATAGAGCGTGCCCTGCGGTCCGCGCAGCACCTCGACCCTCGCGAGGTCGAAGGTATCGAACTCGGCGGAGAGGATCGCGGCGTTGGCCAGGCCGCTGCTCGAGCCGAACGGGGTGTCGCCGACGTACACACCGATCGTCGATGCGACGCCACCGGTGTTGATCCCTCGGAGTGTGATGCGGCTCACGCCGAGCGAGTTGTTGGTCACGCTCAAGCCCGGCACCAGGGGCACCAGATCTTCGAAGCCCCCGTCGACGCGTTGCTGTTCCAGGAGCTCGCCGGAAACCACCGTCACCGACAGTGGCACGTCCTCGAGAGCCTCCTCACGCTTCTGCGCCGTGACAGTGATCACTTCGGTAAATGTCTTCTCCTCTTCGCCGGTAGGCTCCGCCTCGTCACCAGGCTCTGCGGGCTCTTCGGCCGCCGGAGGAGGCGGTGCGTCCTGAGCCGAAGCGACCAAGACCGCTGCGGGCATTCCCAAACATGACGAGAAGATGATCACGATCTGCCGAACTCTCGGGGCGAGCAGATTCATCACGGTCTCCCTTAGTCGTTTTCCGTAGTCAACGGTTCGCCAAGGCGCAGAAGCCGACGGCTGGCGCCGAGCAACCCGAAAGAGCCGGCTGACCTCGGAGGCAGGTCTGCCCAGCCGAGCTCCCGAGGGCCGAACTCCGGGGTTGCAAGTTCTGACGGGGTAGGCTAGCATCCAACTGTGTATCCGTCAAGGTATACATATCCCCGGCCCCTCGGGCCTCAAGTATGGTTGGGGCAGCGCGCCAGCTGTCCGTCCTCCCTCTCGGCCACTCGGGGCCTGAGACGGGACCTCACCCGAGGGAGTATCGCCTTGCCGAAGAACAAGCCAGCGAGTGCCGAGGATCGTCCGGACATGGTCTATCGCTCGCTCCGCGAGCTCATCGTCTCGGGAGCCCTGGCCCCGGGAACCCGGCTCGTCGAGACGATCGTGGCCGAACGCCTCGGCGTGAGCAGGACGCCCGTCCGATCGGCGCTCCACCGCCTGCAGCGGGAGGGCTACGCGCTTGCGGCGAACTCCGGTGACGAGCGGCAACGTCTCGTCGTCGCGTCGATGACCGTCGCCGATGCAGCCGACCTGTTCCACGTCGTCGGCGAGCTCGAAGGGCTGGCCGGTCGCTACGCAGCCGCCTTGGAGAACGACCGAAGGGCGCTCCTCGCCGAAGCCCTCGAGGACATCAACAACCGACTGCTCGCCGAGTCAGAGTCCAGACGGTCGGACGCTTACAGCGCGTTCCAGCTCGACGCCTCGTTCCACCGTCGATACGTGGTGGACTCCGCCCCGCCCCGCTTGCTGGCCCTTCACGACGCGATCAAGCCCCAGGCGGAGCGGTACGCGAGGCTCTATGTCACGGCGCTCACCGACGAGCTCGGTCTGTCGGTGGCCGAACACGAAGTGATCGTGCAAGCCATTCGCGACGGAGATGAAGACGGCGCCCAGCGGGCGATTCAGACCAACTGGCGAAACGCGGCCAAGCGCATCGGGACCGTCATCGGCGAATGGGGCGAGACCGGTGGCTGGTAGGACGGAGGAGGATCGATGATCGAGTTCGCTCGCACGCGGCTTTCACTGGCAGCGGTGATGCTCGTGATCACGAGCATTCCTTCGGCGGCGGCGGTCGAGGAGGCGCCTCGCGAGGAGGCGCCTACCGCGACCGCAGCGACCGCCCCGGCGGCCGAGTCCGGCACTCTCACCGACCCGGCGGAGCTCGAGGCGTTCCTCGACGGCATGATGGCCGCGCACTTCCGATCGCGCAAGATCCCGGCGGCGACGATCTCGGTGGTCAAGGACGGCGAGCTGTTCTTCGCCAAGGGCTACGGCCTCGCGGACCGCGAGAAGAGGATCCCGGTCGAGGCGGACAAGACCCTGTTCCGGCCCGGGTCGGCTTCCAAGCTCTTCACCTGGACCGCGGTCATGCAGCTCGCCGAGCGCGGGAAGCTGGACCTCGACGCCGACGTCAACACCTACCTGGAGGGCTTCCAGATCCCGGCGACCTACCCCGAGCCGATCACGATGAAGCACCTCCTGGCTCATACGCCGGGATTCGAGGACGGCGCCCTCGGCTATCTCTTCGTCGAGAACGAGGACGGGATCATGCCGCTACGAGAGTCGCTCGCGGCCCATGTCCCCGACCGGGTGCGACCGCCGGGCACCTGGCCCTCCTACTCCAACTTCGGCACGGCTCTCGCCGGCCTGGTGGTCGAGAACGTCTCGGGGATGCCGTTCGCCGACTACGTCGAAGCGAACGTCTTCGAGCCTCTCTCGATGGATCGCTCGACGTTCGGGGAGCCGCTGCCCGAGGACCTCGCCGCCGACATGGCCGTGGGCTACAAGCGTGAGAACGGGCGCTACGAGTCCGGACCCTTCGAGTTCATCAGCAACTTCGGTCCGGCGGGTTCTCTGACGTCCACGGCGACGGACATGGCCCGATTCATGATCGCACACCTCCAGCTCGGCCGTTTCGGCGACCGGCGGATCCTCGAGGAAGCGACCGCCCGCCGCATGCACGGCCTGCTCCACACCTCCGACCCGCGGTTGCCGGGCATGGCGTACGGTTTCTACCAATCGGAATTTCGCGGCGAGCGCGTCCTCGGCCACGGCGGCGACACCCTCTACTTCCACACGGATCTCGCCCTCTTCCCGGAGCACGACGTCGGTCTCTTTGTTTCCTATGTCGCCAACGGCGGCTTTGCGCGTTGGGAGCTCGTCGACGCGTTCGTCGAACGCTATTTCTCGCCGGACGAGCCCGAGCTGCCGGAGCCGCCCGCCGAATTCGCCGAGCGCGGCCGTAGGCTCGCCGGCAAGTACCGATTCACTCGCCACAACTGGAGCGACATCGAGAAGATCATGGCGCTGTTCAACGTGCTGTCGGTTGCGATCACTCCCGAGGGCACTCTGGCCGTCTCGGGACTGTTCGAAGAGCCGCTGCACTTCGTCGAGGTGGAGCCGCTCTTCTTTCGGCAGATCGACGGCGTGCTCTCGCTCGCCTTCACGGAGGACGACGGCGGCGAGGTCACGCACATGACCTTCTCCAACCTGCCCTTCATGCCGACCTATCGGATCGCCTGGTACACCGGCCCCGCCTTCAACTACTTCCTCCTGGGCGTGGGGCTGTTGCTGTGCATCACCATCCTCGTCAGTGCCTTCCGGCACCGCAGGGCCAGCAAGGAGGACCCGGCGGCGGCGCGGTGGGCGGTCAGGATCGCGGCGTCGGTCGCCATCCTGACGCTCGCCTTCTTCGTCGCGGTCGTGGTCATCCTCGGCTCCAGCGATCTGGAGGAGCTGATGTACGGCTTCCCGGCTTCCCTGACGGCGGCACTGATGCTGCCGATCCTCACCACGATTCTCAGCCTGGTCGTCGTCGCGCTTGCCGTCCTGGCGTGGAAGAACGGGTTCTGGAGCCGCTTCCAGCGAATTCACTACACGCTCTTCGCCCTGTTCGCCGTCGGCCTCGTGTGGTTCTACTGGTACTGGAACCTGCTCGGCGTTCAGTACGGATGAGCCGTACCGGGTCATGGCGGACCCGCTGCGCAAGGGCGACCCGATGAGAGTCGCAATCGTCGGTGGCGGAGTCATCGGCCTGCTCGCGGGCCACCATCTCGTCAAGAAGGGTGCGGCGGTGACGGTGATCGAACGTGGCCGCCTCGGCGCCGCCTGCTCGTCCGGCAACGCAGGATGGATCTCCCCGTCGATCTCTCTCCCGCTGCCGGCGCCCGGGCTGCTCTCGAGGTCGCTCAAGTGGATGCTCCGCTCCGACAGTCCGCTCTACATCAAGCCGTCGGCGGTGCTCCGAATGTGGCCCTTCCTTCTCCGCTTCTGGGCCCACTGCAACCAGGCGGAGTTCGCGCGTGGGGGACGGGCGATGGCCGCGCTGGCGGCGGACACGATGGAGCTGTACGACGATCTCGAGGCGGATGGAGTCGAGTTCGAGTGGCACGGGGACGGATTGCTCGTGGTCTTTCGCGCCGCGGCCGAGCTGGCCGACGAGCAGCGGCTGCTCGAGCAGTCCGGGTACGGCCCCTACGAGGTGCTGACGCGCGACGAGGTTCTCGCTCGGGAACCAGCCCTTGCGCCGCACTTCATCGGCGGCATCCACATCCTCCCCGAGCGCGTCGTCCGGCCGGAGGCGGTGTGTGCGGCGACGGCGGAGCGGCTGCGCGAGAGCGGCGCCGAGCTCATCGAGGACACGGCCGTCGACGGCCTTCGCATGGAAGGGGGCAGATGCCGAGCCGCGCGGACCGCCGCCGGCGAGATCGAGGCGGATCTGTTCCTGGTTGCCACCGGCGCAGAGGCGTCGGCGCTGTCGGCCGCCTGTGGCCATCCGCTGCCACTCCAAGCGGGCAAGGGCTATAGCGTGACCGTCACCGGACCGCGCACGACCATTCGTCATCCGCTCTACCTCTTCACGGCCAAAGTCGGCGTCACCCCCTTCGACGGCGCGATCAGGGTGGCGGGCACGATGGAACTCTCTGGAATCAATCTCCACCTCGATCCGAAGCGGCTCGCCGCTCTCGAGCGGGCGGCGAACGCCGATGTGCCCGGCGTCCTCGAAGGGGAGACCACGACGCCCTGGGTGGGCATGCGCCCGATCACCCCCGACGGCCTGCCGATCCTCGGCCGCCTCGGCGGGATCGACAATCTCTTCGTCGCCACCGGTCACCAGATGATGGGCGTCACCCTCGCGCCTGCAACGGGCAAGGCGATGGCCGATCTCATGCTCGAGGGCTCCGCCTCCGTGGACCTCGAGCCCTTCTCGCCTTCGCGCTTTTAGCAGCTAGAGCAGCGCTCGAACCAGGTAGGCGACCGCGAATCCCACGTAGTTGCCGACCGCGTAGCCGAGCAGCCCCATCAACACCCCGGGGAGCGCCAGGTGCTTCCAGCCGAGCTGCTCGGCCAGCGGAATCACCATCGGCGGCCCGGTCTTGGCCGCGGCCGACGCGATCGTCAGGACCCCCAGGTCGAGCCGTAGCAGCCGCCCCACGCCGTAGACCACGACCATGTGACCGGCGACGATGATCGCGACGTAGGCGAACAGCACGGGGGCGAGCCGGATCGCGTTGAGGATGTGGATCATCGCCCCGACCCCGGCGAAGAAGACGTAGAAGGCGAGGTTGCCGATCTCCCAGCCACCCTCGAGGCGGCGGATGGCGGGGAGCTGGCCGAGCAGCAGGGCGAAGGTGGTGACCAGGAGGATGGTCGGCACACCGGGCAGCACCGGGTCCACGAGCCGGGTCTTCACCCACTCGCTGACCGCCATGACCGCCACCGCCGCGAACACCAGGGTCACGACGTGGCTGACGACCAGCCGCGGCGGAGCGTCCGCCGACGGCTCGGCGACCGGCTCGGCGCCGCGCCGGGGCCGCCACCGGTCCGCGACCGGGAAACCGGATCTCCACATCCTTGCCGCCAGCACCCAGATCCCGAACAGGAGGAAGATCGAGAGGTTGTCCACCGCATTGGCCGCCGCGAACAGGTCGGGGTCGCCGATCTCGAGCCCGGCCCAGAGGGCGAAGAAGTTGAGACTGCCGCCGATGTAGGTGCCGGTGTAGGGCCCGGCGATCTTCCAGCTCGCCTCACCCAGGATCGAGGCGAGCCACGGCTCCAGCGCGAGACTCGCGAGCACCACCCCGACGACGGTGCCGAGCGAGGCGACCGCGAACGCCACGGTCATCGCCAGGCCCGCGCTCCTCACGTCGGCCAGGCTGACCTTCATCAGCACCAGGCTGACCGCGAACGGCACCGCGAACCCCACCAGGCCCCCGTAGACCGGGGCGTCGGTAGGGATCAACCCGGTATTGGAAGCCAGCGCGGCCAGGGCCAGGACCCAGAGCACGGTCGAGAACCGGGCGGCCCAGGCGAAGCGCTCGGTCAGGCGCACGGACAGGAAGACGACGCCCAGGAGGACGGCGACGACGGTGACGGGATCCTCGATCATGGCGACGACGCGACGGCGGACGACCCCGCGTCGGGGAGCGCCGCCTCGGTGCGGCCCATTATCGTCGACCCTGGCCCGACCGCCACCGGATGGGGCTGCTCGCAGGAGTCTCGACAGTGCTAGACTCGCTTCACCGCGTCGCGCCGCGGCTCAGTGACAGCGAATCGACTTGCCTTCGATCGAAGAGGATCGCCACCCGGCCGTCACCGCCCCGCGACCCGGCCGTCCGGGTCGCGGGGTAGCGTGGAGGCCGAGCCCGCCGCCGGCCCCGCGGCGCCCGAACCAGCACACGTCCACCCATCAGGAGGTCACCGTCCCATGCTCTCCACCCGTCTACGCCCCGTAGTCGCCGCCCTGACCCTGCTCGCCGCCGCCGCGCTCGCCCCGGCGCCGGCCTCCGCCCAGCCGACCGAGCTGCTGCTCTCCGAGTACGTCGAGGGCAGCTCGCTGAACAAGGCGGTCGAGATCTTCAACGGCACCGGGGCGGCGGTCGACCTCGGGCTCGGCGGCTATCAGCTCCAGGTCTACTTCAACGGCAACCCGGCGGCCGGCGCGACGATCAACCTGGTCGGCGTGATCGCTCCCGGCGACGTCTTCGTGGTCGCCGACGACGGCGCCGACCCGGCGATCCTCGCGGTCACCGACCAGACCACGACCTCGTCGCTGTGGAACGGCGACGATGCGATCGTCCTGCGCAAGGCCGGCGCGGCGGTCGACTCGCTCGGCCAGGTCGGCTTCGACCCCGGCGCGCAGTGGGGGACGGGCGACGTCTCGACCGCCGACAACACGATCCGCCGCAAGGCCTCGGTGTGCACCGGCGACACGATCGAGAACGACCCGTTCGACCCCGCGATCGAGTGGGACGGCTTCCCCAACAACACCTTCGACGGCCTCGGCGCCCACGGCGTCTCGTGCGCACCGCCAGCGCCGCCCTGGGTGATCAACGAGATCCACGCCGACCCGCACGCCGTCGAGGGCGACGCCAACGGCGACGGCACCGTCAACACCTCCGAGGACGAGTTCGTCGAGATCGTCAACAACACCGGCTCGACGCAGGACGTCTCGGGCTGGACGCTCTCGGACGCGGTCGGCGTCCGACACGTCTTCCTGCCCGGCTCGGTGATCGCCGACGGCTGCGCGGTCGTCGTCTTCGGCGGCGGCACGCCGACCGGCGCGTTCGGCGGCGTGGTGGTCCAGACCGCCTCGACCGGGCTGATCGGCCTCAACAACGACGGCGACTCGGTGTTCCTCAACGACGGCTCCTCCGATGTCGCCACCGCCTCCTACGGCTCGGAGGGCGGCAACGACCAGTCGCTGACCCTCGACCCCGACGTCAGCAGCGCGGCGTTCGTGCTCCACACCGCCGCCACCGGCTCGGGCGGCGCGCGCTACTCGCCCGGCACCCGGATCGACGGCACCGCCTTCGCCGGCTGCGCGGCGCCGGCCGCGGCGTTCGTGATCAACGAGATCCACGCCGACCCGCACGCCACCGAGGGCGACGCCAACGGCGACGGCACAGTCAATACCTCGCAGGACGAGTTCGTCGAGATCGTCAACGCCTCGGGCGCCAGCCAGGACATCTCCGGCTGGACGCTCTCGGACGCGGTGCCGCTGGTCCGCCACGTCTTCCCGCCCGCCACGGTGGTCGCCGACGGCTGCGCGGTCGTCGTCTTCGGCGGCGGCACGCCGACTGGCTCGTTCGGCGGCGTGGTGGTCCAGACCGCCTCGTCCGGCACGCTCGGCCTCAACAACACCGGCGACACCCTGACCCTCAACGACGGCGCCGCCGACGTCGCCACCGCCGGCTACGGCTCGGAGGGCGGCAACGACCAGTCGCTGACGCTCGACCCCGACGTCACCGGCTCGGGCTTCGTGCTCCACACCGTCGCCACCGGCTCGGGCGGCGCGCGGTTCTCGCCGGGCACCCGGGTCGACGGCACCGCCTTCGGCGGCTGCGACGCGCCGCCGGCGATCGCCGAGATCTACGAGATCCAGGGCACCGGGCTGACCTCGCCGTTCGCCAACCAGACGGTGACCACGCTATCGAACACCGTCACCGCGCTGGCGTCGAACGGCTTCTTCATCCAGACCCCGGACGCCCGCGCCGACGCCGACCCCGAGACCTCGAACGGCATCTTCGTCTTCACCGGCGGCGCCCCGGGCGTGGCGGTCGGCGACCAGGTCGACGTCACCGGCCAGGTGGTCGAGTTCTTCGACTTCACCGAGTTCTCGAACGGCCCGATGGTGAGCTTCGTCTCGGCCGGCGACCCGCTGCCCGCGGCGGTGACCTTCGATACCGCCACGCCGTCGCCGGACCAGCCGCAGCCGGTGACCGAGCTCGAGCGCTACGAGGGGATGCGGATCTCGGTGACCGGCGGCCGGATCGGCAGCGGCAACCAGCGCTTCGGCACCGACCCGATCGCCGAGGCGTTCGCGGTCGCCGGCCCCGACCGGCCGTTCCGCGAACCGGGGATCGAGTTCCCGGGCGAGCCGGGGATCCCGGTGTGGGACGGCAACCCGGAGAAGTTCGAGCTCGACCCCGACCGGCTCGGCCTGCCCAACCTGGTCCTGACCGGCGGCTCGTCGTTCGACGCCGAGGGCGTCCTCGGCTTCGAGTTTAGCGGCTACGAGCTGTGGCCGACGTCGCTGACCGTGTTCCCAGCGCCGCTGCCGGTGGCGGTGTCGGCGCGCCAGGCCGGGGAGTTCACGGTCGGCTCGCTCAACCTGTTCCGGCTGTTCGACGCCATCGACGACCCGGGGATCAATGAGACCGTGGTCTCGGCCGCCGAGTACCAGCGCCGGCTCGCCAAGTTCTCGCTCTCCATCCGCGGCGTCATGGGCTCGCCGGACGTTTTGGCGGTCGAGGAGGCCGAGAAGCTCGGCGTGCTCGAGGACCTGGCGGACGTGATCGCGCTAGACGACCCGGCGGTCGTCTACGCCGCCTACCTGGTCGAGGGCAACGACATCGGCGGCATCGACACCGGCTTCCTGGTGCGCGACACCGTCGACGTGCTCGCGGTCACCCAGCTCGCCGCGACCGAGACGCTGTCGTTCGACGGCAGCCTGCTGCACGACCGGCCGCCGCTGCTGCTCGAGGCCGAGTACCCTGCCGGCAGCGGGGGCTTCCCGATCGCCGTTCTGGCGCTCCACCAGCGGTCGCTCTCCGGCATCGAGAGCCCGTCCGACGGCCCGCGGGTGCGCCAGAAGCGGCTCGAGCAGGCGCAGTCGGTAGCGATGATCGTCCAGGACCTGCAGACCGCCGACCCGGACGTCCACCTGATGGTCATCGGCGACCTCAACGCCTTCGAGTTCAGCGACGGCTACGTCGACGTCGTCGGCCAGATCGCCGGCGACTTCGCGCCCGCCGACAACCTGCTGTCCGGGCCCGACCTGGTCGACCCGAACCTCGCCAAGCTGACCCTCGGGGTGACGCCCGAGCAGCGCTACTCGTTCAACTTCGGCGGCGACGCCCAGGCGATCGACCACGCACTGACCACCGTCGCATTGACCCCGAAGGTGGCCAGCGTCGAGTACGCGCGCGGCAACAGCGACGCCGCGGCGGACCTGATCTTCGACGACACGACGCCGCTGCGCTCCTCCGACCACGACGGGCTGGTGGTGTTCGTCCAGACCGACGCCGACGGCGACGGCGTGATCGACGGCGACGACGTCTGCCCGGACACGGCGATCCCCGAGGCGGTGCCGACGGTCCGCCTGCTGCCGCTCCACTTCGCCCTGGTCGACGGCGACGGCACCTTCGACACCCGCTGGCCGCCGTTCGGCGGCATCGTGCCGAGCGGCTTGACCGTCGAGCACACCGGCGGCTGCTCGTGCGACCAGATCATCGACGAGCTGGGCCTGGGCAACGGCCACCGCAAGTTCGGCTGCAACCTGGGGGTGATGGCGTACTGGATCTGGGTCGTCAACCACTGAGGCGGCGCGGCAGAGCGGCCCCGGCTCCGGCCGGGGCCGCGTGATCGGCTCGATACGTGACGGGGCTCCATGCGGCGCCCCGTCCAGCCCTCGTGTGGACCGGAAACGGTTGCCTCGTCCGGGCGATTCGTCACGCTATATATACTGAAGCGCACTTCTTGCCTCGGCAGGATCATGGAGGTGCCCAGCTCATGACCCGGCTTCTGGAAACCGCTTTCGAACGAGCGTCCCGACTGCCCGGCGGGCTCCAGGACGAGCTCGCAGCACAGCTCTTGGAGGACATCGAGGGAGAGCTGAAGTGGGATGAGACACTCACATCCGGCGCCGTGACGGCCAGGTGTACGTGGTGAGGACCGCGCCGGCGAGCGGTTCACCCCTCGACGTGCCTGGGGTGCCGGTCGAACTTCCCGAGGGCGAGTTGGAGGCCCTCCTGCGCGACGGCCGGGCCAAGAGCGGGCGCTACTTCGAGCGGCGTCGAGCCGCTCGCCGCAGCTCGCATCGCCTCGGCTAGCGCTAGCCCACACCGCTCGACCCGAAGCCGCCGCCGCCGCGCGCGGTCTCCTCCAGCTCCCCGGTCTCCTCCCAGGTCGCGCCGCCGACCCGCGCGAAGACGAGCTGGGCGATGCGGTCGCCGCGCTCGACGGTGAACGGCGTCTCGCCGAGGTTGACCAGCGCCACCCGCACCTCGCCCCGGTAGTCGCTGTCGATCGTACCCGGGGCGTTGAGCACGGTCACGCCCGAGCGCACCGCCAGGCCGCTGCGCGGGCGCACCTGCCCCTCCCAGCCGGCCGGGATCTCGATGACCAGGCCGGTCGGCACCAGGGCGCGGCCGCCGGGCGCCAGCGTCAGCGGCTGCTCGACCGCCGCCCGCAGGTCGTAGCCGGAGCTGCCGGCCGACGCCCGCGCCGGTAGCGCCAGACCGGCCGCGTGCGCCAGCCGCCGCACCCGCACCCGCAGCAGACTCCCGGGTTTCACGCCCCCGAGACTACCCCGGGGAGGTCAGCGCGACGACGGCAGGAAGGAGGAGGGCGAGAAGTTGCTCGGTACGGTCGGGTCGAAGCCGGGGGCGCCGGTCGGAGGGGCGCCGGTCGGAGGGCTGCCGCCCGGAGGCGTGCCGCCGGGACCGCCCGGGAAGCCGGGAAAGGAGCCGCCCGGGGTCTCGGGCCGGTCGGGGCCCGGACGGCCGGGTGGCCCGCCGGGATCGAAGCCGGGGCGGCGCTGGGGGGGGACCTGTCCGGAGGGGATCCGGCCGGGGGGGATCCGCCCGCCCGGCTGCACGGCGCCGGGCTGGCCGGGCACCCCGGCCTGCCCGCCGGGGAACCCCGTAGCCCCGCCGCCGGCCAGCTCCTGCCCCGCTCCCGGCACCAGGCTGCCGACCGGCTTGGCGATCTCGAGGCCGTAGCCGAACGGCCGGCCGAGGCTGCTGAGGTCGATGTGCGGGATGTGGTCGGCGCGGAAGGCCGGCCCGCGCTGCAGCAGGTCGAGGGTGAACAGCCACTGCTCGTAGCTGGAGGCACCGAAGAAGGTCGACAGCGCCGTCTCCTTGCTGCGGCTGTGGACGCCGACGATCGGGCCGATGGTCACCCGCTTGAGCCCGGGGTTGCCGGGATCCTCCTGCAGCCCCTCGGCGCCCGGCGGCACGCCCTGGAACAGGATGCCCCACTTGCCGTCGGCGGTCATCGGGTCGGTCCACAGGCGGCGAATCGAGCGCGGTTTGACCTCGATCAGCTCCTCGAGCCGCACCGGCAGCCGGCCGTAGCGCATCTGGAAGATCCGGACCGCCTCGGCGTACTGCAGGCCGCGCGAGCGCAGCTCCTCCTCCTTGTCGCGCCGGATCAGGTGGGTCCACTGGGGCAGCGCCATGGCCAGCATGATGTTGAGGATGGTGACGGCGATCACCAGGATCACCATGTTGTAGCCGGCTTCGTACCCGGCTTCGCGGCAGGCGGCGCGGCGGTGGCGGCTGATCTTCATGATCGGCGGGTCACCACTCGTTGTAGGGACTGCCGTCGAGGGACAGCTCGTCGGAGCCCGAGCGGACGTCGAAGACCCCGGGCTCGCCCCCTTCGGGCAGCTCGGTCTCGGCCGGCGGCGCGTCGGGGTCGATCTCCTCGTAGATCAGCTCCCAGGTCTCGCTGCTCTTGGTCATCGGGTCCCTCGGCACCTCGCGGAAGTAGCCCTCGTCCGCGAGCGTCTCGAGACTCGCCGGGTAGTGGCCCTTGTCGCCGCGGTACTGGTCGAGGGCGTCGCGGATCGTCCGCAGGTTGGTGCGCAGCACCGCCTCCTTGGCCTTGGTCGGGGTGTGCCTGAGCTGCGGCAGCGCCATCGCGGCGAGGATGCCGATCACCGCGAGCACGATGATCAGCTCGAGGAGAGTGAATCCGCGGTCGGTTCTCGGGCGGATCATCGGCGTCACCATTCGCGGTAGGGGATCTCGTCGAGCCCGACGCCCTCGGACAGCGAGTAGACGTCGTAGACGTTCTCGCCGCCCCAGGAGTCGGAGTCGAAGTCGTCCTGGTAGCTGCGCAGGCCCCACTCGGCCTCGCCGGTCATCGGGTCGACCGGGATGCGGCGCAGGAAGCGGACCTGCTTGTCGATCTGGCCGACGATCTCGACCCCCTCGACCAGCACCTCGAGCTCCTTGGGATAGCCGTCGGTGCCGAACTCGATCGGGAT
>Ga0302046_10004046_pt1 | contig 13107 bp, 10 predicted proteins | sample RVTome_11_FD_200261 | JGI IMG/M metagenome (GOLD analysis project Ga0302046, IMG submission 200261) | Soil microbial communities from uranium-contaminated site in the Upper Colorado River Basin, Wyoming, United States - RVT147D111 (version 2) ...
TCGCTCTACGTAATCTCTCCTTGTTGGGGTAGTGGTGCTCGCCGACCCGGATCGACGCCCGCGTCCTCACCTATCTTTACCTATCTCTGCGCGACCGTGATCATCGCGGTCATGAACGGGTGCGGCGTGCAATGATAGCGCATGACGCCGGGCGTCGAGAAGGTCCGTTCATAGGTCTCTCCCGGTCCGACGAGCGGGGACGTCCAGGAACCGTCTTCAGCGGTGATCGTATGGGCGACGGGATCGCGGTTCACCCAGCGGACCGTGTCGCCCACCTCGATGTCGAGATTGCCCGGCTGGAAAGAGATGCCGGACACGTCGACCTCGACCGCGCCGCGCCCGCCCGTCGCCGCCGCGCCGCCCTCGTCGACCTCACCGGGGTGGAGGATGCGGCCCCAGCGGGCGAAGCCGCTGAAGGGGACCGTGAACTCGAATCCCCAGTACACGTTGTCGGGAAAGTCGGCAGGGATCCCACTGGTCCCCTGCAAGGTCCCGCTGGTCACGTTCGTCGCCATGATCGAGAACGTGTGCGGTGTGAACGGGATCCCCACGTGGAGACCCGCGCTCCACGCGGGAGCGGGGCTCACCGCGGCGCGATCGCCCCCCATGACGACTCCGGCCACGTCCCCTGCCAGCGTGACGTACCGGTTGAGCTGGAGACCGAGCCCGCCTGCCAACCCGAGTGCGGCTCGGGAGCCGACATCCGCGAGGTCGCCGTAGAGATCGGTGAACCCCCGGACGGCGCCACTCAGGAACACGGGGCCGAGATCGCTCCGAGCCGCGATCTCTCCATCCAGACTCTGGTTGGCGGTATTCCACGCCCCGAGGACCGAGATCCCCACAGATCCCCCGCCCCGCTCGGGGACGACGCCCCACTTCAGGTACGGCTGCCATTCATTCGGCTGTCCGGAGGACACGAACGAGCTGCTCGAATACCGCACGCCGGTCATCAACCGCGCGGGAAGTCCGAGCGAAAGGTCGAAGGTAGGATAATTCACCACATTCGCCCCCTCGAAGATGTCTCCGATGTCATCGTCTCCGGCGGTCTCGAAGCGGTGGGCGAACTGGAAGCTCAGATGCCAGGGGGAGCTGACCCACGGCCCGGCGAGATTGGGCGTCCGCTCGGGAAGCGGCTGACCCAGGAGGCCGCAAGGGCACGCGGCCAGGACCCAGAGGAGGAGGATCGCACCTCGTCGGGCGACACGCGGCATTGTCGGGGGCGCCACTGGACCCATCCAGCCCTCTCGATACGAAGTTTAGCCAAAACTAAACATACAACGTATGAACGACCCGCCCCGTTCCCGTGTGACGGTACCGAACGCCGGGCCCTCTCCGCTTGTCTTTCGGGCGTTGCCGCCCCCACGTTTCCCCCATGCATGAGCGCTGCATCTACTGCGGTCACGCTCTCGCGGACCGAGAAGGCGGCGGGTTCCCCCGACCAGGCGTTCGGCTGGCGTTCGATCCCGACCGTCTCCGCCTCTGGACCATTTGCGACCAGTGCCACGGCTGGAACCTGTGGTGGAGGGACGAGCGGGCCGCGATGCTGTTCGAGCTGGAGCGCACGGCCCGCACCCGCGCGCGCGTTCTGTTCGAGACCGACCACGTCGCGCTTCTCGAGGCCGCGGGGCACCAGCTCGTCCGCGTAGGTCGCGCCCCGCGTCGCGAAGAGGCGTGGTGGCGATACGGCCGCCGCCTGCGGCAGCGTCGAGACAGCTTCCGCAGCCCCCTGACGCAGGCCGCGACCGTCGCCTACTCGGCGGTCTCGACGGTCGGGACGTCGGTCGGCCTGTCGAACGTGACCGGAGATTTCCGGCGCGCCACGAACCGCCCGGTGGAGATTCTCCGCTGGCGCCGGTTCGGTGGAACCGCCTGGCAGGGCAGGGCGGCGTGTCCGAGCTGCGGAAGCGTTCTGATCAGACTCTTCTTCCTCAAGTGCGACGACCTGATCCTGATGCCGGCCGGGGACGGCCGCCCCGCGGTCGGCTTGCCATGCGTCCGCTGCGATCCGTGGTCCGCAGCGGAAACGCACCAGTTCGATGTCCTCACGGCCGAGCCTCTCCTACGGAGAGTCCTCGCATGGCACAACATCAGCGGCGCCACCTCGCGCGAGCTGGATCGTGCCGTCGGACTCATCGAGAACGCGGGATCGGCCTGGACCTTCGTGGAGAGGCTCTCGGCCGAGCGACTCCCGCTCCATTCCATGACGAAGCTCGAGCGGCTGGCGCTGGAGGTGGCGGTCAACGAGCGTGCGGAGAGGGCCCGTCTCGGCCGGAACGCGGCGGATCTCGAAGCCCAATGGCTGAGGGCCGAGGAGCTGGCAGCGATCATCGACGACGAGCTCGGGTGAGCGAGCGAGCGCGTGACCCGCGTTGCCCCGCGACGCTCGGTCCCGCTGTGCCACTCGCCCCCGCCCGGTTCGCGGCGTCGGTGGTCCGCCGGGCGCTTCCCGCCGCACTGGCCACCCTCTGCGGGCTCGCGTGCTCCGGATCGCCGAGCTCCGGCAGGGTGGACCTGTCACCGGCAGGTTGGCAGGAGGACTACGATCGGTTCATGGCCGCGCAGCTGGTCGATCGAACCGAAGCAGGCGTCGCGACAGGGACGGGCGGCGCCGTGACCGTGGCGTACAATGGTCTGGCCGCGCGCGCGGGGCTCGAGGCGCTCCGGCAGGGTGGTAACGCGATCGACGCCGCGATGACGACCTCCCTCACTCAGGTCGCCCTCACGGCGGGGGCCCCGATCAGCTACTTCGGGATCATGTCGCTCGTGTACTACGACGCCGGGACCGGCCGCGTCCACACCATGAACGCCGAATGGAACACCATCCGGGGGGAAGACGACCCCACCTCGATACCCGGCGGGATCGACATGTCGACTCCGACGGGGATTCTCGGGACCGGCACAGGCGGACGCACGGCTCTGGTCGGCGGTTTCATGAAGGGTGTCGAGGCCGCGCATGAGCGGTTTGGTCGGTTGCCGTTGAGGCAGATCTTCTCACCGGCCATCCACGTGGCCGAGCACGGCTTCCCCATCTCGGCGAAGGTCGCCGGATACTGGGACATGAGGGCGGTGGACCTGGCGCGTCTGCCCGCCACCGCAGCGACCTTCCTCAAGCCGGACGGATCACCCTACGTCGAAGGAGACGTCCTCCGGCAGCCCGCGCTGGCGGCGACGCTTCGCTCGGTGGCCGAGCAGGGATCGGGCTACATGTACGGCGGGCCGTGGGGGGAGAGAGCGGTGGCCGCGATTCGGGCCGATGGCGGGAAGATGACGCTGGAGGACCTGACGGCGTACGAAGTGATCTGGGACGACGCGCTCGTCGGCGATGTGGGCGAGTACCGGATATACACGAACCCCCCGCCGAACGACGGCGGCGTCGCACTGATCGAGGCGCAGCAGCTCGCGCGCGCATCCGGTCTCGTGGCTGACGGACACTGGTCGGAGTCCGCGGAGGCGCTCCGCAAGGCGCTCGACATCACCTACCTGTACGTGCTCGACTTCCTGCCTCCCGCGACGCTCGAGGCACTCTACCCGGGAATCGACTTCTCTCCCCGGGCAAGGGTGACGCAGGAACATGCGCGGGAGCTGTGGGCCCGGATCGAGGCCGGTGCCCGAGTCGCGACCTGGGACAGGCCCACCCCCCGGCACTCGGACGATGTCGTCGTGATCGACCGGGACGGGAACATCGCCGCGATCACCCACAGCATCAACTCTGTCATCTGGGGGAAGACGGCGATCGTCGTGGACGGAATCACGATCGGCGACCCGGCCTCGTTCCAGCAGACCCAGATCGCCGGGACCGAGCCCGGGGGCCGGCTCAGGTCCCCGACCGAGACCGGGATCGTGTTCCGGGATGGGGAGCCGGTGCTGGGGTTCGCCTCCATGGGCTCGGGTCTGCATCACCGGACGTTCCAGGGGCTCATCAACTTCATGCGATTCGGGATGAGCGTGGACGAGGCCGTCGACGCGCCGGATTTCTATCTGCCGGGGGCAGATCCCGCCACGGGGCGGCTCACCAACCGCGTTCCCGGAGGGCGGTTTCCGCTCGAGATCCTCGAGGGGACGGGGTACGCGTTCGAGGAGATCTTCGCGGATCGCGCGCGGTTCGCCGGCGAAGGGGTCTGGATCGGCATCAGCCGCGATCCGGCCACTGGGGCGCTCCGGGCGGCGTCCAACAACCGCAACAACGGCGCGGCGCTCGCATACTACTGACCCCGAGCGTCCCGGAACCTCGTAGCCCGGCCCCCCTGCCGCCCGCGACATCGGGCCCTAGGTTCCGGTACTCGATTCCCGGCTCCCCTCGAGAGGGTTCTGACGGATGAAGCCGTACGGCGCGTCCTTCCTCATGGCGATCGCGTGCTCGACCTCCGCGGCCATGGCGGCAGGTCAGGAGACCCGACCGCTGCTCGCTCCGCCCCCCATGGACGGGAGCGTGGGCCAGATCGTGTTCGCGTCGCGGTGCGCGAGTTGTCACGTGGGCGACGAATCCGATCGCGCCCCCGGCTTCGTGGCGCTGAGCGCGATGTCGCCGCGCTCGGTCCTGGCCGCTCTCGAATCGGGTCGCATGCGACGGCACGGGGAGTCCCTGACGGCCGAGCAGCGTATGGGGGTCGCCGAATGGCTGACCGGAAAGCCGCTGACCGAGATGCGCTTCGCCGCCGAGGCCTTCTGCGGCTCGGCGCCCTCCGGCGCCGGTGGCGTGTACTGGTCGGGGTGGGGGGGAGGGAACGGGGAGAGCGGGTTCCGGCCGGATGGCGGCATCGCGGCCGCGGATCTTCCCGACCTCGAGCTGGCGTGGGCGTTCGCGTTCCCGGACGCGGATCAGGTACGGTCGAAGCCCGCGGTGGTGGGCGACCGTGTACTCGTCGGGTCCGCGTATGGCGAGACGTACTCGATCGATCTCGAGACCGGTTGCGTCCACTGGGTGTTCCCGGCCGATGCGGCCGTCCGCGGCGCGATCGCGATCGGGGCGGGCCCCGGGGGCGCCCAGACGGCATTCTTCGTCGACTTCCGCACCAACGTGTACGCCATCGACACGGCAAGCGGCGAGCTGCTCTGGCGATCCAGGGCCGGCACCCACCCGGACCACACAAACACCGGCACCCCGGCTGTCTATGGCGGACGCGTGTTCGTGCCGATCTCGTCGATGGAGATCGCGTCGGCACAGCGTCCCTCGTACGCGTGCTGCACCTCGTCCGGCGGCGTCGCCGCCTTCGACGCGGAGACCGGTGGACGGCTGTGGAGCTACCGGACGATCGATGAGGAGCCGCGCCGGGTCGGTACGAACGAGGCGGGCGCGGGCGTTTTCGCTCCGTCCGGCGCTCCGGTCTGGGCGAGCCCGACGGTCGATGCGGACCGCGGTCTCCTGTATATCGGCACGGGGGAGAACTACACCCGGCCCACGACGGGGGCGAGTGATGCGATCATCGCGCTCGACATGGCCACCGGCGAGGTCGTCTGGTCCTTCCAGGCCACCGCCGACGACGCCTGGAATCTCGCGTGCGGCCCCGGTCCGAACTTCGAGAATTGTCCCGACGCCGCCGGTCCGGACCTCGACTTCGGGATGGCCCCGATTCTCGTGACTCGAGAGGATGGATCGCAACTCCTGGTCGCCGGACAAAAGTCCGGCGTGGTCTGGGGACTCGATCCGGACGCCGGCGGCGAAGTGGTCTGGGCGCGCCGGATCGGACGGGGAGGCGCCCTCGGGGGCGTGCATTGGGGTCTCGCGTCCGATGGTCGGCGGGTGTACGCGCCCATCTCGGACCACCCGGGTGGGCTCGTCGCGGATCCGCGCAACGGTGGGATCGTGACCCCGAACGCCACCGACCCGCCGGCCCCGGGCCTCTATGCCCTCGATCTCGCCGGTGGGGAGGTGGTCTGGGAGGCGCGGGCCGACGCGAAGGCGTGCGCCGGGAGGAACGGGTGCATGCCCTTCCTGTCGGCGGCGCCCACGGTGATCGAAGGAGCCGTGCTGGCCGGGAGCCTGGACGGACACCTCCGCGGATACGCGACTGAGGACGGCTCGCTGCTCGTAGATCTCGACACGGCGGGGGTTGTCGAGACGGTCAACGGCATCCCGGGACGTGGCGGAGCGCTCGACGGCCCCGGCCCCGTCGTGGCGCGCGGGATGCTGCTCGTCAACTCGGGGTACGGCATGTTCGGCCAGATGCCGGGGAATTTGCTCCTCGCCTATAGGGTGCGCCGCTGACAGGTTCGTCCGAATCGGTGTCTCGCGAGCCCGCGCGGGGTCAGTTCCCGATCTCGCTCAGGAGCGCCCCCGTGGCGAAGTCGAACACTCGAGTGAGACGCAATACGACGCGCCGGTCCGCTCCGGCCTCGTACGCGCGTACCTCGACGATCTTCCGGTTGTCACCTGGCCGGTACACGAGCCACTGACCCGGCCGTACCTCCCGCTCGACCAGATCGCACCTCCCCCGGGGCAGCCGCCGCTGTTGTCCCGGGGGAGTCCCCGGCTGCCAGATCCGGCACTCGCCGGGGTCAGGCAGGTGCCCGGGTGGGATCCCGAGCGTCGCCGCCGCGGACCGAGATCCAGTCGTGACCACGGACCCCGAGCCCGTCGGGATGACACCGGCGTCCGGGTTCGGGTGGGTCGCGCTCGGCGAAACGCCCGAGCAGCCCGCGAGGGCCCCCAAAATGAGGATCGCCGCAAGTCGTTGTGACCGTGTCACTTGGTTGGCTCCGCGCTGGAGTTGACCCTGGTACGACCGAGCTTCTCCAGGCGATCGATGCGAGGCCCGTGCCCGGCCGGGTGGGTACCCATATCTTCCCGGTTCCGGATTCCTCGAGATGGAGAGCCCCTCCGGTGAGAGATTCGCACGGCGTCACGCGAGTGGTCGGGGTTGCGAAACTGATCCGCGCCGCGCGAGTGATCGGCGCCGCGCTGCTGATCGCAGGTTGCGCCCCGGAGCCCGCGACCGATGTGGCGTCCGAGGAGCCCGAATCGCCGATGATCGGGGTCGATCCGGGCCTCGTCCCGAAATCGTTCAGCGACGCCGCCGGCGCCCCGCGCGTGGCGCTCGTCAAGATGCCGTACCATGGCGGCCGCAACGTGCCCGAGAAGTCCGGCAACCCCGACTACCTGGAAGCGGGCGGGATCGCGGACATGCTCGAAGGGGACGGCGCCGCGCTCAAGACGGTGGCCACCGTCGCGCTCTCCCCCGAGGACGAGCGACAGTACGGCGAGTGGAACCGCCTCGGGCTCGCAAACGGCCATCTCCAGGACATCGTCGCGGCGAACGAGGCGGACAACTGGCTCACGGTGGGTCTGCTCGGGAACTGCAACTCGGTGATCGGCATCCTGGCCGGGCTCCAGGGGGAGGGATCCGGCAAGCGCGCCGTGGGGCTCGTGTTTATCGACGCGCACGGAGACTTCAACACACCCGAGACGACGCTGAGCGGGATGCTGGGCGGCATGCCGGTGGCCGTGTCGGCCGGTCTCGGGCTCCAGAATCTGCGCAGGACGTCGGGACTCGAGGTGCCGTTGCCCACGGAGCACATCGTCCTCGGGGCCGTACGCGATCTCGACTCGCTGGAGGCCGAGCTGATCGCGGGCACCGACGTCCGGATGATCACGACCGACGACATCCGCGGTCTATCGCCCGAAATGCACGCTCAGATGCGTCGGCTCTCGGAATCGACCGACGTGATCTACGTCCACATCGACATGGACGTGCTCGACCCTGCGGAAGTACCGGGCCACCCGCTCACGGTGGCCGATGGGCCGACGAGCCTCGAGCTCGCCGCGGCGCTGACGGAGATGTTCCGCTACCCCAAGGTGGCCGCGCTGGGGATCGCGTCGACCCCGTGGGGTGAGAACGATCCCGACGGGGTGTCGCGGCAGGCGGCCTACAATCTGATCCGCGGCGCGGTAGCCGGTCTCACGGCAAGGCCCCGACCGGCCGAAACTGGGTCTTGAACAGGCTCGCGTAGAGATCCCCACGCTCCAGCAACTCCTCGTGGCCGCCGGACTCGACCAGCCGGCCGCCGTCGAGCACCAGGATCCGATCGGCGTTTAGGATCGTCGACAATCGGTGCGCGATCACGAGCGAGGTCCGCCCCTCCATGACGCGCTCCAGCGCGTCCTGGATCAGCGCCTCCGAGTGTGCGTCGAGGTGAGACGTCGCCTCGTCCAGAATCAGGATTCTCGGATCCTTCAGCAGCACCCGCGCGATCGCCAATCGCTGCTTCTCGCCGCCGGAGAGGCGGTACCCGCGCTCACCGACCGCCGTGTCATAGCCGTTCGGAAGCCCCTCCACGAACGCATCGATATTCGCGGCGGCGGCGGCGGTTCGGATGTCCGCGAGGGTCGCGTCCGCACGGGAGTAGCGGAGGTTCGCTTCGATCGTATCGTGGAACAGGTAGGGCTCCTGGGTGACCACCCCGACCGCGTCGGCGATCGACCGGAAAGTCAGCTCCCGGACATCGTGCCCGTCGATCTTCACCGTTCCTTCCGTCGCGTCGTATAGCCTGGGCACCAGGTAGGTCAACGTGGTCTTCCCGGCCCCGCTCGGACCCACGAGCGCCACGGTCTGCCCGGGCTCGATGACGAACGACAGCTCGCGGAGCGCCCAGCCGCTCCCGGCCGCGCGAGGCTCCTGCGAGTCCTCGCGCGTCATCCCCCGCCACCCGTACCGGCGGACGGATTCGAGGCCCTCGCTCTTCACCCCGCCGTACGAGAATCCGACTTCGTCGAACTGGATTCTGCCCGCGGGCGCGGTGAGCGAGCGGGCGGACGTGCGCTCCCGGATCGCCGGGCGCAGATCGAGGACTTCGAACACGCGCTCGAACGAGACGAGCGACGTCGCGAACTCGACGCGGGTGTTCGACAGCGAGGACAGGGGGCCATACAGCCGCGCCAGATACGCCGACAGCGCGACGATGGTCCCGACCGTCAGGGCGCCGCGGATCACCATCGCTGCCCCGACCCAGAACACGAGCGCGGTGCCCAACGCGCTCACGACGCCGAGCGACATGAAGAACCAGCGCCCGATCGTCGCCTGGCGGATGGAGAGCTCACGGACCCGCGCGGCCTGTCCGGCGAATCGCTCCCCCTCGGCGACCCGCCGCCCGAACAGCTTGACCATCAGGGCACCCGAAACGTTGAGCGTCTCTTCCATGATCGTGCTCATGTCGGCGCGGGCTTCCATCTCCCGGCGGCGGATCAGCCGCAGCCTCTTCCCCACGTTGCGGGATGCGAAGACGAAGAACGGCAGGATCGCCACCGACAGCGACGTCAACCGCCATTCGAGGCTCAGCATGATCCCGAGGGTGGCGAACGCGGCGAACGTGTTCGACGCGAGGCTCATGAACGTCGCGGTCACCGCCTGCTGGGCGCCTACGACGTCGGTGTTGAGTCGGGACATCAGCTCGCCCGTCTTCGTGTGGACAAAGAAGCCGAGAGACTGGTCCTGGACATGGTTGAACACCTGGCGCCGCAGATCGAAGATGATCCCCTGACCCATGCTCGCCGACGCCCAGCGCTGGACCACGCCGACGAGTCCGCTTATCACCGGCACGGCGACCATGCCCAACCCCAGCAGCGTGACGAGCCTCATGTCGCCATCGGGAATCGCCCGATCGATCAGCGCACGCATGAGAAGGGGAGGGACCAGCGTGAGGAGGGTGATGACGACGATGGTCAGGAGCACGAGCCCCAGGTGCAGCCGGTAGGGTCGCGCGTACGCGAGCACTCGCCGGAACAGGGCCCAGTCGACCTCGGGCCGATCCTGCTCCTCGTCGTACCTGACGTACGACCACCAACCGCCGCCGTGCATCTCCAAAAGCTACGGCCGGAGGCGGCATCGCGCCCCGCCGGACGCCGTTCTCGTCCCCGGCCCCGCGACGCGGTAACGTTCACGATGTCGGATTTCCGGAAACCACGGAGGTGAGCATGGTGATGAACGGCAATCGGGCGCCGGCCGTTCTCTGGTACGCGCTCGGCACGCTGGTCCTGCCGACCCCCGTCGTCGGGCAACATTTCCCCGATGTCGAGCGCCTCGAGGAGATCATCAGGGCGCGCGTGGAGGAGGGCCGGGCCACCGGAATCGTGCTCGGGCTCCTCGAGGCGGACGGAACCCGGCGGGTGGTGGCCTACGGCGATCCGGGGCAGAACGCGCGCTCCCTCGGCGCGCAGAGCGTGTTCGAGATCGGGTCGATCAGCAAGGTGTTCACGGGGATCCTGCTCGCCGAGATGGCCGGGCGCGGAGAGGTCTCGCTCGAGGCCCCGGTCCAGGCGTACGAGCATGAAGGAGTCACGATTCCCTCGCGGGGGGGCAGGGAGATCACGCTCCTCGATCTGGCCACGCACCGCTCGTCGCTCCCCCGGCTGCCCGGGAACATGCGGGCGGCGGACCCCCGGAACCCCTATGCGGACTACACCGTCGAGCAGTTGCACGAGTTCCTCTCCGGGCACGGGCTCCGCCGCGACATCGGCTCGGAGTACGAGTATTCCAATCTGGCCGTCGGTCTCCTCGGCCACATCCTGGCCGCGCGCGCCGGCACCGAGTACGAGACCCTGCTCCGGGAGAGGATCCTCGATCCGCTCGGGATGACCATGAGCGGCATCGCCCTCAGCCCCGACATGGAGGTGTGGCTCGCGAAGGGGCATGACCAGGCGGGGAACCCGGCCGAGAACTGGGATCTCCCGACCCTGGCGGGCGCCGGGGCGATCCGTTCCAACATGGACGACATGCTCACGTTCCTCGAGGCCAACATCGGAGACCCGACCAGCGATCTCGAGCGCGCCATGCGCGTCAGCCACGAGCCCCGCCGCGATGTGAGCGCCGTCATGTCGGTCGGGCTCAACTGGCACATCCGCTCGGTCGGTGATCACCGGATCGTGTGGCACAACGGGGGGACGGGTGGATACCGGACGTTCGCGGGGTTCGACCCGGAGCGCCGCGTGGGCGCGGTGGTGCTCACCAACTCGGCCCGGGACGCCGACGACATCGGGTTCCACCTCCTGAACGACCAGCTCGAGCTGACTCCCGCGCCGACCCCGATCTCGGAGCGGGTCGAGGTCCCCGTACCGCCCGAGATCCTCGAGCGGTACACGGGCGAGTACGAGCTGACGCCCGAGTTCGTGTTCACGGTCACGCGCGATGGCGACGCGCTCCGCGCACAGCTCACCGGGCAGCCGGTTCTCCCTGTGTTCGCGGAATCCGAGACCGAGTTCTTCTACAGAGTCGTGGACGCGCAGATCACGTTCGTGGTCGAGAACGGGGAGACGACAGCGCTCATCCTCCACCAGGGAGGGGCACACCAGACCGCCCGGAAGATCCGCTGAGCCGTCGCGCATGATCCGCCGCCTCCGCGCCTCCCGATCCGCCGGACGCCCGGCAACGCTGGTCCTGGCGCTCGGCGCCTGCACGGGGAATGCGGGCGAGCGGAGGCCTCCCGACCCGCCAGGCACGCTGGTCTTCGGGGTCGTGGGGGACGCTCCGTACAACGTGCTGGAGGAACGTCGGTTCGCGGGCGTGATCGAGGACGTCAACCGCGATTCCCTCCCCTGGGTCATCCACGTCGGTGACGCCTTCTCCGCCCCATGCACCGACGTGATCATGGAGGATCGGGTGGCCCGGCTGCGAATGATCGACGCCGGCGTGGTGTTCACCCCCGGCGACAACGATTGGACCGATTGCTGGGGACGGCGAATGGGCCGCTACGACCCCCTCGAGAGACTCGACGCGGTGCGTCGAATCTTCTTCCCCCGACCCGGGTGGAGCCTCGGGGGACGTCCGATCGCGGTCGTGTCGCAGAGCGACGACCCGCGGTGGCGGGAGTTCGTCGAGAACCAGCGCTGGACGGGCGATCGGGTCACGTTCGCCACGGTCCACCTCGTCGGGAGCCGAAACGGGCTCGAACGGCACCCCGGGTGGGGGGCGCCGAACGAACGCGAGGCGGCCCGGCGCACCGAGGCATCGGTGGCGTGGCTCCGGGACGCGTTCGAGCAGGCCAGGGCGGACTCGGCCCGGGCCGTCGTGGTCGCGATGCACGCGGAACCGAATCTGGACGCGCCCGCGGACGACCCCTATCGCGCCGTCTACCGCCCGTTTTTCGCCGCTCTCGCGACCGAGGCCCGTGCGTACGGCGGCCCGGTGCTGTTGATCCACGGCGACAGCCACGCGTATCGGGTCGACCGCCCCCTCGTCGACTCGATGGCGGGAGACCCGGTGCCGAACGTCACGCGGCTCATCACCATGGGCTCGCCGGACCTGGGCTGGGTCCGCGTCACCCTCGACGCCGACGGCCGATTCTCGTTCGAGCCCAGGCGCGTGTCGTTCTGGCGCGTCTGGTAGGCCGGTGGACCGTGACGGCGTTCGCTCGACGACCGTTCCGCGCGCCCACGCGGTACTCTTGACGATCTAGGGTAGAGGCTCGCATCTTGCTGACCCTAGATTCTCTAGAGGAAGGCTCCGAGGTGACCATCAGGGACCGGCGGTATATCCAGGGGACGCTCGACGTGCTGATCCTCAAGACCCTCTCGTGGGGTCCGATGCACGGCTACGGCATCGCGAGCTGGATCGAGCGCTGCACGGACGACGCGCTTCAGATCGAGGACGGTTCGCTGTACCCGGCGCTGCACCGGATGGAGCGGAAGGGCTGGATCGCGTTCGACTGGCGGATCACCGAGAACGGCCGGCGTGCCAAGTACTACGCGCTCACGGAAGAGGGACGCGCGAAGCTCCGCCGCGACGCGGTCGATTGGGCCAGCTTCGCGACCGCGGTCGCGAAGGTGCTGGACGGGTCGCTCGCCCCGGCGTGGGCCGTGCGATGAGGGGTCCCTCGATGAGGGGCGAGCCCGTCTGGCGCCGATATATGCGGCTGCTCGGGGCCGATCCGGCCGCCGATCTGGACGATGAGCTGCGGCACCATCTGGAGCGCAGGGTGGAGGAGTACGTCGCGCGCGGGATGAGCCGCGATGAGGCGGAGAGCGCGGCCCGCGACCGACTCGGCGACGTCGCCAGGGTCAAGCGCGAGTGCGGCGCTATCGCCGAGGGGACGCGTCGGGCTCGCGCGCGGTCGGAGCGGCTCCAGGACCTCATCGGCGAGACCCGGTACGCCGCACGCCGTTTGCGCCGGCGACCGGTG
>Ga0302046_10004047_pt1 | contig 13104 bp, 9 predicted proteins | sample RVTome_11_FD_200261 | JGI IMG/M metagenome (GOLD analysis project Ga0302046, IMG submission 200261) | Soil microbial communities from uranium-contaminated site in the Upper Colorado River Basin, Wyoming, United States - RVT147D111 (version 2) ...
CGGTTCCAAACCAAGGGGCACACGGCCCCGCCGATCCGGCCCTGTGCGAGCGGCCGCTCGCACAGGGCCAGCGTACATCTTCACCGATTCGCAACGTGAAGAACATGCAAGGGAGCGAGGCGGCTCAGAGCCAGCCGTGGTTCCAGGCGAACTCGTCGGTGAAGTCGGCGGGATCGGCGAAGGACATCGTCTCCGCGAAGGCCGCCCCGGTCTTCGGCCCGACCGCGCCGTCCTCGGCGAGCACGTCGCCGGTGCCGCCGGTGAAGCCGTCGATCTCGTTGATCGTGCCCTGCAGCGCGGCCCCCTCGTTCCGGCCCTCGCCGAAGAGCTGCGCGAAGCTCGCGCGCGCGGCCTCGCCGAGGCCGGCGGCCGATCCCGTCGTCTTGACCTGCTTGGCGAACTCCTCGAAGCGGGCGAGCCGCGCCGCCTGTTCGACCGCCCGCGGACCGGCGTTGGCCGCCGCGGCAAGCAGGCCGCGCCTGGTCTTCGGCCCGAAGACGCCGTCGACCTTGAGACGCGGGATCGGCCCGAGCGGCCGCGGCGGGGCGATATCGGCGGCGTCGGACGCGCCGCCTGCCGCGGTTCTGGCCGTCGCGGATGCCGCGGGCAGCGGCGGCTTGGGCAGCCTGCCGGCGCGCTCGCGGCGGGCGAGGTCGTTGATGCCCCGTTGCAGGTGCCCGAACGCGCGGGCGTCGCCGTCGGCCTCGGCGATGGGCCGGAGTTTCTCGAGGCTCTGCTTGGCGCCCCTCCGCAGCTGTTCGTCGGCGAAGCCGCCGAGCACATAGGCCTTGAAGGCGTCGCGCTCGGCTTGGGTGGCCGGGCGTCCCGCGCGCACGCCGGCGGTGAGCTTGGCGATGAACGCGCGGCGGGCCTCCGGCGTGCGGGGCAACGCCGCGGCGCGGCGCACCGGCCCGCCGCCCGGGGAGAGGCCCTCGAGCGCGCCGATGGTGAACTGCCGGCGGAACGTGTTGTCGGGGTTGTTGGCGCCGAAGAGGATAGCGTCGATGTCGCGCGACTGTCCGGGGAAGAACTTCGACAGGCGCGGCTGACGCCCCGGAGCGATGCGCCCGCCGCGCAACCGCCGCAGGCTGCCATGCCGGCTGATGCCCTGGCGCATCAGCATGGCGAGGCCGGGGTGGCTCTCGTAGGCGTTGATCTCCCGGGCGTGGCGGCGCTTCATGCCCACGAACCGGTCGTAGTCCTCATCGGTCCATCGGCGCGGCAGGATGAACGCGCCTTCATGGTTGCGCCGGTCGGCGACGCCGCCGCTGCGCCTGCGGTTCGTTCGATAGACGATCTCGAAATAGGCCTCGGCGCGATCGCCGCGCAGCACGGCATCGACCGTCCGTCCCGGAAGGACGCCATTGAAGTGGACCGAGACCAGCGCGATCATCTCGCGCGAGCCATGTCCGGCGGCCTTGCGGTTTGCGTCGGGCGCGGAATGCAGCCCGTTCGCAAGGGCTCGCGCCGCCTCTGGGCTGATGCCCCGTGAGAGCGGCTGTCGGGCAAGAATGAGCCTCTTCACCCGTCTCTCGTAATCGGGAATGACGGCATTGAAGATGCGCCGCGGTTCACCGTCGCGGAGCGTGAAGCTGAACCGGTTGTGGCCGCCCGCAATGTGCCGGCTGTGGCCGCCGACATCGGGGATGGCGATGCGGCCCAGCAACTTGATCTGGTCGTCGCTCAAACGAACCGGCCGCGCCGGCTGACCAGGTCGCCCGGCCCGGCCGACCGCGGTCAGGCCGGCGGCGTCCCACAGCGACTGTTGCCGGCCGCGATAGGTGGTCAAGGTCGCGCGGTAGTATCGCAGATCGGCGGCTGTTAGCTGGTTGTTCAGAAGACGCGCTTGGCGTTGCAAGAGGGCTCGGTCGGACGGAGTAATCCTCCGGTTAAGAAAAGTGGGAATTCGATCTTGCCGAAAGTCGCGGACGCTCCAGACACCTCGCGCGCTTCGGACTACCAAGGCTAATCCAACACCAATGGTTGGTATGCCTCTATCGTCGCTATAAATGCGCCGAATATCACCTTCTGTCTTCAAAAGCGACCTCCACAACTGGTTCCGATATTCCTGCCAAGTCAGTCGCTGGGGCATGATGGTCATGTTTTGTTCCTTCCCATCCTTTAATTGCGGTGCGTTTTGATGACTAGCTCGCGCGAACGAATGTCCGTGAGTCTTTTTGCGTCGTGGAAAGAGCAGAGGGACTTGCTCCGCTCACGGTGGGGTGCTTCGCCGGCGATTGCCCCAAACCAAACAGCAAACGCCGTTCTTCCAGTAAGATAGATCCGACTCCGATAGCGCATGAGCCTTAAGGTATATGCGCCAGCGTCGTACTCGGTTTCTTGAATCAGTCGTACTTTGTTTCCCGAGATTGGGTCGAAACGGTCAAGTATTTGCCAATTTGAGTACGCGTTTTTTCCATTTGGCCCGTTGTATTGACGGTGCAGGATGTGTTCCTTCTTTCCGTCGCCGTCGAAGTCGGCGTGATACAATGCAAACCACTTGGGTGCTTGCGTCACGCGACCGTATAGATCCCTTACCTTCGTCAAGAGGAAACCCGGGAACCGGCGCTCCAGAGCGCGCCAGCGGCCGGCCGGATCGTAGATCAGCTTCATGCCGAGGCGTTCCTGCGCCTTGGTCGGCGGCGTCATCCTGTCGGGCCGGAAGAGCTGCCGTCGCCAGTCGGGCTGCCATATGATCCGGTCGAGGTCGGCCTCCGGGTTCGTCAGTGTCACATCGATGAAGTAGTACCGGTTCGCGTCCACATACCACTCGCCCTGCGCATCGTTCGTGTCGCGCGTGTCGATAATCCGCCAGAGCTTTGGAGAGGACAGGATCGGCTCTATGACCTTCACCTGATCGAGCTCGCGGACCAGACGCCGGCAGAACGCCACGTCGCGGGCGTAGACAGTGACCGCTTTCTGCTTGCCCGCTTCGGCGGCGGCCTGCGGCGCTGCCGAGAACGCCGCGAGGATCAGTCCGGCGGCCAATCGTTCGGCGTACATGTAGAAGGAACGCACTGATCGGACCCCTTTTTTTGCCTTTGCCGCGGGCGCCGCGCGCACCCTTGCGATCCTGATGGGAGTTATCCCAGAATCTGCGCAAAAGTGCAATCCGGAGCCATTTCTAAACCTTGGCGATTAGCCGGTTCGTACCCGGCAATTGCGGCCGCAGCGTGATGGCGCGAGGCGGGCCGGCGCTCAGCTCCTGGCCGATTGCGCCAGCTGTCGGATCGTCGCCAGCTCTTCGCGCAGCGCTGCGATCTCTTCGCTGATCGCCGCGCGCTCCTTGTGGGCGATGTCCTCGATCGCCTGGCGCTCTTCCTCGGCCTCGGCGGCGTGCTGTTCCTGCATGGCGTTGACGATCACCGCGATGAAGAGGTTGAGGACGGCGAAGCTGGTGATCAGGATGAAGCCGACGAAGAGCACCCAGGCGTTGGGGAACTGCTCCATCACCGGGCGCACGATGCCCATCGACCAGCTCTCCAGCGTCATGATCTGGAAGAGCGAGTACATCGATTCGCCCACCGTGCCGAACCACTTCGGGAAGGCCTCGCCGAAAAGCTTCGTCGCCATCACCGAGAAGACGTAGAAGACCAGCAGCATCAGCAGCACGACCGACGAGACGCCGGGGATCGCCGAGAGCAGCGCGGAGACCACGCGCCGCATCGCCGGCACCACCGAGACCAGGCGGAAGATCCGCAGGACGCGGAGCGCCCGTAGCACCGAGAGCGGCCCGGAGGAGGGGACGAGCGCCACCGAGACGATCGCGAAGTCGAAGAGGTTCCAGGCGCGCGCGAAGAAGCGCCAGCCCTGGCCGAACATCTTCAGGCCCAGCTCGACCACGAAAATGCCGAGGATGACGTCGTCGACCACGTCCAGCGTTCGGCCGAGCGACTTCTCCACGGTGGCGGAGGTTTCCAGGCCGAGCGTGACCGCGTTGATGACGATGACCGCGGTGATGACGCTCTGAACCCGGGCGCTGTCCATGAAGGCCGCGACCTTGGCGCGGAAGCCGGTGGGTTCGGGGGGCAGCTTGAGCATGGGTCTCGATCCTCCGCGGGGGGGGGGGCGGTCGTGGGCGCATGTGCGCATTCATCGAATGCGCGGCGGTGGGCGCGATCTCATAGGAGAAGCCGGCGCGCCGGGCAACCGCGCTGGTATGACAGGATGCCTCGGGGCCGTTCGGGCGGCGGTTCACGCGGGTTTGAGCGAGTGTGACCGGGCCGATCCCGGACATCCTGGCGTGGGGCGACCCGGCTTTTCTCCAGCGCCGACAACCTCGCCGCGTTCAAGGCCAACCCGGAGAAGTACGCGCCCCGGTACGGCGGCCACTGCGCCTATGCGGTGAGCGAGGGCTACGCGGCGAAGATCGAGCCCGAGGCCTGGTCGATCGTCGACGGCAAGCTCTACCTGACCTACACCATCGGGGATGGCGCGCGCTGTGGGCCCCGAACAAGCGCGGCCGCATCGAGCGGGCAAACGCGAACTGGCCCGGCGTGCTGAAGCGCTGACCCGTGCAACGCGGCGTCAGGCGGGCGCGCGGGCGATGATGAAGGCGCCGGCGGTCGTCAGGTCCTCGTCGGCGAGCTCACGGTAAGGCCGCGCCATCCGCGCCCGAGCGAGCCCATCCTCGCGCACGACCCGCAAGTCCTCCAGGACCTCGAACCCGGCCGCCGCCAGGGCCGCGCGGTGCCGCGAATGCGGCGCCCGGTTGATCAGGTAGTCCCGCGCGCCGCGGACCATGCGCCAGGTAAAGTCCGAATAGGCCCAATGCCCGTTCCAATCGGTCGCCGTGCCGTGCGACTTGAAGTCGATCTGGTGCGACATCGCGGCGCCCGGCCGCAGCCAGGCCCGGCAGGCCGCGTAGGTGGCGACGAGATCGTCAACATGCTCCATCACGGCCTGCGAGAAGATCCAGTCGACGCTGCCGGGCGAAACCCGTCCGTCCTCGTACCAGGGCGCGACATAGCTGACGGCGGCGTCCGGCACGGCCATGCCCTCGGGCGTCAGCGCCGCGCGCAGCCGCGCCAGCCGATCCTCGGAGAGGGTCCGCGCCAGCCGCCGGTCGTCCAGGATGCGGCCGGGAAACCCGGTGCTCTGGAGCGCCGGCTTGATGCCCGCGAACTCGTCGGTGCCGGGGATGTCGGCGCGCGCCCGGAACAGCGCGACCAGCTCGTCGAACACCGCGAGGCTGCGCGGGCTCGAGCCGTAGGCCTTGATGTCGAAGCCGTGGTAGCGCTCCGCGCCAGCGATCAGCGCCGCCAGCCCCGTCCCGATCGAGGCGCCCGGGCCGATCTCGGCGACGGTCTTGGGATCGGCGTCCGCGCCCGCGGCATGGAGGCGCACCAGGTGGCGCAGATAGACCGAATAGCAATAGCGCGCCGAAAGGGTGCGGCCCTCCGACCGGTTGAGCCAGGACCGGGGCACCACGAAGGTCGTCAGACCCTTGGCGATCGCGGCAACGGACATAAGTTCGCTCTCGAGTTGGCGTTCGCTCGTGCGTTGGACTGCCAATATGCCTTATCGCGCGGCGCGGCGGGACGGTTCAAGACCGACGGGGGTTGTGTCCCGCCCGGACCAATCTGATATGTGAGCCAGCCGCCCGTGTGGACGAAGCGCGGGCCGCGCCGCGTAACATGCTACGATCGCCGATTGATCGCGCGGTATGGTTGAGAGGCTCGCCTCGATCGAGGCGAGGACCATCCTGGGAGCAGGCTTGAGAAAGACCTCTTACGCTCTGGTCGCGCTGGTCGTGATCGCGGTGCTGGCCGCGCTGGTCGGTCCGAGCTTCATCGACTGGCAGGACTACAAGGCCGATATCGCGCGCGAGCTGGAGACCGCGACCGGTCGCCGAGTGGCCATCGACGGCGCCGTCTCGCTGCGTCTCCTGCCGGCGCCGTCGCTGCGCGCCAAGGACGTGCGCATCGCCAACGCCGAGGGCGGCGCCGAGGCCGAGCTGGCCAAGGTCGGCACGCTGCAGATGGACCTGGCGCTGTGGCCGCTTTTGGGCGGGCGCATCGTCGGCACCGGCGTGGTCCTGGTCAAGCCGCAGATCTCGCTGGAAATCCTGGCCGACGGGAAGCCGAACTGGCTGCTCGGCGGCCCGCCGCAATCCGCCGGCCGGCCCCAGCTGATCGACGACCTGACGCTGCGCGGCGGCACCATACGCTACCGCAACCACGCGCTCGGCCAGGACGTCACGGTCGAGGGCTCGCAGATCGCCATCAGCGGCGGCGAGGTCGGCGCGCCGCATCTGGTCAAGGGCACGGTCGAGCTCGGGCGCACGAAGCTGACGGCCCGCGGCTCGTTCACCCGCCGCTCGGGCGGGCTCTACGCGGTGCTGGTCGACATCGGCCATTTGGACAGCGCCTCGCGGCTGCGCTACAGCGGCGTCGCCTCGCTCGGCGACCGCGGGCCGCGGCTCTCGGGCAAGGTGACCGTCGAGGGAACCCGTCCGCACCAGTTCCTGCGCGCGTTGGCGCCGCAATCGCCGCTGGCAAAGAACGGCGCCGGCTGGTTGAAGGACAAGTTGGCGGTGACGGCGGACCTGACCGTGGTCGGCACCGAGGCGAGCATCGGCGGGGTCAGGATCCAGCTCGGCGATGTCGAGGCGAGCGGGCAGATCGACGCCAGCCTGACCGCCAAGCCGCGGTACCGCGTGGCGCTCACCTTCAACCGCCTCGACCTCGACACGGTGATGGCGCGCATGGCGGGCGGCGAAGGCAAGTCGCCGCCGCGGATCCGCCTGACGCAGTTGGACGGCGCAAGCGCGCTGACGCTCGAGGTGACGGTCAACGCGCTCATTTTCCGGAGCGAGATCATCCGCGACCTGCACGTCAAGGGCGGCCTGGCCAAAGGCAAGGTGCAGCTGCATTCCCTGACCGCCCAGCTGCCCGGGGCGGCGGACCTGCAGCTCGTCGGCAGCGCCGTCGATCCGGCGAAGGGCCATTTCGAGGGCGGCTTCCACCTGAACGCGGGCAACCTCCGGGGAACGCTCGACTGGCTCGGCCTCGACACCTCGCGGGTGCCGGCATCGCGGCTTCGGCGCGCCTCGGCGAGCGGCAGCCTCTCGATCACCGCCGACGGGATAGCCCTGCGCGACACCAATCTCGACGTCGACACCTCGCGGATGAAAGGGACTTTCGCCGTCCGCTTCGCCAAGCGTCCGCGCCTGAGCGCCGACGTGAGCGTCGACCGCATCGACGTCAGCGCCTACATGCCGCGCGAACGGCCGCCGCCCGCGGCGGCTCCGGCGACGCCGGCGCGCCCGGGAACGACCGGGAAGCCGCCGGATCCGCCCGAGAAGACGAGCAAGCTGCCCGAGACCTTCGATTGGCGAAACAAGCTCGACGCCGACTTCAAGATCCGCGTGCAGCGGCTGACCTACGCCGGCCGGACCGCCAACACCGCTCAGGCGAACGGCACGTTGGAGCGCGGTGTGCTCACCTTGAGCAAGGCCGCGGTGCGCGATCTCGGCGGCGTCAGCGGCGAGATCAAGGGCACCATCGCCGAGCGCGACAAGGCGCCCCGGGTCGACATCACCTTCGACGGCAGCACGACCGCCTTGTCGAACGCGCTCGGCTTGTTCGGGCTCAGCGCGAACGCGGCGCTCGACCGGCTCGGCACCGTGCTGGCGAAGGGCGCGATCACCGGCGGCAGGTCCGGCGCCAAGTTGAAGGCGACGATCTCGATCGCCGGCGGCCAGGCGCGCCTGGAGGGCGATCTCGTGCCGAGCCTGTCGAAGGCGAAATACGATCTCCTCGTGGCGCTGGAGCATCCGCGCGCCGAGGAGGTGGTGACGGCCTTGGCGGTGACCGGCCTGCCGGCGAATACCGAGCTTGGTCCGGTGAGCGTCAGCGGCAAGGTGAGCGGCGATCTCGCCAAGGCGAGCTTCCCGGCGCTCAAGATCGCCATCGGCAAGGTCGCGCTGACGGCGGCCGGGGCGATCGAGATCGCCCGCGTGCGCCCGCTGCTCACCGGCGAGATCAAGACCGGAGCTCTGACGATCGAGCAGCTGCTGGCGGCGCCGGCCGCGCTGATCGCCGCGGGCTCGGGGGCGGGCGACGCGATGCGCTGGACCAACGGCCCGTCGAAGGAGCCGCTCTTCCTCGACGGGCTGAGGGCGCTCGACGCGACCTTGGTGGTGCGGCCGGCCGCGCTCAGCGTCGGCCGGCACAAGGTCGCCGAGCCGCTGGTCGAGCTCGAGCTGCGCGACGGCGTGCTCGACGTGAAGCGCGCGACCGGGCGCATCTTCGGTGGCGACCTCTCGCTGCGCGCCAACCTGCGCTCGGAGAAGGCCACGCTCGTCGACGCCGCGCTGACGCTGCGCGCGGCCGACCTGACCGAGGCCGGCAAGCTGTTTCCCGAGGCCGCATTCACGGCCGGCAAGCTCAATCTCGACGCGGAGTTGAAGGCGCGCGGCGTCAGCATCCATGGGCTGGTCGCCGGCCTCAACGGGACCGTGGCGCTCAGGATACGCGACGGCGCGGTCGCCGGCTTCGATCTCGACGCCATCAACCAGAAGATCGCAACGCAGGCCGACGCGATCGGGCTGATCAACCTGCTGACCGAGGGCATGTCGACGGGCGCGACCAAGTTCGAGCGGCTGGACGGCGTGGTGAAGTTCGTGAACGGCGTGGGTCAGGTCGACGACTTGGCATTGGCCGCCAAGGGCGGCTCGGCCACGGGCAAGGGAACCATCGCGCTGGTCGAGGGCCGCCTCGACGGGACGGCCGAGATCCGCTTCGCCGCCGTCAAGAGCGCGCCGCCGCTGACGGTGGCGCTGTCGGGCAAGCTCGACGACCTGAAGGCGGTCTTCCGCTTCAACGCGCTGCAGCGCCACCTGATGGCGCGGCGCGGCGAGCGGCGCTGACGCATATTCCGATTGCTTGGCATCACCAGCCCGCTCCCCCATCCGGCCACCCAATGGCAGTATCCTGTGGGTGGCCGGGTGGGGGAGCGGGCCGGCGCCGATTCCGCGTGAGCGGAATATGCGCTAACGGGCGTCCGGAGAGCCATTTGCCGCGGTGGCGCGGTTGTTCGTGGCGGCGCCGGCCAAGCCGGCGCGGCGGAGAAAGCCGGCGGCAAGCAGCGGGGAGACGATGCAGGTCGCCGCCGCCATCAGGACCATCGCGCCGTAGAGCTCCTCAGGCATGGCCCAGTCCCCGAGCCGTCGGCCCTCGGCGACGACGACCATGGCGATCTCGGCCCTCGGCACCAGGCTGACGCCGAGCGCCAGGGCGGCCGACGATCCGACCAGCGGCCAGGCGGGCATCACCGTGCCGACGACCTTGCCGAGGACCGCCGCCGCCAGGATCGCCAGCGAGGCGATGAGGCCGCCGCCGAGCGCACTCGTGTCGATAGACAGCCCGATCCAGATGAAGAAGAACGGCGTGAAGAGGTCGTAGATCGACGAGAACGACGCATCGACCTTGATCACTCGCGGGTCGCGGCTGAAGACCAGCCCCGCGAACAGCGCGCCGACCGGCAGCGAGAAGCCGAGACCGTCGGCCGAGGCGGCGATCACGACGGCGATGCCGACCATCAGCAGCATCGGATTCGGGCTCGACCGCAATCCGGTGAAGAAGTTCGTTATCGGCTTCGCGAAATAGCGCGCGAAGACGATGCAGAACGCCAGAAACAACCCGGCCTTGACCGCCAGCCAGGCGGTCGTCGCTCCGATGTTCAGCCACAAGCCGCCGTCGCCGCGCATCAGCACCGGCGCCAGCGCGAACAGGACCATCATCATCGCGATGCCGGAGAGGTCGTCGAGCTCGGCCACGTCGATCAGGAGATCGCCGGTCGGCGTTCCCAGCGCGCCGAGCTCGCGCCAGACGGCGAGGCACACGGCGAGGCTGGTGGCGGTGAGCGCGACCGCGACGAACAGGCTCGGCACCAGCGCGTAGCCGAGCAGGTAGCGCGCGACGACGTAGCCCGCGACCGCGCTGACGCCGATATTGCCGACCCAGATCCAAACCGCCCGGCCGAGCTGGACCATCAGCTTCTCGACATCGCTTTCCAGGCCGACGCGGAAGAGCAGGCAGAACACGCCGATTCCGCCGAGGAACTCGAAGACGTGCAGCGCATCGCCGTTGAGGAGCGCGAATTCGCGGTTTGCCGCCGAGAGCGCGAGGCCGAAGACCAGGTAGCCGACCAGCGCCGGCACCCCGATGCGGTTCAGCATCTCCCGGATGAATATGGCCGCCACCACGATCGCGCCGACCGCGGCAACCACCACCCAGAGCGTGTCGAAGGCCGCATCCATCAGGCTACGAGGCTCGACCCTTTCCTTCCGCCTGTTGCGCGCTCAACGTTTTCAGCACGTGGACCCGAAGCGCGCTCGAGAGGTTGGTGCTGCGTTGGCCGTCGACCTCGGCCACCACCGCGTTGAGCGACACGCCGCGCGCCGCGGCGATCGCCTTCAGCGCCTCCCAGAACTCCGGTTCGAGCGACACGCTGGTCGAGTGGCCGGCGATCCGCACCGAGCGCTTGACCGCGCCGCCCTTGGGCGGACCCACCGGCTCGCTCCCCGCTGCCCGTCCGGACCGATTACGGCTTGGGGCCGATCATGTCTTCGGGCCGCACCCATTCGTCGAATTGCGCCTCGCTCAGCAGGCCGAGGGCGACGGCGGCTTCCTTCAGCGTCGTGCCGTCCTCATAGGCCTTCTTGGCGACCTTGCCGGCATTGTCGTAGCCGATATGCGGGTTGAGCGCGGTCACCAGCATCAGCGAGTTCTCCATGAGCTCGCGGATGCGCGCCTCGTTGGCCTCGATCCCGGCGACGCAGTTGTCGGCGAAGCTGACCGCGGCGTCGGCGATCAGTCGGATCGACTGCAGCACGTTATAGATGATCACCGGCTTGAAGACATTGAGCTCGAAATGCCCGCTGGCGCCGCCGACGGTGACCGCGACGTGGTTGCCCATCACCTGGGCGCAGACCATGGTGAGCGCCTCTGCCTGGGTCGGGTTGACCTTGCCGGGCATGATCGAGGAACCGGGCTCGTTGGCCGGCAGGATGAGCTCGCCGAGACCGGAGCGGGGACCCGAGCCGAGGAAGCGGATGTCGTTCGCCACCTTCATCAGCGAGGCGGCGATGGTGTTGAGCGCGCCGGAGACCTCGACCATCGCGTCCTTGCCGGCGAGCGCCTCGAACTTGTTCGCCGCCGTGCGGTAGGGATGGCCGGTCATCTTCTCGACCTCGCGCGCGAAGCGCTTGGCGAAGCCGTCGCGCGCATTGAGCCCCGTGCCGACCGCGGTGCCGCCCTGGGCGAGCTGGTAGAGCCGGGGAAGGCAGCCCTCGACCCGGTCGATGGCGTAGCGCACCTGCGTCGCGTAGCCGGAGAATTCCTGGCCGAGGGTCAGCGGCGTGGCGTCCTGGGTATGGGTGCGGCCGATCTTGATGATCTTCGCGAAGGCCTCGACCTTCGCCTCGAGCGCCTTTGCCAGGCGGTCGAGGCCGGGGATGAGCGCGCGGTGGATCTCCTCGACCACGGCGATGTGCATGGCGGTCGGGAAGCTGTCGTTCGACGACTGGCCGCGGTTCACGTGGTCGTTGGGATGCACCGGGTCCTTGGAGCCGCGCTCGCCGCCGAGCATCTCGATGGCGCGGTTCGAGATGACCTCGTTGGCGTTCATGTTGGTCTGGGTTCCCGACCCGGTCTGCCAGACGACCAGCGGGAAATGGTCGTCGAGCGTGCCGTCGATGACGTCCTGGGCGGCGGCGGCGATCGCCTCGCCGAGCTCCTTGTCGATGTCGTCGAGGGCGATGTTGGTGAGCGCGGCGGCGCGCTTCTGGATGCCGAAGGCGCGCACCAGCGGTAACGGCATGCGCTCGCCGCCGATCTTGAAGTTGCCGAGCGAACGCTGGGTCTGGGCGCCCCAGTAACGGTCGGCGGGCACCTCGATCGGCCCCATCGAGTCGGTTTCGGTGCGGGTCTTGCCCTTGGCTGCCATGGTCGCGTCCGGTGTGTTCGTGTTGGGTGGAACGGTCGCGCCGGTTTTAACGCTTCCGCTTGGCGCCCGCCAGCGCCGCATCTAAGGCCCTGCGCGCCCAGAGCGCGAACTCGTCGGCATCGTCGGCAAGCTCGGGCGGGGCCTCGTAGTAGGATTTCAGCGCCGCCGTCCCGCCCTTGCGCTGATAGCTGAAGGGCGTCATCCCCGCGGCCTCGAAGTCGGGCCGGTTGCGGTCGTCGACCTTGAGAAAGAGCGTGTCGTCGGCGATCAACGCGAACATCAGGCCGTCGCGGAACAGCCCGGCGCCGCCGAACATCCGACGCATGTCGAAATCGCCGAAGGCTTCCAACTGGTCGCGCAGATAGTCGAGGTACTCCGGGCTCACCGCCATCACCGCCTCCGCGATTCCTGCCACACCATGTAATAGTTGGCGCCGAAGACGAGGGCGGCGCCGACGACCACCCAGATGACGATCTGCTCCGCGTAGATCGCGGCGCCGATGACGGCGATCAGCGGCACGCGCAGAAAATCGATCGGCAGCACGATCGTCGCGTCCGCCAGCTTCAAGGCGCGGGCGAGGGTGAAATGCGCGGTCAGCGCCGATACGCCGACGACCAGGAGCCACGGCAGATGCGCCAGGGTCGGCGGCGTCCAGTCGAGCGACGCCGGCACCAGCCCCAGCGGCAGCTGCACCAGCGCCATGTAGAAGACGATGGTGAGCGGCGCGTCGGTGCGGATCAGCACCTTGGTGGCGATCACCGAGCAGGCGAACCCCAGCGCGGCCGCCAGCATGTAGAGCGCCGCCGGATTGATCACCGCGACGCCGGGCCGCAGGATCACCAGCACGCCCAGGAAACCGCCGATCACCGCAACGTAGCGCGGCCCGGTCATGCGCTCGCCCAGCGCCAGCACGGCGAGCAGCGTAGCCCAGATCGGCATGGTGAACTCGAGCGCGAAGGCCTCGGCCAACGGCAGCACGGCGATTGCCGCAACCCAGCCATACTGTGCCGCGAAATGAACCGTGTTGCGGGCGACCTGGAGGCCCGGCCGTTGGCTGCGCAACGCCGCCCCGCGGTTGCTCGCCATCAGGGGCAGGAGGACCAGGAGGCCCACGAGGCTGCGGAAGAACAGGATCTCGAAGGTGGACATGTC
>Ga0302046_10004049_pt1 | contig 13102 bp, 10 predicted proteins | sample RVTome_11_FD_200261 | JGI IMG/M metagenome (GOLD analysis project Ga0302046, IMG submission 200261) | Soil microbial communities from uranium-contaminated site in the Upper Colorado River Basin, Wyoming, United States - RVT147D111 (version 2) ...
CTTGGGGGGATGGGGGGCACGAGCGAGCCGGGCCCGGAGCGAGTTACGGCGTCAGGCGAGCCATGCCGGCGCGCCCGCGGCCCCCGCGCCTGCCCCCCGGCGTCACCGGATTCCACGGGAGTCCTTAGAGCGCATCCGGCCCGATCGCCGAAGTCGTTCCGACGGCGCCGCCGACGGCGCCCTGGCGAGCCATGCCATGGATATTTCAGTCGTCATCCCCGTCTACAACGAGGCCGACAACCTGGTCGCGCTCCACGAGGAGCTGAGAGCCGTCCTGCGCCGCCTCGGCGGCAGCACGGAGGTCATCGTCGTCGACGACGGCTCCACCGACGCGACGGCGGCCGTGCTCGAGCGTCTGTGCGACCAGGACCCGTCGCTCACGGTCGTCCGGCTCAGCCGGAACTTCGGGCAGACCGCCGCCCTCGCCGCCGGCCTCGCCCACGCGCGGGGCGAGGTCATCGTGACGCTGGACGGTGATCTCCAGAGCGATCCGGCCGACATTCCCCGGCTGATCGCGAAGCTGGAGGAGGGCCACGACCTCGTGAACGGCTGGCGGGTCGAGCGACAGGACACGTTCGTGACCCGACGGCTGCCCTCGACGCTGGCCAACCGCCTGATCTCGTTCACGACCCGGCTCAAGCTCCACGACTACGGCTGCCCCGTCAAGGCTTTCCGCGGCGGCCTCGCCCGCTCGCTCCGCCTGTACGGCGAGATGCACCGGTTCATCCCCGCGCTGGCCGGAGACCTCGGCGCCTCGGTCGTCGAGATCCCGGTCAATCACCGGCCGCGCGTGCGCGGCGCGTCGAAGTACGGGCTGAGCCGCACGCCGCGCGTCCTGCTGGACCTCGTCACCGTGAAGTTCATGACCAGCTATCTCACGCGGCCGATCCACGTGTTCGGCTTTCCCGGCATCGTGGCCGCCATGGTGGGGACCCTGCTGACGGTCTACCTCGGCATCGAGCGGCTCGTGCGCGGTGTCGCGCTCGCCGACCGGCCGATCCTCCTCCTGGCGATCCTGCTCTGCCTCGTCGGCGTGCAGTTCATCGCGCTCGGGCTCCTCGGCGAGATGCTGGCCCGCCTCTACCACGAGAGCCAGGGCAAGCCCGTCTACGTCGTGCGGGAGGTGCTGGGGGGGGCCCCGCCGCCGGCCAGCGTGTGGGCGGCGCAGGACCGCCGTGTCGTCTCCAGCCGGAGCTGAATCCGTGCGGATCGGTCGAACACCGGGAGGAGTGACGGAGTGAACATCGCAGTCATCGGCACCGGCTACGTCGGGCTCGTCACGGGCGTCTGCCTGGCCGACTTCGGCCTTCACGTCACGTGTGTCGACAAGGACGAGGCGCGGATCCGGGCCCTCGCCCAGGGCGAGGTGCCGATCCACGAGCCGCGGCTGGCCGAGATGCTGCGCAAGAACCTGGCGGAAGGGCGGCTCGCCTTCACCACCGACGCCGCCGCGGCCGTCACGCACTCGCTCGTCGTCTTCATCGCCGTGGGGACGCCGTCGCGCGCCGACGGCGGCCCCGACATCCAGGACGTCGAGGACGCCGCCCGGACCATCGCCGGGCACCTCGACGGCTACCGGGTCGTCGTGACCAAGAGCACGGTGCCGGTCGGGACCGGCCGTCGGATCCGGCAGATCCTCCGCGATCACAACGGCCACTCCGCCGGCGCCGTGTTCGACGTCGCCTCCAATCCCGAGTTCCTCCGCGAAGGCTCGGCCATCGAGGACTTCCTCCGGCCGAACCGCGTCGTCATCGGCGCCGACAGCCCCCAGGCCATCGCCATCCTGCGCGACCTCTACCGGCCCCTGTACCTCATCGAGACGCCGTTCGTGGTCACCAGCATCGAGACGGCCGAGCTCATCAAGTACGCCGCCAACGCCTTCCTGGCCATGAAGGTCAGCTTCATGAACGAGATGGCCAACCTCTGCGAGGCGCTCGGCGCCGACGTGCACGTCCTGGCCAAGGCCCTCGGCCTCGACAAGCGGATCGGCCCCAAGTTCCTGCATCCCGGCCCCGGGTTCGGCGGCTCGTGCTTCCCCAAGGACACGCGGGCGCTGGCGCGGCTCGCGCGCGGGCACGAGTGCCCCACCCTGCTGACGGAGGCCACGGTCGAGGTCAACGAGCGCCAGAAGCTGCGCATGCTCGACAAGATCAGCGCCGCGCTCGGCGTCGCGCGCTCCGGCTCGCTCGCGGGTCTCACGGTCGGCGTGCTCGGCGTCGCCTTCAAGCCGAACACCGACGACATCCGGGAGGCGCCCGCGCTGCTGATCGTCCGCGAGCTGCTGCGGCGCGGAGCCTCGGTGCAGGCCTACGATCCCGCCGCGATGGCGCAGGCCGCCCGCGTCCTGCCCGAGGTGGACTACCGCCGCGACGCCTACAGCACGGCGGAAGACGCGGATGGCCTCGTCCTGATGACGGAGTGGAACGAGTTTCGAAACCTCGATCTCGCCCGGCTCAAGACGCTGATGCGCCGGCCCGTGCTGCTCGACTTGAGGAACGTCTACGAGCCGGAGCACGCCGAAGCCCTCGGCTTCCACTACGAGGGTGTCGGGCGCGGCCGCTCCCCGGCGCCGGGGGAGGCGGGGTCGGGGTCGCGCCGACTCGATCCCACCGCAGCCGGCGACAACGGCGCGGGCCACCCGACCGCGCGCGTCGCCGCGCCTCGAGCGCCGGCGCCGCGACACGAGGCGTGACGACGTGCTGACGCCCGGGCTGACTCACATCACCACGGTGCCCGATTCGCTCGACTTCTTTCGGGGTCAGCTCGACTACATGAAGGCGCGCGGGTTCACGGTGCGCGCGATGACCTCGCCCGGCCCCGATCTGGCGCGCTTCGCGACGGAGCTCGACATCGGCATCGACCCGGTCGCCATGGCCCGCAGGATCACCCCGTACGCGGACATCGTGGCCCTCACGGCCATGCGGCGCCTGCTGCGCCGCCACCGCCCGGCGATCGTCCATGCGCACACGCCGAAAGGCGGGCTGCTGGGACTCATGGCCGCCGCCGCGGCGGGGATCCCGGTGCGCGTCTACCACATGCGCGGGCTTCCCTTCACCACGGCCACCGGGTGGAAGCGCCGGCTGCTGCGGCAGACCGAGCAGGTCTCGTGTCACCTGGCCCACCAGGTGCTCGCCGTCAGCGAGTCGCTGCGGGCGGCGGCCGTTCAGGAGGGCCTCTGCGACGCCTCGCGGATCAAGGTGCTCGGGCGGGGCAGCGGCAATGGCGTGGACGCAGCGCGGCGCTTCGACCCCGACGCCATCGAGCCGGACGCCCGCCGGGCGACGCGGGCCAGGCTCGCCATCGGCGACGACGAGCTCGTGGTCGGCTTCATCGGCCGCATCGTCCGCGACAAGGGCGTCGCCGAGCTGGTCCAGGCATGGCGGTCGGTCCGGGAGGCGGCCCGAGCGGCCCACCTGCTCGTGATCGGGCCGTTCGAGCCCAGGGACGCCATTCCGCAGGAGACCAGCCTGGCCCTCCGGACCGATCGGCGAATCCATCTGGTGGGACCCGTGCTGGAGATGCCGCCGTGGTACGCGGCGATGGACGTCGTCGTGCTTCCGACCTATCGAGAAGGTTTCCCGAACGTCCTGCTCGAGGCCGCCGCCATGAGGCGCCCCGTCGTCGCCACCGGCGTCGCCGGCTGCGTGGACGCCGTCGAGGACGGCAAGACCGGGATCCTGGTGCCGCCGCGTGATGCCGGCGCCCTCGCCCGCGCCCTCCAGACCTATCTTGTGAATCCCGGGTTGCGTCGACACCACGGTGCCGCCGGGCGCGACCGGGTGCTCCGCCACTTCCGTCCCGAAGTGCTCTGGCAGGCGCTGTACCTCGAATACCTCCGCCTGCTCGGGCAGGCCGGGGTCGTGGGGGACGGCCGGGCATGCGCGGCAGCCTGAGCGATGGCGGCGGGTGAGCTCGTCCGCGGCGCCGCGCCCGGCGGCCGATCAGGAGAAACACGATGCGTATGATCCGTGTTCGCGCGCGGCTGCGCACGGCGCTGACGATCGCCGTCATCGCGCTCGGCAACCATCTCCCGCCCGGGCTGCCCGCGTTCTGGTCCGGTCCGGCGCCGGCCGGGGCGACGCATGCCGCGATCGAAGGGTTCGGGGCGGTGACCCGCGGGGGTGCCGGCAAGCCGCAGTGTGTCGTCCGTTCCCTGGCCGATCGCGGCGCCGAGACGCTCCGCGAGTGCCTGTCGGCCGGGAACCGCTACGTGAGGTTCGCGGTCGCGGGCACCATCGCGCTGGCCAGCCAGCTCGACGTCCTCGGCGCCTTCGTCACCATCGACGGGTTCACCGCCCCGCCGCCGGGCATCACGCTGGCGGGAGCCGGCCTCAACATCTGGGACACGGTGGCCGATGCGCACGACATCATCGTGCGCGGCCTTCGCATCCGCGACGCGGGGCGGCTGTCGGGTGGGAAGTCCTCGACCGACTGCGTGGGCCTGAACGGTGCGGGGGTGTTCAACATCGTGATCGACCACGTGTCGATCCACAACTGCGCCGACGGCGGCATCGACATCTCCTCGGGACCCAAGAACGTCACCATCCAGTGGAGCATCGTCAGCACCGGCAAGGCGATGCTCTGGGGATCGACCTCGTCGTCGGCCGCCCGGGACACGACCCGGATCAGCATGCATCACACCATGGTGATGTGCGACGACGACGCCGGCGGGTGTGACCGCTTTCCGCTCATCCGGGCCAGCCATCGCGTCCTCGTGGCCGACCTGCGACGCAACATCTTCGGGAGGTGGCTGCGCGCCAGCGGCACCCGGATCGAACCCGCCGCCTCGGTCAACGTCGTCGGGAACGCCTACATCCCACGCCCGGACTCGACGCACGCCCAGCGGCAGCACAGTCTCGCGGTGCGCCCCGGCACGCGGGTCCACACCGCTGGCAACGTCGAGCTCGGCGCGCCGCCGCGTCCCGATCTCAATGACAACGGGAACGAGGCGCGCCCGCTGCCCGCCCCCCCCGTCACCGAGCGAGCGCACGGGTGTGTCGTCCGCCACGCGGGGATGCATCCACGCGACGCCATCGACCAGCGAGTGTCGGCCTACGCGGCCGCGGTGGAGTCGGCCTGCGACGAGACGTCCCGTCGGTCTCCCCTCTCGCCTCGGAGGACGAATCGATGACCAGACTCTATCTGTCGCCGCCGCATCTCGTCGGCACCGAGCTGGACCATCTGCGGTCGGCCATCGAGAGCAACTGGATCGCGCCGCTCGGACCGCACGTCGACGCGTTCGAGCACGAGGTCGCGGCGACCGTCGGGGTCTCCCACGCCCTGGCGGTGTCCTCGGGGACCGCCGCGCTTCATCTGGCGATGCTCGTGCTGGGCATCGGCCCCGGCGACGAGGTACTGTGCGCCACGCTGACCTTCGCGGCATGCGCGAATGCGATCCGCTATGTCGGGGCGGTGCCGGTGTTCGTGGACTGCGACGCCGACACGTGGACGGTCGACGTCGGGCTCGTGGAGGATGAGCTACGGCGGCGGGCGGCCCGGGGCCGGCCGCCGAAGGCGCTGCTGGCCGTCGACCTGTACGGGCAGTGCGCCGACTATCCGGCCCTCCTCGCCCTCTGCGGGCGGTACGAGATCCCGGTCGTGGAGGACGCCGCCGAGGCCCTCGGCGCCACGTGTGCCGGGAGGCCGGCCGGGAGCTGGGGCACGCTGGCCGTCCTCTCGTTCAACGGCAACAAGATCGTCACCGCGTCGTCGGGCGGCATGCTCCTGTCCGACGACGCCCGGCTCATCGACACCGCCTGCCACCTCGCCACCCAGGCCAGGGAAGCGACCGTACACTACGAGCACACGGCGGTCGGATACAACTACCGGCTCAGCAACCTCCTGGCCGCGGTGGGGCGGGCGCAGCTTCGTTCCCTGCCCGAGCGAGTGGAGGCCCGCCGTTCGACCTATGAGTTCTACCGGGCCGCCCTCGAGGGTCTTCCGGGACTCGGTTTCATGCCCGAAGCGGCCTACGGGCGCTGTTCACGATGGCTGACCTGCATCACCGTCGACCCTCACCGGCTGACCTGTGGTCGTGAGGACCTTCGCCTCGCGCTGGAGGGGGAGGACATCGAGTCGCGACCGGTGTGGAAACCCCTGCACCGTCAGCCGGCGTTCGCGGGCAGCCCCGTCGTCGGCGGGGCGGTCGCCGAACGGCTGTTCGCCCACGGCCTCTGCCTTCCGAGCGGGTCGGCGCTCGTCGTCGACGACCTGACGCGAGTGGCCGGGGTCATCACGCGCGAAGCAACGCGCGGCGGCGGGCGGCGCCACCAGCCCGCCGGGGTCGGGGGGAGCGACGCATGCTGACGGCCGTCGCGGGGTCCTCCCCCACCGTCGACAGCGCGCTCCGCAGCACGCCCGCCCGCCGGGCCCTGCCCTATCGACGCCTGCTCATGCTGCTGAACCACATCGGCCTGTTCGTGCTCTCGAACTGGGCCGCGTTCCTGCTCCGGTTCGACGGCGCGATCCCGGACGAGTACGCCGCGCTCCTGGTCGGCACGCTGCCCCTGCTCGTGATCGTTCGCGCGGTCGCGTTCTTCGCACACCGACTCTACGACGACGTGTGGCGCCACGCGAGCGTCTGGGATGTGCTCAACATCGTGCGGGCGACCGTCATCAGCGGTGCGGTCTTCTTCGCGATCACGCACCTGATCCTGCGTCAGACCGCGTATCCGCGCTCGGTGATCCTCATCGACACCCTCGTGTTGATCTTCCTGACCAGCGCCGCGCGGCTGGCCCGGCGGATGTTCCACTACCGCACGCGGGCCAACCGCCGGCGCGTGCTGATCTTCGGCGCCGGGGACGCCGGCGAAGTCGTGGCCCGGGAGCTGAAGAAGAACACCCATCACGGCTATCGACCGGTGGGGTTCGTGGACGACGACCCCCGGAAGGTCGGGTCACGCATCCACGGCGTTCCCGTCCTCGGCGGTCACGCCGACCTGGCGGACATCGTCCGGAAGACGGCTCCCGACGAGATCCTCGTTGCGCTTCCGCGGGCGGCCCCGGCGACCATTCGCGGCATCGTGCAGACCCTGGAGCCTTTTCGGCTGCCCTTCAAGACGGTCCCGGCGCTCGAGGACATCGTGGCGGGGCGCGCGAGGATCGGTGAGATCCGGACGCTGGCGATCGAGGACCTGCTGGTTCGCCCGCCCGTGTCGTTCGACCTGCAGCGCCTGCGCAGCCTGGTCAACCACCGTCGTGTCTTGGTCACCGGAGCGGCCGGCTCGATCGGCTCCGAGCTGTGCCGCCAGCTTGCCGGCCTCCAGCCGTCGACCCTGGTGCTCTTCGAACGGCACGAGGCCGGCCTCTGGGAGATCGACTACGACGTGCGGCAGCAGCGGCCCGCCACCGTGACGGTGAAGTCGGTCGTCGGGGACGTGACGGACCGTGAGCAGGTCGGTCGCCTCTTCGCGTGTCATCGTCCCGACCTCGTCTTCCATGCCGCCGCCCACAAGCACGTGCCCCTGATGGAGTCACACCCGTGCGAGGCCGCCAAGAACAACGTGCTCGGCACGTTCACGGTCGCCCAGGCCGCCCTGCACAGCGGGGTGGAGCGGCTCGTCTTCATCTCCACTGACAAGGCGGTGAACCCTTCGAGCGTCATGGGAGCGACCAAGCGGATCGCCGAGATGGCCGTGCAGGAGCTGGCGACGCAGGCCGCGCGCGAGTTCCTCTGCGTCCGGTTCGGCAATGTACTCGGCAGCAGCGGCAGCGTCATTCCGTTGTTCCTGAAGCAGATCGAGGCGGGAGGTCCGGTGACGGTGACGCACCCCGAGGTCAAGCGCTACTTCATGCGGTTGTCGGAAGCGGTCCACCTCGTGCTGCACGCGGCGGCGCTCGGTGGGAGCGGAGCGCTGTACGTGCTCGAGATGGGCGAGCAGGTCCGGATCCTCGAGATGGCGCGCAACCTCATCCGGCTCGCCGGCCACATTCCGGGCCGGGAGATCCCGATCGCCTTCACCGGGCTCCGCCCCGGCGAGAAGCTCTCCGAGGAGCTGACGGAGCGGGAGGAACGGCTGGAGCCGTCGGAGGTGAACAAGATCCTCCGGGTCACGGGCAACGGCCACGCGACGGGCGCTCTCGACCAGATCCCGAAGTTCAGGGAGCTCGTGGCGGAGGGGGACAACGAGGCCGTGCTGGCGCTGCTCGACGAGATCTTCCCGAGCTTCGGCGCGATGCGGCGAGACCCCCCGCGCCGCGTCGCCGCGTGAGCCGGCGACGCCGGGCGCGTCCCACTCATGGGGACTTGGTTCACGAGCGTCGTCAAGCGGGCCATCGACGTCATCGGCTCCACCGTGGCCCTGGTCGTGCTGTCGCCGGCGCTCCTCGGCATCGCCGCCGCCATCCGCACCACCATGGGGCCGCCGGTGCTCTACCGCCAGCGGCGCCCGGGTCAGCACGAGCGGCCGATCCGCGTCTGGAAGTTCCGCACCATGACGGGCGCGCGCGATCAGCAGGGGCGGCTCCTGCCCGACGGCGAGCGCCTCACTCGCCTGGGCCGGGTCCTGCGCGCGTACAGCCTCGACGAGCTGCCGCAGTTCTTCAACGTGCTGGGTGGCGACCTCAGCCTGGTAGGGCCGCGGCCGCTCCTCACCCGCTACCTGCCGCGCTACACCGCCCGCCAGCGCCTGCGCCACGCGGTGACGCCCGGCATGACCGGCTGGGCCCAGGTGAACGGCCGCAATGCCGTGGACTGGGAGTCGCGCCTGGAGATGGACGTCTGGTACGCCGAACATCGTTCCATCCCGCTCGACCTCAAGATCATGCTGCTGACCGTCGTCCGCCTGCTGCAGCGCCGTGACGTGCGGCCGGGGGCGGGCTCCGAGGTCGACGAGTTCTGGGGAACGCAGGATCCGCCGGCCGAGGGGCCGCGGGCTCTCCCCGTCGAAGAAGAGGAGCCCGCGCCGACGACGAGGGCGGTGACCGCATGAGGGAGCGCGAGCGGTTCTGGGCCGAGTATTACCGGAAGCTCTTCCGCGTCGGCGATCCCTGGCTCGACTACTCCAACGGGCGCGTGCAGATCCAGACCTTCGCCGCCGCACTGGAAGCCGCCGGTCCGGTGGAGGGCCGGCGCTGTCTGGACGTCGGCTGCGGGCGCGGACAGTTCGCCCGCGCGCTCCTCGGGCTGAACGCCTCGGCGGTGACGGGCATCGACATCGTGCCCGAGGTCCTGGAGCACGCGGCGACGGCGCCGGCCATCCGCTGGCTGTGCGGCAGCCTGCAGGACTCGACCTTCGCGGCGTATCTCGAGCGGTACGACCTGGTGTTCCTCCTGGAGGTCCTGCAGTACGTCCCGCTCGGGCCGACCCTGCACGCGGTGTGGCGACACGTGACGCCCGGCGGCCGTGTCGTCGTGGTAGTGCCCAACGGCGACTGTCCCATCGCCGCCCGCACGCGCAGTCGCTTTGGCGCCTGCTACGATCCGCCGACCGGAGCGCAGGTGGCGGCCGCGGTCGACGCGCTGCCCGACGCCGAGCACTGGGCGCTCCGCGGCCTGTTCTTCGGCGCCGACCAGACGGTCGCCCCGTACGAGCTGTCGCCGTGGGGCATCAAGACCCAGTGGACGGTGACCCCCAACCGGCTGCAGTTCGTGGTGCTCAAGCGCTGGACCGCGAGCGGGGAGCGCACGATCCCGATGGGGCTCGCCGACGCCGCCGGGTAGACGCCGGGAGATGCCTCGTTGGACAGCCGATGGCCCGGCGCCCGGCCACCAGTGACGACGCTGTTGATCACCGGCCTTGGCCAGGGAGGCGCGGAGACACAGCTCGTGGCCCTGTCGCGACACCTCACGTCGTGTGGCTGGGCTATCGAGGTCGTCTCGCTGGTGCCGCCGACGCCGGGCTCGGCCGACACGCGCCCCTGCCTCGAGGAGCTGGCGACCAGCGGCATCACGGTGTGGTCGCCGGGACTCACGAGCCGCCGGGCGCCCGTGCGCGGCCTCGGGGCGTTGTTGCACCACTGGCGTGCGCGTCGGCCCGACGTGCTGTGCACCTTCATGTTCCATGCGAACGTCGTCGGCAGGGTGGTGGGACGGGTCGCCCGCGTGCCGGTCGTGGTGTCGTCGATTCGCAACGAGCGCTTCGGCCCGCGCTGGCGAGAGCGGCTCGAGGCCGCGACGGAGAGGCTGGGCGACGTGACCGTGGTCAATTCGACGGCGGTCGCGGCATCCCTGGTGGCACGAGGCGTGGTACGGGCGGACCGGTGGCGGGTCATCCCGAACGCCGTCGATCTCGTCCGCTTCGCGCCCCGGGACGCGGCGGCCCGGGACGTTGCCCGCACGAGACTCGGCGTTCGCGGCGACGCGTTTCTCTGGCTGGTCGTGGGGCGCCTGTATCCGCAGAAGGACCACGCGGCCCTGCTGCGGGCCGTGACGCTGTTGCGGGAGCGCCATCCCTCGCTTCGGCTCGCCATCGCCGGGGACGGTCCGCTGCGAGCGTCCCTGCGGCAGCAGGCCCGTGAGCTCTCGCTCACGGACGAGGTCCACTGGCTCGGTGTCCGCACTGACGTACCCGATCTGCTCGTCGCCAGCGACGCCTTCGTCCTGCCGTCGCGCTGGGAAGGGTCGCCGAACGCCCTCCTCGAAGCCCTGGCGGCGGGAGTGCCGGTCGCCGCGACCGATGTCGGCGGGGTCCGCGAGCTCGTCGAGGATGGCCGGTCCGGCTTCGTGGCGCCCCCCGGAGACGCCGGCGCGCTGGCGGCGGCGATGGAACGCGTGATGACGCTGCGACCCGACGAGCGGCGGCGGTTGGGGCAGCACGGGCGGCAGTCGGTCCGGCAGCGCCACGCCCTCACCACCGTGATGGAGCAGTGGCGCGACGTATTGTCGAACGCGTGGACGGTGAACCGTTCATCCCGCCCGGCATGAGGCGCATCACCGAGGTGCTGGCGACAGTCGCCCGGGACGACCGCGGGGTCTCGCCCGGGCGGCCTGACGCGCGCCCCCCGGTCGCAGGAGAAGACGGATGGACGAGTACACCTTCACGGTGTTCACGCCGACGTACAACCGGGCGCATACGCTCCATCGCGTGTACGACAGCCTCAGGGCCCAGACCTTTCGCGACTTCGAATGGTTGATCTGCGACGACGGGTCCGCCGACGACACCTGGCCGCTCGTCCAGCGCTGGATGCGAGAGGCCGCCTTCCCCATCCGCTACGTCTGGCAGGAACACCAGGGCAAGCACGTCGCCTTCAATCACGGCGTTCGGGAAGCCCGGGGCGAGCTCTTTCTGGGTCTCGATTCGGACGACGCCTGCTCGCCCGACGCGCTGGAGCGATTCACGTATCACTGGGCCGCCATCCCGGCGGCCGAGAAGGAGCGCTTTTCCGCCGTCACCGCCCTGTGCCAGGACCAGCACGGCCGCCTGGTCGGGGACCGCTTTCCCCGTGATCCGACGGACTCCGACTCTCTCGAGATCCGCTACCGCTTCCGCGTGAAAGGGGAGAAGTGGGGCTTCCAGCGGACCGCCGTCCTCCGCCAGTTTCCGTTTCCGGTCCGGGAGGGGGACACGCACGTTCCTCCCTCGTTCGTGTGGCGGGCCATCGCCCGGCGGTACCGGACGCGCTACGTCAACGAGGTGCTCCGGATCTACCACGTCGCCGAGCGTGGCGACCAGCTGAGCGCGCTCGGCTCGCGCCTCACGCACGCTCGCGAACTCACCGCATGGTACCGATACGTCCTCACGCACGAGCTCGACTGGTTCACCGTGGCGCCGGTCCGCTTCGTGGCCGCGGCCACGAACTACGTTCGCTTCTCGCTGCACGGCCGGGCGCGACTCGCCGCCATGCCGGAACGCCTCCACGGATGGGCGCGCCTGCTCACCCTGCTCGCGCTGCCACTCGGGGTGGCCGTCTACGTGCGAGACCGGTGCGTGGTGGCGCCCGCGCGCCGCGCCTCGCGGACACCGGCCGGGCGGGCCCACGCGGGCCCGCCCGGCCGGCCTCCTGGAGGCCACTAGGAGCGACTAGAAACAGCTCGAGAGATCGACCTGCCGGACGAGATTCTGATCGACCGTGTCGAGGGGCCGGACACCCGCACCGGCGACGACCGCCTGCGCGGCCGTGCAGGCGTCGGTGGTCGTGACGAAGGCGGCCGGGAACGGCGTGGAGCGGTTTCCTCGGCTGTCGTAGAACTCGGACCACGAGCCGCCGTCAGGCGAGCCGCCGGTATTCAGGCTCACGTTGCCGTGCGTGAAGGCCGAGGCCGCGTACTGCGATCCCGCCGAGCACGTCCCTTCCGCCACGCCGGTGCACACCTGGAGGCCCCACTCGATGCCGCCAGCGCCCGGGGGCGTGTAGTAGAGATTGTTGATCACATTGACGTTCGCACCCTCGAGGATCGTGGTCCCCCGCGAGCCGTTCCAGTCCCAGATCACGTTGTTGCGCATGTCGACCGTCGTGGCCGATATGGGCCGCTGGTCGCGCGAGATCTTCGGCATGCGGCCCGTCAGGTCGATGATGAGATTGTGGTGCAGGCTGATGTTCCATTCGTTTCGGTTGATGTCGATGGCGATGTTGTGCGAGGGATTGTTCGGCCCGATGATGCTCCACTGGACCGTGATGTCGTGCACGGGATTCACCGAGTCGCCGTAGATGTCGATCGAGTTCTTTCCGCACATGTACGTCGAGACATGGTCGACGACCACATTGTAGGACGCGATCCCGAGGCAGGTCGCGCTGGCCGACGTGATGCTGCGGAACCGGATGCCCTTGATGATGACGTCGTGAGCGCCGGTGATGTGGTGGTCGATCGCCAGCCCTTCCACGCCGCTGTTGCCGACGTACGGCAGCGTCGAGGAGACGATCGTGATGCCCGGCGCCGGCGCGGTCGTCCCGTCGATGGTGACGTTCGGTCCCTTCACCCACAGCCCGGCGTAGTACCAGTTGCCGAGGAACTCATGGCTCGTGAGATTGATCGTGCCCCCCACGTCGAAGACGACGTACCGGTTGCCTTGCGAGAGCGCGTCGCGCAGGGAGCCCGGTCCCGAGTCCTTGAGGTTGGTGACGCGATAGATCGGCTTGCCTTCGCCGCCTCGAGTGATCGCGCCGAAGCCCTCGTAGCGGACGGGCGACGACGGGGGCGGTGACGACGGGGGCGGGGTGGGAT
>Ga0302046_10004050_pt1 | contig 13100 bp, 13 predicted proteins | sample RVTome_11_FD_200261 | JGI IMG/M metagenome (GOLD analysis project Ga0302046, IMG submission 200261) | Soil microbial communities from uranium-contaminated site in the Upper Colorado River Basin, Wyoming, United States - RVT147D111 (version 2) ...
AACTTGCCGGCAACCTGACCGCTTGTACTGGTCGCCGATGGGAAGGGTTCAGCCCTTGCCGTCCATTTCCTCGAGGATGCTGTAGAGCAGTTCGAGCAGGACCTTCTTAACCGACTCTTTGTCGGAGGCTACCGAGGGCAGCAGCTTGACGCTGGAATCGAGCTTGAGTGCAATGCGCAGGTCGTCGATCGACCAGGCGTCGTCAGCATCCTGCTTATTGGCCGCCACCACATACGGTGTGGGTGCATAGGCGCGGAAGGTGTGCAGGATGCCGCGGGCCTCGCGGAAGGTCTCAGGGCGGGCGCTGTCGACCACCACGATGAAGCCAAGCATGCCTTCCGACAAAATCTCCCACATGAAGTCGAACCGCTTCTGGCCGGGCGTACCGAACAGGTAGAGCACCAGGTCTTCATCGACCGTAATCCGGCCAAAATCCATGGCAACGGTGGTCGTTTCCTTGATGCGCTCGGCTTCGCTGGTGATCTTGCGCTCGGTCGACACGACATCGATCTCGCTGACCGTTTTGATGAACTGGGTCTTGCCGGCGTTGAAGGGTCCGGTGACGACCATCTTGACGGTTTGCATGCGTCGGCCTCGACTAAAGCGAGCGGATCCGGTCGATCAGGCGGTTGACCAGCGATGCTTGCTCTTGCTGGTCCATCGGCTGGATCTGGCGCACCCCCGGCGGCATCTTCATCCCCGCCGGGCGGATCAATTCAACCAGGCCAGCCTGCATCAGGCCATAGACGATGCGGCGGATTTCCATATCCGACATCTTGTTGGCCTTGGCGATCTGGCGTATCGAGTTCTTGGGGTTGATGTAGGAAACGACTTTCCACTCATCAACATTCAAATTGACATCTCGGATGTTGGCGCCGGGCCGGTCGACGAAGTTGAGCGCCATGTCCAGATTGGGAATCTCTTCCTGGAGCTGCTCCCACTCGCGCACCTTGCGCGACCCTTCGATAATCACATTCTCGAGGTCGATACGGATCGTGATGCGGTCCTTGGGCGGGAGCACGTCGTTGTCGAAGCGGAAGAAGCCTTCGGCCCAGGTGAACAGGCGGTACAAAATCCCGAGCACATGGCTGCTGATGCCGTGCAGGATGTCCTGCTGCGTCAAGTAGTCGGCATTGATCAGGAGCAGACCCAGCTCCTTGTCGCTTTTGTTGTGGGCGTGCTTGCGAATGATGAGCGCCTGACGCTCGGTGATCTTGCCAGAACGGTGCAAGATCCCGGTCAGGGTGCCATCCTCATTGCCGACTTGGGCGTAAATCAACTTCCCGTCGCGAAAGGAGACCCAGGCGGTCTCCTCCGGCCCTTCGATCGTAAGTGTGCCGGTTTTGTTCGCCAGGTTGACCAGGTTCAACAACTGAGTGACGGTGAAGTCCCTAAGGTTGCCCTTCAGGGCCATGCGCGTCTTCTCATCTCATTCGGCGCGGTGCCGCATTATAACTCGCGGGATTCTCTGGGCACAATCGCCACCGCTTTACAGTTCATTTACAGGTTTTACTGCCGTTTTGGTTCGCTTGGCTGCAAGTTCAAGGCCGCTCAGGGGATCCAGCCGCCATTCAGCACGCGTACATTCTCGGCCGTGACGAAGGCGTCGGGGTCGATGGCGGTCAGATTGCGCTGAACCGCCTGGACCCGGCGGCGCGGAACGGCCGTCAGCAGCAGGCTGACGGTGCCCTGCTGGCCTTGGCCCGCCATTTCGGTCACCCCATAGCCGGCCGAGCGCAGGGACCCAACCAGGGCCGCGCCGCGCCCGCCGCTGATGATGCGCAAGATGGCATGGCCCGGTGCCAGCAACCGGTCGATGGTGATCCCGACGACGGAGCCGGCGCCGTAACCGGCGGCGTAGGCAATCAGGTTGAGGGGGTTGTCGAGTTGGCCAAGGACTCCGCCAACGGCTGTCAGAAATACGATGGATTGGACCAAGGCCAGTATCCAGGCCAGGCCGCGCCGGCCCTGGGTCGTGATCAGAAAGCGTACCGTCGACAGAGTCTGGTCGAACGTGCGCAATCCAAAAATGACCAACGGCAGCCATGGACCCAGGCTGGCAAGCCAGGAATCGCCGGTCGAACTGGTGACGGTCTGGAGCAAACGGACAGCGGCGGAGACGAATGCGTCCATCCGGCGGCTATGCCCGCCAGAAGCCGCGGTTGAGCGGCCGGATTTCCTGCACCGTGATGAACGCGTCGGGATCGATTGCCTGGACCTGCTGACGGACCCGGTCGACGTCACGGCGCCGCACGCTGCAGTTGATAACCGTCACCATGCCGTCGCGGCCGCGCCCGGCCAGTTCGGTGGCGGCGTAGCCTGCTTGGCGGATCGTGTCGGCGATGGCCGAGCCCCGGCGCGAACTCATGATGCGCATATGGCCAAAACCAATGGCCATGCGCTCTTCGATCCACATTCCAACCACATTGCCGGTCGCAAAGCCGCCGGCGTAGGCGATCAGGTTGAGCGGGTTGTCCATCGTGCTCAGGACACTGGTGATAGCGACTACCCAGATCATGGACTGGAAGAAGCCAAAGACCCAGGCCAACGGACGACGCCCGCGGATGACAAACAGCACCCGCAGCGTATCCATGGACATGTCGGTCACACGCAGCAGAAAGATGACGATGGTGACGAGCCAGGCGGGTAAGCTTAGTAGGGCAAGCATGGGTTAGGCTGGCGACCGGTCGGCCACGGGGTAGTAGAGCTCAAGCGCATACTGCTTGACGGCCCGTCGCATGCTGAAGGCCGGCGCCAGCGTGCGGATGGATTCCTTGACGTGCCCGATCCACTCGCCGGGGAGATCGTCGGCCGAGCGATCGTAGTACATCGGAATGATCTCGTTCTCCAGCACCTGGTACAGGCTGGCGGCATCGGCCTCATCTTGGGCCTGCTTGTCCTCGATGGCTTCGCTCTGACCGATCGCCCAGCCATTGCGGCCGTTGTAGCCCTCGGCCCACCAACCGTCCAAGATCGAGAAATTGAGCACGCCATTGAGGGCGGCTTTCTGGCCAGAGGTTCCGGAGGCTTCATTGGGTTGGCGCGGCGTGTTGAGCCAGATGTCAACGCCATGCAGCAGATAACGAGCCAGGTTCATGTCGTAGTCCTCGAGGAACACCAGACGGCCACCATTCTCGGCCCGCTTGACCTGGCGGTACACATCCTGGATCAGGCGCTTGCCGGGTTCGTCGGCCGGGTGAGCCTTGCCGGCAAAGATGATCTGGAGGGGCCGATCGGGGTCATTGACCAAGGCCAACAACCGATCGATGTCCGACAGGATCAGATCGGCTCGTTTGTAGGTGGCGAAGCGGCGGGCGAAGCCGATGGTCAGGGCATCCGGATCGAGCAGTGCGCCGCTGGCTACCACCTGCACCGGGTGCACCTGACCCCGGCGCCACCGAGTCCGGATCCGCTCACGGGCGTAGCCGGTCAATTTGCGTTTGAGGTGGCGCCGGGTCTGCCACAACTCTTCGTCGGGGATGCGTTCAATCGCTTGCCAGACTTCGGGATCATCCAACTGCTGGCGCCACTCGGAGCCTAGGTAGTGGTCGAACAGACGCATCATGCTGCGCGCCAGCCAGGTTCCGGTGTGCACGCCGTTGGTGATATGGCTGATCGGGCTCTCTTGTGCCGGCCGGTCGGGCCACAACGGCGACCACATGTCACGTGCCACCCTGCCGTGAATCTCGGAAACGCCATTGCGCCGCCCCGAGTGGGTGAGGCCGAGAATAGCCATGCTGAAAACGTCACCCCACGGCTGTTGGTGGCGGGCCAGGTTCATAAATGCATCGCGTTCCAACCCCATTTGGGGCCAGTACTTGAAGAAGTACTTGTCCATCAGAGTCAGCGGGAACTCGTCGTGGCCTGCCGGCACCGGTGTGTGGGTGGTGAACACGGTTTGTTGGCCCACGGCTTCAACCGCCGCCGCCAAGGTTTGGCCGGCCTGAACCCGTTCGCGCATCAGCTCGAGCAGCAGGAAGGCGGAGTGCCCTTCGTTCATATGCCAGGTGGCCGGCTCAAGACCGAGCGCCCGCAGGGCCCGCACACCGCCGATCCCCAGAACCACTTCTTGGGCCAGCCTCAGCTCCAAATCACTGGTGTACAGGCGGGCGGTCAAGTTGCGGTCGGACGCGGCGTTACTTGCGATATTGGTGTCAAGCAGGTACAGGGGGACCCGGCCGACCTGGATGCGCCACAGCTGGGCCTGAATCTGACGCTCCTGGATGCCGACGCCGATCGTGAGCCGCTGCCCGTCGTCCTTGGTCACCGGCAGCACCGGTAGGTCGGGGAAGGAAAGGTTGAGGTAGTCTGCCTCTTGCCAGCCATCCTCGGTGATGCGCTGTGAGAAATATCCCTGCGTGTACAGGAAACCAACAGCCACCATCGGCAGGCCCAGGTCGCTGGCTTCCTTAAGATGGTCGCCGGACAAGATGCCCAAACCACCAGCGTAGATCGGCAAGGTTTCGTGCAAGCCAAACTCGGTTGATAGGTAGGCCGTCAGCTCGCCCGAGACCCCGTCAAGCGTTTGATCCGTCCAGGTGGAAGCGGCTTGCATGTAATCGTCGAAGCGGCCGGTCAGGTCGTCGTAGAAGTCAAGGAAGGACCGGTCCTGGGTGACCCGCTGGATGCGTTCCGGGTCAACCTGCCGCAGGAAGCGGACCGGGTTATGGTAGGTCTGTTCCCACAGGGACGGGTCGATTTGCTCGAACACCAACGGTGCCTCAGGCTGCCAGGTCCACCACAGGTTGTAGGCCAGATCGGCCAACCGGCGCAGGCGATGTGGCAGGTGGAACTCATTGGGCAAAGTTTCAGGCATGCTTTCCTTCATCTTCCGTCGAATGCGATGGGGTGAGTCGAGCGGCTGGAGGCGCGGCTATATTATCACGGACGGCGGGCAGCCGGTCGGGACGCCGATAGCCTTACGGAGTGACGAAACCGCGGCCGAGCACTTCCTGGGCCGGGGTGACGACGACGAAGGCAGCCGGGTCGACCTGGCGCACCAGCGATTTCAGCTGTTCGACCTCGGTGACGGTGACGGCCGACATCAACACCTGGTGTGCTTTTCCGGAGTACATACCTTGCCCCTGCAGGGCGGTGACGCCGCGGTGCATGGCGGCCATGATCTGGTCGGCGACCGGCTGGGCCTGATCGGTGATGATCAGGACCAGGTATTGGCTGCGCCGCCTGCTCGAGCGGAACCAAGCGCGACCCTTGGGCTCCTTACTCTTGGGGTCAAACGGTGAGCGCTCCATGCTGACTGACCCCACCATTTCACCCAGGGACGGCAGCACTTCCCCGGTGGCTTGTTGCAGGCGAGCGGTGACGACGGCGAACACGATCAAGAACAGATAGAAGCCCAGGTACACGGTCAAGGTAACGCCGCCGCCAATCGTACCGAGCGAAGCCCGGTTGAGGAACACGGACCAGTTGGAGGTGGCTTCGGGCTGCAGCCACAGTTTCCCTAGCCAGGCCATCAGCAGCACGCTGTAGATCCAAATGTAGTTGCGCCGCAGGCGACGGCCGAGGGCTTCAAAGATCGAGACGCCAAAGCGCGGCTGCAGCAAGTTTTCGGCGAGCGCCTCCCCCCAATCCGAACCGGGATGGAAGGGCGGTACGAGCATGGTGGCGAAGAAGTCGGTTTCCATGAGACGGACGCGTGACGACCAGAGCTCGTAATAGCGGTAGCGGCGGGATTCGATGTAAAGCAGGATCGAAACCAGCACCGAACTGAGAATGAGGACGATGTGGCTGCCACCAGATTCATTGAAGGCAAACGGCACGGCGGCGGCGGTGGCCACGATTGCCCAATTGGTGGTCGAGTCGAGCCGAGTGCGCCAGACATTGGCCCGGTTGATCTCGGCCCGAAACAGATGGACCATGGCCGTCGTGAAGTCGCTGGGGCGCAGTTCGTAGCCGCGATACGACCAGACGGCGCCTTCCGGCTCGGGATGCTGGGGACTGCCTCGGCCGGGTACGTGGTCGGAGTTGTCAGTGCTCATAGTCCTGCTCTCCTGACGCCAACGGTCTCTGCCTCACCGTTGGCCACCGACGATCGGGCCGGTGCGACGCCGGCAAACAAGTCGGTCTCGCGCAGCCCCGGGGCTGGCTCTGGATAGCCGCGCATAAAGGTCTCCTGGTTGCGGCCTAACCGGCGCAGCCAATTCAACAGAAACCCCGGTGAGTCGTCTTCATCGGTTTGCGAGGCGTGGCAAGCGGACGCCAGTTGCTTGGCTTCGGCGCTGTCTGAAATGTCAATGATGGCATGGATGGGCAGGTCGTGGTTGGTGACGGCTGTCAGGTCGATGTCGTTGTTGCGTCCCCAAGCCCTGGGGTTCATGCCCAACAGCGGCATCAGCCGCACCACCAGCTTGAGCCAGCGGCGCGAGAAAGTGTGATAGTAGAGCTTCTGCGGCCGGTAGGGTTCGAGACCATCGGGGAAGCGGGTAGGATCGGCCGCCGCATGAAAAGCGGCCAGCGTTGCCTCGAACATGCGAATGTGATCGGGATGATGGTAGCCGCCGATCGGGTCGAAGGTGATGACGACTTGCGGCCGCACCTGGCGGATGACATGGGTGACCTTCTCGACGACCGCTTCCAGCGGGGCAGCCGCCAACGCGTGGGCATGTTGGTTGTCGGGAGAACCGGGCATACCCGAGTCGCGGTACCCCAGTTGATGGACCACGTGCAGTCCCAGGGCTTGGCCGGCGCACTCAAGTTCGGCCTGACGCAGTTCAGCGACGGTGTCGAAACCGGTCAGATAACTGGGGTCGACGGTGCCCACATCGCCGCGGGTGGCGCAGATCAAATGAACTTCCACCCCGCGGCTGGCGTAGAGTGCCAGCGTGCCCCCGGGGCCAAAGCTCTCGTCATCTGGATGGGCAAGACTGGCCAGCATTCGGAGCGGGGATGGAGCCACGGCACCTCCCGGCGTGGGTTCGGCCGTCATCATATCATGGGGGGTCAGACGTCAGTCAGCGGCGGCCCGGACGTCGAACTCGCTGCGGGTTTGGCCGACACCGTCGTTCTTGGCCAGGTACAGCGCCTCATCGGCCCGCTGCAGCATGCCCTCGATCGTGTCATCTTCGGGATGGATGGTCGCCACACCGGCGCAGAAGGTGAGCAGCCCAACACGGCCACCCAGCCGGTTGCCATAGGCTGCCAGCGCCCGGCGCAGCTTATCGGTCACTTTGTCGGCTTCGCCGACTTCGGTTTCGGGCATGAGCACGGCAAACTCATCCCCACCGATGCGGGCCAGCAGGTCGGTCGTGCGCAAGATGCCGGACAAGGCTTTGGCCGCTCCCTGGAGCACGTCGTCGCCGTACAAGTGCCCGTGGCGGTCGTTGATCGCCTTGAAGCCATCGAGGTCGATATAGATCAGGCTGAGCGGCCGGTGATAGCGGCGGGCGCGGGCGAACTCCCGGTCGAGCTGTTCCAATAAATAGCGGCGGTTGGCCAGGTGTGTCAATGGATCGGTGTTGGCCAGGGAAGAAAGCCGCTGCGCTTGCGAATGCAGCCGGTCGATGGTGCGTTGGACTTGGGCCGACAGCATGCTGATGATGACGGCTGTGACGATCGAAGCGATCGGCACGGACAGCAGGAAGATGGCGGCGCTTTCGGGGGTGAGCTGAGCGATCGAGCCCAGGCCACCGGCGCGCGCCAGCAGGAAGCTGCCCAGCGTCATCAGGCTGGCAAAGGCTGCAAAGGCGAATGCGGCACCGGCGCCGATCACGGCACCGGCCATAACCGTCGACACTAGCCAGGTGACGCTGGTGAAATGGATGGTCGAGGGCCCCAGCAGCAGATTGAGCGTCCCCAGGCTCAACGGTACCAACGCCAGCAAGTATCCGGCGATCACAGGACGGTTGCGCCGAATGCAGAGCCACGCCAACAAACCTACCAGGACGCCGGCGACGGCCGCCGCCAGGTTGGCAGCCGGCGGGACAAAAGAGACATCGACAACGGACCACTCCAGGTATAAAACGCTTACCAGCCAGACGAGCATGGCCCCAAAATGGATGACAAGGACCCGGCTGGCAAGCCGCCGGCGATAGGCGAGCTGTTCGAATTCGACCCGGGGATAGAGTGTGCTCCAGAGGCGTCTGAACACGATCATTTCTCCGTAGAAGGCGGCCGTCAGGAGTCCATCGATGGGGCAGCCATGATGTTGAAGCCGGCGTCAACGAAGATGACTTCGCCAGTGACCGCCGACGACAAGTCGGAGGCGAGCCAGACGGCGGCACCGCCGACATCTCCGATGGTGATGTTGCGGCGCAGCGGTGTCAGTTCGGCGAATTCGCGATAGAGCTTCTTGAAACCGCTGACACCAGCCGCCGACAGTGTGCGAATGGGCCCGGCGGACAAAGCGTTTACCCGGATGTTGTGCGGGCCCAGGTCGGAGGCCAGGTAGCGGGTTGTGGCTTCGAGGGCCGCCTTGGCTACTCCCATCACGTTGTAATTCGGCGCGACCTTCTCGGAACCATAATAGGTCAACGTCATCATCGAGCCGCCGTTGGGCATTAAGGGCAGGCTGGCCCGCGCCAGCGCTGCATACGAAAACGCGCTGACCTCCATCGCTTTGAGGAAGCCGGCCCGGCTCGTGTTGTAGAAGGCTCCCTGCAGGTCCTCGCGTTCGGCGAAAGCAATAGCGTGCACCAGCACGTCGATCTGACCCAATGCCGAGGCCGCCTTGTCGAATACGCGCTGGATCTGGTCATCCTGCGTGACATCGCATAGTTCGACAAAATCCGAGCCCAGCGATTCGGCCAGCGGACGGACGCGGCGTTCAAGTGGTTCGGCCGCATAGGAAAAGGCCAGTTCCGCCCCGTGTTCGTGCAGCGCCTGGGCAATCCCCCAGGCGATGGAATGGTCGTTGGCGACACCAAAGACCAGGGCCTTCTTGCCATCAAGCAGACTCATGCGGCTCCCTCACTCATAGCTAGCTCACTAAACCAGTCGGATCGGACGAGCAGACGCCACGGTTTGGAGACCCATGGCTCGGGTACCGAATATAACCCCACTCTAGGCCCGGCAGTCACGGCCTCGTCCGGTACACCGCGGCCAGGAACGATGGTCAGCATCGAGGCCGGGTCGCACAAATCGAGCTGGTTATGGGCACCATCCAGGGCAAAAGCCTGGCACAGTTTGGCCGGCCCGTCGGCCAGGATGTTATCTGGCCTGCTGCCACGGCGCCGCCGCATGCGGCGCAGTCCGGCTTCAGGTTCGACGGCGCGGATCAGCACCGCCGCCGGGAAACCCTCAGGCTCGGCGACGGCATTGAGCAACCAGTGCATGCCGTAGGTGAAGTAGACATAGCTATAGCCCGGCTGGCCCCACATGACTTCATTTCGCCTGGTCTTGCCATGGCGAGCGTGGCAGGCTAGGTCTTCCTGGCCGATATAGGCTTCGGTCTCGGTGATCAGCCCACTGGTATGTTGACCATTGTGCTCACGACGTAGCAAGCGTGCGCCGAGCAATTGACGGGCGACGGTCAGGCCAGGTTGGCTGTAGAACGAGCGAGGTAGGGGGTCGACACGGGCCAGTTCAGCCTTCGAAGGTCGGGCTGCCGGCATCTGCTGTTAGACGGGCGGCGCCTACGAGGCGGCGCGGGCGGTCACTGGGCCGGCGAAGCGCTCGTCGCGGGCCAGCATGCGGTCCAGGCCTTCCTTAAGACTGACGCGAGGTGTGTAACCAAGCTTGGACTGCGCCCTGGCAATGTCGGCGCACATCCGCGATGGACCGGCATCCTGGTCTTCCTTGAAGATCCAGTCGGCCTTGACTTCGACGGCTTCGATCACCGCCTGGGCCAACTGACGGATGGAAGTCTCTTGGCCATTGCCGACGTTCAGCACCTCGCGGTCGATACCGGGGGCGGTGGCGGCGGCGACCATGGCTTCGACAACGTCATCGATATACACAAAATCGCGTGTTTGCTCACCGCGGCCGTGCAGCACAAGCGTGCCTTCCTTGCTTGCCTGGCGCATAAAGTGGGCTACAACCGGCGGATGGGCCGCCGGCAGTTGTTGTCCCGGTCCATAGGCGTTGAACACCCGCAGGGAGACAGTCTCGATCCCCCAAAGTGTGCCGATCGTTCGGACGTAGTGCTCGGCAGCCAGTTTTGAGACCGCGTACGGTGAGCGCGGGTCGGGTGGCATGCTTTCGGTCAGGGGTTGTGCCCCCTGATCGCCATAGACTGCCCCCGACGAAATAAACACCACCCGGCGCACACCGACGTCGCGCATCGCTTCCATCACGCTGACGGTGCCCCCGACATTGATGATGTTGTATTCACGCGGATACAGCACGGATTCGGGAACGGAGACTCGCGCCGCCAGATGGTAGATGCAATCAACATCCTGCAGCAATGTCCACAATTTGGGCCGGTCGGTGACGTCGCCGCGGGTGAAGAGCACATCGGGATTCAGGCTGTCGCGATCGCCCGACGACAGATCATCCAGTCCGCGCACCTGATGCCCTTCGCGGGCCAATCGATTTGCAAGAGCGGCGCCGAGGAAGCCCGCGGCGCCGGTTACGAGGAAATTCATCGGTTGATACCCAAGACGGACGGATTATAGCATAGCGAGCGCTAAGCACCGGAGGACTGGTATCATGCCGCCGTGTCAGCTTGGGACTCAATCCGAACCCACGCCAGCAAGACCCTACTGCTCCTGGTGGTGTGGCTCAGCCTGGCCGGGGCCGGCCTGCAAACGCGCACCCCGATCGATGAAGTCCGGCGCTATACGCGCCCCCTGGAGTTCGAGTTTGCCGGCTGGACCCTGAAGGCACTTGCCATCAAGTTAGGCCAGTTTGCCAGCGGGCGAACTTCCTATCTGAGCGACGACGAGCGCTTGCAGGCGGTCCATTGGCTGCTGCTGGAGGTGGAACAGGCGCAGCGGCTCCAAAACGAGTTGGCCCAGCTTTTCGGCCAGCCGGAACTTGAAGACCGCCAGGAGCAAATCGAGGCCAAGCGCCAGCAGTTGGCGCTGGTGGAATACCGTCTGGCACGGGGCCAAGCGATGGCGGAGGCTGTGCTGCAGGAACAGCTAGCGACTGTGCTGGCTGAGCTGGGGTTGGCCCTGGCGGGCCAGCCGGTGCCTCCGGTTGCTTTCCATATGACCGAGCTGCCGTTTGCCTTGATCGTCTCGCCCCGTGGCGAAATACGCCAGCAGGCCAACATTCAATTGGAAACCGGCTTGACGGCGGCCGACTGGGTGAGGCTCGAAAGCTCGGTTGAATCCGGGCTGGACGTATCGGCCCTGGTCGTACCGGTCGGTGGTTATGGTACCTATCCAACGATGGTTCAACGTAGCGGCGATCTGAACTGGGTCAGCGAAATTGTCGCCCACGAGTGGATTCACAACTACCTGACGACCCGGCCTTTGGGGCTGCGCTACGATGTCAGCGACGACCTGCGCACGATGAACGAGACGGCAGCGACTCTGCTGGGCCAGACGCTGGGCCGGATGGTGGTCGCCCGCTACTACCCCGACCAACTGCCGCCCCCGCCAGCCGATGAGCCGGCCATCCCCCTCAGCGAATCGGCGGCCGAGCCGCAAGGACCCCCTCCCTTTGATTTCCGAGCCGAGATGCGGGAAACGCGCGAACGGGTGGACGGCCTGCTGGCGTCCGGTGAAATCTCACAGGCCGAGGCCTACATGGAAAGCCGCCGGCTGGTCTTCTGGGAGCAGGGCTACCGCCTCCGTCGGCTGAATCAGGCGTATTTCGCCTTCCACGGCAGCTATGCCGGCGAGCCGGGCGGGGCGGCCGGCGACGATCCGGTCGGCGCAGCGGTGCGTGACCTGTGGCAGTCGATCGTGGATCCGGTCCGCTTCCTGCGCACGATGGCCTGGATGACGGGCCCCGACGACCTGGCGCAGGCTCTGGGGCGACCTATTCCTCCCGGCTGAGCAAGGCGGCCAGCAAGGCGGCCCGCGGCGCCAGGCTGTCAACCCAGATGAACTCCTCGAGCGAATGGGCGCCGCCACCCGTTGGGCCCAATCCATCGAGCAAGGGGACGTCCAGCGGGGCGACAAAGTTGGCGTCGGAAGCGCCACCGGTGGCGCCTTCTCCGACGCTGAAACCCAATTGCTCGGCGATTCTGGCCGCCCGTTCATAGGCCCGGCCGATGGCGGCGGTGCGCGGCATGGGCGGCCGGTTCCAACCGCCCGTGACCTCGAGCGATGCGCCTGGCAGCAACGGCTGAAGACTGCACAATCCCACCTCAATACGTGCGGCTTCCTCAGGCACGGCAATGCGCACATCAATCTGGGCGAGGCAGCGCTCGGGAACCACGTTGGTTCGGCTGCCACCGCGCACTGTGCCAATGGTGAGTGTGGTCCCGGCCGTCTCATCCTGCAGTGCTTGAATGTGGGGCACCTGCAGAGCGAATTCGACAATTGCATTGACCCCCTCGGCCGGCGCCACCCCGGCGTGCGCCGAGCGGCCCGTGATCTGCAGCCGAAAGAGGCCGGTCCCCTTGCGCCGCGTCTTGAGCGCGCCATCAGCTAGCGCCGGCTCCAGACACAGGACGAGATCGTGGGCCCGCGCCTGTGTCTCAATCAGATCCCGCGAAGCGGCGCTGCCGATCTCTTCATCGCTGGTGCACACAAGCGTCACCGGCGCTGGCGGCCCGTCCTGTGTCCGGCAGACGACCTCCATCACGTCAAGGGCCAGGGCCAAACTGGCTTTCATGTCGAAGACGCCTGGTCCAAACACCTGGCGCCCGCGTTGCTCCCAGGGCAGGCGCTCAAGCGTTCCGAGGGGATGGACCGTGTCGAGGTGGACCAGGAGCAGGCTGCCTCCCAGGCCGTGGCCCCAGCGGGCCACCAACTGGTCGCCAACCTCCGCCTGGGCAACCCGCTCGATGGCGGCCCCCCGCCGGACTGCCTCCTGTTCGACGAGATCGACCAACCCATCGACGGCTTGCTTGTCGACGGATGGCGACTCGATCCGAACCAGCCGCTCCAGCAGCTTGAGGAGGCCCGGCAGGCGTTCTTCGAAGGTCGAAACGGGAATCAAGTCCAAGCCGGTCTCAACCGCCCGTCAGTGGACAAATGTCGGCTGGGCCATACGTCGGATTGGCGTAGCCGTAGTACAGTGGGTCG
>Ga0302046_10004051_pt1 | contig 13100 bp, 13 predicted proteins | sample RVTome_11_FD_200261 | JGI IMG/M metagenome (GOLD analysis project Ga0302046, IMG submission 200261) | Soil microbial communities from uranium-contaminated site in the Upper Colorado River Basin, Wyoming, United States - RVT147D111 (version 2) ...
GTTCGAACCATCGGCCACGCGGAACCCCCGAACGACCACCCCCTCGGAAAGTGTGACGTCGGCAAAAGCAAGGATCTTTGTATCTCTACCCTTCGGCGTATAAAAGTCGACCTTCATTCTCGTTCTCCTCTCTCGAAACGATACAGACGTTCATGGTAGGGGCTCCCATTGCCCTCCCCGGTATCTCGCCAATCGCACTCTTCCCGAAGTTCCCAGAATGATCACGGCGTACTGAAATCCCTGCTCGTTGCTTAGAAAGAGCGTGCCGCTCGTCGACGTTCCGATCGGCGAAAAGGACAGGATTCGGCCGCGGCCAATGCGAAGGGGAGGAAACGTTGTTCCGCCGCTGGACGAAGGGCTTCCATAGCGGACTCCTGGAAACTGATCGCTCAATCTCCATGGTCCGCGTATTCTGGGATCGACCCCCGATCGGACGTCGGCCCGGCGGATCCCGTTGTCGTTCCCGTCGACATGGAGAGAAAGCTCAGGCTCTCCATCGATCTCGTCGAACACGATTCCCGTGTAGAGAGACTTGGCCGCCGCGTGCGCGCGGACCTCGCGAATCAAACCGCGAAAGTAGTACGCGGCACCACGAAGCCTGTACTCCTTTACCAGACCCCATCCCCGCGGCAGGGCGATCGCGGCGACGATCGCGAGAATCGTCATCGCGACCATCATCTCGATCAAACCGTAGGCCTTTCGTCCCGAACCCATGAGCTTCGTGCTCCTGTGGATGAAGCAGGGCCGGCTCGACCTAGCTCGGCCGACCCTGCCTACCCTGACGCGGGTGTTACTTCTTGCCCTGTTCGACGAAGATGAGGGGCCGAAGCCGGAGGAACGTCTTTTCACCGATCCCCCGAACGTTCATGAGCTCCTCGATCTTTCCGAAGCTGCCGTTGGTTTCGCGGTAGGCGACGATTCTTGCCGCAACCGCCTGACCAATGCCCGGAAGCTCGACGAGTTGCTCGACGGTCGCGGTGTTGAGGTTCACCTGAGCCTCATCCGAGGCGTTGGTGGAGGTATCCTGCGAGAACGCAGTCGGCGAGCCGACTCCCAGCAGAACCACCGAGATCAGGACCAACATGGCTTTCTTCATCTCTTTCTCCTTTCGCTCATTCATCGGTTATGAATCCCGCTACTAGCCCGAACGCGCTCGTGACGGGACAAGAGGAAGAGACGAAAAAGCCAGACCAAGCCTCCCTGCCGGGGACGTTCCGCGCGATTGGCGACGGCAACGGGGACCATGAGAAGCTAAGCCATGTTTCGGGAATAACTTGCCGGGGACACCACCCCGTCCGGGGCGCGTTCCCCGACCGTCCGGAAACGGGGTCAGGTAGCTGGAAAGGGGGGTTTGTGCTAAACTCTAAAGTTGTATCTGAACATCAAGCTGGTCTTAGTTTGCCCAACCAAAAACCGGCAAGTGCTTGAGAAATTGGTGTAGTCAGCGCCGCACCGTCTCACCCTGATCAATGGATGGACAAGACTCCGGGAGCCTAGATCAAAAAGCTTTCCTGACGCTTCTGGTCGAGCTTCACCAGAGCAACGCCACTGGCTCGCTCAAGCTCGAGCGCGCGCCACTCCAGAAGGCCGTTTATTTCCGCGACGGCCAAATTCTGTTCGCCGCCTCGAATGATCCCCAAGATCAGCTCGCCTCCATCTTGGTCGACGAAGGCAAGCTGAGTAAGGACCAGATGCAGGTTGCCCAGGCACGCGTCTCGGCCGGTAATCCGCTCGCCAAAGTGCTCACCGAGCTCGGCTATATCTCGCAACGAGAGCTCGCAGATGCCGCGAGGCTCAAAGTAGAAAAAATTCTAACCGACCTCTACCTGTGGAGTGATGGCTCGTATCAGTTCGTCGAGCGATCGCTGCCCAAAGGAGCCATCGATCTGGAGCTTTCGACGCCGCGGTTGCTTTTCAACAGTATCCGACGCGTTCAGGACCGGGAGTGGGTACTGGGGCAGCTCGGTTCGCTGGACACCGTCCTCTCCATGGTACCCGCAGAGCTCGACGGCTTTCTCGCCGCGACGAAACCCGATCCCAGCGCCGGCGAGGTGCTGCGACTCGTCGATGGCGTGAAATCCATCAAGCAGATTGGATCGGTCTCGGCGCTGGGCGAGTTCGAAGTGTGCAAGATTCTGGTCGCCGCACTGCAGAGTGGGGCCCTCACGCCATCGCCGCCCGCGCTCGAGCCGGAGACACCGGCGGCCCCAACGCGCCGCCCCGCCAGCCTTCCGTTCGCGGAAGACGCAGTGGCCGAAACGACGGCGCTCCATATCGGGACCGGTGGCTTCGAGCCGCCGGCGGCAGAACCATTTGCCGAAAGCCCGGTTCCATTGGACGAGGCGGAGAGGATGACCTCTTCCAACGATCGTCCGGCAGCGGACTTCGTGTTCGACGAAACCCCCGCGGTCGCAGCAGGCGCGGAAAGAAGGATGCCGCGGCCGCGCAACCCGAGGCGCGGCGCCCGCGGAGGTGGGGGCATGAACAAAAAGGTCTTGGTGGCATTGCTGGCGCTGATCCTGCTCGGTGGAGGCGCGGCCGCATACTATTTCCTCTGGCCCCAAGGCGCATCGGAAGGAGCCAACGAAACGGCAAGCCGAACACCCCGTGCTCCCGAGGGTCCTTCGGACACCACCGCGGGCGTGGTTGGGGGCACCACCGAGCCTACGGACACCGAGACGCGGCCCGGCGGTGAAGAAACGGAAACCACGGAGGCGCCACCTTCGACGACCGCACCTCCGACGACGGCTCCGCCAACGACCGGTCCGACGCCGACCAGTCCACCCGATCCGACCCCGGCGCGTCCGCCCACAACCAGTCCGTCGCCAACCAGTCCATCCGATCTACCACCCGTGCGTCCTCCCACGACTATTTCTCCGAGCCGTCCCGGCCAGCCGATGGCCCAGGGGGCTCAGCAGCTCCGCAGCGGAAACTATCCGGAGGCTGCCGCGACCTTCCTCCGCCATCTTCGGAATGTCGGTGCGGACAAGTTCACGATTGCCGTGGGAGTCTTTTGCGACACTGGCAACGTCGACCGCGTCGTGAACAACTCTGGAGGCTCCGAGGAGCTCATCATCCTCGCCTTCGACAATCAGGGACGCACTTGCTACCGTATTTTCTGGGGGATTTTCGATTCGCGCGCGGAGGCCGAACGCGCCGTGGGGAGCGTTCCCGCGGGCGTGCGGGCCCGGGATTCCGCACCGGTTTCGATCGATCGAGTACTCCCGTAGCTCAAGAATCATGGCGATCTCGAAACCTCCTTATCGGCGTCGCCCCCGGAGCTATCGCCGGCAGGTGTTGGTAGCCTCCTCCCTAAGCCTCGTGTTCCTTGCCACTCGTGGCATTACCTCGGGAGAGACACTCCACCTCAAGAACGGTCGCACCATCGAAGTGGATCGCTACTGGGAAGAGGGGACTCAACTCTACTACCAAAAGAACGGGAGCACATTCGGGTTTCCCTCATCGCTTCTGGAGCGCGTGGAGCAGGACGCCCCACCGCGTGCGACCGATCCGGCGGCGGATCCGACGCCCGATCTGGCGGAGACATCGAGCACCGGTTTTCGCAACGAACCCTACACCCAGGCCGTGAACAACGCACGCTTGTCGGCGGAGGAAGGAGAGCTCGATGAAGCGTCCCGGTACTATCGCCAGGCCCTCCGCGCCGCGCCGGAATCGGTCGTGGCACGCGTCGAGTTGGGAGAGCTCTACATTGAAAGGGGGGACCTCTCGGCGGCCCAGACCGAGCTCGAGCTCGCGAAACGCTCCGCCCCGGAAGACCCCACGGTTCGGGACCTTCTGGGCGACGTTTACTACGGTCGCGGCCGAACGGCGTTCGCCATACGTGAGTGGCAGAAGGCGCTCGAGCTCGACCCGCGAGTCGACGTTCTGGACAAGCTCAAGAAGGCGCTACAGGAAAACGACCAGGACATCGAATTCGATGAGCTGCGCCGCCCACATTTTCTGATCCGCTACGACGGCGCCGTCAACGAGCTCATCGGACGGGAAATCGCCGTTGCCCTCGAGTCCGAGTACCAGGAGCTCACCGAGGAGCTTCGCTTCTCCCCCTCGGCGCCCGTTCAAGTGACGCTCTACACGAACCGCGAGTTCACCGACGTGACCCACGCCCCGTCTTGGGTCTCCGCGCTCAACGACGGGGAGATCCGAATACCGGTGGAAGGCCTCACGCAATTGAACCCCAAGGTGCGCGGCGTCCTACGCCACGAGTTGACGCACACATTCATCAACGCCCGAACGGGTAACAACTGTCCCACCTGGTTCCACGAGGGTTTCGCTCAATGGCGAACCGGTGCGACGCCTCCCGGAATGTACGAGTTCCTGATCGAGGCCAAGGAATCGAACGCCCTTCTTCCGCTATGGAGTCTCGAGGGCCCCCTGCTCAGCTACTCCACGGATAAGGCGCGGCTGGTCTACCTCGAGTCCCTGGCTGCGACACAGTACCTCGTCGATAGGAAGGGGACGGAGGCACTCCACCAGATCCTGGACCTGCTGGCGCGTCGCTATACGATGAACGACGCTCTGAACAAGGTGATCGGTTTGGACTATCAGGAGCTTCAGATCGCGTGGGAAGCCGATCTGACCCGCTACCGCCCCTCGACGAGCCAAGCCCGTTGACGGTACTTCCTACTTAGCTTTTTATTGGATCCGCAGGATTCCCGCGGGGGAGCGAACGCGGCGGAACGCCTATTCGGACAGCCGGCTCGACGGTAGTCGGCTCGCCAGACGCTCCTCCCCGGTAGGCTCGAGTCTGGCAGCGAGCTCCCCCACTCTCTCGCGAAAAGCCTCCATGTAGTCATCGGTAACCGGTGGACCGGGAGGAAAGATCTGCGTAAGAGGATTTACCGGCTTGCCGTAGCGCGCGAGCCGGAAGTCCAGGTGGGGTCCGGTCACGAGCCCCGTGGCACCCACGTAGCCGATGACCTGTTTTTGATCGACACGATGGCCAACCCGCAGTCCCTTTGCGAAGCGGGAGAGATGAAGGTATTTGGACTCGTAGCCCATGGCGTGGCGTATGGAGACCATATTGCCGTTGCCTCTCGAGTTGGAGATGCCGGTCACGGTTCCCGCGGCCACCGTGTGCACGGGCGTCCCGACCGGGGCCGCGTAATCCACGCCGAGGTGCGGCCGGCGGGTGCCGGTTACCGGATGGAGACGGCTGTAGGAGAAGCGAGAGCTGATGCGCTCGAACTTCAACGGAGTCCTGAGGAACGCTTTCTTCATCGACTTCCCCTCCGGGTCATAGAACCCTTTCTGACCGGAGGGGTCGACGAAAAGGAAGGCCGCGAGCGACGTGTCGCCGGAAACGTACGTCGCGGCCAGCAGGTCTCCGTAGCCGACAAAGGCCCCATCGCGATACAGCTTTTCGACCAGCAGCGAGAAGCGGTCTCCCTGGCGACTCTGGGTATAGAAATCAAAGTCCCAGGCGAAGACTTCGGCGAACGCGATGACCAAAGCGGCCGTCTCCCCCAGAGATTCCATGCTGGCGAAGAGACTGCCCTCGAGCACGCCGTGACGCGCGACTTCTTGGCGCTCGATGACGACGGAGAGCTGTCCGGCGGCCCACCCGTCCCCTTCCGGTCGCGCCTCATACGTCTCGAGCAAACCACGGTTGACCCGGATGGACTCGAGATCGCCGCCGTGCGAGTAGCGAATCTCGACTTCGTCTCCCGGTCGCAGGTGGCGCAGGTTCATATGAGGTGTGAGGGCTTCTGAAATCTCGTGTACCTGGAGGGCCGAGAACCCGTTGCGGTGCAGGAGCTCGGCCAGAGTTTCCCCACGACCGATTCGATCGGGAAAAACGAGCCAGGGCTCATCGCCAGAGCGGTTCGACCGATTCCCCTCTGCAGAAGGAGTGAGCTGCGGGACTGGGGCGGTCGCCGGAAGTGACGGCAACGAGTGGAACACAACCTGCTGCCAAGCCAGGACCGTGAAAAGGCCGATTCCGTAAAGTCCGAGCGAGGCAAACGAAAAGCGGCTCAGCGCGACGAAGGCCTTCTTCACGCGAGACCTCCGACGCCTGATTCTCAAGAGCGCCCTCCGGAGCCTGCTGCCCTCGCCGAGCCGGAATGTCCGCGGACTCCTTTCCCTGCCGCGGGGCCCCACTCATCCCCTATCATCAATGCTCCCTCGCTCCTCGCTCGGGAGCCTCCAAGAGCTGACGGCTCCGGCTCGCCTGAAGGCGAATCGTCCGCATTCGGGCTGCTTCGAAGGTATCAGATGTCCCGGTATCACTTCGAAGCTACTCCAGCCCGGGATACTTCACGCCTGCGGGCCGGTTGAGGACTCCATAGAACTCCAGGCACCGCTCGATACCCTCGGTAAGGGAGACTCGTGGTCGGTAGCCCAGCTCCTCGACCGCCAGGCCGATGTCCGCCTGGGAATGGGGCACGTCGCCCGCCCGCTTCGCTTCGTAGACCGGCTCCAGCTTGGATCCCGCCGCCTTCGCCATGATCTTCCACAGCTCGTTCAAGGACGTACGCTCGCCGCAACCCACGTTGTAGACCCTGCCCGCGGCCCGCGGCGCGTGACAGGCACTAAGGTTCATGTCCGCAACGTTCTCGACGTACGTGAAGTCTCGAGTCTGCTCGCCATCCCCAAAAATGACGGGGCGGCGACCGGACACGATGGCGTCGATGAACCGGCTGACGACACCGGAGTAGTGTGAGCTCGGATCCTGGCGTGGGCCAAAGACGTTGAAGTAGCGCAGCGCCACCGTCTCCAAACCGTACAGATAATGGAACACCATGCAGTAATGTTCGGCGGCCAGCTTCGCGACCGCGTACGGCGAGAGAGGCTCGGGCCGGAGGCTTTCCCGCTTCGGGAGCTCCTCGTTCGCTCCATAGACGGAGGAAGAAGAAGCGTACACGAGCCGGCGGACTCGCGCGTCCCGAGCGGCACGGAGAAGGACGAGCGTACCGGTCGCGTTGGCGGCATGGGACTCGAGAGGTTGGTCGACCGATCGGGGTACCGAAGGAATCGCCGCCTCGTGAAAGACGAATTCGACTCCCTCGACGGCTTCCCGGACGGCGTTCGGGTCGCAGACATCGCCCTCCCGGAACTCGATGTCGCTGCGAACCTCCTCCAGGTTGGACTCCTTCCCGGTGGAAAGATTGTCCAGGACCCGGACCTTCTCCCCCTCTTCCAGGAGTCGGCGCACGAGGCAGGAGCCAATGAAGCCGGCCCCGCCGGTGACTAGATACAGTCCCACTCGCCCTCTCGAGAACCCATGGTTTTCGCCAGACTGAACCTCTCTCAGTGTAGGGGAGCTGCATGTGCCTCGTCAACTGTGACTTACAGCGTCGGTGGCAGCTGGACCGGTTTCCGAAGGCCAGGCCCTATGTTAAGATAAGTGTTGTAAAATCACCTTCACTGTCGCATCACGTCTAAAGCGGGGGAGCTTCTTGTTGCAGGGAAACCTTAGCCAGGAAACCCTTGCGGGGGTCATCCGCAGTCTGTACATCGACCGCCGAAGCGGGATCCTGCATCTCGAGAAGGACGGGATCACCAAGCGGATCTATTTCAAGAAGGGATCCATGATCTTTGCCAATTCGGACGTCAATGAGGACCGGATCGGCGAGTTCTTGATTCGGCAGGGAGCCATCGAACGTTCCTCCTTCGAGATGGCCGCCAAGGTCGCTAAAGAGACCCGAAAGCGCTTCGGTAAGACCATCGCCGAGATGGGGTACATGACCCCCGAGGACATGCAGGCCCGGGTGACCGAGCAGATACAAGCCATCATCTATTCACTCTTCCTGTGGCGGTCCGGTCAATGGAAGCTCGAGCCCCACGAAGACCCCGTCGACGAAGACATCATGCTGAATCTCTCCACCGCCGACGTCATCCTGGAAGGTACGCGCCGCATGGACGACATCGACGCCATGCGCCGAGACGTAGGCAACTCCAACGGGATGCTGCGCCACTCGGAGAATCCGCTGCTGCTTTACCAGAAAATCAGCCTCACTCCGTCCGAAGGGTTCGTGCTCTCCCGCGTCGACGGCGTATCGACCGTCTCCGACATTGCGGCCATCTCTCCACTGGGCGAGGAGGAGACCATCCGCTGCATCTACGGCCTCGTTTCGGCCGGGGTGCTCGAGATTCAAGGACGCGAGCAACAACCCGCCCAACCGGCCCGAGTCGAGGAAGAAAAAGTCGACATCCCGATGCCGGAGGTGGAGACGCTGGACCGCAGCGCGGCCGCCCAACCGAAGCCGGCGGGGCCCAGCCCGGAGGAGCTCGCGATCCGAGACGACATCCTGAAGCGGCACGCGGCCTTGTCGACTGCCACGCTCTATGACTTGCTTGGAATCAGTATGAATGTCAGCGGCGCCGAGCTCAAGAAGGCGTACTACGCCATGGCGAAGAAATACCACCCCGACCGACACCATTCCCCTTTTCTTCACGACGTTCATGGGCAACTCGAAGAGCTCTTCCTGAAAGTCCAACAGGCTTATCAGAAGCTTTCCGACCCGCTCGCTCGCCGGCGCTACGACAGCTCGCTTCGCACGGAAGCTCCCCGGGGTGAGGTGCCCGGCATGAGCCCGCCGTCCGGCGCGCCCACCACACCGGGCAACGGGCCGCCATCGACGGCGGCGCAGGCCGAGGCCCCGCGTCCCACCGACAAGATGGCCGAAGCCCAGTATCGCGAGGGTAAGCGACACTTCACGGAAATGCGTTTCTTCGACGCCATTCAGTGTTTGCGAGAGGCCGTTCGTCTCGCTCCCGAGACGGGGCATTACCACAAACTCTTGGCCCAGGCCTTGGTGAAGAACCCTCACTGGAGAAAAGAGGCCGAAGAGCATTTCCAGAAGGCGCTCGAGTCGGATCAGTTCGATCCGGAGATATTCGTCGGCTTGGGAGAGATATACGAAGCCGCCGGCATGTCGAGTCGCGCCCAGAAGATGTTCGCCCAGGCGCTCAACTACGATCCCAGCAACGAGATTGCCCGGGAAAAGGTCGAGGGGAGCAAACCGAAGGGGGCGATGGAAGGCTTCAAGGACATGCTTCGTCGGAAGAAGGACAAGGAGCCCGACCGCAGCGCCTAAACCCGAGCGCGCCTCCTACCTGAACCGCTCCCCGGCCCTCGACGCGAACCGCGTGACAGCTTGACGCCAAGCGCCGTTTGTGTTCGGAATCATGTGTGGAGGTTGACACATGGCCACGAACCCATTTATCGAACCCGCGTTGCTCGAAAAAGCATTGCTGGTGAGCGGTGAAAAGACGAAGAAGGCCGCGGTGACCAAAGCGCTAGAGGAGTTCATCGCTCGTCGGGAGCAACGAAAGCTGCTCGATCTCTTCGGTAGACTGGAGTGGAATCCGGATTTCGATTACAAGAAGGAGCGCTCGCGAGATTAAACATCTTCGTCGACACGAGCGTTTGGTCGCTCGCTTTGAGACGAGACGGCAGCTCCGGTCCAGAGGTTCGTTTGCTCGAGAGATCACTCTCCGGGGACGACATCATCATCACAACGGGCCCGATCCTACAGGAACTGCTTCAAGGGTTCGATGGTCCCAAATCGCGGGACCCGATCGTTCGTTCCTTCTCCCTACTGCCGGTTATAGCGCCGGAAGTCGATGACCACATTGAAGCGGCTGGATTGCGGAACATGTGCCGGCGCAAGGGAATCCAGGTTGGTACGATCGATGCTCTCATCGCTCAGCTGTGCATTCGGCACAGCCTTCAACTGCTGACGACCGACGAGGATTTCGAGCATATGGCGGCGCACACACCGCTCTCCCTGCTCAGAGCATAGTCCCGAGTGCATGGACGGCACCTTCCATGGCTTCGCGGGACCGCCCCGTGCTGGAGCCCTCGATGGCTCGCCGTCCTCGGTATGCTTTCCCTCTTTCTCTTCTGGGTTCCCTTCGCCGCCCCCTTGATCCAAGCTGTCACTCTGATCCAGTGCCTCCGCACCGCGCGCTGGGGCGTGGCGGAGGCGTGGAGCCTCGCGCTCGGCATCGGAGGAGCCTTGGTGGGATTCGTTCTCTTTCTCGCGACAGGTTACTTGGGACTCTGAGCGGAACCCGACCCGGGCAACCCGTAAGCCGATTTTCAAGGGGGTCTCCAAACGGCGCCGCCGACACGTGTGCTGGGTTGCTGCCATGACCAAGAACCGCGATCCGGAAAAGAGAAGCAGATGACCGGCGCTCCGCTGGCGATCCTCCTCCTTTCGTCTCTCATCGCGCTCGGTTTTGCGGCGCAAGCGACCGACGGAACGCCAAAAGGGCTAGCTCCTTGCCCGAGCACGCCCAACTGTGTCTCGTCTTTTGCCGAAGATCCTTCGAAAGCCCTGCCTCCGCTCGCCTACGATCTTCCCGAAAAGCAAGTCATGGACTTGATACGCGAGATAGTCGAGAGTAGCGCGCGAGCCCGCGTGGTTGCCGAGAATCCGTTGTACTTGGGCGCCGAGTATCGCTCGCGGCTGTTCCGGTTCGTGGACGATGTGGAATTCGCCCTCGACCCGGAGGCAAAGAGAATACACTTCCGCTCGGCTTCCCGGACCGGTCACTACGACTGGGGCGTGAACTGGAGGCGCATGGAGCGGTTTTGTCAACGACTCGCGCAGCAGGAAGGCATCACCATTACCAGAGCCCGAGCACCTTTCGAGAATCGCTGAGGTAACCTTAGTCGATGACAGCAACGCGGGTCGTCGAGGACTTCATTATTGTCGAGGCAAACCTCATCTCATGGAACAAAGCGATCCGGTCGTTGTGGAAGGGATGGGCGAGCCCTGAGACGTGAAGCGCCCGCCCGAGCGCACCGTGAGCCGAGCTACCTTGGGGTCTCGTTCGAGCGGACAGCACGCCCGTGTGACGCGACGTGCCGCCGCTCCAGCGAGACCGTACGAAAATAAAGCCTGCTCGAGTCGTCCGTAAGCCGAATTACTGTGGGGTCTCGCTCCAGCGGGCGATACCTCTGCGTCTCATGGTGTCCCGCCGCTGAGCTCGACCCACTAGCGAAAAAAGCCTGCTCGAGTCGCCCGTAAGCCGAATTCTGTATCCTCCCGCGGTCACCCTAAGGAGGACGACGATCATTTATCTAGCCGCGACGATTGCTCGCCGCAGTCGAGCGACCTACCCGGAAGCCTCGGACGGGCCACCCTCGAACGCTTCCCTATTTGGTCTTGCTCCGTGCGGGGTTTGCCCTGCCTCGGATGTCACCACCCGAGCGGTGCGCTCTTACCGCACCTTTTCACCCTTACCTCCCCACGAGGAGAAGGCGGTATGTTTTCTGTGGCACTTTCCTTCCCGTCACCGGGACTGGGGGTTACCCAGCGCACTGCCCTGGGGAGTTCGGACTTTCCTCCGACATGACGCCGGCGATCATCTGGTCGACTCGAACAGGCAACACCATTATACGGCAGGCCTCAATCTTTGCTCGCCCGTGCGGGGCGCGAGGATCCCAAAATAGAAAGGCCCGGACGGAACCGTCCAGGCCTTCCAGCAAAGTCTATTTTCAGGCGGTCTTCAATCGGATGACGGCTTGCCCGCGATCGCCGCCGCGTCCCCGGTGAGCCGCATGATGTGCAGTCCGCTTCCCGCGCGGTCGGCACTATAAATGAAGCCGCGGTCGTCGATCTCGACGTTGTTGGTCTGGATCACCTTGTTGCACTCGGGCGTGATCACCGGATCCCCTTCCGGATGGCTGATGCCATCGACGCAGAACCACATCGTGTTCTCGTTCGGCTCGGGAATGAAATACGCGATTTCCCTCACGTCGAAGGGGTTCCGAATGTCGAACACGCGGGTGCCGGCATTGAACCAGGAGAAGATCGCGAGCTTCCCGTAGTAGGGAGGATAGAACGACTCGGTGCTCGCGTGCGCGCCGAATCGCCCGCCCTTTTCGCAGAACCCTCGCTCATCCACATGGAACGTCGAGAGGTTCCACGGTGTCGCCTCGTTGGTGACGTCCACCAGGAACGCCAAGTGCGGCGCGGGACGGTCCCCACCCGGGCCCGGCTGGCAGTGGTCGCCGCGCCCTTGCTCCGACGTGACCAGCACGAGGTTGCGTTTCTGCAACACCGTATGCTGCTGGTAGGTGGGGATCGGCACATCGAAGATGGGGATGGTCGTGTGCGCGCCGTTGTCTGGGGACATGACCGCGTAGCCCACCAGCGGGGCCCGCATCTCCTCCGTGGTTGGGTTCAAAGGATCCTTGAACTCGGTCAGCAGCTTCTGTCGGTCCGCAATCAGAAGGACGCCGTTTCGGCCCGAGCCATAAGCGAAATAGACCCGGTTCCTTTCCGGTCCAGCCGAGGTCAGCCCGTGGATGTTGATGCCCTTCTCCACACCGATGTATTCGGTGGCATTAGGCTGCTGGCCGAGGAGCCCGAAATCACGAACGTATACCGGGTTCGCCGGATCGCTGAGATCGTAGATCTTCACGTGGTTGCCGCGTGCCCATCCCTCCGACTCTTTGTTCCCCACCAGGTAGGCGATCCCGGTGTCGCACTCCCACCAGCTCTTGTGCGTTCCGGTCAGCTCATCGACGACGGTCGTCAGATGAGTGGGCTTGGAAGGATCGGTGACGTCCCAGATCTCGTGCGCCGTTCCACCGTACGGTCGCAACAGGTACCACTTGCCGCGCACCGCATTGGGCAGCGTGTTCCCGCTGCACACGCGCACCATCTGCGCGCCGCCCGCGTCGCGGTCGGGTCCCGGAGCCGGCGGGCCGGGAATGTGAGCCAGGTATCTCGTGTTCGCCGGGTCGGTCACGTCGACAATCGACGTGCCGCTCGGCTCCGCCTGGCCGGTGAGCGGATTCATGGGCAAGTGCCGCGTCGCATGGTGCCCGACGTAGGCAATGAAACGCCCATCCTGGCTAATGATGATGGGCTGGTAGGCCGAGCGCGCCTGCAGGTCGTTGTGCCCGGCCAGCTCCATGTTCCACTGCGACTGCTGGTCGCCAGGCCCCGGGGCCGGATACGGAGGCGCTGGGCTTCCGTTCAACGCGATGGGCGGGATGGTCGGGCCATCCGGTGGGTAGGTCTGCTGGGCAACGAGCGTTGCTGGCACCGCCACCGCCAGCAGGAAGAGCGCGAGCACTTCGAGCGCCTTGAATCTCGGTCTGCGCATGGCTTCTCCTT
>Ga0302046_10004052_pt1 | contig 13098 bp, 10 predicted proteins | sample RVTome_11_FD_200261 | JGI IMG/M metagenome (GOLD analysis project Ga0302046, IMG submission 200261) | Soil microbial communities from uranium-contaminated site in the Upper Colorado River Basin, Wyoming, United States - RVT147D111 (version 2) ...
CGGACGACTTGCGGACGAGTATACGACTGTGGCGCCAGATCGCGGAGCCGCGCAGCCTCGACATCCCGTTTGCTCATCGCCCCGCCGTGTTGCCGTTGCAGCGCTTCGTTGGCGATACGCAAGTGCTCGAGGCGATGCTCGCGGAGATGGAGACGCGTCGCGACCACGATGCCCTTGGTTCCGCGCTGCGGCAGCGGATCGGCGCGACGCTGCGCGCCGCGCTCGCCGCCGATCCCGGCAGCCGGCCGCGCGAGACGCAGCCGCGGCTGATCTCGTGGTGGATTCCCGCGAGTGTGCGCCAGGCGATCCGCCGGTGGGCGCCACACAAGCCACGGTTCGAGCCGCTCGTGTTCGCCTTCCGAGGGTACATCGCGTCTCGCATGAACGCGTTGCTCAGAGAGGACTCGGTCGTTCTCGCCGCCGACGTCCGGCGGCGCATCGTCAATCTCTGAACGCGGATGTCGCACGCATGGCGAAACCTGGCACCCGTGAACGCGCTCGTGCTCGCGGCGCTCGTCGTGGGGTTGCTCAACAACGTAGCCATCGCGGCTTGGTTCGGTCTCACGCGCGACGTCGACGCCTTCTACGCCGCGATGATGTTGCCGAGCCTCTTCATGTTTTTGTGTGTCGATTACCTCGGCAAGAATTTCCTTCCCGTGCTGGCGCTTGCGCGCAAAGAAGGCGAGGCGAGCGCCTCGCAGCTGGTCTCCGTCGTGGTGACGATCATGGCGCTCGTCGGCGTCTTGGTGGCCGTCGCGCTGGCGAGCGGGGGTTCCTTGTTGTTCGCCGTGCTGCTGCCCGGCTTCGAGGACGCCGATATCACCCTGGTGACGCGCTACTTCTGGATCATGGCGCCGGCGATCGCGCTCATGGCGATCAACACGTTTCACGAGTACGTCTGTCAGTACGACGAAGACTTCGTGTCCGTTTCGGCCATTCGACTTGCGTTGCCCGTCATGAACCTCATCGCCGTCGTCGCACTGGCACCCGTGCTCCGCGAATATTGCCTGCCCGTCGGGTACCTGGCGGGTCACGCGACGATGTTCGTGCTGCTGGCGCGCCGTGCACGCTACGCGTATCGGCCGCGGCTCGTGTTACGCAAGCATCTCGAGAGGCAGGTGTTCGCGAACGCAGCGATCGTGATGAGCACCGGCTTTATCGCGCGCACGAGGTCCATCGTCATCAACGCGCTGGCGTCGACACTCGGCGGCGGCGCGATCACCGCGCTGGCGTTTGCCACCAAGCTCACAGAGCCTCTCGAGCGAGCGGCGTTCTCGGGGGCGCGGATGCTCATCTTCAGCCGCGCGGCGCGTCTCTATGTCGACGATAGGATCCAGGAGCTCGGACGACTGTACGCCGTTGCGACTCGGGTCAGCTTCATGGTGCTCGCGCCGCTGCTCGCGTGGGTGGCGCTCAACAGCGAAGTGCTCGTCGCGGCGCTCTTCGCTCGAGGCGAGTTTACCCTCGAGATGACGGCGCTCGTCGGCGCCGTGCTCGCGGCGTCGGTGCCTTCGGTGCTCGTGGCCGGCACGGGCCGCCTGCTCGCGAATGCGTTCTACGCGATGGGCCGCGTGGGCGTGCCCGCCGTGGTCATGCCGTTCGGGATGCTCGTGTTCGTGGCGGCCGCTCTGCCGCTGGCCCGCCTACTCGGCGCGCAAGGCATTGGCCTCGCGATCACGCTCTCGGCAACGAGCGTCTGTGCGGCGCTATACGCCGCCCTCGCGCATGCGATTAGGACCGCTCCTTGGTGGGGGCATGTCGCCCTGAAATCGCTCGGCTACGCCGCGCTGGGCACGGCTGTCATGGGTGCGCTCACCATCGCGGCGCGCGAGCTCGGCGGGCACACGCTCGCGGCCGCGTGCGCGAGCCTGCTGTGCGGCACTGCGGTGTATTTCGGCTGGTTGGCCGCCGCGGGTGACGACGCCCTCCGAACCGTCACGCGTATCGGTCGGCAGTGGTTCGTCGGGCAGCCTCAGCGCGTGGCGCCGCCGTAGTAGTAATACGGCGCCACGAGCTCCGACGAGCGATTGAGCACGACTCCCACGATATTCACGTTCTGCAGCAGGTCGCGCGCCGCCACCATGTCGGCGTGCCTCGTCGTCCCTTGGGCGACCACGATCAACACGGCGTCCACGAGGGGGGCGAAGGCCAGCATGTCGTCACTCGCGAGCACGGGCGGCAAGTCGAACACGGCGACCCGGCCGGCGCCCTGCGTCACGCGCTTGACGAGGCTTGCGGTTTGCGGAGACGCGAGCATCTCGGAGGAGCTCGAGAAGGACCGTTCGTTCATGAGCACTGCCAGCCGCTCCACGCCAGGGGATACCGCGACTTGCTCGAGGGCGACGGCGCCGCGCAGGAAGTCGCCGATTCCGTAGCGCGTGGAGATCCCAAGGTGCCGATGGAGCGACGGCTTGCGGAAATCGAGATCGGCCAGCACGACGCTGGTGCCGACGTCGCGCGCGAGGCTGATGCTCAAGTTCAGGGCCGTCAATGACTTGCCTTCGCCGGGACACGTGCCCGTCACGGCGATCGACTGCCAGCCGTTGCGGCGCATGCGCTGCAAGACGCGCGTGCGCAGCATCTTGTACGCGGCGCTCGCCGCCGACTGCTCGTCGACGATCACACGATTGTCGGCCAGCAGCTGCGGATCGGGATCGACGGACTGCACCGCCGCGACATCGAACGGCGGACTCTCGGCGGAGGCCGTCGAGAACGGCCGTACGTTGCGCGTCTCGACGGCGACAGGGAAAGCGGAGCTTTGGCGCGCTCGCGCGAGACCTTTCGCAAGTGTTCGCATGATGGGTTTCTCCTAGACGGGACTCATCACGAGGAAAACGATCGTGCCCAGCCAGAGCGAGCAAAGCATCGCGGTCGCAAAGCGTCGTCGGGCGCGATGACGGGCGTCGTCGTCGTTGAGCACGAACGGCACGGCGACCAGCGGCGGCGCGCCGAAATACTGGGCGACGTCACGCGGGTGGCGAACGGTTGCGTCGTAGCGCTCCGCGACGGCGACCGTGACCGTGCCCAACGTGAACGCGATGATGAGAGTGAGCAGCAACACGGCGATCCGGTTCGGGCTCACGGGCAGCGTCGGCAGTTGCGGCGCTTGTAGGACCGCGAAGCGATCGCCGCGGCCGGCCGACTCGAGGTTGGCGGCGATCTCCGCCTCGCGGAGCTTGGCCTGTACGTCGTCATACTGCGCGAGCAGTTGCTCGTAACCGCGAGTGAGCGCGTTGAGCTCGCGCTCGACCTCGGGCGCGGCGGTCGCTTGCCGGTCGAACTGCGCGAGCCGAGCGTCGAGCGCTGTCCGGCGCTGCAGCGCCGCGTCGAGATCCACTTGCGTCGCGCGGAGCCGAACTTGGCTCTGGATGTATTGCGGGTTGTCTGGCGCAGCAGCGGCGGAGCGCACCGGTCGCGTCGGCAACCCCGCGAGCGTGGAGCGCAGGCCTGTCACGGCCCGTTCGAGGCGCTGGACATTCGGGTGATCCGCCGAGTAGCGCGTGCGCGCCTGAGCCAACTCTTCCTCTCGGGCCGCGAGCTCCACGCGCAGCGCATTGTCGTCGGCGCTCGGAGCCGCCCCGGCGCCGCGCAGCGCATCGAGCTCGCGGCGGACCTTTAGGACGTCGGGGTGGTCCGGGCTGTAGATGGCGCTGAGCTGCGCATAGCGCCGCTCGAGCAGCGTGCGGCGCTCGTCGGGGCCGAGAATCGCTTGTCCGTTCTCGTCGATCACGGGCATGTTTGGGCTCAGCAGCGCCAGCGCCGACGCCGCCAAGTCGCGCCGCTCGCGCAGCGAGCGAATCTCGTCGTCCACGGACTCGAGGTCGCGCTGCGCGCGGTCTCGGATCTGCTGGTCCACGTCGGTAGGCAAGCTACCGACGTGCTTGCTCTTGAATTCGGCGAGCTTTTGTTCGCGCATCTCGATCTCGGCTCCGAGCCGGTTCGCTTGCTCGACGAGGAACTGCGAGGTGTCTTCGGCCTGCTCGCGACGCGCCCGCTGGTTTTCGTCGAGGTAGAGCTCCACGAGGCTTTTCGCCACCTCGCGTGCGACGCGAGGCGACGGGTCGGTGAAGCTCAGCGAGAACGCCATCGCGTCGGCGGCCTTGCTCGGTCCCAGCAGATTCTCGAGGATGTCGGGATCCTCGGCGCTCAGCGCGAGGTGCCCGCGGAACTCCTCGAGAGCCTCGGGCGACTTCGGGTCGAGCGACGGATAGAGCTGCTGCTCGGCGACGATGCTCGCGAGATTCTCTTGGGTCAGCACGCGCTGCGTGATGATGCGGACGCGATTGTCGGGATCGTAGGGCACGGTCGAGCGCACGACGTGCTCCGGAACCTCGGGCTGCTCGGCGAGCAGAATGCCCGTCGAGGCATAGTTCGGCGGCACGCGATACGCGATGACGACACCTGCGAGCACTACCACGGCCACGATGCTCGAGAGCAATCCGCCACGACGCTTGAGGACACCGAGATAGTCGCCGAGCGTGGGCTCCATGCCGGATGGCAGGTCCATGGGCGCTGCTCCTTTGTTGAACGACTCCGTCATACGAGCCTCAGGGCACGACGACGACGTCGCCGCTCTGCAGCAGCACGTTCTGCTCGAGGCGTTTGCCGTTGGCGACGTCGTTGAAGTCGAACGACATCGTCCGCTGTCGGTCGAGCTCGCGGCGCAGCACGAAAATGCCGTTCACGTTGGCGAAGGCCGTCGTTCCGCCCGCGAGCGACAAGGCCTGCATGACATCGACGCGGGGATTCACGACGAATTGGCCGGGCCGGTTGACCTGGCCGATGACGTAGATCTTGTTGCCGTTGATCTCGCGCACCGCGACCGTGACGAACAAATCGGGGATGAAACGCGCGAGCCGCTCCGTGAGCTCCGTTCGCAGCTCCTCGACCGTTTTGCCGGCCGCACGCACATCGCCCGCGAGCGGGAACGAGAAGCCGCCGTCGGGGCGCACCAACACGTCCTGATCGAGGTCCTCCTCCTTCCAAACCGAGACGTGCAGCAGATCTCCGGGCTGCACCTCGTAGCGAGGTGCGCTGTCGCGAGCCTGTACCTGCGGGGTGGTGTTCGCTGCCTGCCGTTGGGCCGCAACGTCGAGCGGCGACAGCAGCAGCACGGCAGCACAAACGAGCCATGAGCTCTGGGCGAGATCGTGAACGCGCATAGGGCTCCCTCCGGTCCTTTCGCGTAACGAAGCAATATCCGTACCAGTCACGCGCGGCTTGCCGTCCGGCGGTCGCCACCGGCCCCGGTGTCGTGGATCGACAACACGCCCCCCGTGGCCGCCGGCGCTTCCGCGCCCTGGGCTCGAGGGCGGCCGCGGGGTCGCGGCCAGTGGCCCGGCGTCGTTGCGCCAGTGGTACGGATATTGCAAATCCCCGGACAGGGTTGGGTAACGACGGCGATGGCGTATGAGCATCGAAGACCGTTATGCGTTGGAGGCGCCGCTCGAGGAAGGGCGGTTTGGGACGCTGTATCGAGCCGTCGATCTGCGGCGCGCCGCCGCGGGCGACCGCGCCGAGGTCAGTATTTGGATCTTGCCTCCAGAGCTTGCGAAGAACGGGCCGGCGCTCGCGGCATTCCGCCGCGATCTTAAGCGCGTGCGCGAGCTCGATCATCCGAACATCACACGCGTGCTCGACGTCGGCCAGGACGGCGACCGCCTGTTCGTCGTGAGCGAGCTCGTCGACGGAGAGACGTTGCGCAACGTGCTCGATGCGCTCGGCCCCGAGCGGCTCGAGCTCCACGAGGCGGACGCGGTCATCGAGAGCCTCGGGTCTGCGCTGGCCTACGCGCACGACAGAGGTATCGTGCACGGCGACGTTCGCGCCGAAAACATCATCGTGACGCGCGATCAACGCATCCAGCTCGCGAATTTCGTGCTCGCGAGCTCGGCGCGCGGAACACCTTTCGCACCTGCGTTGCTCGATGACTCGCGCGGCCTCGCAACCGTTGCCCACGAGCTTTACTGCGGCGCCGCAGCACTCAAGGTCGCGCCCGCGCGCTCCCTGAGCGCACTACCGCGGCGCCGGCGCAGAGCCATCGAGACGGCGCTCGCGGCCGACGCCAGTGCGCTCCGCGTGACCGAATTTCTCGCCATCGCGGGCCTCAACCACGACGGCCGACGGCCGCGGCGACGCTCCGGCCGGGTGATGGGATTCCCGTCACCGGCGCGCTTCGCTTTGCCCATCGCCGGCTTCGCGGTCATCGGCGTGGCGTTGCATGCCGGCAACGATGTCGATTGGTCGTGGGCGCTGCCCACTGTCGAATCCCGCGCTCCGCACGAGGAGGCCGTGGAGCCCGCCGTCGCAGCGCCGACGGACCAGGAGGGCGACGATTCCGTTGTCGCCCCGACACCGGCCGCATCCGTGCCCGTAGCGGCGCGGATTGCGCCGACGGCACGACGGACGGAGCCCCAAACGGGCGCCGCTGCACCGGCGGCGGCTCGCGACGCGACGGTTGCTGCCCCTCGGCCGGACCCTCCGGCGGCGACAGCGGAAACGCCGGACGCCGGTGCGAGTGCGCCGCGTCGAGGGGCGACATTGTCGGCGCAGCCCGTGACCGTCAACGAGAATCAGCGTGTGGCGAAGGTGACAGTCGTGCGCAGCGGCGATCTCCGCCAACGCCTCGACTTCGTCTGGTTCACGATCGAAGGGACGGCACACGCGGGCGACGACTATGCCGACTTCGGCGCGCGCATCGAGTCGTTCGCGCCGGGCGAAGCCAGGCGCACGTTGTCCGTACCATTGGCCTCGGATTCCTTGCCCGAGCCGTCCGAGACGTTTTATGTCCGCTTCGACGTCGAGCGCGAAGCGGGGCAGCGCAACGAGCCCACGACCGCAGAGATCCGCATCATCGACGACGACCGCCGCGCAGCAAGCCGCTGACTCGGCCGTTCAGCGAAAACTGCGAACTAGGTATTTGTCATCCCCTCGCGTTCTGTGTAGCGTGCGCCCCCTACGAGAAACGCCAGCCGACGCGTTCGCGTGCCGGCAGCGCTTCTCGAGTGTGTGGGGGTATGACAGGCAGTGCGTCGCCGCACGGCGACGCGCGGGGGTCGGGTGCGGTTTCGTTCAGGCAGCCTTGCGGCGTGCGCGCTCGCGTGCGTCTCTGCGCTCTACGGTTGCGGTGGCTCGGGCTCGGATCCGGCTACGCCGGGCAGCCCTGCGTCCACGCCACCCCCGGCCGCGCAAGCGCCGCCCACATTGACGGGTACACCCGCCACGGTGGTGTGGCAGGGCGACACCTATTCATTTGCGCCGCGCGCCATGGATCCCGACGGCGACGCGCTCGTCTTCGAGATCGAAAACCGCCCGCACTGGGCTACGTTTGACGTGGGCACCGGGCGGCTCCGCGGCGTTCCGGAGCCCGCCGACGTCGGCGAGAGTCTCGCCGTCCGCATCGGCGTCACCGATGGCCGGCACCGCGTTTGGTTGCCGCCGTTCGACCTTGCCGTTCGACCCGTCTCGCAGGGCTCGGTGCTCGTGACCTGGGAAGCGCCGACCGAGAACACGGACGACTCGCCGCTCGAGGACCTCGCCGGCTTCAATGTCTATGGGGGCACGGATCCAGAGGCGACGGCCACCCTGGCGACGGTCGGCGTCGGCATCTCCGCCTATCGAGTCTCGAGCCTGTCCCCGGGCGTCTACTACTTCTCGACCACGGCCGTGAACTCGCAAGGAATCGAGAGCGAGCGTTCCGACGTCGCCACCATGCTCGTCCGTTAGGGCGTCGCCCGGACTGTAGCCGCGTCGTTCCGCGGCCCGCCTCGTTTCGCTCGTTCCCCGTCGCCTATCAACAACACATCCATGCGCCGGATGGCGCATTCGGCGTGCCACGGTGACGCGGCACGCATCTTGCAGAATCCCCCGCGAGGAACGGACGTCCGTACCTCGCTTACGGTTCGATCAACAAGTATTGGAGGTATTTGCCATGAACAAGTATTTGGCCTTGCTGGCTCTCGGTTTGACGAGCCTCGCGCTCGCCCAAACGCTCCCGCCGTTCGAGCAGGTGGACGCCAACCGCGACGGGCGCATCAGCGCCATGGAAGCGGCGGCGGTCGAGGGACTCGACTTCCGTACTGCGGACACCAATCAGGACGGTGCGCTGAGCAAGGAAGAGTACGACGCGCAGAAGAAGTAGTGATGACTGCGGCCGACGGTCAACGGGACCGTGAGGAATACGGTCCCGTTGATCCGCCGGCCCGATCTGCGCGCCCGAGCCGGCCCTTGCCCGCGCAGCGCTAGGCTCGCCTCAGTTGCGAGTGCAGACGCTGTAGCTATCGGGGCAGCGCGTCCGGATCGGGGGTTTCGTCCGCAAGAACGGCAGAATGCCGGTGTCCCAGCGCCGCGATGGCTCCCCCGCCCAGGTGTTGCGCACCCAGAAGATATGGTGCAAGCGTAGCGTGTTGTAGGCCCAGTCGTTGATCTGCTTCGGCGTAAAGTCACGCAGCTCGCCGGTCTCGACCGAGCTGCTGAGCGCCAACAACCACCGATAATCCGCTCCAAATTCACCGGTCCAGACGCGCTGACCCAGCGTCTTGGTACCCGGAAGAATGTTGGAGCCGCCCGCCGCGACACGCGGCACGACGAGCCCCTGCAGGAGATCGTCCATGACGTCGGCGGATCCGATCCAATTGGTGTACAGGAAAAAATTCGAGCTCGGCATCGCGCTTCGCACGCCCGTGGCCAATCGTATGTACTGCGCCCCGAGCGCGGCGTGCGAGTAGCCGGCCGGGAACGGCGTGTTCAAGCTCAAGGTCGTTTCCTCGGTGGCGAGCCCTTCGAACCGAAGGTCGTCGTCGTAGCGGCGACCGATCGCCCGATGCAACGCAATGAGGCGGTCCATCACGGCGGGCTCCCACAAGCGCGCGACGTAGCCGGTCTTGTTGCGCACGACGCCACCCTTGTACGTGCTCGAGAGCAGATAGTTCGGGACGATTCCGGCGCTAGACGTGGTATTGAAGGCACGGTCGATGACGCGCACGACGAGTTGCTTGCGCGTCGGTTGCGCTCGCAGCTTTGCGAGATAGGCATCGATCTTGGAGAAGTCGTAGACGCCTCTCGAGGTCTCGAGGTCGTACCAGCGGATACGAACCTGAACACCCTTGATCGAAGGCTCGTCGCCGATTTCTTGGATGTTCTGCAGCACCTGCCACTTCGAGTCTTCGGTGCCGAACATGACGTAGTGACCCGGATGCCATTTGATGCCTTGAGCGGCCGCGGACGCGGCGAAGAACGAGGTCAAGGTCAAGAGGACGCAAAACGAGAAGCCCTTTCTCATTGGCCAAATACTCCATTATTGTGGAAGCTCCGCGCCAATGGGCGATACCCCCTGCCCAGGCGCGGGCCGCAAAGCGCGCGCGACTCTCACACGGCTTCGGCTGCAACACAAACCGTCGTCGGGCGGCAACACTTCTCTTTGCGTTGCGCCGGCACGGTCGCTTCACGCCGTGGCGCGAGGTACGGAAAACTCCAGCATCGGCGCGGCCTCCAAGGGGTTCCGATGGCGAGGTTGTCTAGGTATCGTTGGGGGCTATCGGCGTCGGGGGCGATTCGAGGTGTGCTGAAAACACGACGGCAAGTGCTAGCGGCCACCGCGGGATTCGCCGCGGCGGGTACGGTGCGCCTTGGCTTCGGCCAACCGGCCGGCCAACGGCTCGACGTCACGGAGCTCGGGCACGACCTGCTGCTCGTTGCCGGCGCGGGCGCGAACGTCGTGGCGCTCGGCACACCCGAGGGTGCGCTGCTCGTCGACGGCGGTGCGGCGGCGCACGCGGCCGCGCTGCAACGCGCGCTCGCCGACCGCTGGCCCGATCGGCCAGTGCGAATCCTGTTCAACACCAATTGGCGCGAAGAGCACACGGGCGCGAACCAAGCCGTGCGAGCCGCGGGCGGGAGGATCTTCGCGCACGAGAACACGAAGCTCTGGCTCGCCGGCGATTTTTTCGTCGACTGGGAGGGCCGGCACTATGCGCCGCGCTCCGCGGCCATGCTCCCGAACGAGACGTTCTATACGTCGGGCAGCCTCGAGCTCGGCGGCCGACACGTCGAGTACTGGCATTTGCCGCGCGCGCACACGGATGGCGACGTCGCCGTCTACGTTCCGGACGCGAACGTCCTCGTCGCGAGCGACCTGCTCTCGGTCGGCCGCTATCCCGTGCCGGACTACGCCACGGGCGGTTGGATCGGTGGCTTACGAGAGGCCTCGATGGCGCTGCTCGCCAAGACCGACGCGCGTACCCGTATCGTCGCCGCAGAGGGCGCGGTGTGCGGCCGGGCCGAGCTCGAAGCGCAGCTCGAGCTTTGTACCGCGGTGACGCAGAAAGCCGCCGAGGCCTTCCGCGCCGGCGCGAGCCTGGCGGACTTCATGGCGTCGAAGCCGACGGCGGCGTTCGACGCGCAGCGCGGCGATCCCGAGACGTTTCTCAAGCTCGTATATAAAGGTGGGTTCGCGCATTTGCGCGAGCTCGGCGGAGTGATTTGATGCGCTCGTGGGAGAAGCCATGAAGCGGCGCGGCGCGTTCACGGCCGGCGCCGTGGCGGCCGTGCTCGGCGCGGGCTCGCTGTGGGTCGTGCTGCACGACTCGCGGCCCACGGTCGCCGAGCAGTGGCCGCTGTTTGGCGAATACTGCGTCGAGTGCCACAACAGCGACGACCTCACGGCCGAGATCGCGTTCGAGCGGCTGTCGCCCGAGTCGGTCGCGCACGAGCCCGAGATCTTCGAGGCCGCCGTGCGCAAGCTGCGCGGCGCGCAGATGCCGCCGCCGGGTGCCCTGCAACCCGACAATGAAACGCGCCGCGCGTTGATCGGCGCGCTCGAGGATGCGCTCGATGCCGCGGCCACCACGGCGCGGAACCCCGGGCAAGTCGCAATGCATCGCCTGAACCGCACGGAGTACGCGAACGCGATCGCCGATCTGCTCGCGCTCGACATCGACGTCAAAGCGCTGCTGCCGAAGGACGACGAGAGCGACGGCTTCGACAACGTGGCCAACGTGCTCAAGGTTTCGCCGTCGTTCCTCGAGCAATACATCGCGGCTGCGCGTGCCGTCAGCGAGATGGCCGTCGGCAACCCGCGCGCGAAGCGCGACAGCCGCGTCTTCTACGCCGATGCCGGGATCAACCAGAACTACCACGTCGCGGGCATGCCGCTCGGCACGCGTGGCGGCATGCTCGTCGAGCATCTATTCCCGGCCGACGGCGAATACGAGCTCGACATCGGCGGCCTCGCACGCGCGCGCTACGTCGAAGGCCTCGAGTACCGGCACCGCTTGATCCTCGCGATCGACGGCAAGAAGGTGTTCGAGGACGAGGTCGGCGGACCCGACGACGTCGAGGCCGTAGATCTACGTCAGGCCGCAGCCGTCGCCGAGATCAACGGTCGCTTCGAGAACATCCGCGTATCGCTGACGGCGGGGCCGCACACGATTGCGGCGACGTTCGTCGCGCGAACCATGTCGGAATCCGACGCCGTGCTCCAGCCGTTCGTCCCCGGCGGCGGCGAGGTCGGCATCATCGAGGGCGAGGAGAGCCCGCTCAAGGTTCAGCGCCTCGAGATCAACGGGCCGTTCGCGCCGTCGGGCGTTGCCGAGACGCCGAGCCGCCGGCGCGTCTTCAGCTGCCGGCCCACGACGCCCGCCGACGACGCGGGCAGGGATGCCCGCGGTAGAGCAACGCAGGGAGCAGTTGCCGAGGAAGCCTGCGCGCGCGAGATCCTCACGCGCCTCACGCGCCAGGCGTTCCGCCGGCCCGTCACCGACGCCGATCTTGCGACGCCGCTGAAGTTCTTCGCGGCCGCGCGCGCGAGCGACGGCTTCGAGGCCGGTGTGCAGAGCGCGCTCACGATCGTGCTCGCTTCACCGGAATTCCTGTATCGCTTCACTTCACCGCCTCCCGACGCGGCGCCGGGCGCGGTCTACGCCATCGATCAATACGGGCTCGCGTCGCGCCTGTCGTTCTTCCTTTGGAGCAGTCTGCCCGACGACGAGCTGCTTGGGCTCGCCGAGCGCGGCGAGCTTGCGGACCCACGCGTCGTGGAGCAGCAAGTCGACCGCATGCTCGCCGACCCGCGGGCCGCGGCGCTCGTCGACAACTTCGCGCAACAATGGCTCGACATCCGCGGTGTGCGTGACATCGTGCCCGATCCCGTGATCTTCCCCGAGTTCAACCCCGATTTGAGCGACGCGTTTGCGCAGGAGCTCCGGCTGTTCCTCGCGAGCGTGCTGCTCGAGGACCATAGCGTGCTCGAGCTGCTCGATGGCCGGCACACGTTCTTGAACGAGCGCCTCGCGCTGCACTACGGCGTGCCCGGCGTGCGCGGCGACAATTTCCGGCGCGTGGAGCTCGCCGACGCGAACCGCTTCGGCTTGTTCGGCAAGGGCGGCATCCTCATGGCCACGTCGTATCCGAACCGCACGGCGCCCGTGCTGCGCGGCGCCTGGATACTCGAGGCCATCACGGGAACGCCGCCCGCGGCGCCGCCGCCGAACGTCGAGGCGTTTCCCGAGACGCAAGAGGGCGAGCAGCCGAAGACCGTGCGCGAACGGCTCGAAGCGCATCGCTCGAATCCGTCGTGCAACGGCTGTCACGGCGTCATGGATCCGCTCGGGTTCGCGCTCGAGAACTTCGACGCGATCGGCGCGTGGCGCGCCAAGGACCGCGAGGCCGCCACGGCGATAGACTCGTCGGGCGAGCTCGCCGACGGCACGATTGTGGGCGGCCCCGTGGATTTACGTGAAGCGCTGCTCGCGGAGCCGACCCAGTTCGTGCAAACGTTGACCGAGAAGCTCATGATCTACGCGCTCGGCCGCGGCGTGGAGCACTACGACATGCCGGCCGTGCGGCGCATCGTTCGCGACGCCGAGGGGCAGGACTACCGGTTCTCGGCGATCCTGGCCGGCATCGCGTCGAGCGAGCCGTTCCGGTTCAGCACGGCGCCCCCGGCCGACGACGATCTCGCCGCGCAGGCCGCGGCGCACTGACGAGGGCAGGGATGCCCGAGGTAGAGCAATGCAGGGAGCAATTGCCGGAGCAATTGCCGAGGAGAGCCACGATGTTCGTGACCAAGAAGCATCTGTCCCGGCGCATGGTGCTGAGCGG
>Ga0302046_10004053_pt1 | contig 13095 bp, 12 predicted proteins | sample RVTome_11_FD_200261 | JGI IMG/M metagenome (GOLD analysis project Ga0302046, IMG submission 200261) | Soil microbial communities from uranium-contaminated site in the Upper Colorado River Basin, Wyoming, United States - RVT147D111 (version 2) ...
TTTTTTTGAAAAAGGGCTCTGACCCCTTTTCTAGTGGTGGGGGGATACGATCTCGGCGGCGGGCCCGAATGCAACGAGACGAGTGAAGAAGGTGTAGTCCGACTCGAGCGCCATCAGCCCGATCAGCACCAAAATACACAGCGGCGGCAGGAGGATGGCGTAAATCAGCGCCAGCCGCTCCCAGGCCATGTGCATGAATACGGCCACGATGAACCCCGCCTTGAGCAACATGAAAATAACGACCAGCGACCACCTCAGCATGCCCTCGAGCTGGAAGTAGTCGACCATGTACGAGAAGAAGCTGAGTACGAACAGTAGCATCCATACCCAGATGTAGATTCCGAGCGGGTGTTGTTGATGTCCTTCGGCCATGCTTCAGACTCCCCTCTTTACCAAAGGTAGAAAAACGCGAAGATGAAGACCCACACTAGGTCGACGAAGTGCCAGTAGAGCCCGGCGATCTCGACCATCTCGTAATTGCCGCCGCGCGTGCGGTCGTAAAAACCGTTGCGCACACGGTTGGCGACGACGATCAGGTAGATCACGCCCGCGGTCACGTGGGCGCCGTGGAAGCCCGTGATCATGAAAAACGAGGAACCGAACTGCGGCGCTCCAAACGGGTTGCCCCAAGGCCGCACGCCTTCATCGACGATCAACTTGGTCCACTCAAAGGCCTGCATGCCGACGAAGGTCGCACCGAGAGCCGCGGTCGCCAGCATGAGCGCCACGGTCTTCTTCTTGTCGCGACGGTAGCCGTAATTGACCGCCAGCGCCATGGTGCCGCTGGAGGTGATCAGCACGAAGGTCATGATGGCAATCAGGATCAGCGGGATCGGATCGCCGCCGAAACTCAATGCGAACACTTCGCTGGCGTTGGGCCACGGGATGGTGGTGGAATGACGCACGGTCATGTACGAAATGACGAAGCAGGAGAAGATGAAGGTATCGGAGAGCAGGAAGATCCACATCATGGCCTTGCCCCACGGCACTTGGAAGGCCTGCTTGTCGGCCGACCAGTCGGCGACGATTCCGTGCAGGCCTTCCTGCAGACCCTCTCTGCCTGAGTCTACGTCCTCGTGCACTGCTTCATGAGACATGTGGAGTTCCCTGGTTTATCTAGGTTTTCAACAAGAAGTACAACATCACCAGCCATACCAGCAGCAGGAAATGCCAATAGCTGGCGCAGAGCTGGACGCTCATGCGGACCGCGCCGGCACCATCCTCGCCGAAAGCCCTTGCGGTGGCCCTGAACCACACCCAGAGCCCGCCCAGGACGTGCAGGCCGTGAACGGCCGTCAGCAAGTAGAAAAAGGCACTGGCCGGGTTGCCACGAAGCCCGTAGCCCGCGGATTCCAGTTGGGTCCAGGCCAGCAGCTGGCCCGCTATGAACGCCACGGTCAGCAGCCCGGAGGCAACCATTCCGATTCGCAACGGCCCGTCCGCTTCCATCTCCGCTTTCGCGCGCGTCCATTGCATGACCACGCTGGCCAGAACCAGCATGGCGGTGTTGAACCACAGAATCGCGGGTAGCGGGAGCGGTCGCCAGTCCGGATAGCCCATTCGGATGCGGTAGGCGACCAATAGCAGGAAGAACAGGCTGGCCACCACGCACAGAAACATTCTCAGGGCCACACGCTTGGGCTGTGCGGTGGCCGAGACATCGCCATCGGGGCCGTCGATCTCCCCAACGTGCTCCCACGACTTCTCCGTGAGCTTGCGCCAGAACGTCATCGCGCGGAATCTTCCCCTTCGTTCGCCTGGCCGTGTGACTCCTTCCAATCGTCTTCGCTGGAGGTGTCGTCACCCCACAGCTCCGCACCCCTGGGCTCCTTGAACTCACCCTCTTCGAAATGGACCTGCTCCGCGTCCGCGGCATGGTCGTCGACCGTGCGGTGGGTCTTGTCCGGCGGCTGGTCCTGGGGAATGAAATCAAGATCGGCGCCAGGAACGCTGTAGTCATAAGCCCAGCGGTATACCACCGGCAGCTCCGGCCCCCAGTTGCCGTGCTTGGGCGGGGTATCCGGCGTCTGCCATTCAAGGCTGGTGGCACCCCAGGGATTGCCGTCGGCCTTCGGCCCGCGGAAGATGCTGTAGATCATGTTGTAGAGGAAGATCAGCTGCACCACGCCCACGATCAGCGCCGAAATGGTGATCCCGGAATTCATCGCCTGCGCCGATTCGGGAATGAAGTCGGTTGTGCCGTATGCATAGTAGCGGCGCGGCACGCCAAGGATGCCGAGGTAATGCATCGGCAGGTAGATCGAATATGTGCCGAGCAGCGTCAGCCAGAAATGCCACTTGCCGAGGGTGTTGTTGTACATCCGCCCGGTGATCTTGGGGAACCAGTGGTAGATCGCCCCGAACACCACCAGGATGGGCGACACGCCCATCACCATGTGGAAGTGGCCGACCACGAAGTAAGTGTCCGACAGTGGCATGTCGACAACCACGTTACCGAGGAACAGCCCGGTGAGACCGCCGTGAATGAAGGTGAAGATGAAGCCGATGGCAAACAGCATGGGCACCGTCAAGTGGATGTTGCCTCTCCACAGGGTCAGCACCCAGTTGTAGACCTTGATCGCCGTCGGCACCGCGATGATCAGCGTCGTGGTGGCGAAGAAGAACCCGAAATAGGGGTTCATTCCGCTCACGTACATATGGTGGGCCCACACCACGAAACTCAGTCCGCCGATGGCGAGGATGGCCCAAACCATCATGCGGTAGCCGAATATGTTCTTGCGCGCGTGCACGCTCAAAAGGTCCGAAACGATGCCGAAGGCGGGCAGCGCTACGATATAGACCTCGGGGTGGCCGAAGAACCAGAACAGGTGTTGGAACAGGATGGGGCTTCCGCCCTCGTGCTGCGTGTGCTCACCGGCCGACAGCATGGCCGGCATGAAAAAGCTGGTGCCCAGCAACGAGTCGAGGATCATCATGACGGCGCTGACCAGCAATGCGGGGAACGCCAGCAGACCCAGGATGGTCGCCATGAAAATGCCCCACACCGAGAGCGGCATGCGCATCAGGGTCATGCCCTTGCAGCGAGCCTGCAGTACGGTGGTGACGTAGTTCAGCCCGCCCATCGTGAAGGCGACGATGAACGCCGCCAGCGACACCAGCATGAGGATAATGCCCCAGCTCGTGCCGGGCGTGCCCGGCGAGATCGCCTGCGGCGGGTACAGCGTCCAGCCCGCGCCGGTCGGCCCCCCCGGCACGAAGAAGCTCGCAACCAGGATCAGCACCGCGCCCAGGTACACCCAGTAGCTGAGCATGTTCATGTACGGGAACACCATGTCGCGCGCCCCGCACATCAGGGGGATCAGGTAATTGCCGAAGCCGCCCAGGAACAGAGCGGTCAGAAGGTAGATCACCATGATCATGCCGTGCATGGTGATGAACTGGTAATAATCGCTGGGATCGATAAAAGAGAAGGTGTCGGGGAATCCGAGCTGCAGTCGCATCAGGCCCGACAGCACCAGCGCGACCAGCCCGATGCCGATCGCGGTGATGCCATACTGGATGGCGATCACCTTGTGATCCTGGCTCCAGACGTACTTGGTTACCCAGCTCTTCGGATGGTGAAGGTGGGCTTCATGGTCCCGGTCGGCGATTGCGACGTAAGCCATCTGTTATTCCTCCGACTATAACTCGTTCAGGTAGGCGACAAGGTCGATAAGAGCCTGCTCGTTATGGAACAGGTCGGCCATCATCGCCATCTGCTTGCCGTACAGGTCGCGCGGGTGGCTGCCCCGGGTGCCGTCCCGGAACTTCCTGAGCTGGTCCGCCATGTACCAATCGCTCATTCCGGACAGGCGGGGCGCGTTCATGGTCCAGTAGCCCTGCCCTTCCGGCCCGTGGCAGTACTGGCAGGTGGTGTAAAAACTCTTGCCGCGATTGGGGTCGCCGGTGACGGTGGCCTGGGGGCGTTCGTCGGGCAGCGTGCCGATATACGCCACCACGTCCCGCACCGCCTTGTCGTCTGGCAGGGTCGCGACCATGCCCGCCATCTGCTGGCCCAGGGTATCGCCCTCGGCCGATCCGCGAATGCCCTTCTTGTAATTGTGTAGCTGGCGCTCCAGATAGGTCCACTCCTGCCCGGCCAGCTTGGGCGCGTTGACCGCCTTGTTGCCTTCACCCTGGGCGCCGTGGCAGGCGCTGCAGACGGCATAGTGCGCCTGGCCGGCCACCGGGTCGCCCTCGGCTTGGGTCTGGAGCGAAGCAAACGTCGGCTGGGTGCTCAGCCAATCCTCGAATTCCTGCTGGCTCTGCACCACCACCCTGCCTTGCATGGTGTGATGGCCGATTCCGCAAAGCTCCTCGCACAATAAGTCGTACTCGCCGGCTTTGGTCGGCTCCAGCCAGTAATAGGTCACCATGCCGGGAACCAGGTCCATCTTGAGGCGAAACTCGGCGACGGTGAAGTTATGAAGGACGTCCTTGGAACGCAGTAACAGCTTCACCGGTGTGTTCAAGGGGAGGTGCCCCACCGGGCTCGCAACCAGGATGTCATCCTGGCCGGCAGGGTCCTCGGGATTGAGGCCGAAGGGGTTCTGGCGGCTGATCAACTTATGTTCCACCTGGCCGAATTCGCCGTCCTCACCGGGGTAGCGAAAGCTCCAGTGCCACTGCTGCCCCACGACTTCGACCTCGGAAGCCCCTTCGGGCACGTCGATGACCTTGGCCCACACGAACAACCCCGGTGCCAGCATCAGGGCAACGCCGATGGTGGTGATCACGGTCAGCCAGGTCTCGAGTTTCTTGTTTTCAGGCTCGTAATGGGCGCGCTGGCCCTTGCGATGCCGATACTTGACCACGGCATAGGCCATGAACAGGTTGACCGCGATGAAAACGACGCCGGTGACCCAGAAGGTGATGATGACGGTGGTGTCGATCATGCCCCAGTTGGAAGCGATGGGCGTGAACCACCAGGGGCTGGCGAAATGGAAAACGACGGTGCCGATGACGAGCAGGATGAGAACTACCGCAAATGCCATATTCCGCTACCTTGAATAAATAAGATCAGAAGTCGCTGAAGTCGTTCGAACTCCCTTTCCATCGACCCGGGCCATCAGTCGTTCAAGACTGTCCCATGGCATCGATCTTCCGCCGAACGCGCGAAAATGGATTGATGAAATGGCGGTCGGTTGCCAGATGGCTGGCCTCGGGATGGCGCTCGGCCATCATGGCCTTGATGCGCTCCCCGTACCCCTTGGGCGCGTAGATCAGGAAAAGGTATTTGCCGGCGTCGATGTCGTCGTGGAAACGCCGGATCTTGCGGTTCTCGGAATCCAGGCCGATCAGCCCGCCGACCCAGGCGCCGAACAGGGTGGCCACAACAACCACGAAGAAGTAAACGACCTTGGGGGTGTTTTCGCCGAACGGCTCGAAGACCATTACCGCGCCGGCCAGCAGCACGCCGGCGATGAAGCCCAGGTTGGCTCCGATGAACCCGTCGCGCAGCAGATCGTGGGTTTCGAACCAGTTGCTTGAGTGGAGGTGTTCCCGCTTGAGCCCCGCCTCGTCCTTGGATACGACGTGGATGAGCCAATCGGCGATCCCGACGTCATGAAGGTCATGGGAGATCTTGTGTGAGCTAACCAGTGACGGCGCAAGGTAATACATGCATTTCATCGCATCATTCCGGAAATGTCTTGCTCAAGGAGCGGCCGAATTGTTCTGTTCTGGGGACCCTCTGGCCCGCAAGTACGCCGGCGCGACGGCTCCCCTGGCACATTTTATTCAATGCAAACGAGTGTCGCATAATTGTACACGCTTTAAAAGCGACTGCGCCGCGGAGCTCCCGGACCGGCAAGAACGCCGTTTCTCTCCTAGACTTTAGGGTGGACACCCACGTCCATTTGAGGAGAGAAATCCATGAGGAGAACGATCGTTCCAACCGTATTGCTGTGCCTGACGGTGCCGTTATCGCTCGCTGCCCAGGAAGAGCAGGCGACCGAGGCTTACGTCTATGCCACCTATTTCTACTGTGACACGACCACCGAGGATGCTGCCGACGAGTTCGTCAAGAATAAGATGGCTCCTGGTTACGACGCCGCGGTCGCAGCGGGGCAGATGACTGCCTGGGGCTGGCTGGCCCACCACACCGGCGGCAAATGGCGCCGGGTCATTTACCGTTCAAGCACCAGCCTGGCCGGCGCGATCGGCACCTTGGACGTGGAGCTCGAAGGCGTCGCGGATGACGACCCCGGTGTCGCCGTGTCCTGCAAGGCCCACGACGATTACATTTGGAAGAGCGAGGCCGGCTCGGGCCCCGGCAACCGGGGTGAGGTGGGGGAATCGGTTTACTTCGTTTGCAACATGAACAAGGAAGAGCGGGCCGACGAGCTGGTCGCAACACAGTTCGCGCCGATTTACAACAAGCACCTCGAGGACGGCAAGATCGCTTCCTGGGGCTGGCAGTCGCACGTCATCGGCGGTGAGTACCGCCGCCTGCTGACGATCACAGCGGCAGACGTCGCGAGTTTGCTCAGCGCGCGGGAAAGCCTCTTGGCAGCCGTCGGCGAAGTCGAGGGAAGCAGTGAGTTCATCGACATCTGTTACTCCCATACTGACTATCTGTGGGAGGTCCGGCACGAGACGCCGTAGATAGCCAAAAAACGGGGTCGGAGCCTTTTTCGTGAACCGAGGGTCGCAGCCCTTGTTCCCTGCATCAGGGAAAAGGGCTCTGACCCCTTTTATTGCTCAGGGCCAATCGGGGATTCGGCCCGGGGTCCACGGCGCGCCTTCGGCCTCGAGTTCCACCTCGAGCGCACGGAGGTCTGAGTCGACGGCCTTGAGATCCGCAATCACTTCGCGGAATTGCTGATCGGCGACGGCGTACGAATCCCGGAAATTGCCGGTCACGCCGGATTGGCTCTCCCAGCTGCCGTCCACGATCGTGCTTACTCGCGAAGCGATAGCCAGTGGGCTCGGCTCGTTGCGCGAGGAGATGGTGCTATCGCCATTGAGGGCGGTGTCGATGTCCTGCAGGCGCGATCTCAGGTCACGGACGGCTTGCGCCTGGCTCTCTATGGCGCCGGGCGTCTCCTTGACGGCCACCAGCAAGTGATCGATCCGGCCCTGCACTTCGCCGGTCGCCTCGATCGCGGCCGTTACGGCACGATACAGGCGTGACGCCTGCATCTGGAAGTTCAGCAGGGCCTCGCGGTCGGCGGTCACCAGCCCGCCCTCGAACATTGGCTTGACGATCACGCTCTGTGGCCCGTCAAGGTCGCGCCATTCACCCAGCACGCGGTGAGACAACGTCACCTGGTATTTCCCGGGAAGGGCGAGCGGGCCGCGGGGCGGCGTGATCCACGGGGCCTGCCACTCGGGCTGCTCCAGCGAAATCGGCTCCGGTGCCGGGTAACGCAGGTCCCAGGCCACGCGGTGGAAGCCCTTCTCGGTCGGGGCGCCGACACGGCGCACCACCTGCCCCTCAGCGTCCGCCACGGTCAGGGTGAGTGACGGTGCTTCTTCGCGGTCTTCACGGCGAAGCCGGTCCCAGGGGGGATAAGGATTGTCCTCACGCGCCTCGGCTCGTTCCTTCTCCGCCTCGCGGCGCTGCTCGCGCAGGCTCTGCAATGATTCGGGAAGGTAGTAAGAAATCACGGCGCCGTGAGGCGGATTCTCCGCCGAGTACTTGGCCGCGCCGTAATCGCCGAGGCCGCCCCAACCGCGCCGGGCGTCGGGGATGAACAGCCACGTCTCGCGAACCGGGAACAAGGTGGGCTCATCCAGCGCGGCAGCCATCCTCAGCGGGGAATAATCATCGAGGATGTAGATTCCACGACCGAAGGTCCCGACCACGAGGTCGTTCTCGCGCCGCTGGATCTCCAGGTCGCGCACCGATATGGTCGGCAGTCCGCTGAACTCGTGCCAGCGGGCGCCACCATCGGTGGTGAAAAAGAGGCCGAACTCGGTCCCCGCGAACAGCAGGTTCGGATCGACGTGATCCTCTGCCAGGGTGTGGACCGTGCCGCGTTGCGGCAGATCGCCGCTGACCAGACTCCAGCTCCCGCCACGGTCGGTGGTCTTTAGCACATAGGGCTTGTGGTCACCGCGCTTGTGGTTGTCGACGGCGGCGTAGGCAACGTTGTCGTCGTGATGCGAAGCAATGATGTCCTCAATGAGCGACATGTCCGGCACGCCCTTGAACGACTCCACCCGCCGCCAATTCGCGCCGCCGTCCTCGCTGACCTGGATCAGGCCGTCGTCGGTGCCAACGTAAAGTAAACCTTCGACGAGCGGGCTTTCGTCCAGCGCGATCATGCTGCCGTACAAGGAGGTGGAGTCGTTCTTGGCGATGGCATCCACGCTCCACACGCGCCCCATGACCTCGAGGGCGTTGCGGTCGAGCTGCCGGGTCAGGTCACCGGAGGTCTTGGCCCAGCTTTCGCCGCGGTCGTCCGAGCGAAACAGGATCTCGGCGCCGTAATAAAGGCGCCGATGATCGTGCGGAGAGATGATGATCGGCGTGTTCCAGTTCCACTTGTACTGGTTCTCGTCCGCGCCCGGCTGGGGGGTAATGAACAGCTTCTCGCCCGTGCGCTTGTCGAAACGCACCAGGTTTCCGTATTGCGCCTGCGCGTAGATGATGTTCGGGTCGGTGGGATCGAATCGTGCCTTGTAGCCGTCACCGAACTTGGCGATCCACCAGTCGGCGTTGGTGATGCCGTCGTCGAAGGTGTTGCGCGTCGGGCCACACAGGGTCTGGTTGTCCTGGGTGCCGCCGCAAACGTTGTAGAAAGGCTCGGCGTTGTCCGGCGTGACGCGATAGAACTGGGTCGCCGGCAGGTTCTGGAAATGACTCCAGTTCTCGCCACTGTCCCAGGTCTCGTAAAGGCCGCCGTCGCCGCCGATGTACATGTGTTCGGAGTTCCCAGGTTCGATCCACAACGCGTGGTCGTCGACGTGGCGGTACTCCAGCGGAAGCTGCTCCCAGTTCTCGGCGCCGTCCCGGCTGACGTGAGTCAGGGTGTCCACCGAGTAGACCACGTCGGCATCGTTGGGATCTACGATCAATTCGTTGTAGTACTGGGGGCTGGAGGTCATGTGTGACGACCTTTTTTCCCAGCTCTCGCCAAAATCGCGCGAGCGGTAGACGCCCTCGTCTTCCTCGGCCGCCTCGATGATGGCGTACACCATGTCGGGGCGCGACGGCGCCGCGGCCAGGCCGATCCTGCCCAGGTCGCCAGCGGGCAGGCCCGAGCTGATTTCCCGCCAGGTCTCACCCCCGTCAGTGGACTTGTGAACTCCGCTTCCGGGCCCGCCGTTGATCAGAGTCCAGACGTGGCGGCGGCGCTGATAGGTGGAGGCGAGTATCACATCCGGGTCGGAAGGGTGGATCAGGAATTCGTTGACGCCGGTGTCGTCGTCGACATGCAGGATGCGCTCCCAGGTCCCACCGCTATCGGTGCTGCGGTATAAGCCACGGTCGCCACCGGAATTCCACAGCGGTCCCTGGGCCGCGACGTACACTGTGTCCGCATCCTCGGGATGGAGGCGGATCATCGAGATATGGCCGGAGTCGTGCAGGCCCATGTTGGCCCAGCTATTACCGCCGTCCAGCGACCGGTAAACGCCGTCACCGAAGCCGACGCTGCGCTGGCTGTTGTTCTCGCCGGTCCCCACCCAGACGATGTCGGGATCGTTGGGGTCCAGTTCCACGACGCCGATCGCGTAGGCGCCCTCTTCGTCGAAGATTGGCACCCAGGTGATCCCGCGGTTGACGGTTTTCCATACGCCGCCGCTGGCCATGGCGACGTAGATCACGTCGGAGCGCTGTGGATGAACCTCGATGTCGGACACGCGGCCCGAAGTCAGGGCCGGGCCGATCAGGCGCAGCGGGATCGCCGCAAGCGGATGTTCCTCACCCTCCGCCTGGGCGCGGGCGGCGGCCGGAATGAAAAGAAGACTGAGACTGAGGCCGAGCGCGAGTAAGTGGCCGGGCGGCGACCCTTCAGCCATCCGACTGGCGTGCTTTGTAATCGCGGATCGCCTCGTTGAAGCGAGTCGCGACGCGCTCTTCCATCTCCACTGAATAGTTGTAGGAGGCGACGATCGCCTGCTTGTTGCCCGGTGTGATGTCGCCGGCCTCTGCTTCTGCCAGGCAAGCCCGGTACGCCTCCACCTGGGTCTGGAATTCACCGATGGCGCCCTTGGCTGCCATGAGTTGGTCCCTGTCCGCGTCCTCGGGAATTGCATCGGGCGCCGTCGGCAGCACGCAGGTCTGCGCAGCATCGGGAAGGACGACTTCATACTCCTCCTCTTCCTGCGCGAACAGCGCGCCGGCCGAGGCGATGAGGAACATAGCGATGGCGATCTTGAAAAGAGGATATTTCACGTTGGGGACTCCTGGTTCAAAGCGCGAAAATTCGCGAAAATTATACATGGTTCCGGCGGTTTTGGATGTTGGCTTTCCGGCCGTCAGTATGGAGGCTAGACCGTCTTTGCTTGCCCGAAGTTCACAATGCCGCCTTGCGCTGGGCAGTCGAGGAAGCCGGGATCAGGCTGCTTTCAAGCAGTCAATGACGGCACGCGCCCAGCGCTCGCCGTCTTCTTCCTGGATGAAGTGCCGGCCGCGCAGGGTCACGTGCGGCTGGCCGCGGGTGCCGGGGACCAGCTTGAAGAAGGGCTGGTCGGCCCCCGCGGTGACGGGGTCGCTGTCCGAGAAGCACATCAGCGCGGGTTTTCCCCACTGGGTCAGGGCCAACCAGGCCTTGCGGTTGTCGTCGCCGGCCGGGTCGTCGGATCGCGTCGGCACCAGCATCGGGAACTGCCGCGCGCCGGCCTTGTATTCATCCGAGGGAAAGGGTGCTCGGTAGGCCTCGATCTCCTCTTCGCTGAGATCGCCGTGCCCGAACAGATTGACGATGAAGCCGATGTCGAACTCCGGGTCGTCCTGGCTGAACTGCCGCCAGCGCAGAAAGGCATCGCTCATTTTCTGATCGCCGGTGGGCAGGCCGGTGTTGGAAAGTGAAAAGGCCTTGAAGCGTGCCTCGTCGGCGGTCAGCAAGCGCAGGCCAATCAGGCCGCCCCAGTCCTGTCCGAGCAGTGTGATCCCCCGAAGATCGAGCGATTCGATGAATTCCTTCATCCACCGCACATGGCGGGCATAACTGTAATCGCTGCGCTCCGAGGGCTTGTCCGATCGCCCGAAACCGATCAGATCGGGCGCCACCACGCGGAATCCCGCTCCAACGAAAACCGGGATCATCTTGCGGTACAGGAAGCTCCAGGTCGGCTCGCCGTGAAGACATAGGATCAGCGGCGCGTCCATAGGGCCCTCGTCCAGGTAATGAAGGCGCAAAGGACCCAGCGATTCATCGTTGACTACGACGTAGTTCGGTTCGAAGGGAAAATCGGGCAGGTTTTCGAAGCGTTCGTCGGGCGTGCGAAGTATGGTCACGCGGTTTCTCTCCTGATGCTCTCATCCATTGTGAGCGCACTCATCTTTCGTTTTCGTTTCAGGTAGTAGTAGATTCGAATGCCGAACAGCAGCGCCAGTATGCCCGCGTAGATCAACGGTTCGAGAGTATCCTGCTTGACCTGCCAGTAAAAGTGCCACACGCCCAGCACCGCGATCACGTAGACCAGGCGATGCAGCTTCTGCCAGCGGCGGCCGAGACGGCGCATCATGGCGTTGGTGGATGTTACGGCCAGTGGAATGAGCAGCAGCAGCGCGGTGATTCCGAGAGTGATGTAGGGGCGCTCGATGATGTCCTCGACGATGTAGCCGATCGCAAAACCCTGGTCCAGCCCCGCGTACATGAAGAAATGCAGCATGACGTGGAAGAAGGCGAACAGGCCCAGCATGCGCCGGAAGCGGATCGCCTGGTTCCATCCCGTGATGCGCCGCAAGGGCGTCACCGCCAATGTGATGAGGAGGAAATTGAGCGCCCATTTGCCGTTGCGATGTATGAGCTCCTCCACCGGATTGGCGCCAAGGTCCATGCCCCTGACGCCGAACGCCTCAAGCGCCAGCTTTGTCAGCGGCAGCAGACAAAGCAGGAATACCGCGACCTTCAGCGCGCGCAGGGTTCCCTTCTTCACTTCGGGCCTAGAAGTTCTTGCGAAGGTCGAGGCCGCTGTACAAGTGAGCGACTTCCTCGGCGTAGCCGTTGAACATCACGGTCGCTTGCTTGGGGGCGAACAGGCCTTGGCCGATGCGGCGTTCCCGGGCCTGGCTCCAGCGCGGGTGGTCCACGGTGGGGTTGACGTTGGCATAGAAGCCGTATTCCTGTGGCGCCGAAATATTCCAGCTGTTGCGTGGCTGGCGGCGTGTGAACTCGATCTTGACGATCGACTTGATGCTCTTGAAGCCGTACTTCCACGGGACCACCAGCCGCAGCGGCGCCCCGTTCTGGTTCGGCAGCGTCTTGCCGTAGATGCCGACGGCCATGAGGGTGAGCGGATGCATGGCCTCTTCCATGGTCAAGCCCTCGACATACGGCCAGTCGAGCACCCCGCGTTGCTGGCCGGGCATCTGCCGGGGATCGTAAAGGGTTTCGAAGCGGACGAATTTCGCATTTGAACTGGGTTCGAAGCGATTGAGCAGGTCGCCCAGTGGGAAGCCCACCCAAGGCACCACCATGGACCAGGCCTCGACGCAGCGCAGACGGTAGACGCGGTCCTCCAGCGTGTGCGGAGCGATGATGTCCTGGTAAGCGAAGTCGCCGGGCTTGGCGCATTCGCCCGCAATCTCCACCGTCCACGGCTCCGTAACGAAGTCCTGCGCGTTCTGGTACGGATCTTCTTTGCCGGTGCCGAATTCGTAGAAGTTGTTGTAGGTGGTGATGTCTTCCCAGGAATTTGCCGCCTCCTCTGAGCTGTAAGCGCCGGGCACGGTTTCGAGCTCGCGAACGGCGGCGTTGCCGACCGCGGGCAGCAGCGAAGCGCCGGCGGCCGCAAGCCCCATCGAGGCGAGGAAGCTGCGCCGGTTGAGGTAATTGCGCTCGCTGGTGATTTCCCAGGATTTAATGCGGTTCGATTGTCTCATGGCGATTCCCGTCGTTCGGCCCAGCGGACCGGATTCGATTGATCATTATTGCAGATGATTAATCGACAACCGAAATCGCACGGCGGTTCGCGGCA
>Ga0302046_10004054_pt1 | contig 13095 bp, 18 predicted proteins | sample RVTome_11_FD_200261 | JGI IMG/M metagenome (GOLD analysis project Ga0302046, IMG submission 200261) | Soil microbial communities from uranium-contaminated site in the Upper Colorado River Basin, Wyoming, United States - RVT147D111 (version 2) ...
CTGTGAAGTTTAAGTGATGTCGGCCCAACTCAATCACACGTTTTGGTGGGGGCTACCTAACGGATCGCTAGACCCGATCCCGACTAATAAGTATCGCGGCAACACACGTCGGGGTTGCAAACCGAATCTCGTAGGATGAAATACTATGGCATCTGAGTCTTTCCTTATTCGATATCAACATTTGGATTGCGAAGTCGATCCAATAGTTCATTGGTTTGATGTCTGGTCTTGCGCATGCAATGGTGAATGCCCGGCTTGTGGCGCGAAAGACATTGAGCCAATGGAGTGGAGAAACGCCTCATCTTGCTTCCTATCAACTGCCGAGACTGAATGAACATTCATCTAAACGCGGTCAATTCACCCCCTTGTTTTCCATCCCCAAAAAGCCGCATCTTACGCCCAACACCTATTACCTATTACCGGTTATGTGACAAATGAAAACTGTACAGGCAAGTTCAACGCAATGGTTTGCCCACTGAGAGCTGATTGACCCCGAAGGGGTCAAATATATTAGGTCGGGGCAACGCCCCGACATTCACGTTTGTCAAGAATGTACAATTTACCCTGAAAGGGTTATATATTTCTCCCCTTCAGGGAGATTGGGAATTGTTGCGTTTGGTTATTCCGGGGGTTTCACCCCCGGCTAGAATATTTTTCCCCTTCGGGGAATAGTCAGATACCTGTGAAAAAGAGTGTACTGCTTTTATTTGTCACCCAACCATTAACTGATAACTGATAACCAAAATGAACAACGCCCAATACAAATCCCTCCGAACCGCCGGCATTCTGTATTTCCTGGTGGCCATCAGTGCTCCCATCGGTATCTTGTATGTTCCAAGCAAGCTGATCGTCAAAGGAGATGCGGCAGCGACGGCTGATCTCATTCGCAGTTCCGAATCGTTGTTCCGCCTGGGTATCGCATCCGAATTGTTCCACCAGGCGATCGCTGTCTTTCTGGTTCTGGCTCTTTACCGCTTGTTCAAGCCGGTGGACGAGAACCAGTCAAAACTGCTGGTCATGCTGGGTGCGCTGGTTTCGGTTCCCATCATGTTTCTCAACGTGCTCAACGAGGTCGCCGTCCTCATTCTTCTCAGTGGGGCTGATTTCCTGTCCGTGTTTCATAAAGACCAACTCGTCTCCCTGGCCTACCTTTTCGTCCGTTTACATGAGCAGGGAATCAATATCGCCTCGATCTTTTGGGGACTCTGGCTTTTTCCGTTCGGAATTCTGGTCATCAAATCCGGATTCATTCCACGCATTCTCGGTTATCTCCTGTACGCTGCCGGCGTCGGCTATGTGGCCGCTGCCTTCGCTTCCCTCATTTTGCCGGCCTCTGCAGAAACCGTCGGCGGGATCGCCCTGATCCTCGAAATGGGCGAACTGCCGGTCATGATCTGGCTCCTTTATAGAGCAATTCGGCCGCCGCAACTAGTTGGCTCAGGAAAAGAATAACCACAGAGGGCACGGAGAAGGCGCGGAGAACACAGAGTAATTTTCAGTTGCGTCCCATCGTTCAAAGAAGGAGCTCTGGGAGTGAGCCAAGCGGTCACTAAACTTATGGAGAGCGTGTGAATACACATAGAACGACCGCGACAATCGTAGGGGCGATGTACCTCGCGGGGTTTGTTGTAGGCATTGGAGGGAGCGTACTTATCGAATCCGTTCTTGGTGTGCCTGATTACCTTTCCACGGTTTCCGCGAACAGCATGAAAGTGGCAATCGGAGGAATACTCTGGTTGATGGCCGTCATTTGGGATGCCTCTCACGGGGTGCTGATGTTTCCGGTCCTGAGGCCCCACAGTGAGAGCATGGCCATCGGTTATCTCGGTTTCAGGATCCTCGACGCCGTTTTCATCGCCGTCATGGTTCTCTTCATACTGATCCAAATACCGATCGGCAACGAATACGTGAAAGCCGCGCCCCCTGTAACTTCTACACTTCAAGCAATAAGCACTGTGTTCGTGCAGGCGAGCCAGTATGCATATCAGATTGGCATGAGCACCCTCGGCGTTGCCGGTTTGATACTTTGCTACGCGTTGTACAAGGCAAAATTGGTCCCGCGGTTCCTTGCAGTCTGGGGTCTGATCGGCTACGCGGTCATTTTTTGCGGAATGCTGTCGGAAATGATGGGGTCCGGACTGGGACTTGCATCTTCGATTCCCGGCGGACTGTGGGAAGTGTTCACAGGGGTGTGGCTCATTGTCAAAGGATTCAATTCACCCGAGTCAGCCAACTGAACCCATAGCCACCAGGTTCGGCGCTGGGTGTAAACTGTGGAGGAGAACACTGAAATGAATGATTCCCGAGATGCCAATTCCGGCGGCTCCGAGCGTTGCCCTCTGCGACTCTCTTTATCTTTCTCTGCGATCTCTGCGTTAAAAATCCTGCAACTATCCCTTCTGCTCCTAATAGCCCAACACTCGATGGCTCTTGGCTTTCAAGCCGACTCTTCCTCATCCCAAGTCCGGTTTGATCCCTCCATCCGGAGCGCCATGCTGGAGGCCTCGACGTTCTTCATTTTCGCGGGAGCCTTCGGAGTCACCGTGGATATTGACCTTCTGGACCTCCCGTATGAGACCGTTCCAAGAGTCGGCCTGCGTTTCAGCACACAGGAATTGAACCGCGGATTCCTGGGCGGAAGAAGAGCCGATAATGTGTTCGGAGAACTGCAGGGAGCCTTTCTCCGCGGATCCCATCAGACGGGAAACACAAGAAGCGACATTTTCATCGGAATCGTTTCGAACAATTCCACCAGCATCAAGCTCAACGAACGGGTGACATTCGGTGCGGACATCCGGTGGATGTTCTTCAGGCCGCTGAGCAGTCTCTTCATGCGCATTATCGGCAACCGCAACGGCATGACGGTTCTTTTTGGTATTTCGCTGGGGTATGTGAACTAGGGTTCTGCCTGACTCCAATCTCTATGACGGATTCGTATTTCGGCATTTCTGCCAGATTCTTCAATTGACCGAATCAATGCCCGAGTCTGATTCTGCATTCCTGAGAGCCCAATGGAAGCATCTTGCAATGCTCAATTACGAAGTTTCCCCTTCTCTCCTTTCTCCTCTTATCCCATCCGGTACTGAGCTAGACTCGTGGAACGGAAAACAGTACCTTTCGGTCGTGGGATTTCTTTTCCTGAATACCCGGATCTACGGAATTCCTGTCCCCTTTCACAGGAATTTCGAGGAGGTCAACCTCCGGTTCTACCTTCGACGCAAGTCGGACGAAGGCTGGCGAAAGGGCGTGGCCTTCATCAAGGAACTCGTTCCAAATCCGGCCACTGCATTCCTTGCCCGATTTCTGTATAATGAGAACTATGCGGCCCTGGGAATGAATCATGATATTACAGCGGAATCGATCCGCTATTCATGGAATCACAGCGGTGTTGAGGGCCATCTGGCGTTATCCGGACTCAGCAATCCAAAGCCGCTTGAAGTTGGATCAAGGGAGGAGTTTATTTCGGAACATTACTGGGGATACTCTCGGCAAAAGGACGGGACAACGATGGAGTATAAGGTGGAACATCCGAGATGGATGGTGAGAAATGCAGTTTCGGCCTCCCTGGAATGCGACGTGGCAAACCTCTACGGAAAGAAATTTGTTGACGCGTTGAACAAAAAGCCCGAGTTTTCGTTCGTGGCCGTTGGATCGGAAGTGACCATCTACAAGGGGAAGAGGATTTGATGGGCCTGCAGAACTCAAAGATCGGAAGCGGGAAGTCAGGGGTCAGAGGTAAGCTTGCCCCGAATTCTTTTTCGGGGGCGTCGGAAGTCGGATGGATCCTCTATGATGACGCTTGCGGGTTCTGCCGGCGGTGGGTTCCGTTTTGGGAGCAAACCCTTCTCAAACGCGGATTCCGCATCGATCGGCTTCAGGCGGATTGGGTGAAAGGAAAAAGCGGGCTGAAAGGCCCTGAACTTCTTGCGGATCTACGGCTGCTCTTTCCCGACGGCGGCGGAATCCAAGGCGCAGATGTTTACCGGTATGCGATGAAACGAATCTGGTGGGCATATCCGATATACATCTTTTCCATTCTTCCCCTTGGCAAAACGATCTTTGATTGGGGGTATCGGACTTTTGCCGATCATCGATATCAGGTTTCAGAGGCTTGCCAACTTCCCGGGAGCAAAGAGTGACCGAACAGACCTACATAGACGATTGCCTTCGCCAGCTTCGAAAGCTCAAAACGCAAGCTGAGCGTGCCGTCGCTCAGGTCAGAGACGAGCATTTGTTTGCCGTCCTTGATCCTGAATCGAACAGCATTGCCATCATCATGAAGCATATGGCCGGCAACATGCGCTCACGCTGGACGGATTTTCTCACCACCGACGGCGAAAAGCCGAACCGCAACCGCGACGCAGAATTCGAATCGGCCTCTTCAGTCACGCGGAAAACCATCCTCGCTGATTGGGAAAATGGTTGGAGCTGCGCCCTCAATGCCATTTCCTCTCTCAAACCTGATGATCTCCAGAAAACAGTGACCATCAGGGGCGAGGCACACTCGGTAATCGCGGCCGTCAACCGCCAATTGACCCATTACGCCGCACATGTGGGGCAAATCGTCTTTCTGGCCAAACATTATGCCGGAGCGGATTGGAAGAGCCTGAGCATCCCTCGCAAGCAATCCAGGTAACGAGAAATTGAAATATATACAGCTTAAAGCCGAATACCATGTTTGAAAAACCCTGGAATATCGCCGCGTACGGATTGACTGCAGCACTTCTGGTGACCGGAATTGTGTTGAGAACAAATGTGACTGCATTGATCGCTGTTCTGGTGTTCCTTTTCTGGGACATTGCCTACTTGTCGTCGAAGACATCCATGCGCGGTCGATCGATCGACGCCGCGCTCCAGCAAACCCAGAACATACGCGAGCACATTTCTTACTTCCTGGCATTTTACGGTGTATTGTTTGCCGTCCTCTTCACCCAACCCTCAGAACGACAGGCCCAATTCCTGCAGATCTGCAACGATGCCGGGATCCCTATGACTCTCCTGGTCCTCCCGTTCCTTTTTGCCTTGATTCCGCTCCTGTTCTTTCCCATTCAACCCGGTCGGGATGACGGCCGCGAGGCATCCTCGGCCCTGAAAGCACTTGTCAGCTTGTCCGCTTTCTTTCAGAAGGTCAGCATTTTTTTGTTTGCCCATGTTGTTCTGCGAATTTTGTTCACACTGACACGGTAGCATGACTGCCCGATCAAGTGCATTCTTGCCGAAAGTTTCCGATATTGCGTCATAGGCAACCTCCTCGTTGACGCCGTAGGATTAAATCTGAAATCTGAAACCTGAAACCTGAAACCTTTTAACCAGCCATGACCAAGACCTCGATACTCCCGAATGCCATCCAACTGCCCGCCGGCAAGATCAAAAGCGAGCGGTTGATCCCGTATCTCAGTCCGACAAAACCCACTGGTTTTCTTGGAATAAAATCCGGGAAAGCCTTTCCGCACGGATTGCTCGTTGAACTCGAGAAACCTCTGTCGGCCGATGATCTGCTCAAGGCCTTCCAGGAAAAGAACAAGCTCACGGGAGACAAGAAGCACGCACTGGCGACACTCAACAATTACATCACCGCCCTCCAGGCCTTCAAACCCGGCAATGTCCTGTTTATCCATTATTCGAAGGCAGGTGAATTTACCATGAATATCATTGCAGAAGCACCGCCGCCGGAGCGGAACAGATATTAAACAGCGGTGAAAAGTGAGATGTGAAATGTGAAATGATGAGAAACAGGAGTTGACAACCCTCTCGCATTTCACCTTTCACATTTCACCGGAGTTTTTGTGGCTCAACGCCTGTCTTCTCTTGCCTACCTCGTCCGCGACTATGACGAAGCCATCGAGTACTTCACGAAAGTGCTCGCCTTCCGACTCGTCGAAGACACGATTCTGAGCGAGAGCAAGCGTTGGGTTGTTGTGGCGCCGCAGGGGAAAGGCGGAGCGGCCCTCGTGCTTTCAAAAGCGGTCACGCCAGAGCAGAAGAAGACCATTGGCAACCAAACCGCCGGCCGCGTGTTTTTGTTTCTGCACACAGACAACTTCCTGCACGACTTCGAACAAATGAAATCCCGCGGAGTCCTTTTCCGCGAAGAACCCCGCACGGAACCTTACGGCACCGTTGCAGTGTTTGATGATCTGTATGGGAATAAGTGGGATTTGGTGGGCAAATGAGATACAGTGCATTGCGGAATGCGGATTTTGGATTGCGGACTGTGAGAGCAAGGTATCAGAACATTGAACAAGGATTTTGATTGTTCGCAGTCCGAAATCAACAATCCTCAATCCGAAATTCATGTTTCACTTACCGAACCATTAACCCTCAACCCGTAACTCATTCCACCTAATACCTAATTCCCTAACTCATGTCCATCCGTCCCGTCAAACAGATCATCCAATCTCAACCGACCATTGAAGGCGCGGGAGTGCGGCTGCGCCGCGCGTTTGGGTTCGGAAAAACCGAGGAATTCGATCCGTTCTTGCTGCTCGATGACTTCCGCAATGAGAACCCGGACGACTATATGGCCGGATTTCCGTGGCATCCGCATCGCGGAATCGAGACCATCACCTACGTGCTCGCCGGATCCGTTGAGCACGGCGACAGCCTGGGAAACAAAGGCAAACTCGGTGCCGGCGATGTTCAGTGGATGACCGCCGGCCGCGGAATTATGCACCAGGAAATGCCGCAGGGTGATCCAAAAGGGCGCATGCACGGTTTTCAGCTCTGGGCCAATCTGCCATCACGGCTCAAAATGACAACCCCGCGCTACCAGGACGTTCCGTCAACCGAGATCCCCGAAGTTCACGATGACGACGGAACAATTGTGCGCGTTGTGGTGGGAAAGTTCTGGGGAAAAACAGGGCCGGTGGACGGCATTGCAGCCGATCCGCGTTACCTGGACGTCTGGGTGCCCTCCGGAAAACGCAAAACGCTTCCCGTCGATACGTATCAGAGGGCCTTTGCGTACGTCTTTGAAGGATCCGGGAACTTTCGGGATGCTTCAAAACCACAGGCAGTGAAAACAGAGCTCACAGGGAGCACCGGGGGAATCGAGCTCTCGGATGCCGCAAACCGCTCCCTCGTGCTTTTCGATACCGGCGACGAAGTAACGGTGCAGGCAGGCGAACACGGAATGCGGTTCCTCCTGGTCTCGGGTCAACCTATCCAGGAACCCGTCGCCTGGCATGGTCCGATCGTCATGAACACCCCCGGCGAAATCCGTCAGGCGATCATGGACTTGCAGAACGGAACGTTTATCAAGGATTGAAGGGGGAGATTCCCTTGCCGAGAGACTCCCAGAACAAAGTAGACTCCCGGAATTTACTTGGTGACTCGGCGGAAAATTCCGGGAGTCTACCTCGCCGGGAGTCTTCATTGGAAGGGAATCTCCCCCACCGTAGATTCAACGAACCTCTTGTATCCTTGTAACCCGCCTGCAACACCCAGTGTGAACTCAGTCTCGATCTCCAAACGCCTTCCGCTCGGATTCGCCCAAATGTTCGATCCACTCAAATAGCATTTGTAGCTCGAAAACTCCCAGTCTTCCGGCTTTGAAACAAGTTTTGCAATTACCGGATTCAAATGAATATAGCGTGAGACGCTCAGGAAATACGAATCCGTGTCAACCAACTCCGCATGAAATCTTCCCTGAAACAAGTGTCCGTACCTCCCACGCTCAGAATTGATTGCTTTTGCATAGGAAATCAGGAACGTCCTGAACTCCTTTTGGAATTGTAACGCATGAAGAATTTCCAGCAGGAAGTGGTAATGATTTGGCATGAGGCAGAAGGCGTGAACCCGACCCGCCTCAGATGCAACCATTTCGGCAAATCGGCGAACAAAAAAGTAATAGTTGCGGCGTTCGAAGAAAATGGGTGAGCGGCTGTTCCCCCGATTGTAGAAGTGATAAAATTGTTGGTCGACGAGTTGTATGAGACGTCTCGGCATATCCCCCCATTTTTATGTTGGATAATTTTCCTCCCGCACATTAGCAAAGTTTTTTGTACAATTCAAACCGGCTTTGAACTCATGAAGGGAGATTCCCTCCCTGAGAGACTCCCGGAATTTACTTGGTGACTCACGGGAATATTCCGGGAGTCTACCATGGAAGGGAATCTCCCCCACTTCGAACCTGAAACCTGAAACCTTAAACTTTGAACCCCAAGCAGATTACCTCTTTCGCTGTTAACATCCCCCAATCCGTTCTCGATGACCTTCTCGAACGCCTTCGGCGAACGCGGTGGCCGGATGAGGTGCGCGGTGCCGGATGGGATTACGGAACGAATCTCTCCTATCTCAAAGAACTCGTCTCTTACTGGATTTCCAAATACGACTGGCGGAACACTGAAAAAGCGATGAATCGTTTTCCGCAATTTACCACTGAAATCGACGGACTGCAGATTCATTTTATCCATGTTCGCGGAAAGCATGCCAAATCCTCCCCCTTAATCCTCGCGCACGGATGGCCGAGTTCGTTTTACGAAATGCACAAGATCATTGATCCGCTCACAGAGCATTTCGATGTTGTCGTGCCTTCACTGCCCGGATTCGGATTCTCCGAACGCCCACTTTCTAGGACAACGGTATCCGTGGATACCATCTGGCGCAAGCTCATGACAGAGGAGCTTCGATACAAGAAATTCGCTGTTCATGGCGTCGATATCGGAGCGCGGATCACAAGCGCCCTCGGCAGAAACCATGCTGATGTAGTGACCGCCATTCACATCGGATCCGTGGATCTCGACTGGCCTTCGCCAATGCCGGACGAAGCGACCTTGTCGAATGAAGAAAAGGACTTCATCCGTCGCGTTGCGCGTTGGGAAAAGGAAGAAGGCGCGTACATTGAAATCCAGGCAACGCGCCCGCAAACCCTCGCATACGGACTGACAGACTCCCCTGCCGGATTGGCTGCCTGGATCGTTGAGAAGTTCCGTGCATGGAGCGATTGCGGTGGGGATATAGAATCCAGGTTCAGCAAAGACGAGCTGCTCAGCACCATTACTCTCTACTGGGTCACCAACACCATCAACTCTTCAAACAGGCGGTACTACGACAAGCGGCATCAGAAGATAACCCCGAACATGATGCGGAAGGTCGAGGTCCCGACAGGCATCGCAATGTTCCCCGGCGAAAAAGAGCTTGTCGTTCCGCGTTCATGGGCCGACCGCGCATACAACATCACCCGCTGGACTGACATGCCGCGCGGCGGCCATTTTCCCGCTCAGGAAGAACCGGAATTGTTGGTGAAGGACATAAGAGCATTTTTTGGCAAGCGTGTATAATCAGGGAGGTAGTATTCCCCGAAGGGGAAGCATGAATTGGCCGGGGGCAACCAGCCCGCTAAGCGTTCTGGCGGGCGCCCCCGGATGTGTTACGAAGAGAGACAACACTCTCCCTGAAGGGGAGACCCTTACAGGGTTTTTGAATGCCCGTGCAAAAAGAATGTCGGGCCTTCGGCCCGACCTAAACTATCTGACCCCCGCCTGCCTCAATGAATCCCTTGAGGCGGGCAGGCCTTCGGGGCGATTGCATTTCCTGTGAACTCACAATGGCCATTGTCTTCCCCAAATCAACCCTCAACAACATCCTGAAATCACCGGCCATCGGCATCAAGGCGGGTAAGGCCCGGCATCGCGTTATCGCCGTGTGGATCGTGGTGGTGAAAAACCGTGTTTTCATCCGTTCATGGAGTCATAAGAAGCGAAGCTGGTATCACGCGTTCAGGAATGACCGCGTGGGTGAGCTTCATCTGGGCCCTCGCAAGATCCGCATTCGTCCTGTTTTCGTCCGCTCCGAGGCGCTCAAGGACCTCGTCAGCAAGGCTTACGCAGAAAAATACCATACGCCGGGATCGGTCAGATTTGTGAAGGACATGTCCCGCAGGAGATCCCGAAACACAACCACCGAGTTGGCTCCTCTTCGATAGACCCGCCGCAACGCAATTCGTTCCATTTTTTCCTATGTTTCAGAACGCCAATGACTCCTGATCCCGCACAGAGTACTTCAACAGAGCGCTTTGAGATTCCGGTCACCGTCAGCCCATCCGACATCGACCGACTGGGCCACGTGAACAACGTCGTGTATGTCCGTTGGGTGCAGGACGCCGCCGTGGCTCACTGGAAGGCACGCGCCACTCCTGATCAACAGGAGAATTTCCTGTGGGTTGTCGTCCGCCACGAAATCGAGTACAAGAGATCCGCCCAACTTGATGACGGAATCATCACCAGAACCTGGGTTGGCAAAGCAAGTGATCTTACGTTTGAACGGCACACCGAAATCTTGCGGGCACGGGACCGAAAAGTGCTCGCTTTGGCGAAGACCATCTGGTGTCCGATCAACCCGCAAACCCTCAAACCGACACGTGTTTCACCCGATGTGCGTGACCGCTTCTCGACCGGCAGTGACGAGACAACCTGATGCACTTTGAACTTCCCATACTCGCACTTGCAGCAGCGGTGTTCATTTACTTCAATGTGTCCATGAGGCGGAACATGAAGCCCGATATTCGCAACGAGAACGGAGCCATTATGCGTGCATACTTCGCTCCCACGAAGTATCTGACCGAAACCGGGCGCAAGCACAGGATCGGTGCCATTGTGACAATTGCCGCTACGTGGATCCTGAGTGAGCTCATCTATTTGATTCAACAACAGTGAATCCGATGCAACGAACCATCTTCTTCTCGAACTAATCCATTTTCCATTCTCCATCTTCTATTTCCATCTTCCACTTTCTCATTCCTCATATCTCCTTTTTCATTTCCTCATTTCCCTTTCCACCCCTCTTTATCGATCATTAAACTTTTTTAAGCAATGGCTAGTGTGTTGTTATTAAAGCATTTTGGGAGTTCGATTTCCCTGGCGTGACCTGCCTCAACGATTTTTCCTCCCCGTCTTACGTATTTACACGCGTATACCACATCAACCTAAGGAGGGTTTTATGAGAACAATCGCCGTTGTGTTGACAGCGGGATTGATGTTGGCTCTGGCAGGATGTTCCCAGGAACCTCTGGGACCGCAAAACGCCACAGGGACAATGAGGGTCCATATGATCGACAGTCCCGCCAATTACGATGCCGTCAATATTGTCGTTGACAGCGTGCAGGCGCATGTTTCAACGGCTGCCGGCGTTGAGGGATGGATTACCCTGAACGCGGCTCCCGTCACATATAACCTGCTGATGCTGGTGAACGGGCAGTTTGCCGTCATTGGAGAAGGACAGCTTCCCGTCGGCCAATGCTCGCAACTGCGCCTGTACATCGGGAGCGGCAGCAATATCGTGGTGGACGGCCAAACATATCCGCTCAGCACTCCGAGCGGGGCCCAGAGCGGCGTGAAAATCCTTGTCAATGCCGGGATCCAGGCAGGAGCTTCCACGACCATCACTCTGGACTTCGACGCCGCCATGTCCGTCGTAGAATCGGGTACACCATCGGGCACCAATTATGCCCTGAAGCCGGTCATTCGGACTGTAACGGAGTCCTCAGGTTCCATCGAGGGCACGGTTGCTCCGGGCACGGCTCGGGCTACCGTTTGGGCCACGAACCAGTTCATGGAGTCGTTTTCAACAAGCACGGATGCGTCGGGCGGATTCGTCCTCCGCGGACTGTCCCCCGGCATCTACACGGTCACTGCGGCAACCGCAGAGACCGAAATCATCGAAGTGAGGGTGTCCGCGACCACGAATGCGGATGCGGGTATTGTGCGGGTGGATCAGAGGTAGCGGACCTCCTTTGCTTCACACGAAGGGTCGGAATAACCCCGACCCTTTTTTTGTGATTTTTCTGATTATCTTCCACTGGTGGTGTCACTGATCGTGATGGAGGAACTATGAAACAAAAAATTGAACGCGAACTTTTGAAGCATTTCCTTGCCGCCGTTGCGTACCGGACGCAAAAAGCCGTCCGCGAAGCACCGGGGCACTTCTGGACGTTTTCGGCGGGAAGAAAATCCAGAACGCCGGCCGACATCCTGCGGCACATGACCAGCGTGCTCGGGTACGCCCGAACGTTCATCCTGGGCGGCCAGTATCCGATGCACCCCGATCCTCTTGCCAATGAGGACGAAGAGATCAACCGGTTTCACGAAGTTCTCGAAAATCTGGGACACCTGCTGGCCGAGGGGGCTCCTCTGCACGGCATTTCCGAACAGCAATTGCTGCAAGGTCCGCTTTCGGACGTGATGACGCATGTGGGTCAGCTTGCCCTGCTCCGCCGGCTTTTCGGCTCCCCTGTGCCGCCCGAAGACTTCGTCTTCGCCGACATTGTTCCCGAACGCCTTGGGAGAAATCAATCTGCTCCCCGCCGCCCCGACACAGAATGGCCGGAGAAACTCGACTGATGAAGAGCCGATCCACTCTCATTCCCACCCTTCTGTGTCTCCCCCTCATGTACTTTGCCTGTCAGCCCGGCGGCAGCCGTCTCACCATTCCGACTTCCTTTCCCATTAAATATACCGTGGGCGAGGTCGATTCGCGATTCGGAATTACCCGCGAGCGCTTTCTCACGCTCGCTCGCGAAGCAGACGCGAAGTGGGAAGAACCGCTGGGAACCATCCTCTTCGAGTACGATCCTACGTCGAACTTCCTTGTAAACCTTACGTTTGACGAGCGGCAGCAGCGCACGCTCGATGCACGTCAGGCAAAGGCGGAGCTTGACAACCGCGAACAATCCATCCGCTCGCTGATGTCCGAATACAACTTGGCAGGGGACGAGCAGTTGCGGCTCAAAACGCGCTATGAATCGGAACTCGCGTCGTTCAACGAGAGGCTTGATCGCCATAACGCAACCGCGGCAGAATGGAACCGCAAGGGAGGAGCGCCGCGGAATGAGTTTGCGAAACTGAAGGAAGAAAAGAAGCAGATCGAAACGATGCGCCGGGCCCTCGACAGGTCTATGGCCTCCCTGAATGAGGCCGTGAACCGGCAGAATGCATTGGCGCAGAAAGTGAACTCCCTTGCCGATCAGTTTAACCTGGACGTAAGCTTGTATAACGGCCGGTTTGTGGAGAGCAGGGAATTTGAGCAGGGATTGTATGACGGGAAAGGCATTACGGTGTACCAGTTCACCGAGGAATCCGATCTCCGCGTGGCGCTGAT
>Ga0302046_10004055_pt1 | contig 13094 bp, 10 predicted proteins | sample RVTome_11_FD_200261 | JGI IMG/M metagenome (GOLD analysis project Ga0302046, IMG submission 200261) | Soil microbial communities from uranium-contaminated site in the Upper Colorado River Basin, Wyoming, United States - RVT147D111 (version 2) ...
TGACGGACGACGGTGCGGGTGCAAACACGTATAGTGCAACGCTCACCGTGGACACCAACGTGGTCTCAGACGCGTACATTGATTGGTTCCTGGTCCACTTCGACACCCCTGCCGCTGTAATCACAGGCGGTATCACGGCGACAACCGGCACGTGGGTGGTAGGCGATGGGGTTCAGACCGTGTACGGTTACTCCGGAGGCAATCAGGGCTTCCCGACCGGAAATGCGTTTACCGGCGGATTCGAGGCTGGAATCGCAAACGATGGATCGATCGACGAGACCGGTGGTTTTCTGCTCGACGGCGGGACGTACGCTTGGAGTTTTGATTTCACGAGCACCGCCCCTATTCTTGGAGAGGAGGGGGGGGATCCTAACTTGCAGGTGGGTTTCTACGGGTCAGGCGTCAGCGGCTTCCCCCGGTTGAGCCAGGAGTTCCAGGTCCCGGAAGCGAGCGCCCTGTTGCTCCTCGGCACGGGCCTCGTGGGATTGGTTTCCTGGAGACGCAAGAAGCGGTTCGCATAGAAAACGCACTTTCCAGGGACAGTACGGGAGGGCGCCCGAAGGGGATGCCCTCCCGTTTCTTTTTACCTCCGTGGAGAGACGACCTTCTCCCGCAGAGAACGACGACTTCCGTTACTTGTAATAGCCGGTCATGCCCGCGGCGGTGCCGAATCCCGATAATTCCCTCGAGAAGGAAACGGGCCCGTTGACGGAAGACATCTCCTCGACTACCCGCACCGAGTACGACGTCGCCCCGTCCCGGTTCGAAACGAACAGGCGGTCGTTGGCGACGTCCGGGAACACGGAATTCGGGTTCGTAAGCCCCGTCAGCGCACGGTCGGGCGCCCAGGTTCCGTCCTTCTGGCTCACGTTGTCGATGACGAATACCCGCCCACCGTCGTAGTCCGCGGCGTAGGCGGTGTCCGTCGCCGGATCGATCTTCACGTCCACCAGCCCCACCCCCGCGGTCGAGCCGATCGTGATCGTGCGTGGAGCGACGGGCAATTCGGATATGTTGTCGTAGGCGATGATTTCCTGCCCCTGGCTCGGCACGACGTAGAGAATATCCCGACCGACGTCCACGGAGATCGCGGCCGGAGGAGGACCGGGGGGGAAACTGAAGCCCTTGCGAAGGGTGGGGGCCACGCTGGCATTGTCCAGGATGAAGATGCTCCCGGAGGATCCCGTGACGTCCGCGATGTAGATGCGGTCGTTCCCGCTGTCGATGAACACGTCGCTTGGGGAATGGAGGGAGAAGGACGTTGGGACGATCGCCTGGATGATCCGGTTCGGGGCGGTGTTTTCATCGACCGAATCCGCGTTGTGGAAGGCGAGGACCGCCCCGTTGTCCGATCCCTGGAACCGCGCCACGTAAAGGATATTCCGGGCGGCATCGTACGACACCCCCGCGGGCGGTCCGCCGACGTCGTTGTCCAGAGTGGTCAGAGCTCCCTGGAGCTGGCGAGTCCAGGCGGAGACGCCGTCCGCCACGCTGGCGTTGTCGAACATGTCGACGGCGCCCGACGGCGTGCTGAAATCGGCGACGAAAAGGGCAAGGGGCTTCGCGATCCGCAGGTCGAGGGGTGTCTGCGCCTGCATCGTAGCGGAATCCGTAACGGTGAACACCGGGGCGAACGTCCCTTCCACCGACGGCGTTCCTGTCAACGCTCCGGCGGCGGAGAGCGTGATCCCGGTGGGAAGTCCTGTCGCGCTCCAGGCGTAGGGCGGCGTCCCGCCCGACGCGGTTAGTACCTTGGAATATGGCTCGGTACGTGCTCCCGACGGCAAGGAAGCCGTCGTGATCGACGGGGCGGTCGGCCCGGTGGCGCCTCCGCCTCCACCTCCCCCGCATCCGATGATCGTGGCCAGTGCCAGGCATCCGACGATCAGGGCAACCGCTTGAGAAATCGCCTTCTTTTTCATTTTTCCCCCTCCGGCGTCCTCGTGGACAGTTCATGATAATGCGCTTCCGCAATATCCTATCGGCTTCCAACCCGGGAAAGTTTACAGGCAAAGGAGGATTTCCACGAGAAAAAAAAGGCCGCGCTCCGGAAGAGACGGCCCCTTGTTGTCTCCTGTAGTTTCTGGTGCCTCTTACAGCATGCGGCGCACTCTTCGGTAACTGACGAGACCGAACAGCCCGCTGCCGAACAGGAGCAGCGCCCCGGCCTCCGGAACCCGTTGGGTCACCGTATCGGGGACCAGGATCTTGGCGCCTTCCGTGCCGCCGAACCCGCTATTGTAGGCGAAGGAATCATCCCCACCCTTCGCGTAGAAATCCCCTTCCATCGGGGCCCTGTCGGAGAGGAGGGTCAAGGTCCAAGTCGCATCTCCGTCGATCCCTTCGAACTTGATCCCGTACATGTCCCCCGGCATCCCCGGATTCGAGTTGCCTTGGTCCCCGGAAGAGAAGGTGCCCAACACAACAGGATCGTTGGAGATTTCCAGGATGTTGTTCGAGGTGAAGTTGCCGCTGGTCTGGAGGATGAAATGGCTCAGCCCGGGGTCCGGCGCCAGGAACGTGTAGCTGTAAAGGTAGTTGTCGCCTGCATCGGCAACGCTCCACGCCAGGCTGACGTCGGTTTCCCAGTTCCCTCCGCCGATCACGCTGCCGTCGGAGGTGGTGATCGGGTTGACCAGAGCGCTGTGCGCGGCCATGGGAAGGGCTATGAGGGCAACGACGACGGCAACTACCAGGGAGGACCGGTTTCTTGCGGATGCCATTTTTTTTCTCCTTTGTGAGTTCATATCAATTAGCGTCAAGGCCGTCCGAGCAATCCCTCTCACTGCTGACCGTATTACCAGCAATAAGCGGGCCAAAGCATGCATAGCCGAACTCCTTGTTTTTAAAGGTTAAATATTTGATGAGAAAATCAAGGGGGATTAAAGCCGGGGCAAAATGTGGGAAACGGTTTCACATCAGGACATTTCGTTTCCCATCCGTGGTAAACCCATTCGCATCGTATGGAAAAAACGGGGGCTGCTTCCCTTTCTACACTTCCCGGAACAACTTCCAGTCAATCTTCAATATCTGGATCTTGTAGTTCAGCACCCGCGGGGTGACGCCCAACAGTTCCGCCGCGTCCTTCTGCACTCCCCTGGTGGCCCGCAGGGCTCCCTGGATCGCCCCCCGCTCCAGATCCTCGAGGTTCAGGGTGTCCCCCGGCGTCATGGATTCCCCTTCGGCGCGTCCTTCCAGAGTCAGGTTGTGTGCGCCGATCGTCTCCTCGTCGGAGAGGAGCACGGCCCGCTCGATCGAGTTCTGGAGTTCCCGCACGTTCCCGGGCCAGGCGTAGCGCCGGATCTTCTCGATCGCCTCGGGGGAGAATCCGCTCACCTTCTTCTTGAAGTCGACTGCGTACTGATTCAGGAAGAATCGCGCAAGAGGGAGAATGTCGTCCAACCGCTCCCGCAGGGGCGGGATGCGAAGGTTCACCACGTTGAGCCGGAAATACAAGTCCTGCCGAAATCGCCCCTCCTTGACCTCGTCCCGCAGTTCCCTGTTCGTGGCCGTCACGACGCGAACGTCCACCTTGACCGATCGGCCGCTGCTTCCCAGCCGCTCGAACTCCTGCTCCTGCAGGACGCGAAGCACCTTGGCCTGCGTGGTGGAGCTCATATCCCCGATCTCGTCGAGGAAGATGGTCCCCTTGTCCGCCTGCTCGAAGCGGCCGATCCGCAGCTTCTCCGCCCCGGTGAATGCCCCCCGCTCGTGGCCGAACAGCTCGCTCTCCAGAAGGTTTTCGTGCAATGCGGCGCAATTCACTTTTACGAAGGGGCCCTTCGCCCGTGGGGATCCGAAATGGACGAGCGTGGCCAGCAGCTCCTTCCCCGTGCCGGTCTCTCCCGTGATCAAAATCGTCGCCGGTGTGGGTGCCACTTTCCTGATCACTGTCAGGATCTCCTTCATCCCCTTGCTTTCGGCGACCAGCGCGCTTTCATCGAGGGCGTTCCGGTACTCGGCCTTCTGATAGAATTCCAGTTCCCCCCGCATCCGGCCCATCCGCAAGGCGGTACGAACCCGGTGCTGCAGGTGATCCATATCGAACGGCTTCTGGATGTAGTCGAACGCCCCGAGCCGCAACGCCTGGACCGCCGTTTCCACGGTGGCGTAGGCGGTCATCAGGATCACCTCGATCTCGGAGTTGACCTCCTTCGCTTTTTTCAATATGTCGACGCCGCTCAAATCCCCCAGGCGGATATCGGTGACCACCACGTGGCACGGTTCCGTCTCGAGTTTCCGGACCGCCTCCTCCCCCGAGGAAGCTTCCTGCACCGCGTACCCCGCCTCTTCCAGCGACAGCCGGACCCCCACGCGCAACGCCTCGTTGTCTTCGACGATCAGGACCCTATCGGCCACCGATTTGCCTCATCGGAATCTTGATGATGAATTCGGTTCCTTTTCCGACTTCGCTGTTCATGTCGAGGACGCCCCCGTGCGCGTGCACGATCTTCTGGGCCAGCGGGAGCCCGATTCCGGTCCCGGTCTTTTTCGTGGTGAAGAAGGGAACGAAGATCCGGTCCTGGATCTCCGGGGAAATCCCCGGCCCGTTGTCGCGGATGTGGATCCGGATGAATTCCTCCTCCTTCCCCGATTGGCTGGGAAGGAGTTTTTCCACTTGCCGGTTGAGCCGCACCGCCTCGGTGAAGTGGCGGGATGTCCCTACCAGAACGTTGACGATTCCCTTCCCGTGGCAGGCATCGACCGCATTGGCGAGGATATTCGTAAACGCCTGTTCGAGGAGGGCTGCATCCGCATCCACCTTCAGGCCGCCGTTCCCCGGTTTCTGTATCGAAAATTCCATCTCCGGATGGAGGGTGATCATCCGCGCGATGACCCCGTCGAGAAGCGTATCCACCTGGACCTGCTTGATCCCCAGCTCCGCCGGCCGCACGAAGTTCAGGCATTCCCGGATGATGTATTCGACCTTCTCTATCTCCCGGGACATCATGGCGACCGAGGAAAGGAGCTTCTCGTTTCCGGACAAGTGCGATCGGAGGATGCTTGCGTGAACGCCGATGCTGGCGATCGGATTGCGGATCTCGTGGGCCAGCCCCGCCGCCATCTGCCCGAGCATGAGCAGCCGCTGCTTCAGGTTCTCGCTCTCCTCGGTCATCTCCACGTGGGTCAGATCCTTGAAGAAGGCGCAGATCCCGATCCGGCCATCCTTCTCCTTCAGAACCGAGAGGGTGAACCCGAGGCTCTGCCGCTCGCCGTCCCTCCCCGGCAATTCCGCCTCGACGCGTGTGGGCAGGTAATTCATCGAGAGGGCTTCGCTCAGCACCCGGAAGAAAACGTTCTCCGTCGCCCGGGGATGGATGTTCTCCCCTTCCCGGAGGGAACAGCCTTCGAGGATCTTCGCCCCGATCGGATTGATGTAGGCCACCGTCCCGTCCGACCGGATCGCAACGATCCCGGCCCGGAAACTGGACAGGATGGCCCCCTCGAATTGGCTCATCGAGAAAGCCCTCCCCGGTACTGCTTGAATTCTACGTGAGGGACGCGGAAGGGGCAATCAGAAGGAGAAGGAAGCCGGGGGGGAAAAATCGGACTTGAGGCCCGTGACGGCCACAGCCCGCATCGATACCCGATAGGCGATTCCACTGGACAGATAGGGAGCGAGATTGGCGAGATTGAAGGAAGTGGTCAGCTGGCGGGTTTGAGGGTCCACCGCGCTGACGACCGCGTCGGGGATATCCCCATCGCTGAAGTACCCCGACTCGTTCACATAGATCTCGTATCCGTCCAGATCCGTCAGCGGGTTCAATGATGTCTGGTCGGTAAAGGAATCCGGGGCGGCCCAACTGAGGGTCTTGGCGGGAAGCGGAGATCCACTGCCGTCGACGGGAATCGGGTTTCCATCGCCGGACGAGGAGGCTCCGCCTCCCCCGCAACCGGAGAGAATTGCCAGCACGACCAATGTCACAAGGGATGGGGTCCATCGGGTTCGAATAGGCATCGCTTCTCCTTCTCTGATCGTAAGGAGCAAGCGACATTCCAAGTTGTAATCGTAATTATTTCATATAGTTAGGCGAAAAATTCGCCCATCGTGATTTCATATATGAATTTTACATTTCGATATTGAAATCCCGGAGCGGGATTGCGCTATGGTACGGACAAGCCCCAACTCTCCCGGAACCGGATCCGGGCGGCGCCTATCTGGTCGCGGCGATGCTCGTTCGAGATAATTAAACAAGTGATGGGTTACTGTCGATAAGATTACAATATGGCGATGGAAATACTTTCCTATCTGCCCGTCGCCGGTGCGATATTTTGCACCGGCCTCGCTCTGTTCGTCTTTTCCAGGAACCCGGGAAACGTTTCGAATATTTTTTTTGCAATCGGCATGTCGACGCTTGCGATGGTGGGATGCGGATACGCGGCGTCGGTCGATGGTCTCTTTCCCTTCCCCCCTCAATTCTGGAAGATAGTCGCCGTTTCCGGAAGCATCCTCCTGCCAGGTTCCTGGCTTGCCTTCAGCATGACCTTCGGAAGGGAAAATCCCGCGGATTTCCTCTCCCGATGGAGGTGGGCGCTTGCGATCGTATCGCTCGCGACGCTCTTCTTCCTCGCTGTTCTCCTGTTGCCTGCGGATCATGTCCCGTGGAGGATACGATCCCCTCTCGGTTCCGTTTATCCTGTTTTTTCCATTATTTGCCTGACGTTTTCCGTCGCCAACTTCGAGTCGACCTTCCGGTCCGCGGACCACAGACAGCGTTGGCGCATCAAGTACATGGTTCTGGGGATCGTCTCGATCCTCCTTTTCCTGATCTACACGCTGGCGTACACACTGATCTATCCTTCGGAAATCGTCGATTACAACTATCTGTATTCCACGATCATCCTCATCGGATGCATCCTGATCTCCTTCTCCCTGGTGCGCCACCGCCTGATGGACGTGAACGTTTTCATCGGCCGCCACATGATCTACAACTCTTTTTCGGTCATCTTCATCGGCGGGTCCTTCATCGTCATCGCCCTGATCGCCCAACTCATCCGGAGCTTTGGGGGCGATTTCAGCTTTTACCTTTCCTCCCTGTTCGTGTTCGTTTCGGCGCTGCTCCTGGCGATTCTTGTCTTATCGGAAGCCGTCCGGAAAAAGACAAAGCGTTTCCTGTACGAAAACTTCTACCAGTTCAAATACGATTACCGGAAGGAATGGCTGGATTGGACCAACCGGTTGAACGTCGAGATCGGCACGGAGGATCTGCTCCCGGTCATCGCGAAAAAGATCTACGAAATTTTCTGGATCGGAAGGACCCTCCTGTGGGTGCACGACGAAGCCGACAACCGGTACAAGATCGTGAATCCGGCCGGCGAAGATCCGTACGACGTGCTTCCATTCGAGCCGCAATACCTGGCGATGCTGGCGGAGAAAGACTTTCCGCTCCTCCTGGAGCATGAAAGCATGGAAACTTCAAGGATCGAAGATCCCTTGAACCGGCGACTTGCTTCCGCAGGGATCTCCCTCCTGGTTCCCGTCGTCATCGAAAAACGCCTCCTGGGGATCCTCGGGTTGTCCGGGAGCGCCCACAGGAACCCATTGCACCAGGAAGATTACGAATTGATGAGGGTCATCGCCAAGCAGGTGGGAAGCGCCATCCTGAGGGCGAAACTGACCGAAAAACTTCTCCAGTCCAGGGAGAAGGAGGCCTTCCATTCCTTCTCCGCCTTCGTCCTCCACGACCTGAAGAACTTCATCTCGATGCTCTCCCTGATGCTCGAGAACATGGAGAAACGGTATGACGATCCCGGGTTCCGGAAAGACATGATGCTGGGGGTATCCGGAACCGTGGAAAAGATGAAGCGACTCATAGAGCATGTCTCGGTCTTCTCCCGGGAACCCGCCCTGAAGCGGAAAACGATCGACCTGAACGACGTGATCCGGGATACCATCCGGGAGATGAAGCCGTCCATCAAGTCCCGGATCGTGGAAAATTACCCGGCGCTGCCCGCTATCGCCGTTGACCGCGACCAGATGAAGAAGGTGATCACGAACCTCGTCCTGAACGCGGACGAGGCGACCGGCGCGAACGGCGAGATCCGCATTCAAACCGCTCCCGGGAACGGAAGCCTCCGCGTTACCGTCTCGGACAACGGATCCGGGATACCGAAGGATTATCTCGAGAAGAACCTTTTCCGGATGTTTTCCACGACGAAAAGCACCGGCTTCGGCGTCGGGCTTTTCCAATCGAAACGGATCGTCGAGGCGCACAGCGGGAAGATCGAGGTGGAAAGCGCGGTGGGCAAGGGCACGACGTTCACGATTCATCTGCCCACCTCCGGGAGCGATTGATGGACAAACAAAAAATACTCATCGTGGAAGACGAGGAAGTGATCCGCAGCCAGATGAAATGGGCGCTGGCCGATTCGTACGTCGTCCTCACCGCGGGTGACCGTAAGAGCGCCCTCGAAACATTGCATTCCGAACAACCGTCCCTGGTCCTCCTCGACCTGGGGTTGCCACCGCATCCGAGAACCGCGGAAGAGGGGCTGAAAACCCTCGAGCAGATTCTCGCCGAGGATCGCGAGGCGAAAGTCATCGTCGTGACCGGAAACAGCGAAAAGGAATCCGCCTTGAAGGCCATCGATCGGGGGGCCTTCGACTATTTCCTGAAGCCCCCGGACATGGCGGAAGTGAAGATCGTCCTGAAGAGGGCCCTGAACATCCTCGCTCTCGAAAGGGAAAACCTCGCCCTGAAAAAGAATGCGCTCCGCGGGGATTTCTCCGCGCTCATCGGGGACAGCTCCCCCATGCAGCGCGTCTTCGCCCTCATCCGCAAGGTGGCGACCACCGACGTTTCCGTCCTCATCACGGGAGAGAGCGGATCCGGGAAGGAACTGGTGGCACGGGAGATCCACCGGTTGAGCCAGGTACGCGAGGGTCCGTTCATCGCCATCAATTGCGGTGCGATCCCGGAAGCCCTCCTGGAGAGCGAGCTGTTCGGACACGAGAAGGGGTCGTTCACCGGGGCCAGCGCCAAGGTGAGGGGAAAGATCGAGTACGCCGACCGGGGGACCCTGTTCCTGGACGAAATCGGGGAGCTGCCCCTTGCGCTGCAGGTAAAGTTGTTGCGCTTCCTCCAGGAGCATCAAGTGGAGCGGGTCGGGGGGCGTGAGCTGATCCCGGTCGAAGTCCGCATCCTCGCCGCCACCAACAAGGAATTGAAACGGGAGGTCGAGGAGGGCCGGTTCCGGGAGGACCTTTATTTCCGCCTGGGTGTGGTCACGGTGGCAATCCCTCCCCTGCGGGATCGTGGGGAGGACATCGTGCTGCTGGCCAAGACGTTCCTCCGGACGTACGCGGCACAGTACCGGAAGCCGATCAGGGATTTCCGCACCGATGCCCTGAACGCCATCACGTCCTATGAGTGGCCGGGAAATGTTCGGGAACTGGAAAACCGGGTGAAAAGGGCCGTCATCATGAGCGAGGGAAGGCTTATTGTTCCCGCGGAACTCGAGCTCTCGCCTCCCGGAGAGGATTCCTCCCGCATGGAGCCTTTACGACAGTTCCGGGGAAAAATCGAAAGCGAGCACATCCGGAGGGCGCTCATCCAGCGTAACTGGAACATCAGCCAGGTGGCGATCGAACTGGGGGTAAGCCGCCCCACCCTTCACGACCTGATGAAGAAATACCGGATAGAAAAAGATAAATGACCGGGTGAAAATCCTTCGGGAAAAGAGAAGGGGCGCCTTTTCAGGTCGCCCCTTCTCTCACATCAGGATGTATCCCGGATCGGTTACCGCTTAAAGGACTTCCTCCCATAAAGGGCCAGACCGACCAGCCCGCTTCCGAGGAGAAGCAAGGTTCCGGGCTCGGGGACCGTTGTCGACGTTCCGCCGTACAGGGACACGTGGGAAATGGCTCCCTGATTCGGCCAGAACCCCGTCAACACAAGGTCCTCCATGCCGTCCCAGCCGGACAGGTCGAACAGATACCACGCAGGAGTCTGATTCCCGTCTTTGACGAGCAGGAATGCATCCTCAGCGATGGGCTGCCCGTCAACATATTCGATCAATGCATCGGCTGGATCCGTGGGTGTGTTGGAGAATGTGGTTTCATAGCTGCCCGCCAGAGAGCCGCTTTCCCCCCCCCCCACATCCTGTTTGTAGAGCTCATCAAAATCGTAAGTAGCGGCGAGGTAAGCATTGATCTCCGCTTGACTGGTTTGATCGCCCTCGTCAATCTGGCCGCCAGGCGAAATCGCTAACGCCTGCGCTTGTGCGGCGAGGGCCAAAACACCGAAAAATACCACTAATTTCAGAAGATGCCTTTTCATGACTTTGTCCTCCCTTTGTGATTTACAATTCCCTTTCGCCACATGCACCGCAATTGTCGTGCCCGAATCCCTCCGGTCAAATCCGCGTATGCTTCGGCGATCGTATCCAATGGATATAGTTAAGGAAATTTCACATGGAAAACGATGATCCGAATGTCTCCCTTAGAGGTTGGAAATCCGGGATTGCCCGATGTGTAAAATATCTCGACGCCAACCAAATGTGCGGATGCGAAGAGACAGATAAAGAATGAAATAAATCGATAAGATACGAATCGGAGACGGGGAACGTATCTGTCAATATTCCTGACACATTCAATACACTTATCCCCGATGCGCCGTTTTAACCTGTGTGCCACGACGAGATCGTTCACGCCTCGATCTCCGGAACAGGTTCCATCAGGACGGGCTTCATGTGAAGCGGGCGCGTCGTCCTCCGCTTGGTCCGGATATCCTGAAAGACCCGCTCGACCTGTTCCGCCGTCAGGCCGGACTCCTCCGCGACGCGAGCCGCCGGCAATCCGTGGTTCAGTCCGAATAACAACAAGTCCATCTTGTCGTACGGGAGGGCGAAGAAGAATTCGTCCTGTCCCTGTTCCAGGCTATACGTGTCGGTCGTCGGCTTCGCGGCCAGGATCGCCTCCGGAAGGCCAAGAGCGTTCGCCAGGGCGTACACCTGGGTCTTGTAGAGGTGCGCGATCGGCTTCAGGTCCGCGGCCCCGTCGCCGTTCTTCACGAAGAATCCCTGGTCATACTCCAGCCGGTTGGGCGTTCCCACCACCGCGTAGTTCAGGCGGTCCGCGTGGAAATATTCGAGCGTCTTCCGGGTCCGCTGCTTGAAATTGGTGGCCGCCACCACCTGCAGGTACGCTTCGAACGGCAGGCGTTTTTCCAGAAAACCGCCCTCCGGGTTCCGGACGACGACCTTGAAGAAGTTCATCCGGTCCCCCGACAGGGGAGACCCCGACAGGACGATCTTGGACTTCCACTCCGGCCCGAACTCCGGAAACACGGAGCGGATCGCCTCGTCCCGCCACCGGTAGCAGCCGAAGGCCGAGAGGATCGGGGTGATGTTGGTCGCTTCGAACCGGACGCCCAGATGCCGGCACAGCGTCTCACCCCGCCGCAGGCTCTCCGGAGAGGAATCTGCTTCCGGCAGGACCAGGGCGAAGACCCGGGACGCCCCCAATGCATGCACGGAGAGCGCAGCGCTGACGGAGCTGTCGATCCCCCCGGAGACGGCGACGACGGCTCCTTTCTTCCGAAGCGCGTCGCCGACGACCTCCCTCATCCGTCGCGAGATCCGGTCGATCTCCTGCGTCCCGTTTATCTCCAGCCAGGGGTGCACGCCAAGCCTCCTTCTTCCATATCAGTCCCCTGGGATGGAGTCGGTATCGCGGGGGGGTCGCGCCGTCTTCCGGGACTCCCCTCTCCGCAGCGCCCAGAGGACGACGGCGAGCATCACAAGCGCGACCCCGAAGAACGGGATTCCCCCGGCCTTGTGCAAGGGGCCCGAGAGCACCTGGCGGTCGACGTAGGCCCCGAGAAGGGAGATCGTCACGATCCGCAAACCGTTCTTCGCGATCGTGATCGGCACCGCCGCTGCGGACAATGCCAGTTTCCTCCAACCGGATTTCAGGAAGATATGCCCTGCCAGGATCGAAACGAGGAAGAGGGAAATCCCGGAGCGGATCCCGCTGCACTGTTCCGCCACTTCGACCGTCAGGCCCGGCAATGTGAACAGGAATCCATCCCGGAAGACCGGCACCCCGACGGATCGGATCACCCAGTAGGAGACCTCCGCGGATCCCGCCTGCAGGAACCGGACGATCGGGCCCAGGATCCCCTCCGGGATCGGGATCATGAAGAATAGGAAGAGCAGGGGGAAGCGTGCCGCCCACAGGCCTCCGGCGCCTGCCAGCACCCCGAGAATCCCTTCCAGGTAGAGGACCGCGGAGAGGGCGTATAAAGCGAAACGTTCCACGGGGACCGACGGACCCACCGGCCCGGTCCGCGCGGCAAGGTACAGGAGAATCCCAAGGGACGACAGCACGACCCCCGGGATCGGGGAACCCGCGTCGGCGCCGAAGATCCTGTTCCGGTCCTCGTAGACCAGGTAGAGGCTGACCAGGGGAATGAAGACGATGTAGGAGAACGTTTCGTCCCGGTAGGCAGCCCGGAAAAGCCCTGCCAATGGAACGGCGTACATCAGGATCCCCGCGCCCGCCAGCACCGCCGCGAGCAGGGCAACCCCCTTGTTCCGCTTCATGGCTTCGATGGAAGATTCAACCCTCATCGGTAAATGATACGATTGCGGGAATGATCGGCGGCCATCGTCCCCCCGGTTGTCATACCAGATTCAGGAAACCCATGTTATACGGCGGGGAATGAAGACCTCACCCGCAAAAAACCAAAACAGATGGCTTCTCCCCGTCGTCTGCATCGCCCTCTCCCTTGGGCTTCTGTTCGCGGGCTTATGGCCTTTTCGATTCCGGACCGTGAACGACGTCCGGTGGATCGGGGGATCGCCCGGCCTTCGGTTCGAACGCTTTGGAATCGTGTCGGGAAAGGAGCCTCCTTTCGGACCAGAAAGGGCCGTCGACCTTTCGCTCCCCTTCACCCTCCGGATGGAGGTGCGCCCCCGCGAGGAGCCGTCCGGCTCCCTCCCGAGGATCTTGTCCGCATACGACGGCGAAGGGCGCGAACTTTTCTTCCTGGCCCAATGGCGAGCCGGACTTGTCCTGAGAATCCTCGAAGGGGAACGTCTATATCGTCTCAAATACCGCGAAAACGGAGCGGGCGGCGTTCGAAAGGATG
>Ga0302046_10004056_pt1 | contig 13091 bp, 13 predicted proteins | sample RVTome_11_FD_200261 | JGI IMG/M metagenome (GOLD analysis project Ga0302046, IMG submission 200261) | Soil microbial communities from uranium-contaminated site in the Upper Colorado River Basin, Wyoming, United States - RVT147D111 (version 2) ...
CAACACCCTCAGTATTTTTGGCGCTTCGTTCGATGGTCGCGGCGCAGTTGGCGCATGTCATGCCGATTACGGGCATAGTGATCTGTTGTTGCGCTGCCATTCGATCTCCAGAACTGAGTACCATTGGCGCATTGAATTTTAAACTTGTTTAAAGCACCATGATATCTAGTTGGCTGCCTCTGCCGCTTGTAACCTGCTACTTGTAATACCAGTGAACCCCTGATAAAGCATCATCGTATCTTCTCAAAAAGTAGGGGCCTTTGACAAACTTAAGTTTGTCCTACGCCACCTCGAATTATTGAGAGGATACGCATCATCAGCCATATCTCATAATAGGTACTCCATTATATTGTGGCACAAAGTAACGATGGTCACAAATATGAACCAATGACCTAAGATCAATTTTGCTGACGGGACCATGATCCATTGTCAAGATTGTCGTACCCACAGCCTCAAGGTTGCCGGAGAGCGGGATAACATCTTAGCCGAGTGCTTCTCAAATCAAAATTGGTCCTTTAGCGAGACAAAATCTTAAAAAACTCATGAATTTTGTCTAAGAGTGTAGTAAATCACCGGGTCCGGTGTATACCCATGTGAAACCGCTGCTCAGATGGGCCCGGGCAGGAGTAGAAAATTTGTTTGCCGTCGTCACCGGACACACGACGAAAAAAATAGACCCGGCCGGGTCGAACCTGGATTTTGCTGAACTTTTCAAAGAGTACTATCCGCGTATCTATAACTATCTTCGTTATCGGGTCAACCCGCCCGAAGACGCCGAAGATCTGATTAGCGTTATCTTTGAAAGAGCATACGTCCATCGAGAAAAATTCGATCCGGACAAGGGCGCCTTTTCAACCTGGCTTTTTCAAATCGCACACAATACGCTGGCCAACTATTATCGGGCGCACCAGCGCCGGTCGGTTTGGGAAGCGGAACGTGGTTTGCCGGATGATTTGGTCGCGTCTCAGCCATCGCTAGAGGCACAGGTGATCGAACAAGAAACCATTCGTCACTTGTTACAGAGTTTAGAGCACTTGAATGAACGTGACCGGGAAATAATAAGCCTTAAATTTGCCGGGCATTTGGGCAATCAGGAAATTGGTCAAATTATGGACTTGAAAGAAAAAACCGTCAGCGTGGTTCTGTTGCGAGCAATGCGCCGTCTACAACGCCAGCTCGAGGAGGAAAGATCGTGAACGAGCAACAATTAGCCGATCTTTTCTCGGAACAAATCGATCGTATGTTGGGTGGTCAACCCTCCGGTATGGCTGATGGTCTTGAAGGTATACAGGATTTATTAACGTTAGGCGAACAGCTTTCACAGGTTCGCTTCCAGTCCAGCCCGGCCGCCCAGGCTGCTTTCCAGACGCAGTTAACGGGCTGGTTCGGCTCAAACGGTGGGGGTTTAGGAGCGGCCATCTCAAGCCTACCCAAGATCTTGTTGATCGTGTTAGGCGGCCTGCTTGTTGCCGGCGGTCTCGGTCTTGTCATCTTATTCGGTAGCTTTGCCGGATCGATTTTCGAGGCTGATAATGACCTGCCCGGCCCCCAATCGACCCCTGCCCCGGCTTCAGCAACACCCCAACCCGGCGATATGCCCGCCATCCAGGACCCAGAGGCCACTGTGTCACCGACCTCGGAAGCGCCGGCGGAGACAAAACCCGAGGCAACAACGTCGTTAGGGGATATCATCCCGCCGCAGGTTACCTCCTCGATTGGCGATAGTCTGCCTTCACCGACACCTGGGGCAGAATCCTTACCAGGCAATACCGCCGACGATCCCGCCGACGATGAAAGTGGCAACGGTGATGTCGCCGGAGACGATACCGGTTCGGATACCAACGGCAGTAACGAGCCAAATAGTGACGATACAGCAGGCCAGACGGACGATCATGACCGGGGGCATGGGAATGATGCGGACGGAATTGATGAAGATAATCCCGGAAATAGTGGCGGTGTCCCTGACTTATCGGGCGGCGGTAGCAGTGGCGGCGGCGGTGGTGGTAATGCCGGAGGTAACGCTGGCGGAAACTCGGGCGGTAATTCAGGTGGCAATTCAGGTGGCAATAGTGGTAATAATGGAGGCAAGAAATGACAAAATCACCTCGGGAGCTGAGCGAGTGGAAACGATACGCGTGGGAAAAGCCAAACGCTTTCTTCACGAACGTTCCAGACATGATTAAAAACATTAATCCAGGAATCGACCCAAACTTGAGCACGGAGGCTTACCCAATGACATCGGCGTCAATCATTCAAAATATGAAAGAACTCGAATTCGTCGCCCACTGCCCAACGACCGGTAAATGGGTGATCGGCCACATCTCGTCTCACTATAATGATTTGGGCCTGGAGGCAACCTGGTGGGAATGTCCCGTCTGTCATGGCTGCCATGTTTCGTTCAACGTATCAGCTGATCACCACGAGGAAGCTGTCCTCACATAGGTGATTAAATAATCAGGAACACTCAATCTATTTGAGGAGATATCGATATGATCCCTAAAAAATTCAGTTTTGTTCTCACAGTAATCATCATTTTTATTCTGAGTACAGTTTCTTTGGCTCAAGCCGATGGGCCTTCAGTGGACGATGGTTCAACGACCAGAACATCGTTTGGTGAGACGCTCGATTTCAGCGGCTTCAATCTCGGCAACATTATGTCCGGAAACGGTGGTTCGGATGATACCGGTATGACCGATGACGGCGAAGATGATACCGAGGGCGATGACGAAGAAACCGGTGGCGATGATGATGATGGTGACACCAATGATGATGACGATGACATTGGCGACGATACTGACGATGGTGACGGTGTCGAAACTGACGGTGGCGAGGCCAAAGAACATCCCGTTGCCAGAGAGATCGCCGACTACTTTGACGTGCCATATGAGGACGTTTTTGGCCTGCACGAAGCGGGAAATGGGTTTGGAACGATCACCAAAGCCTATTACTTTACAAATTTGCTGTCTGATGTCGAACTGCCGCCGGGGATGACTCCTCCGGATTCTCCGGAGGCTTTGCTCGAAGCGGCCCACGGTTCAGGCTGGGGCAATGTTCTGAAGGACTATGGTATTCATCCTGGTTCGATTGGCAACGGCAACGGACATCGACCGGACTCTGAGACGACAGCAGCCGGCGCCAATAGTTCAACGAATCACATGCCGCCCGGCCAGGCCAAGAAGAATCAGACCGCAACGGATGGAGTTGGTGCCGGATCATCTGACCTGGTTGGACAGGGCAATGGCAATGGCGCCGGTCTGGGTCGTGCCAACGGTCAGGGTCACAATGATGGTGCCGGCAACGGTCATTCTAACGGGAATGGCAACGGTGGCAGCGGACAGAGTAATGGTCATGGCAAAGGCCACAATAAATAACTGCCAATTGTTAATTGCTAATTGTTAATTGATAACCATAGGGTGCAAATAGCTACTGAACATCTAACCAAAAGCCTTGATGCATCCCCTCGACTCGGTCCAACGGCGGGCTGATCTGCCTCAAGCGATTTTTCGGACAGATGTGATGTAGCTAGTGCCGGCTCAGGAGTCCTCGGCAAGGGTTCTACGATCTAGAAATCCATCGGCTCTTTTACCACCAAGCCCTGGTGAATGATTTCTAAGCTATCTCTAAGACCGTATGGAGCCCCGTACTAACCCATCAATGTTATGTTGTGACCGCCGATGTAAGGTCTGTAGAGCTTCCTCAGCCGAGGACTCCCGAGCCATTTAATAGAAATGAATATTGTAAAGATGAAATCACAACTATTGTCCCGCCAAATGAGTCGTGTCCTGTTCCTGGGTTCTGTCCTGCTGATTGGGTGCAATTCTTTTTCGGTCTTAAGCCGCAGCTTCCTGAATGAGCAAGACGATGCCCCGGTGGTCACGGAATCAGAAATCGTTCCATCGGAGGCTTCACTTGCTGAGTCTGAAGCGATTGTCGAGCATGCGACTGGAACGAATCGGGCCGGCGACTCCATTGCTGCCAGCCTTGACGCTCAGGTTGAGGTAGCAAGCGATCCAGCCTTGGGTGAAATCACCTTTGCCCTGGATGTCACCGATACTTTTGAACCGGTCGAGCCCAGCATCTTGTTTTCGGCCGGGATTACCGAAATTCATGCCGTGTTTGACTATAGCGGCATGTCGACGGATCAGGTCTGGGAGCGAGCCTGGTACTTGAACGATCAGGAAGTTTCCAGACATTCGGACCCATGGACCGGGCCGGAGAATGGCACGTTCGATTACTTTATCGACACCGGGGGCGACCCGCTGCCTGCCGGTGATTGGATTTTGGAGATTTATGTCGATGGTGAACTCCGCTCGCTGGGTGTGTTTATCATCGAAGCGAATTCTGGCGAAACCGGAGCCATTCCAGGTGCTGACGATATCAACGTCGAGTAACCTCAAAAATAATCTACTGTAGCAAAGAAGGAATCATGTTCAAATACGAATGTCGTGGATGCCCCGTTCAGGCACAATGCATCGATAAGAGTGATCTGGTCCCCGCAGCCAGGGAAACGATCCGCAATATGTTTGTTGCTCGCACTGATACCCGATCAACTTGGAGGTCGTTACAGAAAAATTGTCTCCTGGCCGAAGAAGATCGAGAACGTGAACGTAATACCCAAATCAACTCATTGCACCAACGGGCGGGACGTGAATCCCAGGCCGGCCAGACAGCCCTGCCGGCAGATGATGATCAGGCTCGGGATAGTGTGGTCATTGGAAGGTCGCCCATTATTTCAACGTCTGAACTCAGCGATGCTTTCCCGGCCAGCTCGACAACTAATCCCCTCACCGACACGCCTGCTCCGGGGACGATCCGATTTGACCCCAAGGCATTCAGGACTCGTTCACTGGAGACGCCACCCGGTCAGGTTGCTCCGCCTACAGCGCCTTGCTGGCTCGTTATCCGTTATAGTCAACGCCGGATATCTTTGCCTATCAACGGCGAGTTGCTCTTGGGTCGATTCGATCCGAATGTGATCGACCCGTTAGACATCGATCTGACCTTTGAAGATCAAAATAAGCTGACTATTTCGCGGCGACATGGCAGGATCGTTGGCGTTGGTGGCCGCCATACGCTCGAGGACCTGGGCAGCAGCAACGGCTCATCGATCAATGGTACCCTCATGGAGCCCGGTCGAGTCTATCCCCTCCAACCCGGTGACCGGGTCATGCTGGGTGGGGTTCTGCTGGAATATGAGACCGTACCGGCTGATTTATTCTCGATTCTGAGTACGAAAGCGGATGACGTTCGGCACCTGCTCTATCTTACCCACGCCGGGCGTCGGATCGAGATTGCGGCCCCTAACAATTTGACGATTGGGCGCGCCGATCCCGATAGCAACTTTGTGCCGAGTCTGGATCTCAGCCGGGACGGGGACGTATCAACCTATGTCTCACGCCGCCACGGAATTATCACCTGGAATAGAAACAGCCCCTATTTCAAAGATCTCCAAAGTACCTTTGGGACACGCCTCAACGGCGAGGCGTTGCCTCCAAACGAGGCTATCTCGCTTCAACCCGGTGATCACCTGTCGCTGGGGGGATATGTCCTGGCCTATGATGTTGAAGTGTAATGGATAGGCCACCCGTCGTTTTCCGCCAATTTCCGGCCTTTGTTTAAAAATCGAATAGAAAATCAACCTAACGTATTGAATTGGTAGATCAAGACGAAAGGAGCATGTCATGAGTTTATTAAGCACCTTACTAACCACAACCAAATCAAACTTGCCTGACGGACGAGCCCTGGCAGACATGCGCCGGCACTTGCCGGGACATGCTATCTGTGTCGGACTGGGAGCCTTGGGCGGCGCAACGGGTGTCACCCTGGTCATTGGCCTGGTCATTGTCGTGCAGTCGCTGTTGTTTCCTGAGGCCAACCTTTCATTCACGACCGCGCAGTTCACCATCGCCGCCACCCTGTTAGGCGGGGGCATATCCTGGCTGATCGGCCGCTGGGCGCATCGCGTCCTGTTGAGCCTGGAGGATCTGGATGCGAATGGACTCAAACTCATCTTGATTTTCAGTGTTTTCACCAGCTTACTACAGGCATTTTTCTTTACATCGGGTTTATAAATTTGGCCATCATATTGATTATATCTGGAATCCGTCTATACCGGACTTAAATAGAAGTGAGTGTTTCATTATTCATTCATTGTAAGGAGAAGCAATTATGTTTCATATTCTTAAAACCATTCTAAGCGGCGGCAAGGTCAGGCAGTTTCTGTCTCAGACCAGGCGTGGACAGAGCCTGGTCGAAATGGCCATCGCGACCCCCCTGTTGTTAATACTCTTTGTCGGTGTTTTTGAAGTGGGTTGGGCTATTCGGGGCTATATTGTACTGGCCAACATGAATCGAGAGTCGACCCGTTATGCCGTCAAAACCGGTGTCCTGGATTTTTCCTCAAAAGATCCCAACGCCGTAGGGTATCAAAACGTCTTGTCACATACAATGGCCAGTTTGGCCAACCAGTTGCCGCTTGACTTTGGCCTTGGCACGGGTATCTCCAACACCACGGTCATTATGTCTCATTATGTGGCCGATACCCGCCTGCCGTGTGTTAAATATCAAGGTGGTGATCCCAAGGTGCCCTATGAATTCGATCCAAACTGTGATTGTAGCGAAGACGATCCCAACGATCCTCAATGGTTTGACCGAGATGATTTGATCGGCTATCCGGACCATCCTGATTTTCCCCAATATTTACAAACCTACGGCATTAGCCGCACCAGTCGATTTGCCGGCGGTGATTTCCAGGCCATCGCCACCGAGATGAAACTACGCAACAACCAGTTGAACTGTACGGTCTTAAAGACCGGCACGGCTGCGGAAATGTCGGCGGACAACTTCATGGTCACCGAGGTATTTTATTCCCAGCCTCAATTACTGGGTGTACCGTTTATTTCCAATAGGCTCACAGATCCCATTCCGATGTATGGTCACACGGTGATGCGCATCGTGGCCTCCAGAGATAGCGACGCCACCGAATTGGTTGGCCCAACCTGCGAGGTCTATCCCATCACGTTTCATGAGGACATCTTCCAGAGCCTGCCCGAAAACACGCCGTTTGATGCTTATGAGGGGGGGGGGTCCGGTAACTTTGGCTGGATGAACTGGGAACCCGGCGACAACAGCAACCCCTACATTACCGAGGAGCTATACAATCCCCGGACGTCGATGAATGACTTTACCGGTTTGACCCCACCTCCCGGTCTCAGTCCCGATCCGGACAATGATAATATTGACCTGGGTGATTGGGTTTCAGGTAAAACGGGTGTGGGTAATTCTGATCCTGTTATGGATGAAATGGAAGCCTTGGTAGGGCAAACTATCCGGGTACCTGTGCATGATAATTTTTCAGGCTCAGGGCAAACCGGGGGGTATCACGTCTCCCACTTTGCCTTGATTACCATTACTGACGTCTGTCTACCGCGCAACAGTTGCCCTGGCGTGTCCGGGAGCGACAAGCAGATCAAGGCTATGTTCGTCGGATTTGATGACGATTGCACGGGACCGTAACGAATGCGGACTACTTTTGTCCCATTCTGTCACTCTGAGTGTTAGTCTATACTGTAAGATAAGGGGAGATAACGAAACGTAAGCCTAAAACGAATAAAGATCCTTAAACGGTTATTCTCAAGGGGGTCGGTGAATTTTCACCGATCCCTTTTTTTATTTTGGCTTTGTGCTGCATTCAAATGGCCGGTTGGCAATCATTTATTTCATAATATGTTCGACAGAGGAGTTTTTAAATATGAACTTATTCAATAATCTTTCTTCTAATAAGGAACGCGGACAGGGTCTGGTAGAATATGCCTTAATCCTGGTATTGGTCGCCGTGGTCGTCATCGGCATCTTGCTCACGCTGGGACCGGCGGTTGGTCAGGTCTTCAGCCGTATTAATTTGGCTCTGGGCTCAACTGATAGCGGGGTCATTACCAGCGCCACGGCGGCCCGAACGGGTGGTGGCAACGGGAATGATGTCAAGGTGACGATTACGGTATCTGCCAACACATCTGTTACCGTCAATGACTCACAAAATGCCTCATCGCAAACAGCCACCTGCAATGGAAGCTGTGTCGTCACCTTGAGCGGGGTAGGCCCTGCTGCGGGAACGGCCACCGTATCAGCCGATGCGGGGGGAACCGTTCTGGCCCCTTATGACGCCAAGAATTAAACCTGGACCGGCCTTGATTCCTTTGGCTTGATCACGGATAATAAAGGCATACCAGGCCAATGGCTTGGCAAACCGGGGCTAGAATGTTACAAGTTGCCTGCCATGGTGCGAAAGCAGTTGGGGAGAGCTAGCAGCCTGTCGGAGAGAAAAATTTACCCGAATATTTTTCGGTTTTTGCAGCTTTTTCGATGCTAAAACCCATAATTTCGCTCCAAAAATGACGTTTGTCAGCGTTTTGACGAATAATTTTCGGTGCGAGTTGGGTTCTCCGACAGGCTGCTAGAATGAGGTTAACAGGGGACGCCGGTCAAGATCGATTATTTCTCCGGCGCAAGAATCTTGATGACGCTCACCGAAATGTTGTCCTTGCCACCGGCTGCATTGGCTGCCGCAACCAGGGCTTCGACGGCGTGGATGGGGTCGTTTTCCGCTTTTTGAAGTTCGGCCAGCGTCTGTTCGTCTTCGACCATGTTCCACAGGCCATCGCTGCATAACAACAGCCAGTCTCCTGGCACGACTTTCACTTCCGTAAACGAAGGCTTTAGCATGGACTCCTGGCCGATGGCCTTGGTCAAAATATGATCGAGCTTGTTGGGACGCTCCCCTACGTTTGAGCCGGAGCCTGTCGAAGCAAACTTCGCTCCCCACGAGTCATCCTCAGTCAATTGCATAATCGTCGAACCCCGCGCCAGGTAGGCCCGGGCGTCTCCGGCATGGCTGATGTAGACCGTCGGTGGTTGAATCAAAGCGACCACGATGGTCGCTCCCATCCGGCGTTTCTGTTCGGCTTCTTTGGCCGTGTTGAAGACGGTTTCGTTGGCCGTTTCAATCGCATCGACCAAAAGCTGTTTAATCACGTCTTTCGACAGGTTCGCCGACTGGTTCTTGAGTTTATCGGTCACAAACTTGCCAATGGTCGTCGCAGCCAGTTCGCTGGCTACCTCGCCCGCCTCGTGTCCTCCCATACCATCAGCAACGATATAGAGGCCTCGATGTTCGTCGACCCATATGTAGTCTTCGTTCTGGTGGCGCTTGCGACCTACATCACTTTTGTGTGCGGATATGAAGGACATGTTATATCTCCTAATTGTAGAATTATACTCTAAAAATAGAGATAATAACATTTTTGATGTTTATTTGGGTGCATTTCATCGTTTTGGTAGAGGCAGATTTTAGATCTTTCCTGACTTGATCATCAATTGAAACAAATCTTAGTTTATCATGATAACTATTTCAAACCAATAGGAAATAGAACACACCCGTCTGATGATCGATTGGTAGATATATAATCGGAATCAGCCAGCACTTTGATGACTTGCCCAAATTGGCTGAGTCAAGTATAACAGGTGCCTGACGTTCTGGCAATGGCTTTGAGGAAAAATTAATCTTTGACTTAAGAATCGGCTGCAATAAAAGTGAGTTTCTCAATCGAGTCGAGGCTTCATGCCGTTGCTGATATCCCAGATCGTCTGGTATCCCATGTCATCCATCGCCAAGAAATTCTTTGTTGCTTCTTTAGTCTATTTGATCCTGGGATTGCTGGGGCAGGCCATTGCCATCTTCGATGTCTGGCTGGGTTTCAACCGGCTAGCCTATACCGCCGTTGCCACGACCGAGCAAATTCTTCTAGCCGGTTGGCTCACTCAGTTGGCAGTGACCCTTATTTATGATCGATGGCGGGCACCAGCGGAACTGCCTGCCGGTGACCCAAGTGTTCAAGCCGGGATCGCTGATCACTCCACTTCGATGATCGTGTTTTGGCTGTTCAATCTTGGCCTGCCGCTGGTTATTATAGGGCAGCCGGGTCTGGCCCTCTTCGGGGGGCGATGGTTAGGCCCTGTAGCTGCCTTTGGCGGGCTGCTGCAACTGCTGGCCGGCCTCGTCTTTGTTCGTGAGATATGGCGATGCTTCAAAAGCCAATAAAGCACGTTGGCGTTTACGCTGATCGACTGGCAACGACAGTGGGGATAACACCCGTCGCTCTCGTCTGGCTGCTGCCATTGCTGTTTATACTCCTCTTCTTGCCCGCGGCCATGCCGCCCCGGGCAATCGAGCTTGGCCCCCAACGCACGACCGTCACAATTAACCCCAAGATGGGCGTTCACACCCGCCTGACCGATGAAGTCGAACCCTGGAAGATCAAACGGACCCTGGAAATGGTTCGGGAGATGGGCGCTCCCTGGATCGTCGAATACTTTCCCTGGGCTTATCGTGAGCCATTTCCCGGTTTTTTCGACTGGCGGCACAGCGATCTGGTCATCGATCACGCCAATCGACAGGGGTTGACGGTCATTGCCCGGCTTGGTTTTGTGCCGGAATGGGCTCGGCCAACCGACTCGGCCTCTTCTTATTTGCCGCCGGAGCACGCCGCTGATTTTGGCGATTATGTTCGGGCCTTTGTCGACCGGTACGGTGACCGCGTTGCGGCCGTCATTATCTGGAACGAGCCCAACCTGGCTTTGGAGTGGGGCTTCCAGCCAATTGATCCAGAGGGCTATACCCGGTTATTGACTGTGGCTTACCAAAATGTCCAACAATCTGACCACCCCGGCGTAAAAGTTCTGGGTGGGGCGCTGGCCCCAACCCTGGCCCCACCCGGCAGCGATCAGGCCCTGAACGACCTGATCTACTTGCAGCGAATGCTCTATGCCGGCGCGGGCGAGGTCATGGACGGTCTGGCCGCCCACGCCTACGGCTGGAGTTTCCCCGCCGATGATCCCCCCGACCCCGACGTGATCAACTTCCGCCGGATCGAACTGGTTCACCAACTCCTGGTCGATAACGGCCATGGCGATCTCCCGATCTACATCACCGAGGGCGGTTGGAACGACCACCCCCGCTGGACCCGCGCCGTTAAACCGGCCCAGCGCATCGACAATACCCTGCGAGCCTACGAACTGGCCCAAGGCTGGCCCTGGGCTGAAATGGCCGCATTGTGGGCCTTTCGCTATCCGTGGCCGGCCCGGACCTATCTGGATTACTACACCTTTGTCACGCCTGATTTCGAGCCCAAGCCAATTTATCTGGAGATCCAGCGTTACAGCCGGGGGGAGTTGGAACGATGAGCATGGTGAGGGGTCTGGGATATGGGATGTGGGATCTGGGATCTGGGATTTGGGTTCAGAGATCGGGAGCTAACTTTGGTAAGTTACACACTACGCACTGTTTTTCACGGGTCACGGGTCATGCGTCACGTTTCAAACTCTACGTTACCATCCTCATCCTGCTCGCTTTCCTGATCCCCCTCCTCTGGACCCTTCTCATTCCTCGTGATGATGGAACTCTGGCCGCTATTCAACAGCGCGGCACGCTGCGGGTGGGGCTGGATGCTAGCTTTCCTCCCTTCGAAACCATTGACGACAGCGGGCAAATCGTTGGCCTGGATGTCGATATGGCCCGGGCTCTCGCTGCCGATGTGGGCGTTGAGGCTGAATTTGTCAACATCGGCTTTGATGGCCTCTACGACGCGCTGCTGGCCCGCCGGGTCGATATTGTCATCTCCGGCTTACCCTATGATCCTCGCTGGACGCAGGATGTGGCTTATACCCGCAACTATTTTAATGCCGGTCAGGTTTTGGTCACCCGGACCGGTGACGAGATGATCACTACAGTTGAAGATCTCCACGGACGCAGGGTGGCGGTCGAATGGGGCAGCCAAGCGGATATGGAGGGAAGGCGGCTGGAACGAGATCTCTCCGGTTTGACCATCCTGCGCCAGGCGACCGCCGCCGAAGCGCTGGAGACGCTGCTCAACGATCAGGCTGATGCAGCCATTGTCGATGCCGTCAGTGGGGTCAGCGCGGTTCCCCGGGGGCTCAGAATCGCCATCTATCTAACCGACGAGTGGTACGCCGCCGCCGTCCACATCGACAGCCAGGCTCTGCTGGAGGCGGTCAATCAATCGTTGGAGCGATTGGACGCGAGCGGCCACATGGCCGAGATGCAGGCAGCGTGGCTGCATGGGAAGTATTAGGCCAGTCGACCAGGGGCAGGCCGGTCTCCGCCTCGATGGCCAGCAACCGATTATACTTGGCCAGCCGCTCCGATTGGGTGATCGAGCCAACCTTGATCTGATCGCCGCGCCAGCCGGCGGCCAAATCGGCCAGCCAGTTATCTTCGGTTTCACCGCTGCGGGCGCTGATGGTCACCTGCCAGCCGGCCGATCGCGCCAGCCGGCACGCTTCGGCCGCTTCGGTCAGGGTGCCAATCTGGTTGACCTTGAGCAGCAAGGCATCGGCCGCTTGCATTTCGATAGCCCGTTGAATGCGAGCCGGATTCGTACACAGTAGATCATCACCCAGCACCAGAGCCCGGCCTGCGACCCGCGCTCGCAAGTCGGGCCAGTGCGCCCAATCCTCTTCGGCCAGGCCGTCCTCGAGGCTAACAATCGGATACGGTTCGAGCCAGTCCAGAAGCTGCTCGATCATGGCCGGACCGTCCAGAATCTGATGGTCCAGGTGATAGCCTCCGTCGTGATAAAAATGGCTGGCGGCTACATCCACGGCCAGCGCTATGTCCTGGCCCGGCTCCAGGCCGGCGGCCTGGATCGATTCAACGGCGTCGTTCAACATGGCTTCGGCGTTGGGAAACGGTGGAGCCAGGCCCCCTTCGTCCGCGGTCAAAGCCCGCATACCGTATTTGCGATGGGTCAATTCGGCAGCAGCCGTGTATACGGCAAAGGTCATCGCCAGCGCTTCGTCTATGGTTTTGGCCGAGGTAGGCACGACCAGCACATCCTGGATCGGAACCTGGGCCCCGGCATGCTTACCGCCGCTGAAAAGGTTGATCGTCAGGCGAGGTAGACGGTGCATAGGCTGTTCCATAAGACCGGCAAAATAGTGGTAGAGCGGCTGGCCCTGCTCGGCGGCGACGGCCCGGGCAAACGCCAGCGATACCGCCAATATGGCGTTGGCGCCCA
>Ga0302046_10004058_pt1 | contig 13089 bp, 12 predicted proteins | sample RVTome_11_FD_200261 | JGI IMG/M metagenome (GOLD analysis project Ga0302046, IMG submission 200261) | Soil microbial communities from uranium-contaminated site in the Upper Colorado River Basin, Wyoming, United States - RVT147D111 (version 2) ...
CCGCCCGGTGATGCCGATGCAGCTCAGCGATCGCCAGCCACGCGCACGCCCAGCTGCAGTGCCTGCCCGGGAGCGGGCCGCATGGAAACGTCGAGGTACTGCGTATCGGTGAGGTTGGTCGCGTCCGCGAAGACCGTCACACGTCCTCGCCGCCATGAGAGACGCGCGTCCAGCAATGTGTACGGTTTGTCATCACCGGTCTCAGCGGACGCCGCGCTGGCAGCGCGGCGCGCGTGTCCGAGGCGAGTCGAGAGAGCGAAGCCATGCAACAGATCGAAGGCGCTTTCGATGGAAGCCGTGCGGGTCAGCGGTCGCAGCGCGTACTTCGATTCGATGCCATCCGTCACATCGTCGGAGAACGAGATGGAGCTCGCGCGCAGGGTCCAGTCGGCGGCTAACACGCGTGTCAGGGAAGCCATCAGCTCGACGCCGCGGAACGTGGCATCCTCGATGTTGGTGGTTTGCCAGGGTGTGCCATCCGGTGAACCGGCTGGTTTTGCCCAGTCAATGAGGCGGTCGGCACGGCGCATGAATGCGACGACGTCGAGCCTGGCCCGGTGCGCGCTGGCGACGGCGGCTCCGATCTCCGCGCTCCAGAATCGTTCGGGGCCGAGATCGGGATCGCCGATATTGGCCGGATCCTCATAGAATCGCTCGGTCCAGGTCGGTGCGCGGAAGCCGCGATCGACGGACGCGCGCAGGCGCAGCCAGGGTGAAGCGCGCCAAGATGCCGCAAGCGATGGTGAAAGAAAGGAGCCGTAGGCGGAGTGCCAGTCGGCGCGAAGGCCGGCGGCCAGGGCCGCGTTGCCGTCGCCGCCAGCCACGAATTCGGCAAAGCCGGCAGCACGCGACTCATCGAGATCACCCAGCCGCTCGCTGCGCAGACTCATGCGGTCCGCGGTGGCGCCAGCCGCAAGGTCGACCGACGATGTCGCCTGCCAGCGCGCCACCACTTCGCCGCCCAGCCGCCAGTTGGTGTGCAGGTTCTGGTAGAAAGCGGGATCGGTACGGCGCAGAATGAAGTGGTCGCGATGCCTGCGCAAGGACAGCACAGGCTCGATCTCGAGTCGGCCGGTCTGCGCCGGTCGCCAGCGCAACGATGCAGTGAGTGCCCGCGTCTCTTCGTAGGAGTCGAATGGCCCGTAGAAATCCGCTGCACCGAAGTCGCGTGCGCCGTATCCGAGATTGGCCTGGAGCCGGCCAGTCGCGAGTGGCAGTTCGAGAGCGGCGCGGGCGAGCCGTGCTTCGTAATCCGTTCCCGTGCGGTGTCCATCCGAGCGGGACCAGCCACCGCCGGCGCGCAGCCATGCGGCACCCACGTGTGAGCCGCCGTCCGCATCGATGAGCGCAGTGCCGAAGCTGCCGCCTTCGACACGCACGCGCGAGCGGGCGCCTCCACCCGCAGTCACGATGTTGATGGCGCCGCCGATCGCGTCCGGGCCGAACAGCGCCGAGCCGGAACCGCGCAGGATCTCGATGCGTTCGACCGCTTCCAGCGGGACCGCGAAGTCGAGATCGAAGTGGCCCGTCTGGTCATCACTTACGGACACGCCGTCGACGAGCACGACGACCTGCTCGTAGCTCGAGCCGCGCAGACCCAGGTCCGCCGATGCCGGCGAGCGGGCCAGCACGTCCGCACCGGTGACCCGGGCGAGCAGATCGTGCAGTGTACGCGCCGGTATGCGCTCGATCGCTGTGCGATCGAGGACTTCGACTGTTCGCGTCGCTGCTGCGACGCTGCCTGCCGTGCGCGATGCGACTGCCACGCGCATCGTGTCCAGCGTGAAGCGCACGTCCTGAAGCGCCAGTCCCGGCGTTGCCGTGGCCAGCAGCAGAACAGCCGCCATCGTCTTCACATGCCCGCTCCGTTCCCGTCGAGGGGCGCCAAGGTGGGCGTGATCCGCGGCACCGTCAATGTGCGGGCGGTGAACGGCCCGCGGGGCGTGAGCAGCGACGTGTCCGTGTGACAGGCCTTGCGCCGGCAGGTCCGGCCGCCCGATCCTCACGCCATGAAGGCTGTCCGACTCCAGGCGCTGCCTGCGATCCTGGTCGCCGGCATCTGCCATGCATTCACGCCGGCTGCATCATTGCGCGCGCGCAGCGTTCAGGATTCCGCGCTGCAGGTCGATGCGATCGTCGGCCGGTCGATCGGTGATGTCCGACTCGGTACACTCGATGGCCGGAGCGCGATCGTGCGTGTCGATGCGCCGTTGCGATCCGGTGATACGCTCGTCACGGGAGCGGGCCGCGCGCGCCTCGATCTGCTCGCGGCTGGCGGCGGCCTGGCCGAGCTGACGATCGGGCCGAACACGACGATCGTGATGACGGTAGCCGACAGTACGGTCGCGCGACCGCCGCGCACGCACCCGCGCGCCCCCCGGATCACTGCCGGCGCGATGCACTGGGTCGCCGCGCAACGGCCCGCCGTGCCCGTTCTGCTCGGCGCCCGTTTCGCGACCGCGTTCCTCGTGCCCCGCAGCGCCGACTTCATTGTCGTCTACGATCCGCTCTGGAATCAGGGCTCGATCTATCTGCGCGAAGGCGGACTCACCGTTCACCTGCCGGACACCGTGCACGAAGTCGTCGCGGGCCAGGCCGTGGCCGTTTTCCAGGGCCATGTCTCGAGCATTGCGCCGCTCGACGGCGAAACCTGGGCCCAACTCGTTGCGACGATCGATGGTCCCGCCATCGCCGGCGCCGGATACGACATCACGTTCCGCGACTTCGCGTCCGGTCCGATCGGCGGCGGTGACGGCGAGACCCGCTTCGATGGAACGGTCCTCGACGTCACCGCTGCGGCCGCACGCCAGGCGTGGTTCCCGCTCGCCGCCGAACAGGTGGACGGTTACACTGCGCGCGCAATCATCACACTGCCCGACAGCATCGCCCGCGCACTCGCCGGACTCTACCTGACCGCACAGGATGGCGCCGACTGCGCTGATGGCGACATCTTCTTCGGCCGCGACGCACGCGGCATCCTGCTGCAATCGTGCGAGGCCGGCGCATGGAATGATCGCTCCATCGACAGTCAGCCAGCACTCGGCGATGCCAGTCGTTTTCACATCGAGCGAGCCGGTGACCTCCATGTCTTCCGCCTCGACGACACGACCGTCGCAACGATCCGCATCCCCGATCGTCCACCCGATTTCATCCTCTTCTTCGTCGGCCCCGGTGCCCGCGCCACCATCCGCGACTGGCACGTATCCCTTCTGCGGTGAGCGTCCGGGCCCGTTGCGGGCAGAATCCGGATGCGGGGCCCACGACTTGCACGCGGCGAAACAAGCGATTCTTTTCCTCTGTGGCTGTCCCGCGAATGAGCGAGGCGAATCATGTCGAAGCGACCCGTGCGCATGTTTTCACACACCCGGACCCGGCTTTTCTGGGTTCTCCTGGCAATCCCGGCGACCCCACTGGATGTGGAGGGTCAGGGCGAGCGGGCGCAGACGGCGGCGGAGGTGCACGCCCGCGCGGTTGCGGCACAGGGTGGCGCGTCGGCGCTCGCGAGTCATCAGTCGCTGCACGTGCAGGGCCGCATCGAGATTGCGGCGCAGGGGCTGACAGGCACTGTCGAATCGTGGCGGCGCCGGCCGGGCCTCACACGCTCGCGCGCGGAGTTCGCCGGCGTCGGTACCATCGAGAGTGGCTACGATGGGACCGTCGCCTGGTCGAAGAACCCGATGCTGGGGTCGCGCGTGCTCGAAGGTGCCGAGCTGGCAGCGGTCGCACAGGACGCGATGTGGTCGGATGACCCGACCGCCGTTCGGTCGCGCACGCTCGTGGGCGAGGAGGAGTTCGAGGGACGTACGTGCGTCGTGCTTCGACTCGTCATGAAGAGCGGTGACGAGCGCACGTCGTACTACGACCTGGCGACCGGCCTGCCGGCCGGCGCGAAGGTCCCACGGCCGACGCCGCAGGGCGAGCAGATCATCACCGTCATTGTGAGCGACTATCGCGATGTCGGCGGTGTGAAGCTGCCGTTCCGCACCGCCCAGCGCCTCGGACCGGTCGAGCAGGTGCTCATCGCCGAGCACGCGGAATGGGACGTCAATGCGGACCTGTCCGTGTTCGAGCTGCCGGCCGACATCCGGGCACTCGTCTCGAAGTGACCGTGACCGCCGGCGTCGTTGCCGGCGAGGTCGCCACCGGCCGGCCCGGCACGCCGGGTCCGGCAGCGCAGATCGTTGCCCGGCCGCCAGGCCGGATCAGCGCGCAGGATGCGGCTCGCCGCGTCGTCGCCTACCTTGGTCCGTGAACGCGGGGACCAACCTGACCGCTCGCGGAGCACCCTTCGACGAATGAGCGCGATGAACGCCAGGACCAGGACGGCGCGCAGGCAGGGGCGCCTGCTGCTGTGGTTTCTCATCGCAACAGCGATGCTGGCTGGCGCCGAATCCGCGCGCGCGCAGACGACCGTGATCGTCCTCGTCCGCCATGCGGAGCAGGACCGCAGTGGCGGACAGGACCCGGGCCTCACGGCGGCAGGCCGCGAGCGAGCGGATTCACTCGTGCGCACACTGCGCGGTTCCGGAATCCGCGCCATCTATCATACGCAACTGCTTCGCTCGAAGGAGACGGCCTCGCCGGTCGCGAGCACGCTCGGCATCCGGACGACGGAGCTGGGCATCCGTCGGGGCCAGTCGCCGGCCGATCATGCGGGCGAGGTCGCGGCGCACGTCGTGGCGAACCACCGGGGCGGCACGGTCCTGGTCGTCGGCCACAGCAACACGGTCCCGCTCATTGCCGCAGCACTCGGCGTCCCGGATCCGCCGCCCATCGCGGACACCGAGTTCCATCATCTCTTCGTCGTACTGAAGCCGCAGAGCGGACCGGCCAGCCTGATCCTCGGTCGCTACGGTTCGTGAGTGCCGCCGCGCGCGTCCGCTTGACGCGACGAATCCGCTCATGAATCCTGAGCGATGCGCAAGCGCACTGCGTTGTTTCGCCACGACCGGGGAGGCCTGACATGCTCGGGTCTGCAAAGGATCTGCCGGAACCGAAGACCGAGCCCGAGTTCGAATGGGATCCAGCCGACATCGGTGGCTCGATCCGTCGGCTCAAGGAGTTCGTCGTCGGCAGGGCGAAGGACGCGATCACCTACTACCAGTTCGCCAAGCAGCCGAAGAAACGCTGGGCCATCTGGCTACGCATGGCCGCGCTCGTGTTCGCAGGTCTCGCCGGCCTGCTGCCCATCCTCTCCCAGATCATGACCGACGACGCCGGCCTGCCCGTCATTGCGCCCGGCTGGGCCTCCGTCTACCTCGCCCTCGCCGCCGGCGCTGTCGCCATTGACCGGTTCTTCGGCTTCTCCAGTGCCTGGATGCGCTTCATGGGGAGTGAGCTGCGCGTGCGTCGCGCGACCGACGAGTTCGAGCTGGACTGGGAAGCCGAACGTGCGAACTGGCCCGCCGCCGGACCGGGACCTGCCGAAGCCGAGGCGTTCATGCAGCGGGCGCGCACATTCATGGTCCAGATCGCCGACATCGTGCGTGAAGAGACGGAGCAGTGGATCTCGGAGTTCCGCGAGACGATCCGTCAGATCGACGAATCGGCACGCACCACGCGTGCAGCGGAAGAGCGCGGCGGCATCAACGTCACCATTTCGAACGGTGACGTGGTTTCCAGCGGTTGGCAGCTCACGGTCGACGATGGCCCCGCGCGCGATTGCAGTGGCACGTCCGCGGCCATCGGCAATGTGAAGCCGGGTGTGCATCGCGTGCACGTGCAGGCTGCGGTCGACGGTCGCCAGCTGCACGCCGAACGCGTCGTCAATGTCGAGCGTGGCGCGATCACCGAGATCGGCCTGACGCCGGGCTGAGTGCATGCGCACCCGCATCGAGCTCGAGATCCACGGGCAGCCGGATGATGAGTCATGCGGGGCGACCTGCCTGCAGGCCGTGTATCGCTGGTACGGCGATGAAGTCGCGCTGACCGACGTCATTTCGGAAGTCGAGCTGCTCGAGACGGGTGGCACGCTGGCCGTCCTGCTCGCCGTGCACGCGCTGCGGCGCGGCTACCGCGCCACGATCTACACGTACAACCTGCAGCTCTTCGATCCGACGTGGTTCACCGAACCCGGCATCGACCTGATCGAACGACTCGAACGCCAGGCGACCGAGAAGGAAGATGACAAGTTGCGTTTCGCGACGGGCGCCTACGTCGAGTACCTCGGGCTGGGTGGTGTTGTGCGCTTCGAGGAGCTGAGCCCGGGCCTCGTGCGCAGGCACCTCTCGCGCCAGCAGCCCCTCCTGACCGGACTCTCCGCGACCTACCTCTACAACTGCGCGCGCGAGCGCGGCTGGGAAACGCTCGAGTACGACGATGTGCGCGGCCACCCCACGGGCCATTTCGTCGTCGTCCACGGCTACGACGCTGCACGCGACGAGGTCTACGTTGCCGATCCGTTGCTGGACAACCCGGGCTTCGGCTCGCACTACTACGTGGTCGGCATGCAGCGGCTGCTGGGCGCGATCCTGCTGGGCGTGCTGACCTACGATGCCAACCTGCTCGTCCTCGAGGCCGCCAACGTCGAGGCTCCGTCGTGAGGACACTGCTGGTCGTTCAGGATCCATTGCGCTGGCCGTTCGACCTGCCGGGCGCCGAGATCGTTTCCGCATGGGATTACCTGACCGACCGACGCTGGGCCGACACCCGCCGGATTGCCGTCTTCAACGTCTGTCGCGTCTATGGCTACCAGCGGCTCGGCTACTACGTGTCGCTGCTCGCTGCCGCGCGCGGACACCGCGTCATGCCCGCGGTCGAAACGCTGCAGGCGTTCGGCGTCGCACCACTCGCGCGCATCACGACGGAAGAGCTGGATGATCTCATCCAGAAGGCGATCGTGCCGCCGCCGCCCGACGAGTTCGATCTCGGCATCTACTTCGGCAGGACCGTCAATCCACGTCACGAGGGCGTGGGCAAGGCGCTGTTCAACATGTTCCCGGCACCGTTCCTGCGCGCCTCGTTCGAGTATCAGGACGAGGAATGGCGCATTGCATCGATCCGCCCGTTGAGTGGCACGGACGTGCCGGAAGAGCATCGTCAGTTCGCCATTGATCAGGCTGCCGCGTTCTTCGCCAAGGGCCGCGCGCCGCAACCGCCGCAGCCGGCGCGCTACGATGTCGCCATCCTGTGGAGTACGACATCGAGCGATCCTGCCTCCGACGAGAGCGCGATCCGGCGATTCATCCGCGCTGCCCGCAAAGTCGGCCTGGATGCGGACATCATCGATCCGGACGACATCCAGCGGGTAGCCGAGTTCGATGGACTGTTCATCCGCGACACGACCAATGTCAACCACTACACGTACCGGTTTGCGCAGCGTGCGGTCGCCGCCGGTCTGTTCGTGATCGACGATCCGCAATCCATCATCCGCTGCACCAACAAGGTGTACCAGGCCGAGCTGTTCGAGTGCAACGACATTCCACACCCGCGCACGGTCATCGTGCACGCGAACAACGTCGAGCGCGTCGAGCAGGAGGTCGGCTTTCCCTGTGTGCTGAAACGGCCCGACGCGTCGTTCTCCGCCGGCGTCGTCAAGGCGGCCAACCGCGCTGCACTCGACCGCCAGCTGAAAACCTTCTTCGAATCGTCGATGATGGTCGTGGCGCAGGAATACCTGCCATCCGATTTCGACTGGCGCATCGGCGTGCTGGGCGGCCGCGCGCTCTATGCCTGCCGCTACTACATGGCCAGAGGCCACTGGCAGATCATCCACCGCCGCGACGGCGGCAAGGAACGCTACGGCAAGGTCGAGACGCTGCCCATCGATGTGGCTCCCGCCGCCGCCCGTGACCTCGCCGTTCGCTGCGCCCGACTCATCGGCGACGGGCTGTACGGCGTCGACATCAAGGAAGTCAAAGGCAGGTTCTACGTGATCGAGGTCAACGACAATCCGAGCATCGACGCGGGTGTCGAGGACGAAGTCCTGAAGGACGACCTCTACATTACCATCATGCAGTTCTTCCGCGACCGGCTGGAGGCACGCGGTCGCGTCGAGAACGGCAGGTGAGCCGGCCTGCCCCACGCCACCCCGCGGCCGCTGGCTGCCGCACACCGGGGCCGGCCACCCGACCGCCGGAGACCATGGCATGACCGACGACCGCTACGGTCTGTTCGAACGCTTCGGCATCGAGCTGGAATGCATGATCGTCGACGCGGAGACGCTGGCCGTGCGCTCCGTCGCGGACCGCCTGCTCATTGGCGAATCCGGCGAACCGTCAGCCGAGATCGTCGTCGGCCCGCTCTGCTGGTCCAATGAGCTGGTCATGCACGTCCTCGAGTTCAAGACCGGCGAGCCGGCCACATCGCTGCACGGCCTCATCGAACCGTTCCAGCAGAGCATCGCGCTCGCCAACCAGAAGCTCGCGCCTTTCGGTGGCCAGCTGCTGCCATCCGGCATGCATCCGACCATGGATCCGTCACGCGAGGTGAAGCTCTGGCCGCACGAGTACAGCGCCGTCTACGAAACCTTCGATCGCATCTTCGACTGCCGCGGTCACGGCTGGGCCAACCTGCAGAGCGCTCACCTCAACCTGCCATTCCGCGACGACGCCGAGTTCGCTCGACTGCACGCCGCCATCCGCGTCACTCTGCCGCTGCTTCCCGCGATTGCAGCCAGCTCACCACTCATGGAAGGACGGCCCACACAGTGGCTGGACACGCGACTCGAAGTGTACAGGCACAACGCCGCACGCGTGCCGTCCGTCAGCGGCCTCATCATCCCGGAACCTGCCACCAGCGAGGACGAATACCGGCAGACCATTCTCGAACCCATCTATGCCGACCTCGAACCCCATGACCCGCAAGGTGTGCTGCGCGATGAATGGGTCAATGCACGCGGCGCCATCGCCCGCTTCGACCGCGGTACCATCGAGATCCGCGTTCTCGACACCCAGGAGTGCATCCTCGCCGATCTCGCCATTGCCGGCGCCGCCACAGCCGTCATCCGCATGCTCGCCGAAGAGGCGACCGCGCCCGTCGCCGCAATGAACGCTCTGCCCACCGAACAGCTCGCGGCCATCCTCGCCGCCACCATCGCGAACGGCGACACCGCCACCATCGATGGCCGCGACTACCTCCAGCTGTTCGGCTGGAATCGCAACTCATCCGTCCGTGCCAGCGACCTCTGGAGTCATCTCATCGAACGCTACCTCGATGACGGCCAGGATCGCACTCGCTGGGAAGCCGCCCTCGAAGTCATTCTCTCCGAAGGCTGTCTCGCACGACGCATTCTCCGCCGCATCGGCAGCGAACCCACCCGCCAGAACATCGCAGCCGTCTATCGCGCCCTCGTCCTGTCCCTCGAGCGCGGCACACAACTGCGCTGACCTCGTCTCGGCGCCGGACAGGGCTCGGTGTCGGCGTCGTCGCTTCGATTGCACTCAGCCGGACGCTGCGCACGCTGTAGTTCGAGATCGAGCCGGCACACCCGCCGACCTACGCGGCCGCCGCGCTCCTGCTCGCGATCGTTGCGCTGGCCGCCTGCTGGCTTCCGGCGCGACGCGCGACACACGCGGATCCCGCGGCCGTGCTGCGCTACGACCAGCGCCAGGCGCTAGCGACAGGTTCAGGCACATATTCGCCGGCTGGCGCGCTGGCCGGAAACGCGTGACCGTGCTCTGAAAGTGGTTCCCGTTCACCGAGCGGCCTGCTCAACTGCCGGCCTCGACGTCCGTTCAGCGCACCGTACTCATGCCGACGGAGTGATTGGTGCCAGCCTGCATGCAGGATCGACGCATGGCTTCTCCGTTGCGTGTCACAGTGCAGACGCTCGTCGATCGGTTCGATCCCGAGTCACGCAAAGAAACCGCCGCTTCATTCGCCGAGCAGTTTCTCGACTTCGCTGCGGTGCTCGGGCGTGAACCAGTCGGCCGCGAACCGGACCAGCCGGATCACACCCTTGCGGTCGATCAGGAACGTCTGGGGTACGCCGCTCAGCAACTGGTAGGTATCGAAGATCGCGCTCGCGGGATCGTGCAGGATGTCGAACGTCAGCCCCTGCTCGGCGCGGAACTCGCGAATGTCGTCGCCGGCACCCGCATCGGCGACCGATACGGCCACCACACGCAGACCACGGTCCGCATACGCCTCGTGCAGCTGCTGCATCGTCGGCATTTCCTCGAGACACGGCGGACACCACGTCGCCCACACGTTGAGCAGCACCACATCGCCGTGGTAGTCGGCGAGCGTCCGCGTCTCGACCGGCGCGTCCACCGTCTGCGCCCGGAACTGCGGCGCGGCAGAGCCCGGCCCCACACCACCATCGCCAGGTGATGCCAGCCCCCAGACGAGCGCAATGACAGCGGTGCAGATCGAGACGGCAATCAGCACTTGACGCGGACGCACGGTCATCCGCTTCAGCGCAGCCCTGACAGTGCTTCCATGATCATTTCGTTCGTCGGCCGGATCCGGTAGTTGATCTCGATGAACTTCCAGCGCACCACACCCTCACGGTCGATCACCAGTGTGGTCGGATGCGGAATGTTGCGACGGTCGTCCGGATTCAGCAGGCCGTAGCGCGCAATCACGCGATGCCCGGGATCGGAGAGGAACGGAAACTCAGGCCGGCGGCCATCCTCGCGCGCCACGCGATCCACCATCCTCTGCAGATCCGGCGCCGGATCGATCGCCACCGCCAGGATCTCCGTGTCGCTACGACCCTGCTCATCCAGCAATTCTCTCAGCTCGCCGAGCTGACTCGCGCAGTACGGTCACCAGTGGCCACGGTAGAACACCAGCACCACGTTCTTCGCGCCACGGTAATCCGACAGCGCGATCGTCGGCCCGGCCAGCGACCGCAGCGAGAAGTCCGGCGCGACGTCGCCCACTTTCACACGACCCGTGTCGGTGGGTGGCAGGTCCAGTCCGTCCTTCGGACCCAGACCCGTGCCCTGACCGGCGACGGCGCCTGCTACCGCCAGCAGAGCAACGGCCGTGAACCACACCCGCACGCGTCCCATGCGCCCTCTCCTCATCGAAGTCCCTGTGTTGAAGGCCAGACCGTGCCGCCGGGTTCCCGGCCGACGTGACCGGCCGCCACCATGGAGCCTCGCCGGCTGCACCGCGTGCGCGGTCGAGCCTGACGTACCCTGTAGAACGCCTGGCGAGAAACGTCTCCGGGTCTGCTGCACGGTGTTACCCGGGCGATGTCGCTTTTTTCCTAGCTCGTCACCGGATCAGGCTTCAGATTCCCGGTTGGGCGACCGCTCGGGGCGATGTCGCTTCCACTTTCATGGGAGATGCCTGTGATCCTCCGTGCACTGCTGCTGTTGGGCGTCGGCGCCAGCTCGGTCACGGCGCAAGCCACGCGTCACCTCTCGCCGCGCTGGTCTCCCGATGGCCAGCGGCTCCTGTTCGCCGCGAACCTGGAGGACCAACGAAGGTTGGATCTCTATGCTATCGGCGTGGACGGAACCGGGCTCACGAAGGTGCGCGAGGGCGCCCGCGATGGCGAGTGGTCTGCCGACGGATCTCGTCTGTTCTTCAGCGAGCAGCGCGACGGCCACTTCGACATCTACGTCGTCGCGGCGGCGGGCGGCGAAGCGCAACAGCTTACGGCAACGCCCACGATGGACTACGCCCCCGCGGTCTCCCCCAACGGCCGACGCGTCGCGTTTGTCGTCATCCCGACGGGCCCCGGCCAGCGCCACGACATCCACGCGATGAACGCGGACGGTACCGGGCGAACCGCCCTGACGGAAACGCCGGACGAAGAGTCTGGCATCAGTTGGTCTCCCGATGGACGACAGATCGCGTTTGCGTCCAATCGTGACGGCAACTGGGAGATCTACGTGATGCGCGGCGACGGCACGGCTGTCCGGCGCCTCAGCCATGATCCCGCCGCGGATAACAGTCCCGTGTTCTCGCCCGACGGCAGGTCCATCCTGTTCACATCGATGCGCGGCGGCGAGCGCGGTATCTGGCGGATGCGGGCGGACGGCAGCCGGCCCGAGCGAATCGGATCGCTCGCGGGCGCCTCCCTCGCATGGTCGCCCGACGGCCGGACGATCGCGTTCATTGGCGTGCTGGACAGTGTGCCCGGCGTGATCGTCATGAACGCGGACGGCACGGCGCCGCGGCGTGTCACGCCGATTCCGGCTGAAGTGCTGGCCGCCCGGAGTATCGCCCGCGTGGAGTGGCTCGCGGGGTGCTGGGAACTCCGCGCCCCCGGGCGCGTGACGGTCGAGATGTGGATGCCACCGGATGGAGGACTCATGCTCGGCGCCAGCCGCACGACGTCGGGAGGCGCAGTGCGGGAGTTCGAGACGCTGCGACTTCAGGCGGAGGGCGACGCGCTGGTCTACACGGCCATTCCGTCCGGTCAGCAGGAGGCGTCGTTTCGCGCCGTCCACGTGTCCGACACCAGCTTCACCGTTGAGAATCTTGCCCACGACTTTCCGCAACGGATACTCTATCGTCGGCGGGGCGCGGATTCGCTGATCGCTCGCATTGAGGGTCCAGGACCCGGCGGCACGCGCGGCATTGATATCCCGATGCGGCGTCTGTCCTGTGAGGCGCCTGCCCGGCGCTGATCGGTCGCCAGGCGCGGCGTGGTCTCGGGTCCATGTCGGTCCTTACCGGCCGACGACGCCGAGCTGCGGCTTCTACCGTGGGTCAACCCTCCCTCCTTCCCGCCTTCCCCTGCGGACCGCAGCGTAGTTGGGCAGTTCGGCCGCGGCGGCGGCGGTGCGCATGCATGTCCCATACAAGTCAGGCCGCGACCGGCTCATGCAGGACTTGAAGGTCGCCACATGCTGGCGCCTGATACGCGACAGTACCACCTGCGACGGAGGATCGAGATGAGAGGAATCCGTGCCGGAATGATGGCAATGCTCTGCACGTCGATGACGGTGTCAGGACAGGCACAGGACCGCGCTGCTGCCGATGGTCGGATCTCCTTCTATCAGCACGTGGCCTGGTCGGATGACGGATGGCGACGTCGGTGATGACGATCGCGCGAGCCGCATGGGAGCGCGAGCAATTCCGAGCGCTCCAGGGTGGCCAGTTCGATGTCCAGGTGATCCCGACGGACGGATCGCCCGCGCTGCTGATCGGTGAGGCGGCCACAAATGACATATGGGCCACGTGGTG
>Ga0302046_10004061_pt1 | contig 13076 bp, 12 predicted proteins | sample RVTome_11_FD_200261 | JGI IMG/M metagenome (GOLD analysis project Ga0302046, IMG submission 200261) | Soil microbial communities from uranium-contaminated site in the Upper Colorado River Basin, Wyoming, United States - RVT147D111 (version 2) ...
GTCGGAGTTCATCGCCGAGGTGATCGATCCGGCGACGGGCGCGCCGGCCGCCGAGGGGGAGCTGGTGCTGACCAACCTCGGGCGGGCGGGCTCGCCGCTGGTGCGCTACCGCACCGGCGACCGCGTACGGCTCGCCCCGGCGCCGTGCGCGTGCGGGCGGACGTTCACGCGGCTGGAGGGCGGCATCCTGGGCCGCCTGGACGACATGCTGATCGTGCGGGGGGTCAACGTCTTCCCGTCGGCGATCGAGGCCATCGTCCGGCGCTTCCCCGTCGAGGAGTTCCAGATCGAGGTGTTCCGCAACGGGGAGCTCGACGAGGTTCGCCTGCTGGTGGAGGTGGACGGGGGCATCTCCGGGGCCCGGCGCGTGCAGGAGGCGCTGCGGGCCGGGATCGGGCTCCGGCTCGAGGTCGCGGCCGTCGCGGCCGGCACGCTGCCGCGCTTCGAGCTGAAGGCGCGCCGCGTGGTGCGCCGCTCGCCCCCGTGACGTGGCATCATGGGGGCGTTCACGTGGCCACCGGACCAGCGCAAGGCCGTCGAGCGTTGCTCCGGCATTTCGGTCTCAGGCGATGAGGAGGACAGGATGGCCGCGCACATCGAGCGGACGGCGGGGCCCCAGCCGATCGGCGAGCAGGGCGGAGCGTTCACCTGGATGGTCCCGCTGAGCGCGATACCCTCGCGCGAGTGGATGAAGCTCTTCAACACCCCGGCGGAGCCCAGCGAGACCTACATGCCGAGCCGCGTCAGCTTCCGTGACCGGGGGATGGTGTTCCTCGCGGGGGAGGAGCGGATCAAGGAGTGGATGCAGCACATCGACCAGTGGATCGCCGCGGCCAACGACGGCGTCGCGCAGGCGGACGACCGGCGCCGCCAGACCCTCGGCCACGAGGAGCGCGGCGTCGAGGACGCCAGGCGGCGCATCATCGACGCCGACAAGTACCGGAGCCTCTAGCGCCATGAGCGATCCCCACGAGCTGACCATGGAGGAGCTGCGCGAGCGCATCGCGGCCGCCGGCATCAGGATCGCCGAGCACCGGCTGGGCATGGTGCGCAAGCTGCTGAGCGACGCCCTCGTCCACGTGCGCGCGCGCGATTCGCGCACGATGAAGACGGTGGAGCCGGCGGTGCGGTTCGCGCCGGAGACGCGCGATGAGTGACGCGATCGCCTACGCGACCATCCGGGAGCTGGGCGCGCGCTATCGCCGGCGCGAGCTGTCGCCGGTCGAGGTGACCCGCGCGCTGCTGGCCCGGATCGAGAAGCTCGATCCCGTCCTGCGGGCCTTCGTCACGCTGACCGCCGACCGGGCGCTGGCCGACGCGCGCGCGGCCGAGGACGCCCTGCGCCGCGGCGACGACCGGCCGCTGCTCGGCATCCCGGTCGCGCACAAGGATATCTACCTCACCCGCGGCATCCGGACGACCGGCGGCTCCGCGCTGCTGGCCGACTGGGTCCCCGACGAGGACGCCACCTGCGTGCGGCGCTGGCAGGAGGCGGGCACGGTCCTGCTCGGCAAGCTCATCACCCACGAGTTCGCGTTCGGCATCCAGTTCCCCGGCCACCGCCTTCCGCCGGCCCGCAACCCGTGGAACCTCGACCACATTCCCGGCGGCTCCAGCAGCGGCTCCGGCGCGGCGCTCGCGGCGGGGCTGGTGACCGGCGCCACCGGCTCCGACACCGGCGGCTCGATCCGGGGCCCGGCCGCCTTCTGCGGGGTCGTGGGCCTCAAGCCGACCTACGGCCGGTCGAGCCGGAGCGGTGTCCTCACGCTGTCGTGGACCCTCGACCACACCGGCCCGCTGGCGCGCACCGTCGAGGACTGCGCCTACCTGGTGCAGCCGCTCGCCGGTCACGACCCGGCCGACCCGGCCTCGAGCCGGGCGCCGGTCGACGACTACGTCGCGGCGCTCGGCGGCGGCGTCCGCGGCCTGCGGGTCGGCGTGCCGCGGAACTACTTCCTCGACGGCATCGATCCGGAGGTCGAGCGCGCGTTCGAGGCGGCGCTGGAGACGCTGCGCGGGCTCGGCGCCGAGGTGCGCGACGTCCGCATCCCGAGCCTGGCCTGCACGCACGCGTTCCTGCTCATCATGCTGGCCGAGGCGTACGCCTACCACGAGGGCGACCTGCGCGCCCACCCGGAGCTGTACGGCGACGTGCTGCGGGAGCGCCTCCAGGCGGGAGCGCTGGTCACGGGGGCCGAGTACGTGCAGGCCCAGCGCATCCGCGCCGAGATCTGCGCGGAGACGGCCGAGGTACTGCGGACGGTCGACGTGCTGGCCTCGCCCACCACGCCCAGGCCGGCGACACCGTTCGCGCTCGCCCACGATCCCGAGTTCGGGTTCCCGCGCAGCAACATGCCGCCGTTCAACATCACCGGGTCGCCCACGCTGGCCCTGCCGTGCGGGTTCTCGGCGGCCGGGCTGCCGCTGTCGCTCCAGCTCTCCGGCCGGCCGTTCGAGGAGGCGACCGTGCTGCGCGCCGGGCACGCCTACGAGCAGGCGACGGCCTGGCACACGCGCCGGCCGCCGGTGTGACCTGCACGCGGCGCCGCGCCCTGCCCCCCATCGTTCCGCGCAGCTGAACGTCCCCGGTCCTTCCCCTCCTGGCCCGGTGGGTGCTGGTGAGCAATCTTGCTCAGACTGCCCATCCCGCCGGCGCTAGCCTCGAGTCGACGCCAGACGTGGACGTGAGGCCAACGGGAGGACGCGTGGTGACTGAATTCTGGACCGTCTTTCTCGCGGTCGTCGTGCTGGCGCAGACCTCGGCCGTCGCGACGTCGGTGTATCTGCACCGCGCGCTGGCGCACCGGTCGCTGGCCGTCCATCCGGTCGCGGATGTTTTTCTACGGACCGTGCTCTGGCTGACGACCGGGCAGAATCGCCGCGAATGGATCGCCGTCCATCGCAAGCACCATGCATTCACCGACCGGGAGGGCGACCCTCACAGCCCCCGCTTGCGAGGCTTCTGGCACGTTCAGTTCTTGAATGTCTACTACTACATGCGAGAAGCGAGAAATCCCCGGACGCTCGAGCGGTTCGCCGCCGACCTCCCCCCGGATCGCCTGGATCGCGCCGTCTTCTCCTGGGGGTGGCTGGGCCTGGGCGTGGGCACGACGCTGCTGTGCCTGGTCCTCGGCTTCTGGCCGGGTCTCATCGCCGCGCTCGTGCATGCCATCCTCTACGTCTTCGTCCTCGCGCCGCTCATCAACGGCCTCGGCCACTGGAGGGGCGCCCAGAACTTCAGCAACACGGCGTACAACTCGCGGGTGCTCGCGTGGGTGACGGGCGGCGAGAGCCTGCACAACAATCACCATGCGCATCCGGGATCGCCGAAGTTCAGCGTGCGGGGGAGGGAGTTCGACCCGTCGTGGCTGGTGATCCGGGCGCTGGCGGCCACCGGGCTCGTCGCCGTCACCGGGACGCTGGCCACGTTTCGGACAGGGCCGCCGCCGGAGCTGGTGAGCCGCCGATGACGCCATCACGGCCGGCAGAGCACCGCCCTCCCCATCGGGGGTCGATCGTGAAAACCGATCATCCCCGCGCGATCGACCGCTACATCGACTTCTTCGGCGATGGCACGACGACGGCGCGCGCCGACAGAGGATCGCGCCGGTCTCCTCGAGCGTTGATCTATCGCCCGAACGGGGTCTGGTCGGACCAGAGCTCCGAGAAGTGAGAGGTGACACATGGCCAGCCTCGACCTGGGACCCCGCCTGGATGGCGTGCGCGTGCTGGTGGTCGACGACTCGCCCGTGGTCCTGGACGTGGTGAGGGCGGTCCTCGAGCAGACCGGAGCCACGGTGACCGCCGTCGACTCCGCCGAGAGGGCGCTGGACACCCTGCAAGGGGAGCGGCCAGACGTGCTCCTGAGCGATCTCGCGATGCCGGGGCGGGGCGGCTACTGGCTGATCGGCCAGGTCCGGGCGCTCCCGGCCGAGCGCGGCGGGACCACGCCCGCCGCCGCCCTCACCGCGTACGCCGGGCCCGAGCATCGCGCGAGCGTGCTGCGGGCAGGCTTCCAGTACCACGTGGAGAAGCCCGCCGGCATCCACGAGCTGGTCGGCGTCGTGGCCAGCCTGGCACAGAAGGGCGTAGGAGGGCGATCCGCCGGCGTCGTCGGACAGGGCTGACCCGAACGCCTCACCTGGGCGATAATCGCGTCGCGGGGAAGGAGGCGCACGGGCCATGAAACGCAACGTCAAAGCCGCGCTCGACGCCAAGGCCTTGCTGGCGGCGGTCGGCGAGGGAAGCGCCACCCGGGACTACCCCAAGGGCCAGACGGTCTTCGTCCAGGGCGACCGCGCGGACGCCGTGTTCTTCGTCCAGCGCGGGAAGGTCAAGGTGACGGTCCTCTCGCAACAGGGCAAGCAGGCGGTCATCGCCCTGCTCGGGTCGGGAGACTTCTTCGGCGAGGGATGCCTGGCCGGCCAGCCCGTGCGCATGGCGACGGCGACCGCGCTGACGGAGGCCTCGATCGTGCGGCTGGCCAAGCCGACGATGATCCGGGCGCTCCACCGGGACGCCGTCTTCGGGGAGGTGTTCACCGCCTACCTGCTGTCGCGGAACATCCGGATGGAGGAGGATCTGGTCGACCAGCTGTTCAACTCCAGCGAGAAGCGGCTGGCCCGGATCCTCCTGTTGCTCGCGAACTTCGGCAAGGAGGGCCGGCCGGAGCCGGTCGTGCCCAAGATCAGCCAGGAGACCCTCGCCGAGATGGTCGGCACCACGCGCTCGCGGATCAGCTTCTTCATGAACCGGTTCCGGAAGCTCGGCTTCGTCGACTACAACGGCAGGCTGCAGGTTCACAGCTCGCTGCTCCACGTCGTCCTGCACGACTGACCGCCGAGCCGGCCGGAGTCGGGTATCATCCCCACCAGACCGAGCTGCCGTGGAGGTGCCACCATGCTCACGAACGGCCACAGCGAGGCCCGCCGCCTTCGCGCCCGCCTGAGCCACCCGATCATCGACGCCGACGGCCACTGGATCGAGTACGGGCCCGTCATGAAGGAGGAGTTCCGGCGCATCGGCGGGGCGGCGGCGGTGGAGGCCTACGAGGTCGCCAGCCAGCGCGTTCCCAATACGCTCAAGATGTCGCTGGCCGAGCGGCGCCGGCGCCGGGTCGGCCAGGAGGCGTTCTGGTCGTCCCCGAGCGAGAACGTGCTCGACCGGGCGACCGCCATGCTGCCGCGCCTCATGTACGAGCGCCTCGACGACCTCGGCATCGACTTCTGCGTCGTGTACCCCACGGCCGGGCTCTCGTTCCACCGCATGCAGGACACGCGGCTGCGCCGGGCCATCTGCCGCGCCTACAACGTGTTCACGGCCGAGCAGTTCCGCGGCCTCGGCGACCGGGTCATCCCGGCGGCGATCATCCCGATGTACACGCCGGCGGAGGCGCTGGAGGAGCTGGAGTTCGCGGTCACCCAGCTCGGCTACAAGGTCGTGATGGTCGGCGGCCTGATGCGCCGCCGCGTGGCCGCCCTCGAGGCGGAGCAGCCGGAAGCGTCGAAGCTGGTCGAGTGGTACGACGTGATCGGCCTCGACAGCGAGCACGACTACGACCCGGTCTGGCAGAAATGCCGGGAGCTGCGCATCGCGCCCAGCTTCCACAACGGCGCCCGCTCGATCCTGCTGCGCAACTCGCCGTCGAACTTCTGCTACAACCACATCGGCCACTTCGCCTCGGCCGGCCACGCGGTCGCCAAGGCGCTGTTCCTCGGCGGGGTGACGCGCCGCTTCCCCGACCTGAACTTCGCCTTCCTGGAGGGCGGGGTCGGCTGGGCGTGCATGCTCTACGCCGACCTCATCGGCCACTGGGAGAAGCGCAACCGGCAGGCCATCGAGAGCACGAACCCCAGCAAGCTCGACCTCGGGCGGCTGCTGGAGTACGCGCAGAAGTACGGCAACGACGCGGTCATCGACGCCGTCCGCCGCGGCGAGGGCCTGGACGGCGACTCGAACTCCCGGCTGACCGGCGGCATCGAGGACCTCGACGACTACTTCCGCTGCAAGGTCGGCGGCACGCAGGACATCCGCGACCTGTTCGTGCCGCGCTTCTACTTCGGCTGCGAGGCCGACGACCCGGTCAACGCGTGGGCCTTCAACCGCCAGGCCAATCCCCTGGGCGCGCGCCTGAACGCGCTGTTCAGCTCGGACATCGGCCACTTCGACGTGCCCGACATGACCGAGGTGGTGCCCGAGGCCCACGAGCTGGTCGAGCACGGGCTGATCACCGGCGACGACTTCCGCGACTTCATGTTCACCAACGCCGTGCGGTTCTGGGGCGAGGTGAACCCCGACTTCTTCAAGGGGACGGTGGTCGAGAAGGCGGCGGCGGAGGCGCTGGCCCAGCCATAATCGAGGAGTGGGGGGCCATATCGGGGCCCCCCACGGTGCTCCGGAGGAGCGAATGGATTTCGAGGTCACGTACTCCGAGGCGCAGCAGGGCTTTCGCCGCGAGGTGCGGGCGTGGCTGGACGCGAACGTGCCGCCCGGCCTCACGCGGGTCCCGTCCTCGCCCGCGGACAGCCTCGCCCGCTATCGCGAGCTTCGCGCGCTCGGCCGGAAGCTCGGCGACCGGGGCTGGCTCTACCCGCGCGCGCCGTCGCAGTACGGCGGCGGCGGGCTCGACGTCGATCACTGCATCATCCTGGAGGAAGAGGTCGACCGCCTCGGCCTGTCGCTGCCGCCCTACTACGACAGCGGCGGCCGGCTGGGCTCGGCCACGATCCTCGTGTGGGGCACCGAGGCGCAGAAGCGGGCGATGCTGCCGCCGATCTACCGCGGCGAGGTCCGCACCTGGCAGCTCCTGACCGAGCCGGGGGCGGGCTCCGACCTGGCCGGCGTGACGACGACCGCGATCCGCGACGGCGACGCGTACGTGATCAACGGGCAGAAGATCTTCGTCGGCAGCGACCACGGCGCCGACCGGATCTGGATGATCGCCGTCACCAGCCCGGGCGGCCAGCGCCACGAGAACCTGTCCTGGTTCATGATCGACGCCGCCCTGCCCGGCATCACCGTGCAGCCGATGGAGCTGCTCGGCACCGGCGGCGAGGGCGGCACCGACCCCGTCACCAAGAACACCGTGTTCTTCGACCAGGTGCGGGTCCCGGCCTTCACCCTGGTCGGCGGCGAGAACCACGGCTGGAAGGCGGCCACCACCCACCTCGAGCTGGAGCACGGCGCCGGCGGGCGCATCGGCCGCCACCGCGTGTGGGACCGCCTGCTCGCCTACTGCCAGCAGACCAAGCGCGACGGCGTGCCGCTCGCCCAGCATCCCGACACCCGTGACCTGCTGGCCGACGCCTACGTCAAGACCGAGGTCATGCGGCTGTTCGGCCTGCGCAACTTCTGGCTGACCTACGCCCGGCAGCCCCGCTCCTACGAGGGCCCGCAGCTCTCCTATTACCGCAAGCTGACCGGCCTCTGGATGACCGGCGCGATCCTCGAGATGGTGGGGCCCGCCGCGCTGACGACCGATCCCACCTGGGGCTCGCCCGACGGGTTCCTGGAGCTGCAGCAGCGCAACGGCATCGTGGCCGTGCACCCGGGCGGCACCGCCGACATCCAGCGCGTGACCATGGCCCGGCGCATCGGCATCGGCCGGACCTCGCGCGAGGCCGCCGGCACGGTGCACTGACCCGCGCGCTCGCTGACCGCCGTGGACCTCTCGCTCACCGAGCCGCAGGAGCTGCTGCGCGGGGCCGCCCGCACCTTCGTCGAGCGCGAGGCGCCGACGCACGCCATCGTCGCCGCGCACCGCGGCGACGCCACCCTGGCGGCCGACCTGTGGCGGAAGGCCATCGCGCTGGGCTGGCCGGGCATCCTCGTTCCCGCCGGGTACGGCGGCAGCGAGAGCAGCCTCACCGACGCCGCCGTCCTGTTCGAGGAGCTGGGCCGCGGGCCGGTGCCCGGCCCGTTCTTCAGCTCGGGCGTGCTGGGCGCTCTGACCGTGCTGGAGGCGGCCACGGAGGCGCAGCGCCGGGCGATCCTGCCGCGGGTGGCGCGCGGCGAGGTGGTGCTGACGGTCGCCATCACCGAGCCCAACGCCTCGTGGGGCTCGCCGGGGGTGACGCTGACGCCGCCGCGGGTGGGCGACCGCTTCCGGCTCGACGGCACCAAGCTCTTCGTCGCCGACGCGACGGCTGCGACGCACTTCGTGGTCGTCGTGCGCACCGGCGAGGTGGCCGGCGACCTGAGCGTGCTGCTCGTGGAGGCCACGGCGCCGGGCGTGCGGTCGCGCCTCCTGCCGGGGTTCCTGTCGTGGCAGGGGGAGGTGACGTTCGAGGGCGTCGACGTGCCGGCGGCGGCGCTGCTCGGCCGCGAGAACCAGGGCGGGGCGGCGCTGGAGCGCGCGCTGCTCCGGGCGTGGCCGGTCCTGTGCGCGTTCATGGTCGGCGGCTGCCAGGCCGTGTTCGAGATGTCGGTGGCCCACAGCCGGCAGCGCGTGCAGTTCGGGGTGCCGATCGGGAAGTTCCAGCGCGTGCAGGACCACGTCATCCGGCTGGTCAATCACCTCGACGCCGCGCGGTGGACGACGGCCGAGGCGCTGTGGAAGCTCGACACCGGCCGGCCGGCCATCGACGCCGTGCACCTGGCCAAGGCGGTGAGCAGCGAGGCCTATCTCGAGGCCTGCAACGCCGCTCACGAGGTGCACGCGGGGCAGGGCAGCCTGACGGAGTACGGGCTCGTGGCCCACACGCAGATGTCGCGCACGCTGTTCCCGTACCTCGGCGACCCGCGCTGGCACAAGCGGCGGATGGCCGACGCGCTGAGCTGGTGAGCGCCTCGCAGCCGTTCGAGGGCGTCGCCGTCCTCGAGCTGGGCCAGTTCGTGGCGGTGCCGTGGGCGGGCCAGGTCCTCGCCGACGGCGGCGCCCGCGTCATCAAGGTCGAGCCGCCCGAGGGCGAGCCGAGCCGGCACATCGCCCCGCTGGTGCCCGGCGAGAGCCGGCACTTCGTCATCCGCAACCGCGGCAAGCACGCGCTGCCGCTCGATTTCCGGCACCCCGACGCCCGGGAGATCCTCGACGCGCTGCTCGCCCGCGCCGACGTGGTCCTCGTCAACATGCGGCCGGGGCTGGCCGCCGAGCTGGGCGTCGAGCACGAGCAGCTGGCCGCGCGCCACCCCCGCCTGATCGTCGGCACCGTGACGGCCTTCGGGCCGCGCGGGCCCGACGCCGCGCTGGCCGGCATGGACATGGTGGTGCAAGCGCGCAGTGGCCTCATGGTGACCGGCGGCAAGATGACGGAGGGCCTGCCGACGACGGGCGAGTCGCCGATCGCCGACTACATGGCCGCGGCGCTGCTGGCGTTCGGCGTGGCCTCCGCGCTGTACCGGCGCGAGCGGACGGGGCGCGGCGGGCGGGTGGACACCTCGCTCCTGCAGTCGGCGCTCGCGCTCCAGAACAACCTCATGATCCGCGTCGAGAACGTGGACGGCCCGCGCCACGCCGAGTTCCGTGACTGGCTCGCCGGGGCCCGCCGGAGCGGCGTCTCGTTCGTCGAGCAGGTCGAGCGGATGCCCCGCAACCGCCCGGTGGCGATGGCGGCGGTCTATTACCGCACGTACGCCACCAAGGACTCGGCGCTCGCGGTCGCCTGCGGCAGCCCGTCACTCCGGCGTAAGTTCATCGCAGCCATCGGCCACGAGGACGCGGCGCTCGGGAGCAAGGTTGCCGACATCGACGCGCACTATGCGGCGCTCAAGCGCGTGGTGGAGGCGACGATCGCCTCCCGCACGACCGAGGAGTGGACAGCGATCCTGACGGCGGCCGGCGTGCCGGCCAGCCGGGTGGCGCTCCCGCTGGAGATCCTCGACGACGTCCAGCCGGCGGTCAACGCGATGTTCGCCCGCCAGGACCACCCGGCGCTGGGACCGCTCATGGTGCTGGGATCGCCCGTGAACCTCGATGGCGGCGGGTTCGCGCCGGGGCCTCCCACGTCCCCGTTCGGGAGCGAGACGCGAGCGCTGCTGGAATGGGCGGGTTTCGCGGGCGCCAGCCTCGAGCGGTTACTCGCCGGCGGCGCGGTGGGGGCCTCCCCCACGAGCTGAGCGAGCGGAACGCCCAGCCTCACCGGCGATCCCGGCCATCGCGCTGCCGGCGTCGAGGTGTTCGATCGGCGGCGTGTTGCGCTCCGCCTCGAGCGTGGCCTGTCGCACCAGGTACTGGTCGATCCCATGCTCGATCTCGCGCGGGAACTGAGGCACCGGCCCCACGAGCTGTCGCTCGTAGGCGCGGAGCATGATCTCGCGGAAGATCGGGAGGGCCGTGCGCCCGCCGGTTTCTTTCTCCCCGAGCGCGCGGTTGTCGTCGAAGCCGACCCGGACCGCGACCGTGATCCCCTGGGGGCCGTAGGTGGATCCCACGAACAGCGCGTCGCGGAAATCGCTCGTCGTTCCGGTCTTGCCCATCACGGGGACCGGGAAGTCGCGGCTGTCGAGGGCGTGGGCGGTCCCCTTCGGGAGGCGGATCACCCCGCGCAGCCCTTCCTGGATCAGGCTCAGGTACGTGGAGTCGATCGCCACCGCGGCTCCGGACGCCTCGTAGCGCGCCGAGCCGGAGGCGTCGGTCACACGAGCGATGATGTATGGCTCCGCCAGGAGGCCCGAGGCCATGGCGCGATAGGCGCCCGCCAGCTCCAGCAGGCGCACTTCCGACGCCCCGAGCGCCGTCGTGAGGTAGGCCTGCAGCGGCGTGCGGATCCCCATCTCACGGGAGGTGCTGATCACCTGGTCCAGGCCGATCTCGCGGGTGATCCACACGGCCACCGCGTTGCGCGACTCGGCCAGTGCCTGGCGGATCGGCATCGGACCCTTGAACTGATTGTCGTAGTTGGCGATCCACTTCACAGGACGATCGGCCCCCATCGGCACGCTGATGGGCTCGTCGGGTGCCATCGTGTCGAGGGTCAGATTCCGGCGGAACGCGGCCAGATACACCAGCGGCTTCCACGCCGAGCCCGGCTGTCGCAGGGAGCCGGTGGCGCGGTTCAGGTCGACGTAGCGCGCGCGGCGGCTCTGGTAGACCTGGCGACCGCCCGCCTCGGCCAGGATCGCCGCGTCGGCGTTGCGCAACACCACGACCGAGCCCTGGATCACGCCTTTTGCCGCCGGGTACCGCTGCTCGTAGAGGGCGAGTCCGTTCTCCAGCGCTTCGTTGACGATCGTCTGCACCCGCTCGTCCACCGTGGAGTGCACGCAGATGCGCCCCTGGAAGAGATCCTCCGTCGCGAAGCCGCGCCGCTTCAGCTCCGCGAAGACGGTGTTGATCGCGGCGGGGGCCTGCGTCTCGATCGTCTCGTGGGTCGCGACGAGGACCGGCTCGGCCTGGGAGCGCTTCGCGACGCGCGGCGGGATGGAGCCGTTGCGCGCCATCAGGGCCAGGATCTCGTTGCGGCGGCGCAGAGGCCGTGGGTCGCCCGGCACCGGGGCATAGTCACGCGGCGATTTGGTGATCCCCGCCAGCAACGCCGCCTGCCCCGCGTCCTCCGGCGTATAGCTCGACAGGTGCCTGCCGAAGTAGTACTCGGCGGCGGCGGCGAAGCCGTAGCGGCCGTTGCCCAGGTAGTTGAAGTTGGCGGCGCGAGCGAAGATCTCGCGCTTGGCCTGCTCCTGCGATCCGAAGCGCTGGCGCATCTCCTGCTCGAGCCAGATCGACAGGCGCATCTCCTCCAGCTTCCGGAGGAGCTTGTTCGTGGCCGGGACGCCCAGGATCGCGGAGAGGAGTCGCGAGCTCACGTCGTCGAGGAACAGAGCGGCGCCACCCTCGCGCCGCGAACGGTCCCGGAGGAAGTAACCGCGGACGAGCTGCTGCGTGAGCGTCGAGCCGCCATGGTGGAAGTGCAGCCGAAACCCGCGACCGTTCCGCCACGCGGCCAGGGAGTGCACCATCGTCTTGTAGGCCACTCGTGGCAGCGCGCGGTACTCGACACCGGAGTGGGTGAAGAAGTTCCTGTCCTCGGCGGCCAGGACCGCGTCGCGGACGACCGGAGGCACTTCGTCGTAGGAGACGACGCGTCGGTACTCCCGCGCCAGCTCGACGAGCACGGTGCCGTGAGCGTCGTAGACCTTGCCGATCGTCGGAATCTCGAAACGGATGAAGCGCTCGAGATCGGGCAGGTCGCTCCGATCGAGGTAGATGTAGTGAACGAGGCGGACCATCGGAGCCAGGAACAGCAGCGCCAGCAGGGCGGCCGCCAGGACCGCGCCGCGACCCGAGGGCACGAACCGGCTCCCCACGCCTTCGACGCTATTCGCCGCCGTCGTCCGGCCCGATGGCACGACGGATCGCGTGAAGCAACGCCTGCTCGTCCACGGGCTTCCCCAGGTGCGCGGCGGCGCCGGACTGCTCGACGCGACGCCGGGTCGCGTCATCGTCGTGGCCCGTGATGAAGATGATCGGGATCGTCAGCCCGTCGGCGGCGAGGCGTTTCTGGAGCTCGAATCCGCTTCCGTTGAGGTGGACGTCCAGCACGAGGCAGACCGGTCGACAGGGGGGTGACGCGTCGAGGAAGTCGCGGGCGGAGGCAAAGCTCTCGACGGTGTAGCCGTTCGACTGGACCAGGCGATGGAGCGCTCGCAGGAGCGAGGGGTCGTCGTCGACGATGGCAATGACGTGGGCGTCATCCACGGCGTTGTCCCTGGCTCGCAACGGAAGCGATGGCCACGGGCTCCTCGGCGGCAGCCGGGAGTCGCCCGCGCGCATGGGCGAGGCGCACGAGCGTGGGCAGCACCACCAGCGACACGGTCAGCGTCGTCGCGGTGCCGATCACGAGCAGCAGGCCCAGGCTCCACACGCCCCGGTGATGCGCCACGAGCAGGCTGCCGAAGCCGGCCAGGGTCGTGAGGCCGTTGAACACCACGCCCATGATGGTGCTGCGCGCCAGCCGCGGTCCGCCACCGTGCCCCCGGGACTCGAGGGACCGCAGCACGATGTTCACGCCGTACTCGGCGGCGGCGCCGATGATGAGCGGCAGCGCCCAGACGTTCACGAGATTGAACTCGAGCCCGGCCAGCTGCATGATCCCGACCGTCCACAGCGTGCCCAGGATCAGGGGCACCATCGCAAGGACGGT
>Ga0302046_10004062_pt1 | contig 13073 bp, 9 predicted proteins | sample RVTome_11_FD_200261 | JGI IMG/M metagenome (GOLD analysis project Ga0302046, IMG submission 200261) | Soil microbial communities from uranium-contaminated site in the Upper Colorado River Basin, Wyoming, United States - RVT147D111 (version 2) ...
AGGAGCCGTGGGCATGGTCAGAGCGGTGATCGCCGCGAAGAGGCCGCCCATCACCACGGCCCCCTCTCCCCCGATGATGATTAACCCAAGATACCCCGGCAGTGCGGTGCACAGGGCCGTCAGCATCAACGGCGCGGCTCGTATCAGCGTGTTTTGCCATGAAAACGACGTACCGAAGGCGGCCCGATACATCGTCTGATACACCTCAATTGGGTTTGCCCCAGCCATCGCGACAAACCCTCCGAACAACACCATCGAGACGGAGAGAGACCCGAAGATGATGAGGAACGGTTCCAGCGCTCTGCGGAGGTTTTTTGGCACGTCCATGCTCATGACTTGGTTGAGCCGATGACCCCTTCCGCCAGCCAATCCATACTCTCCAACCAGATATCGGTTTGGAGATGTTCCTTTCCAGCCGCAATGACGACACGGCCTGTATTGTCCTTGATGGGGCCCTTGTAGACGATCATGGTCCCGCTCATAAATTTTGCCTTGGCCTCGTCGGCTTGCTTGCGAACGGCTTCCGTCACGATCTGGTTGTAATCCGACACCCGCACAAGACCTTCCTTCAGCCCGCCGCGTACCAGGCCGGGAACTTTCTGTCCTTTCCGAATCATGTCGGCATAATCCATATAGACTTTGGCCCAATTCCATTCGGCTCCGGTGAGATACCCGCGGGGGGCAAGCTTCACCTGGTTGCAGTGATAGCCGGTGCAATAGATGCCCCGCTTTTCGCACGTGGTCATGACGACTTTGGGGCTGTCGACATGGCAGGTCACCACATCGATCCCTTGATCGACCAAGCTGTTCGTCGCTTCCGCCTCACGGACCGGCAGTGACCAGTCTCCGGTAAAAATCACATTGGTGGTGCAGTTCGGCCTGACGCTGCGAGCGCCGAGGGTGTAGCTGTTGATATTGCGCAATACCTGGGGAATAGGTTTGGCCGCGACAAACCCCAGCTTTCCGCTTTTGGTCATCCCGCCCGCCACGATGCCGGCCACATACTGCGATTCATCGATATAGCCGAAGTAACTCCCGACGTTTTGAGGATGTTTGCCTTCTTGATAGAGCCCCCCGCAGTGCAAAAAGAGGATGTTGGGAAATTGGGGCGCGACCTTGAGAATGTGGGGATCAAAATAGCCGAAGGAAGTGGGGAAGAGAACTTGGGCTCCGTCCAGCTTGACCATGCTCTCCATGGTTTTTTGGACCTCGATGGTCTCCGGTACCTTTTCTTCATCGAAGGCCTTCACCCAGTCAAGTTTGGCCACGGCCGATTTCCCTTCAAAGTGCGCCTGGTTGTAACCATAGTCGTCCCGCGGCCCCACAAAGACGAAGCCCATTTTGACCTTGTCTTGTGCCCCCCAGGCTTGGCCGATCCAGTCCAAGCGGCCCAACATTCCCAGCGCTCCGGCAGCCGCAGTCCCTTTCAGGATTTGGCGTCTTGTCAGTTTGCGTGATGCAGCCATATGTCCTCCTTAGTTGTGAAATGTGAGTGGTGGCACATCTTCTCTTACAATGAACGTTCCGGTTTCACCGGCCAAGGCGCGACCAATATTGGGAGGATTGGTGATCAACCCCGTCCGCCCGCCACCTTCCAAGAATTCGATCACCGCTTGAATTTTCGGTCCCATGCTGCCCTTATCGAATTGATTGTCTGCAAGATGCCTTTTCGCTTCCGCCAGCGTCATGCGATCCAACCATTGCTGATCGGGCCTATTGAAGTTGATGGCCACCTTCTCGACCCCCGTGGACACCATGAACAAATCGGCGCCTATGCCACGAGCCAGCAGGCTAGAAGCCAAATCCTTGTCAATGACGGCCTCAACTCCGCTCACATTGCCGTCCCCGTCCTCGACCACGGGGATCCCGCCACCTCCGCACGCAATGACCACAAATCCAGCTCTGGCCAACACGTTGATCGCCGCCATTTCGACGATCGTCTTCGGCAAGGGTGAGGGCACCACCCGCCGCCAACCACGCCCCGCATCTTCCTTCACAATCCACCCTTGTCGGGAAGCGAGCCGCCGCGCGGTCTGTTCGTCCATATGAGACCCGATGGGCTTGGACGGATCGGCAAACGCCGGATCCTTGAGATCAACCAAGGTCTGGGTGACGATGGCGACAGCCTTCCGGTCAATTCGGCGCTTGCGAAATTCGTTATGCAGCGCTTTGAGAAACATGTAGCCGATGCCTCCCTGCAGATCCGCATCGGCATAATCCATAGGCACGGGAGGGACCTCTTCCAGTGCCAGCTCAGAACGGCGAAGAATGAAGCCGACCTGAGGGCCGGTCCCGTGGGTAATCACCACATTCCACCCGGTTGCGATCATCTCCGCAATATGGTGAGCGGTGATAGCCGCTTCTCGATTTTGATCCGGGATCGATTCGTGGTTCTTGTCCCGGATCAACGAGTTGCCCCCGACAGCGACAACGGCAAGTTTGCTGGTGGTTGCCATCGGGAAGTTCCTCCGCGTTTACCGACTGCTGCGCATGTCGCTTGCCAGCGCGGACACCGCCTGCGTGAAACAGGCCAGGGGCGCGCGCGTAATACCGGCCCCGATCTGCCCGACTCCAGCTTCGCGGTGGGCAATCCCTGTATTGATAATCGGTTGAATACCGGTATCGACAACCTTCCGGATATCAATTCCGGCCGGCGAGCCGGCGAAGTTCATTGGCGGCAACGTGAACGCACCATTCCGACCCAGCGTGATATGGGTCATGGACGTCGTATTGTCGATCGCATCCTGCGGCGTGCCGCCGACGAACTTGACGATCGCGGGAGAGGCGGCCATTGCAAAGCCGCCGACACCAGCGGTCTCGGTGATTGCGCTGTCCCCCAGATCGGGCGCAGCGTCCGCCTTGGTGTAGCCAGGGAAGAAGAGCCCGTCGACCACCGGCGCCTTCGTGGTAAACCACTGATCTCCCGTGCCGCTGACACGAATGCCGAACTCGACGCCGTTGCGGGCCATGGCCGTGACCATGCTGCTTCCCGGAACGCCGTGGGCTGCATCGAGCATCGCCTTACAGGCGGTCATGGAGAGGTTCAGAAAGAAGTGATCGTTTCCGGCGATGAAGTCGACGGCGGCAGCGATGTCGGCTGAGGGCGTCGCTGTCTTCAGCAACGCTGAAATCAGCCGTTTCAGAAGCAGGGACGACGCCGCGACGTTGCGGTTGTGCACCTCGTCGCCCATGTGCAGCGCCTGCGCCATCACCGGTTTGAGATCAAGTTCGCCAAGAATCTTTACGCCCGCCTGCAACGTCGGCGCGAGCACCTGTCCGATCCATTTCAGGCGATCGATCACCTCGGGACTGTTTGCGCCGAACCGGAGCGCCCGGCCGATTCCTTCGTTGAAGTTACTGAATGCCTGATTGCCATGGGTGGCATCGATCACCATCCACACGGGCATGGACGGGCTAATGGCGCCAGCCATCGGACCGACTGCGGCATGATGGTGACAGGGTTCAAAGACAATCTCACCACCGGAAGCCAGGGCGCTTGCGCCAGCGGCATTCTTCGCCCATCCTTCATAGAGGATGGCCCCGATGATGGCGCCCTGCATGGGACCACACATGTTTTCCCAGGCGATGGGCGGGCCCCCGTGGAGGATCATGCGCTCCGCCATATTGGGGAGCACTTTACCGGCAACTCCGATCCCATGAAGGACCGGCTGGGCTGAGAGGTAGGCATCAAAGGCCTTTTGGTTGGCCGCCTCGACGGCCGGCAGGTTCACGAGCTGAGCCAATTCACGACAGACAGCCTGATGACCCTGGGCAGGCGGGGCCCATTCTATCTGTAGAGCTGTCCCGCCTGCCCGGGCGACAGATTCGGCAAATGACGACAGGCCGACGTTTAAGACCTGTAATTTCTCCTGAAACAAGGCCTGCATCACGGCATTCCTCAAACCTTCGTCGACCCTGACACAATGCTGGCCGCCAAGCGGACTGCCTGGGCATTGCTTTCGGCCAGGATCACCCCTGCGTCTCGAAGGGCAGCTTCCTGTTTAGCCAGATCCTGTGGGTCCAATGATGTGCCGCACACAAACCCGACCACGACCAGATGTCTGCCCGCCTTGTCCGCCAACGCGTTGGCCTTTTGAATCACCGGCACCATTTCACTCGCCGGATCATGATGAGAGCCATACCCGAGCACCACATCCAACAAGATCACAGCCACATCGGGATCTCCGGCTTCCTTGAGAATGCGTTCATTGCGCAACCGGTGATCGATCATGGGGTGGGGGCGCCCGCGGGTGAAGAGATCGTCGCCTAGATCAATGGCCGTATGCCCTCGGCTGCTCCAGACGTCGTCCAGCCGGTCTCCTGGATCCACAGGAGTGTTTGAATAGACCTGTCCCAAAGCTTTCTTCAGCAGCAGCGAGGCTTCGTAACAAAACGTTCCCCCACTGTAAAGCCCGCGAAGGTATTGTTGCCCGGGGGCCAGCTTGGTGGGCATTGCCAAAGGTTGGTGCTTAGGTCTGCCCTCTTCAGGTTGCCGACCGTCGACGAGCGCCACTGCCGCCGCAGCGGCGTCCTCAAGCGTGGCAGCGGCGAATACATTCGGACGCATGATTCCCGCTGGATCCGCGCCGAGGAAATTCACCACCACCGGTTTCCCGGCCCCACTCGCCACATCCAGAACGCGACCGGCAACTTCAGGCGACGGAGGCTTAGAGATCAGAACAATGACTGACGTGGACTGATCGGCGGCCAAGCCTTTCAGCCCCTGGAGCATAGAAATGCCTCCCACATCTTTGTGCAAGTCATGACCGCCGGTTCCGATTGCCTGAGAAATACCCTTGCCCCAGCGATCGATCAAGCAGGTGACCTGTTGAAGTCCGGTACCCGACGCCGCGACGACACCAATGGTCCCGCGTCTGACGACGTTGGCGAAGGCAAGCGGGACGCCATTGATGATGGCCGTTCCGCAATCCGGTCCCATGACGATGAGGTCGTGGACCTGCGCGTAGCGTTTCAGCGCAATCTCATCTTTCAACTCGACATTATCGCTGAACAACATCACGTTGAGGCCAAGACTCAGGGCCTTGAACGCCTCGGCAGCGGCATATTCACCGGGTGTGGAGATCAAGGCCAGATTGGCGCCAACCAGCTCTCCGAGCCCCATTTCTATGCTGCGGGGGGGCATGGCGAAGGCCTTCCCGTTCCCGGACATTGGAGGCGGGTTTTGGTTCAGTGCCGACTCGGCTGCAGCCATGGCAGCATCAAGCGCGTCGCTGTCTCCCTGAAGCGCAATCAGCAGGTCGTTGGCACCAGCCTCAATCGTCTCTCCGAGCAAGCCGGCTTCTTTGAGTAAGCTAATATTGTTTGCAGAGGCCATGATCGCCGAGGCCTGTTCCACGCCAGGCAACTTGGCAAATGTGGAGGAGAGTTGCATCAGCGAGACCGAATCACGGTAGAAATTGCGGAGAATTTTGGTCGCCCTGGCCATGTTCACGGCCTCCACATCGACGTCTTCGTCGTGGTCGGTTCGTGGCGTTGCGCGTCAGGCGGTTGGGAATTTCCCCGCCGATGGCTTATCTGGCGAACGTCAAATCTTGCAGCGCGGCATCTCGTCTGTGATGACTGCACGAACCGCCCCAAGAGATGGTGAGTGTGCGGGTCTTGGGGTGTCGTGTGTCCAGTTTGGCGCGCGCCAACTTGAACACAAAATTGTATACCAAGTCAAGAACAAAGTACGGGCTGAGGCATCTTTATGTAAATTTCAGCCACATCCATTTGGAAGACCTCACCAGGTGGAGGGGCGTCGTACTTCGACCAGACGAGCAGTACGCGTCGTTGTACGCGCTGTTTCAACAGGTTACGGCCAATGGATGAGTAATTTGAGAAGCGCAGTCCGGGGACCTCGGCTCAGAGAATCAGACCCAGGTAGATGGTGTCCGTAATGCTCCCGGAACCTCGGTAGTCCAGGCCAGACTCGAAAAGCGTATGGACCAGGATGTGGCCTGCCAAGGCCTGGCGTGAAGAGCAATCGCCGCGTGTATTCTTGACCGCCGGTTCCAGTAGGCTGGTTACTATGCTTTGGCCGGCCCCGCCCAGGCGAGACAGCCGAGCAACAGCCCCAAGACACCATCGGCCCCTGAGGTGTTACCCACCTGCAGGGCGGTCCGTGTCGCTTCTCGGACGCTGTCCATGCTGTTCACTTGTGCAACACGTTGCGCCAGTGTCGCAATGGGTTCGGAGACATTGCCGTTGACCGCGGATCTGATGTAGGTAGAACTGATCGCGTTAGTGCCTGATGCGGCCTGAGACAGCCAGGTACCCACGGATGACATGAAACTTAACCGGGATGAATCGTTGCCCGCCGTGCTCCACAATCCAGCCAGGTACCCCACGATGAAATCATCGCCCGAAGGAGTCAGGCCTGGCCCCAGCCCGATCAAAGGTCTGATGGCGGTGATGGCGCCTTCAATCTGAAAGTTGTGTGTTGCCTCGATCAAGGCTGGAACGGTTTGAAACACCCTTTTGACAAGTGCCTCTACCCCTGGCAACGTTACGGGTGTATGTCTTGCCGGAGGAATGGCCGAGAGCATTGGGAATATTCGCTTCCCGTGCCGATATTTCTCCAGTTCCAGCCAGGCGACCGCCCACGCGTGAGCCGTATCGCGCTGATGGAGATCGACCCGCAATCCTTTGAGATCGATGTGCCAGGAGCGTGCGGTACGCAGATCAACCGACAGATCGGTCCCGCTGATACGGACAATCCCTCCCCGGCACGTGACCGGTTGTTGCACTTGAAGGTGATTCAGAAACGTAAATTCGGGGGGGGTACCCAAGCGGATTCCTTGGGGATTGTTGCCTTTTTCTGATGCAACAAGGGTGAACAATGCATCGGGCTCAAGACTGACATTACAAGCGTGGTGGAAGACACTGTGAATGACCCCGCTGAAACACATGGTCGGCGCCTCAACGCCGGCCGAGAGAGCATAGAGACGCATTGGGCACACTCCGATCGCCCGGTGACATGGTGCCGAGCTTTCCACGAGATTCATTAGGTGCCAGTGGGAATTGAGGAAGCATACAGTCTGGCAACTCCCCCGGCCGAGGGGATAATGGTGGAGAATGGAATACTCTAGAATGAGTAGGCTCTGGCCAGCGCATCCTTGATCGTTGTATGGACGTTATTTCGGCCCTCTTCGATATTCCGTTGCATGGCCTTGCGTGCACCAGCGACATCCTTGGCCGCAATACGTTTAAGGATTTCCAGGTGTTGGCGGCATGTGCTTTCAGCCCGGTGAGCCTTGCCGAAATCGATCATGCGAAAAAGCATCAACCGCTCATTGATGGCACGAAGTTGCCGCAAGAGCGACTTATTTCCTGCTGCATGGGCAAGTGTTTCATGAAAGAGCGTGTCCAGCCGGGCGAGTTCCTCATCCTTCTTGGAAGATCCGTTCAGCAGACAAGTCCATGTCTGCTTGAGCGCAGTGATATCATCCTTCTTCGGCGTGCCTTGTTTCGCCAAGCATTCGACGACAAATAGCTCCAGTGCCAAACGAACCTCATAGAGCTCCTCAATCTCGCGAAGGTTGTACTGCTTGACCGCGTAACCCCGATTGGGCATTTTCTTGACGAATCCATCCGTCGCCAATATCCGAAGGGCCTCCCGCACCGGACTACGACTGACGCCGAATTTTTTGCAGAGCTCGGCTTCGGTGAGCCGGTGTTCCGGCGGATATTGCCAGCGAATGATCCGCTCTTTCAGAGTCGAAACGATCGACGCACTGAGATTTGAGAACTCACTTCCGCTCGTCCGATCAACCTTCTCAACCATGGGTTGTCCTTCACCTAAATCGGTGCTCCCCGCTGCTGTGACAGACTCCTCGCGACCGATGTTGACGGAGAATCCAAGTTCATCTTGGAGCCGGCCCGCATTGTATACAATCTAGCGTACTATGTCTAACGCTGCTTCACCTGAGGGTAGAGCAGGTGAGTGGTCGCGTGCCGATGCCGTATCAAGCCTGGCCCGGCACCGCACGCGATCCGGCTGTCGCTTTCTTCGCGCATTGATTTCCCTTGTCGCTGCCGTCTATAGTCTGATCGGTCATATCAAACTCGAGGACGAGCATGCGGAGCCCGACGGGAAACCGATCTGTCCCTGTTGTCGCGTGCGTCCTGTCTACGGTCGCATTTTTCTTTCCAGCGTCTTGGAGTCTGTCTGCTCCCACAACCCATCAGGATGAGGCGTTGCACGGCCTTGAGCGGGCTGAAGCCCTCTTGCGTCACGGAGACTTGAAGGGGGCTGCCGCTGCGGCGAGAAAAGCGATGGAGCTGAATCCGTCGTCGGCTGACGGGCATTATCTCTTGGGCCGCATTCTCCTCAAAGACCGAAAACCGAACGAAGCCGTGGAGGAGTTCTTGCGTGCACTCAAGGTCAAACCCGCTTTCGCTGAAGCGCTGAACGATTTGGCCAACGTATATGTGTTGCAGCGAAAATCGGCTGAAGCGGAGCAGGCGCTGACGCGTGCGATCGCAGTCAATCCCCAGCACATCGAGTCGTATCTCAGCCTGGCGAAGCTCTATGAACAGCGGCGGGACCTGGCCGCCGCGAAGCAGACCTATCAGAGTGTATTGGCAGTCGCCCCGACCCAGGCCGACGCCCTCTATGAACTCGCAACACTCTATGACAATCAAGGGGAGCCCAAAGCGGCGCGAGACACCCTGAGCCGGCTGACAACGGCGAATCCAAAACATGCGAATGCGTGGTATCTGAGTGGACGGATCGCAGAGAAGAATAGTGATCTCGTCGAAGCGGCCTATGCCTATAAGCAAGCCATTGCCGTCAAGCCCGATCTGGTCGATGCCCACTACAATCTGGGGTTCATTTTTCGGAGCCAAGGAAAGCCAGAGGAAGCAGAGCGGGAATTTCTCGAGGTCATTCGCTACCGACCTGAGTATGCCGAAGCGCACATGAATCTTGGCTTCATCTATACCAGTGTGAATAAACTGGAGGACGCAGAGCAGGCGTATGAGAAAGCCGTGGATCTGAAGCCTGGCTATGCGGAGGGCCACTACAACTTAGGCGTCTTCTATGAACTCCATCGCAAAGACATGCCGCGGGCTCTCGCACAGTATCGAAAGTATCGAGAGCTGGGTGGGCGTGATGATCGAGTTGAACGGATAGTCGGGTCGACGTTGCGATAAACGGGAAGGCTGCGGTTCCGGTGAAGGCCGAGAACCGCAGCCTTCCCGGAAAAGCCGAGTTTTCTTTATCCTCAATCCAGAACTCGGTCTCTTACCAATAATAATAGGGCCAGCGTCTCCAATAGGGAGACCAGTAGGGGCCCCAGTAGGGGCCCCAGTACATGCCGGGGCTGATGTAAGGGTGCATCCGGGAATAGCCGTCTTCATCTTTCGTCCATACGCGCAGGTTCCTGATATCCACAATCGGGTAGGTATATTCCGTCTCATCGAGCGGCATGGTTACCGATCCGGTAACTTCTCCGATGATGGTCATGAATGTGCCTGCGGGAATGGTGGCAGGGTCGAGAAACTCTTTCTGCATGGCGACGAAGCGGCCTTGGGACTTGGTCAAGTCGAGTATCGGTTGAAGGGACGAGGTGAGGGGCAGCTGGAGAATTTCAATTCTGGTGCCCTCCTTCAAGCGTCTCGCTCCTAAGACTTTGCCTCCGAATGTAACCGTCTGTCCCTTATAGGACTCAGGTACCGCTTTGACTTGAGTAAAGGCGATCTGCGACGTGCCGGATGGGTCGCCCGTCGACGCACATCCAGCCGTGATGAACAGCACCGATGCGATCAGCGCACGCCCGCGTCTTGTCATGGTGGGATTATAACAGAAGGCAAGAATGTCTTCCATTCGATATAATGGGCTTCGGGCAACTACCTGTGAAAGGAGTGAGCGATGAATCGTTGGAGGATGTCGGTGTGGAGACTCACCATTGTTGCCGTAGGGGCAATAGGTCTGCTGGGTACATCGTTCAGTGCCCAGGCGGCGAAGCCGGAACTGAAGGGCAAGTTCGAATTGCTCAAAGACGAACCGTCGACCCATCAACCCGGCAAGGTGAAAGTGATCGAGTTCGCCGACTTCTATTGCCCGCATTGTCACCACTTCGATGAGACAGGCTTGCCGCTGCTCGTGAAAGAGTTCGGCAACAAGCTGGAGATCACGATGGTCGGGTTCCCTGTCATTCACGGCAAACTCCCGACGGCGTTCGATATGTATGAGCAGGCCAAGGTGATGGGGAAAGGCAATGAAATGAAGACGGTTTTGTTTCGCACGATCCATAAAGACAAAGTTGATGGCGTGTTGGACCGCTCGATTCGCTCGTTGTTGATCAAAGAAGTCGGGCTGGATGTTGCGGCGTTCGAAGCCGGCATGGACAGCGGGAAGCCGGCCAGAGCGTTTGAGGACGGCCGACGGTGGGGAGAACGGATTCAGGTATCATCCACTCCGTCGCTCTTGTTAGACGGCAATATCAAAGTCGATGGCGCGAACATGACCCCTGAAAATGTCATCACGATCATTCGGAGCATTCTCGACGCTGACGCCAAGAAGTGATGGATAACGCGTGACGAGCGGGAGTAGCGGGATGTGCGGGAACCGCGCAACTCGTTCACTCCCCGAGTCTCGCGATTTCCACCCGTCTTGCCTGTCGCGCAAGATCCGCACCCATCATCATTGACGGAGTTGCTATGGCGATCGATCCCATCTGCGGCATGACCGTCGATCCTGAGACCGCAGCAGGCCGGTATGACTACAACGGCCTGACCTACTATTTCTGTGCGGCCTCCTGCCTGGAACGCTTTCGCGCAGATCCTGAGCGTGTGCTGGGCAAGAAGCCGCTCAGTCTCGTCACAATTCCATCGCTGCGAAAACCGCTCCCTATGCTGATGCCGGCTACGCAGGGCGAGACCGACCCTGTCTGCGGCATGACCGTTCATCCGGCGACTGCGGCCGGGTCGCACGAATATCAAGGCAAGACCTACTACTTCTGCGCCACGAGCTGTCTCACGAAATTCAAGGCCGATCCCGACTACTACCTGACCCCACTCGAGCAGCGGGCGCCGCGCGTGGCGCCCGTTCCTGTAGATGGGGCAATCGAGTACGTGTGTCCGATGGATCCGGAGGTCCTTGAAACCAAGCCCGGAGCGTGCAGGATTTGTGGGATGGCACTCGAACCAAAGGTGGTGTCGGCCGAGGAGGTCGGCAATCCTGAGCTCGAAGACATGAGCCGGCGCTTCTGGATTTGTCTCGCCCCAGCAGTGATTGTCATGTTCCTCGCCATGTCCGACATGATTCCGGGCATGCCGTTCGAACATTGGATCGGAGGGACGATTCTCAATTGGACGCAGTTACTGCTCGCCACGCCGGTCGTGCTCTGGGGCGGAGCGCCGTTCTTCCAGCGAGGGTGGGCGTCTGTCGTCAACAAGGCGCCGAACATGTTTACACTGATCGCCATCGGGACCGGAGCGGCCTATGGCTACAGCGTGATCGCGACGCTGATGCCCACGCTGATGCCCGCGTCTTTTCATCGACCGGATGGAACGGTTGCTGTCTATTTTGAAGCAGCTGCCGTGATTACGGTGCTGGTTCTACTGGGACAGGTACTCGAGTTACGTGCGCGCAGCCAAACTAGTTCTGCAATCAGGGGCCTCTTGCGATTGGCTCCGGCCACGGCGAGACGGGTGAGTGCCGATGGGAGAGAAGAAGATGTGCCGCTTGAACAGGTTCATGTCGGCGATCGGTTGCGGGTGAGGCCGGGTGAGTTGGTGCCGGTGGATGGTGTGGTGGCAGACGGGAATACGTCCGTCGATGAGTCGATGCTCACAGGAGAATCGATTCCCGTTGCGAAAGAAGTTGGAGCGACCGTTACGGGTGGGACGATGAATGGCACCGGCAGCATCCTCATGCGAGCGCAGCGGGTTGGTCGTGACACGCTGCTGGCCAGGATCGTGCGGATGGTCAGCGAGGCGCAGCGCAGTCGCGCGCCGATTCAGCGGGTGGCGGATGTGGCAGCCGGCTATTTCGTGCCGCTCGTCGTCTTGGTCGCCATTCTGACGGCGATCGTCTGGGCTGTCTGGGGGCCTGAACCGACACTGGCCTATGCGTTCGTGAATGCCGTCGCCGTCCTCATTATCGCCTGTCCCTGTGCGCTTGGGCTGGCAACACCCATGTCGATCATGGTCGGCACCGGTCGAGGGGCGACAGCGGGTGTGCTGGTGAAGAAGGCCGAGGCGCTTGAAGTCTTTGGGAAAGCCGATACGATTGTTTTCGATAAGACCGGAACATTGACAGAAGGCAGGCCAACCTTGATGGCGATCCGCTTTGTCCCTCCGTGGACCGACAAGGATCTTCTTCGCTTTGCGGCGAGCCTTGAGCAGGGGAGCGAGCATCCGCTAGCCGAGGCGATTGTGACCGGTGCACGGAGTCGAGGGGTTGCGCCGACAGCTGTCACGCAGTTCCAGTCCATCACCGGCAAGGGAGTGTCCGGTCATGTTGAAGGAAAACAGGTAGCGGTCGGGACACGTTCCTTTTTACGAGAGACGATCGGTGTGGCCGGTAATACACTGGCCGTGCTTGATGAGGAGGCCGAGCGGCTTCGGCAGGAAGGGCAGACAGTCGTCTTTGTGGCCATCGAGGGGAAGGCTGGAGGTCTCTTGGGGGTCGCAGATCCGATGAAGCCGTCGACGGCGGAGGCAGTTCGCCTGCTGAAACGAGATGGACTCAGGTTGGTGATGCTGACTGGCGATCATCAGCAAACGGCCGATGCTGTAGGTAATCAGCTGGGACTCGATGAGGTGATGGCCGGAGTTCTGCCGAATCAGAAAGGCGAGATTGTGGCCAGGTTGAAGTCGGAGGGCCGCGTAGTAGCTATGGCCGGGGACGGCGTCAATGATGCACCGGCGCTGGCGCTTGCCGACGTCGGGATCGCGATGGGCACAGGTGCGGACATCGCAATCGAGAGTGCCGGGATGACTTTGATCAAAGGAGACCTCCGCGCCTTGGTGCGAGCCCGGCAGTTAAGTAAGGCGACGATGCGGAATATCCGTCAAAACCTCTTCTTCGCCTTCGTCTATAATATGGTGGGCGTGCCGGTGGC
>Ga0302046_10004063_pt1 | contig 13071 bp, 11 predicted proteins | sample RVTome_11_FD_200261 | JGI IMG/M metagenome (GOLD analysis project Ga0302046, IMG submission 200261) | Soil microbial communities from uranium-contaminated site in the Upper Colorado River Basin, Wyoming, United States - RVT147D111 (version 2) ...
CATTACAGATCCGTCACCCGCTCCGTCCCAGCGCATCGGCTTCGCACTCGGCGTAGTACGCCGTCAGGTTCCGGTAGACGCCATGGCGTTCCGGATCCGGCGCGATGCGGCTGTCGGCCATCGGCTCGGCCAGCTCGCGCACGACCTCGTCCCACGACATGGGGCGTCCCTCGGCGAGCCGGTCGGCGTGCAGCGCGCGCAAGGCCGCACCGAGCGCCGCGGAGTTGCCCACCTCGAAGCGACGCACCTCGGTGCCGAAGACGTCGGCCATCACCTGCAGGATCTCCGTGTTGGCCGCGGCGCCGCCGGTCGCGTGGATCGTGCGGAACGCGCCGCCCATCCAGCGCGAGTGCAGCGCCATGGCCATCATCTGCCCCTCCACGACGGCTCGCACCCACGCCGCCGCGTCATCGGATGCGAGCCCGCCATAGGAGCGCTCGCCAGGACGGGCAACGCCTGGTGTGATCTCGGGCTCGAACCACGGCAGCAGGATCCGACCGTCGTTGCCGGGCGGCGTGCGTGCCAGCGCGTCCGAAAACGCAGGCCAGCTCAACCCGAACCGGTCGCGCACGCGCTCGCGGGCAAGCGACCCGTTGCTGAAGCAGGTCAGCCCCATGAACTCGCCCGTGGGGGCGCCGAAGACGTGCGCCGTCCCACCGGGATCGACGACGGGCGTGTGCATCGGGCCGAAGACCGTATCGCTCGTCCCCAGGGACACGGCCACCTGACCCTCGCGTACGAGCCCCACGCCGATGAGGCTGCAGGGGTTGTCGCCCGACCACACAACCACGCGCGCGGGCGGCAGGCCGTGTCGTGCCTGCCAGAAGGGCGAGAGCGCGCCGACGATCGTCCACGCCGGCGCGATCACCGGCAGCTTCGGGGCCAGGCCAGGCGCCGTCGCCTCGACGGCCGGCGCCCACCACTGCCCTGTCGCCAGATCCATGAGGTTCATGCCGGAGCCGTCGCCCGGATCGACCGGAGCGTCGCGGCCGGCCAGCACCGACGCGAGAAACGAGCTGACGAGGTGAATGCGGCCGGTCGCGGCGTAGGCGGACGGCTCCTCGACGGCGAACTTCCGGATCTGCGGACCGGTGAAGCGCTCGAACGCCCGGGACCCGGTATGCCGCGCCAGCACGTCGGCACCGCCCACGGCAGCCGTGATCTCGGCGCACTGCGCGGCCGTGCTCGCATCCATCCAGATCGGCGACACCGGACGCGACAGCACCGGGGCCACCTGCGCGGCCGGCGACGCGGCGGGATCGAGTGCGCTGAGCACACCCGCGGCGGCCGACGCCAGGTACACGCTCCCGTGCTGCTGGGCCGACCCGGACACGGCGGCCAGCCGTCGCATGTCCAGACCGCTCGACGCCAGACGCGCCAGCATCAGGTCGAGCGCCTCCACCCACATCAGGGGCGGAGACACCTTGACGGCGGGATCGGCGTGCGGCAGCACGCCGTGCGACGTGCCGTAGTGCGGCAGCGTGTCGTCGAAGGCCAGCGAGGTCTCGAGCACGACCCGGCGGTCGCCGCCGGCCACTTCCACGACCACGGCGCTCAGGCTCTGCGTGCTCGAGTCGAGCCCCAGGTACAGGCGCGGGTCGTCATCCGGCATCAGTCGGCGCCCAGCAGCAGATCGATGACGAGCTGATCGAACCGCTCGTACGCCAGCCCGCGAGCGGCCAGGGACTGGCGGTCGAAGGGGCGCTCCTTGAGCTGCCGTGCCCGGTCGGCGCTGTACGGACCGAAGGGGACCTGCGCGCCGTCCTGGCGGATCTCGGCCAGTAGGTCCTGAATGCCGCGGTGCGCGGCGAACGCCTGCGCCTTCGCCTTGAGCAGCAGGTACGTCCGCATGCAGCCGCGGGCGAAGTCCCAGACGCCTTCCTGGTCCTCGGTGCGGTACGCGTGCGCGTCGAAGTGCCGCGGGCCCTCGTAGCCCGACTCCTCGAGCAGCTTGACCAGGAAGAACATCGGCTTGATCGACTCGGAGCCGAAGCGGAAGTCCTGGTCGTAGCGGCCGGGGCGCTGGTCGTTGAGGTCGATGTGGAACAGCTTCCCCGCCTCGAGCGCCTGCGCCACCACGTGGTAGACGTTCAGCCCGCTCATGTGCTCGTGGGCCACCTCGGGATTGACGCCCACCATGTCGGGGTGCGCAAGCGTCCCGATGAAGCCCAGGTACGACGCCGTGGTCGGAAAGTAGATGTCGCCCCGCGGCTCGTTGGGCTTGGCCTCGAGCGCGAACCGCAGGTCGTACTGCTGGTCGATCGCGTACTCGCACAGGAAATCGACCGCCTCGCGGAACCGCTTGATCGCCTCGACCGGGTCCTTGGCCGCGTCCACCTCCGCGCCCTCGCGCCCCCCCCAGAACACGTACGTCCGCGCGCCCAGCTCCACGCCCAGATCCATCGCCCGCATCGTCTTCTGGACGGCATAGGCACGGATGTTCGGATCGTGGGAGGTGAACGCCCCGTCCTTGAACACCGGGTCGAAGAAGAGGTTCGTGGTGGCCATCGGCACGGTCATGCCCGTGGCCTCGAGCGCCTTGCGGAACTCGCGCACGATGCGGTCGCGCTCGGCCGGCGTGGCGTCGATCGGCACCAGGTCGTTGTCGTGGAAGTTCACGCCCCAGGCGCCGAGCTCGGCCAGGCGATGGACCGAGGTGACCGGGTCGAGGGAGGGGCGCACGGCGTCGCCGAAGGGGTCGCGTCCGCGATTGCCGACCGTCCAGAGGCCGAACGTGAACCGATCCGCGGGTGTGGGCGTGAGCGTCATGTGAGTGTTACCCGTTGAAGTAGATGTAGACGACCGTGATGAGCACGAGCACCAGGACCGAGCCGGCCACCTCGCGCGCGTCCCAGCTCGCGCGGGAGCTCCGTCGATCGTCCTCGGAAACCGTGGCGTAAGTGAGCCCTGCCAGGCGCGCCTCGGCTGGCGCCTCGGTCGCGTAGCTCACGCCGATCATCACCGCCACCGAGACCAGGAAGATCAGCAGGCCGTAGTACTGGAAGTACATGTTGTTGACGATCCACAGGAGCGACCCGGGCGCGTAGCCGGAGGCGTAGCCCTCGACGCCGAGCGTCACCGGCGTGTCCACGGCCAGGCGGAACAGGCCGAGCGCGAAGCCGACGACGAGCGCCGAGAGGCAGCCGGCGGCGTTGAGCCGCTTCATCATGACACCGAGAAAGAACACGGCGGCAATGGGCGGCGCCAGGTAGGCCTGCACGCCCTGGAGGTACTCGTAGAGCCCCCGGGCCCCCTGGATCACCGGGATCCAGAGCAGCGCTACGATCACCATGGCGGTGGTAGCGGCCCGCCCCACCCACACCAGCCGTGCCTGCGTCGCCTCGGGATGCCACTTGCGGTAGAAGTCCAGCGTGAAGAGCGTGGACGAGGCGTTGAAGGCCCCGGCCAGCGAGCTCATGAGCGCCGCCAGCAGGCCGGCGACGACGAGTCCACGCAATCCCGCCGGCATCACGTGCTGCACCATCAGCGGAAAGGCCGCCTGCGCGGCGTCGGAGACGACGGCCCCGTCGGCGTCCACCATCGACCCGAGCCCCTCGACCCGTCCCGTTCTCGCCAGGGCGATGGCAATCATGCCCGGGATGATGAAGATGAAGACCGGCAGCAGCTTGAGGAACGCGGCGAAGATCGTCCCGCGCCGGGCGTCGCGCTCGCCCTCGGCGCCGAGCGCCCGCTGGACGATGTACTGGTCGGTGCACCAGTACCAGAGCCCGATGATCGGCGCGCAGAAGAGCATGCCGGGCCACGGGTAGTCCTGATTGAAGTACCAGGCCATCCGGCCGGTCTCGAGGACCGGGGCCCCGGTGGACTCGACGCCATCGGGCACGAAGGGCTTCCAGAGGTTGAACAGCTCCGGGTCGAGCGCGTCGCGGAGGGCGCCCCAGCCGCCGAGCGCCGAGAGCCCGAACCAGGTGAGCAGCGCCGACCCCACGACGAGCACCGCCGTCTGCACGGCCTCGGTGTAGGCCACGGCGCGCATGCCACCGAGCACCGTGTAGAGCCCCGTCAGCAGGATGACCAGGACCGAGCCGATCCAGAAACTTCCGAACACGGCGCCGCCCACTTGCACCTGCAGTTCCGGCAGCAGCGCGCCGAAGACCACGCCACCGGCAAAGATGCCCACGGCGATCTTCGTGAGCACGTAGGCCACGAGCGAGATGAGCGAGAGCACCCAGCGGGCGGCCGGCGAGAAGCGCCGCTCGAGGAACCCGGGCATGGTGTAGACGCCCGAGCGCATGTAGAACGGCACGAGCGCCCACCCGAGCACCAGCAGGCACCAGGCGTGCAGCTCGTAGTGGGCGAGCGCCACACCGCTCGTGGCACCGGACCCGGCCAGGCCCACGACGTGCTCGGAGCCGATGTTGGACGCGAAGATCGAGGCGCCCACCACCAGCCAGCCCAGATGCCGGCCAGCCAGGAAGTAGTCGTCGATCGTGTCGCGGTTGCGGAGGATCGACCACCACGTGAGCCCGAGCAGCAGCGCGAAGTAGGCGCCGACGGCCACCCAGTCGAGCGCGGTCATGCGGCGGAACGGCGATTCCGGCGCATCGCTATCCGGGAACGTTACGGGACGTGATGGACATGTAGTGGTCGAGCGGATACGGCGGCGCCCCGCACGCATCCTCGATCGGCCGCTTCGAGAACGTCTGGAAGTAGAGCACGCTCGCGTCGCGCCACCAGCGCGCCTCTTGCTCCTGGATCGCCAGGAACGCGCGGGTCTCCTCGAACCGCTCCGCGTCGACGTGCCCCTCGAGCGCCTCCCACGACGCCTGCATGTCGCGCACAGCCTGCACGCCGCGGCAATAGCGGAAAGTCAGCTCGTTCCAGAGCGTACGGCCCGACGGCATCCGGTGGTCCCACGGCACGTGATGGAACCAGAGGAGCAGATCCTCCGGTACGCGCTCCAGGCCGCCGTAGAGCTGGCGCAACGGCGCCGCGTACTGCGCCACGGCGTCACTGCCCGTGGGCGTGCGGTCGAAGCCGATGCCCTCCGCGTCGGCCCGATGGTAGTAGACCGAGGTCCAGTCCGCTCGCCCGCCCCCGCTCACCCACGGGCCTGGACCGTAGTGATGCCCGCGGGCCATCAGGTGATGCAGGCCGAGCGGCGTCATGTAGTCCACGGCGGTCTCGCGCGAGGCGAGCATCAAGGCCCTGACCGGCTCGACGAACGCCGGATCCGTGCCGAACGTCATCCGCAGCCACTCCTCGGCCAGATCGGCGGACCCGAGCGCGGGATTCCACGCCAGCCGTCCGAAGGCGTGCCAGTTGGCGCACGCGAAGACCGCGCCGCACCAGTTGCGATCGGTGCCGGTGTTGGCCACGCCGGCGATGCCGCTCAGCGCGTGCCCGTCGAGGCTGCCGTCGATCACCTCCCGGACGAGGGTCCCCTCTCCGCGGACGACGGTGTCATGACCGAGGACCTCCTCGAACAGCGGTGCCAGGTACACGAGGTGCGTGGCGAAGCCCAGATACTCCTTCGTGATCTGCAGCTCCAGCATCAGCGGTGTGCGCGGCATGGCGCCGAACAGCGGATGCGGCGGCTCACGCGGCTGGAAGTCGATCGGGCCGCTCTTGACCTGCACCAGCACGTTGGGGCGGAACGAGCCGTCGAGCGGCGTGAACTCGGTGTACGCCTGCTTCGCGCGGTCCTCCGCGTCGGTCTCTGAGTACACGAAGGCGCGCCACATCACGATGCCGCCGTGCGGCGCCACCGCGTCGGCCAGCATGTTGGCCCCGTCGGCGTGGCTGCGGCCGTAATCCTGCGGCCCGGGCTGCCCCTCCGAGTTCGCCTTGACGAGGAAGCCGCCGAAGTCGGGGACGAGCGCGTAGATCTCGTCGGCCTTCGCACGCCACCAGTCGCGCACGGCTGGCGCCAGCGGGTCCGCCATCTCGAGGCCGCCGATCTCGACCGGCGCCGTGAACCGGGCCGTCAGGTAAACGGCGATGCCGTACGGCCGGAGCACGTCGGCCAGCGCCGCCACCTTCACGAGGTACTCATGCGTGAGCACCGTGGCATCGGCGTTGACGTTGGTGAGCGCCGTGCCGTTGATGCCAAGCGAGGCGTTGGCACGCGCGTAGTCCCGGTAGCGCGGTGCCTGGTAGTCGGGCAGCTTGTGCCAGTCCCACAGCGACCCACCCGCGTAGCCACGCTCGACCGTCCCGTCGAGGTTGTCCCAGTGGTTGAGCACGCGATGCCGGATCGCCGGCGTCTCGGCGATGGCCAGCGCCGTGACGTCCTGATGGGTCTGGAGGAGGCGCAGGAAATGGAAGGTGCCGTAGAGCACGCCGACGTCCGCGTTAGCCGCGATGACCGTGGCGCGGCCTCCGGCAACGGCGACAGTCCGGAGGAGGTACCCCTCCTCCCCCACCGCCTCCAGGTCGGCCCCCAGCCCCAGCCCGGCCACGAAGGACGAGCTCGCGGGCGTGCCCGCGACGAGCGTGCCCGGGCGCGCGGCCTCCCGTGAAGCGGAGATCTCGGCGCCGAGCAGGCCACGCAGGCCGCGGCTCAGCTCGTCCCTGGCGGCCTCGGCCGTCGCCGACCCGCCGCCGACGACGAACGTGGAGACCACCTGCCGGTACTCGGCCAGACGCGTCGCGTCGGTCACGAGCCGGTAGCGCAGCCACAGCTCGTAGCCGTCCTCGGCCACCGCCTCCGGGGCGGCGGCCAGCGCGATCACCACGACAGCGACGAGGCGCAGGCGCGAAACGGCCATCCGGCCCCTACCGCCCGCGACCGGGTCCGGCCAGATCCAGGTTGTCGAGGCCGCGCTCGTAGTCGGGGTCGAGGGCCGCCAGATCGGCGCGATAGCTCACCGTGTCGGCGGTCGGGAACGTCGAGGGCACCGCCTGCGTGACCTCGCCGGTGGCGGCCCACTCGGTCCCGCGCTGCAGCGTGACGACGAAGTCCACCGAGCTCAGCGCCGCGACGTCATGACCCATCGTCGTGTGGAACACGCGCCCGCTCCCGTAGGACAGCACCATCAACTGCGGCTCGTGCCGGCCGCTGCCCGCGTTGTCCGGATCGGAGTACGCGGTGGCCAGCACCGTCATGTTCCGCCCCGGCCCGCGCAGCCGGGCGTAGAGCTCGTCACCCTGATGCATCCAGGAGGGCGGCAGGCCCCGCACGATCGGGTGATCCGGCTCGCGCACGGTGACGGCAAACGGCACGCGCCGGCCATGACTCCCCGCGCGGCCCGGAGACGCGTCGGATGCGAGCGTGCCGTTCTCGAAGTACCAGTACGGCCCAGACGCCTCGTCGCGCCCGCGCCACCCACCGACGCCCACCATCTCGTTGTAGGCGCGCCATCCCGGGAAGGCGTTGTCGGCGGCGTGCACCGAGACGAGCCCGCCACCGCCTCGGACGTAGGCCTCGAAGGACGCCTCGAGCGCGTCCGGCCAGCGCTCGTCCGGCGCGTCGTAGTTGAGCACGACCGCCCTATACCGGCCGAAGTCGGGGGCAAACGCCGTGAAGTCGCCGCCCGCCGGAGGCGCGGTGACAACGCTGACATCGAACAGACCAGTTTCGTCGAGGACGCGCTCGAGCACGTCGGTCACGCGCGGCCAGTCGTGGTACGGTCCACCGCTCTCGCCATCGAGAATCATCACCGGGACCGGATCGGCCGCCCGCATCACCGGCGCCGTGATCGCGCCGAGAATCGCCAGGCTCAGGACGAGCTCACGCTTCACGCTGCAGAGGCTATCAGAAAGCTTCCCGTCCTGGCACCCGAGTTGCTCTCCCTGCTGCCAACGGCATCCAGGAGGACCACGCCATGCGATTTCACCTGACGATCCTGTGCGCGACGGCGGCCCTGACGATCGGTGCGTCGACAGGCCATGCCAGGGACAACGAGACCAGGCTCGAGGTCTGGCCGCCCGTGTCCGCCGCTCCGGCCACACTCAACGTGCACGCGTTCGTGCGCCCGGACGACGGCAATCGGGCCATCCAGATCGTGGCCGACTCGGGCAGCTACTATCGCAGCAGCCTGATTCAGCTCGAGGGTGCCGATGCGGCGTCGGTCACCGAGACCACGCTCAAGAACCTCCCCGGAGGCGAGTACCTGATCGTCGCCGTGCTGTTCGACGCGGACGGCAAGCGGACGATCGACCGACGCCGGGTGGTCGTCACGCCGACAGGCTTCTAGCTCCAGTCTTCGGGCATTTGCCTGGCGTCACGGCGCGCCATCCGGTGCCCAGCTCGTCGGCTTGCGGAAGATCGCCAGAAAGGTGTTGGCGGGCTGGCTCTCCGGAGACCAGGCGTCGATCGTCCGCACGTGCGTGAGCACGACCTCGACCTCCTGCTCGACGATGGCCGGCGGCACGCCGTGACCACCCCGGTTGGCTGCGACGCCATCCGGCACGGACGAATCCGCCCGCGGCGGGAAGTCGATTACCGCGAGACGGCCTCCTGGCTTGAGCGCCGCCGCGAAGCTCCGGATCATCGCCTCCGGCTCGGTGAGGTGGTGGTAGGCGTCGCGGATCAGGATCGCGTCACAGCAGCCGGGCGGCAGGTTGGTGGAATCGACCGCGCCCTCGATCACGGTAACGTTGGCGAGCCCCTCGCGGGTCACGGCGTCCCGCAGGGCGCCCAGTTGCGGCGCGCCGATGTCGGTGGCAAGAACCCGTCCCGACGCACCGGTCCATCTGGAAAACGCCATCGTCCAGGCGCCAAAGCCGGCACCGACGTCGGCCACCACCATGCCGGGCTCGAGGTCGAGCAGCTCGACCAGCCGCGGCACCTCGATCGCGGCGGTCTCGAGCTGTTCCTCGGTCAGACGCGTCTGCTGCGCCGCGAGCGGCACCAGGCAGACGCACAGGACACCAACGGCTGTCGACAGTCGCCTCATGCAGCCCTCCCGTGGGCAGTATAGCCTCCGCGTCGGCGACACGCGTGGCAGGCTTTGACGGGCGGCGGACAACCCGGTAAGTTACGCCGTCGCGCAAGGTGCGCTGGCGCTCCACTCCGCATGGAGATTACCAGGCGAACGGTCACCGACGGTGTCGTACTCGAGCTCGCGGGCGAGCTGGCCCTCGGCGCGTCGGAGGAGCTGCGACGGGTGGTGGACGACTGTATCGGCGAAGGCCACCGGACCATCGTGCTCGATTTCGAGCGGGTGTCCCGCGTGGACAGCGCCGGACTCGGCGAGATCGTCCGTGCCCACACGGCAGCCAGTCGGCACGGCCGCTCCGTCAGGGCCCAGGGGCTCAACGAGGAGCTGGAGCGGCTGCTCGTCCCGATCAGGATGTTCCCGGCCGCCTCCGGGCAAGGACGCGACTCCCGTGCGGCGCATCCCCGCGACATCATCTGGATGGTGTGGGTGGCCGTGGTCGCCATCATCGTGGTCTCCCTCGTCGCGTTGATCTGGTTCTGAGGACGGACGGCGCCCGGCCGTTCACTGCCGGAGGGACATAGGCGTCAGCGCCCGTGCATGGCGAGCACCATGCCCCAGAGCATCCGGCCGCCGACCCACAACGCGACGGCAACCACCAGGACGACGCCGACGCTGACCAGCGAACGCTTCTTCATGCCTGTCTCTCGCGGGTGTTACGTGTGTCTCAGGGCACGCAGCGGCTCGACACGGGCGGCCCGCTGCGCGGGGAGGAGTGCGGCGGCCAGTCCAGCCGCGGCGAGCAGCACGACGGCCGCGGCCAGCGACAGCGGATCGAGAGGACCGATGCCGACGAGGACCGTTCGGAACGCCGGCGCCAGACCAATCACGGCGGCGCTGCCAATGACGGAGCCGGACGCGACCAGGAGGAGCGCCTGTTCCAGTACGTCACGCCGGATTCGGCCGACCGAGGCGCCAAGCGCCATCCGGATGCCGACCTCGACCGTGCGCGAAGCGGCGAGGTAGGCCATCACGCCGTAGAGCCCTATCGCCGCGAGCAGGAGCCCCACCGCGCCGATGACCCCCATCACGAGCGTTCCCGCCCGACGCAGGGACAGCTCGAGGCTGGTCGCGCCGCGCAGCGTCTCCACGCTCGCGGGCACGGTCGGGACGACGTGCTCGACGGCGCGCGTCACCGTCGAGATCATCGATGCGGGGGGCGGCAAGGTGCGTACGTGCACGACGAGCGAGCCGGGACGCTGGGCGAAGGCGTAGTAGATCACCGACTTGGCCGACTCGCCCATGGTGTCCACGCGGCTGTCGCCGACGAGCCCGACGACCTCCGCCTCGGGCTCGCCGCCCGTCTGGACCAGCCGTCCAATCACGTCCTGCCCCGGAAAGAACGTCCGGGCGAAAGTCTCGTCGACGATGGCCACCACGGGCGCGCCCGCTGCGTCTCTGTCGTCGAAGTCCCGGCCACGCCGCAGCGGGATGCCGAGCGTCCGGAAGTAGCCTGGCCCCACGCTGTAGGTGGACGGTCGCGGGCCCCGGATGTCGGTGCGGCCAGCGGGATGGAAGCTCCTGGCGAGCGCGTCGCCGCCGAGCGGCACGAAGCCGGCCACGCTGACCGCCGACACGCCAGGCAACTGCTCGATCTGCTCCACGAGTCGATCGCCGACACGGGAGCGCGCCTCTCCGGGATACTGCTTCGCGTCGAGGCCCAGCCTGACCACGACGCCGCGATCGATGTCGAAGCCCGGATCGGCAACGCTCGCATGAAGCTCGCTTCGCGCCGACAGCAGCGCCAGCATCACCAGCACCAGCGACATCGCCATCTGCCCGGCGACCATCGCGTGACGGAACCGGAGCCGGGACGTCCCCCCTTCACCGCCCTGCCGCACCTCGGTGACCACGTCGGCGCGCGTGGCCCGCAGCGCGGGCACCAGTCCGCACACGAGCGTCGAGGCCACCACCAGGGCCAGGGCATACGCCAGCAGCGAAGCCTCGAATCCACGCGTGGCCTCCAGCAGGCCGCCAAGCGCGCCGGGCAGCGGAAGCCGGCTCAGCACGAGGGCGCCCGGCAGCCCCACGGCCGCTCCAGACAGCACGAGCAGCACCGCCTCGACGAGCATCGCCTGCACGACCCGTGCTCGTCCCGCGCCCAACGCCACCCGGATCGCGATCTCGCGTCGCCGGAGCACGGCGCGCGCCAGCAGCAGGCCGGTCACGTTGATGCACGCGATGACGAGCACCATGCTCACGCTCGCCCACACCAGCCCTCCCACGAGGAAGAACGGGCCCGGCGTGCCCCGGAACTGGAGGGCCGTGGCCGGAAACACGCTGGCCGGCCGTCCCATGCCCTCGTCGCGATCGGGATGGATCCGCTCGAGCTCGGCGCCAAGGGCCGTGACCTCCCTCTGGGCCTGCTCGGCAGAGCCATCGGGTGAGAGCCGCCCCAGGACGCTCAGGCTCGGGCTTCCGCGCTCGGCCAGGGTGGGCAGCGTGAAGGAGCTGACCGGCACGTAGATCTGCGGCCCGACCCAGCCGAACACCGAGCGATAACCTTCCGGCAGCACACCCACCACCATGAACGGCCGCTCGCTCAGGATCAGCGTCTCGCCGACCGCACGGGCATCGCCATGCAGCCGTGCCTGCCAGAAGTCGTACGTCACGACCGCCATGCGCGGCTCGCGTGCCGGGGCCGCCGCGCCGGGCGGAAACGTCCCGCCCAGCGACATCTCCACGCCGAGCAGGTCGAAGAAATTGGACGTGACGACCGCCACGTTCACGTGCCTCATGGCATCCGCGCTGCCCAGGCTCAGGCCGGCCGTCCCGAACCCGAGGGCATCGGCGAAGATCCCGCTGCGAACGAGGTCCTGATAGTCCGGATGGGAGAATTGATTGGCGTTGCCGGGCTCGACGCCGATCACGCGATCGGGTTCGCGCATGGTCGGCTGGTGCCCGTACACCATGTTCGCCACCATGAACAGGAGGATGTTGAGGCCTATACCGAGACCGACCGAAAGTGCGCTGACGACCAGGAGGCCGGGACTGCGGCGCAGGCTCGCGACGCCGTGCCGCAGGTCCTGCCACAGGCCCTCGAGCCACGGCGCCATCCAGACCTCCCGGGACTCCTCGCGAGCCAGTGTCACGTCGCCCATCACCCGGCGTGCCAGGCGCTCCGCGTCCTCGGCGGACATGCCGGAGGACTCGAGCTCCTGCCTGGCCATGTCGCGATGGAACTGCAGCTCGTCGGCCAGCTCGCGTTCGACACGCGGCCGTCGCAGCAGGTGTGCGAGGCGGCGGAGAAAGATCGTCATGATTCGCGGTCAGGCCTCGAGCACGCGCTGAATGGCCGCGATGAGCCGCTCGAAGCCCCTGCGCTCGGCAGCAAGCTGCTTCCGTCCGGCGGGTGTGAGGGTGTAGTACCGCGCGCGGCGATTGTTCTCGGAAGCGCCCCATGCCCCCTCGATCCAGCCCTGCAGCAGCAGCCGCTGCAACGCCGGGTAGAGCGAGCTCTCCCCCACCTGCAGCACGTCTCCGGAGCTGCCGCGCAGGTACTGCGCGATGCCGTAGCCGTGCATCGATCCGCGCTGGAGCGTCCGCAGCACGAGCAGGTCGAGCGTGCCGGGCAGCAGGTCCGGCGGCTGGTTCGACACTCCCATCGTCTGTCGATGGAAGTGTCGATCACGGGACCCCGGGCTGTCAATACCGGACGCCTTGGCACCGGGCTATACTCCGCCGGGTCGAGGCGGTCTTTCACCGGGCGCCGTACGGCATCCCGTCCGGCTGGAGCACGTACGAGCACGCCATGTCCGAGGCCATCCGGAGCGTCCGCTGGAATCGGTGCCGCACGCCGGACTGGTTGAAGGCGCGTCCCTCCTCGGTGCCCGACGTCGCCGATCCGAGCGCAATCGGCACGCGGCCGGGCGTCCGATCGACCGGTGTCGTCGTCACCGGGGCCCTAAGGCAGCGCGCGCACCCAGATGTTCCGGAAGCTGATGGGCGGGCTGGGATCTCCGTGCGCCTGCAGCTTGATGGGCGAGTCGCCGTGCGGCCGGTATCGCGGGGCGCCGATGAACACCGTCTCGCCCGCGAGCACGAAATCGCGCTGCACGAGTACGTCGTTGAAGAACGCCGTGACCCGCGCCGGCGCACGCAGTACGCCACCTTCGTCGAACGCGGGCGAGGTCCACACCACGTCGTAGGTCTGCCACGAGCCGGGCGG
>Ga0302046_10004064_pt1 | contig 13069 bp, 9 predicted proteins | sample RVTome_11_FD_200261 | JGI IMG/M metagenome (GOLD analysis project Ga0302046, IMG submission 200261) | Soil microbial communities from uranium-contaminated site in the Upper Colorado River Basin, Wyoming, United States - RVT147D111 (version 2) ...
CACCACGAGGCGTTCGGCGTCCGGGAAGGGCAGGGGCTCGAGCAGAACGGCATGGACGACGCTGAAAGCCGCGGTGCTCCCGCCGATGCCGACGGCGAGCGTGAGGATCGCGAGGAGAGCGAAGCCCGGGCGGCGCGCGAGGGTCCGCGCGGCATGGAGGAGGTCGTGGCGCATGGGTTGTTCCGTCATAGGCCGTACGCCATGTGCCGTCAAGCCAGCACTGATCGGCTCGTTTGGCGTTCGTTGTCGGATTCACCGCAAATAGTGTGGCCAACCCTTCACCGGTGACTGCCAGGAACTCGTCCGTGCAGCCTTTACGGCCTCCATTCCTGAAAAGCCTGCAATCAACGCTTTCCGGGGGGATGCGTGCAGGCTTGTCGGCACCCCGGCGATCGCCGTGGGGGCGCGTGGCGATACGGCGCCGCGCCCGGGCGAGCTGCGCCATACGCGCCCCTCACCCCATGGGTGCCCTCGGAAGCCCGTCTTCGCCGACGCGCCGCAGGCTACGAACCGGCGCCGCGGCCCGGCGAGGGTCGAGAACCCGCAGCCGTTCGCGGACCACTAGTGGTCCGCCCGCGAAGTCTGCTGGAGCGGACCACCTAGCCCCTACGAGAGGTCGTAATCCTCCGCGGTGGACTTCCGCGTGCCTTCGTGCGAGACCGACCGCGTATCGCTGGCCGGCCGCGACGCCCCCGCCTCCGTGCGGCCCGGCCCGCTCCTGCCGGACCTGCCCCCGCCCGAGCCTGTCCATGCCGGCCTCCCGCGCAGATACCTGTGCGCATGCTCGTCGCCCGCGTCCTCGCGCTGCCCGGGTGTGAAGCTGAGGCGTTCCGCCGCACCGGAGTCCGCGAACTCCCTCACGTTCTTCGCGGTCGACGCGAACACCTGGCGGGAACGGTGGCGTGAGTACGACATCACGTGATCCAGCGGGATGTCGATGCCCGCCTCGCGCGCGGCGGCGAACGCGTCGAGGCCGGCGCCCAGGAACACGAACTGCCAGCCCGCGCCCTCCTTCTCCTTCACCAGGGCGGCCAGGTCGACGCTGGTGTACTCGACGGACACGTTCTCCTGGCCGTCGGTCTGCATGACGATCACCACGTTGGGCTGATCGCCGCGCTTCCGCACCGCCTCGTCGGTGGCCTTGATGATCTTGACCGCCGCGTCGATGAGCGGGGTCATGGCACGGGGCACGTAGTCGTCGGCGGCGAGCGGGGCCACGTTCGCTATCGGTTCGGCGACGTAGCGGCGCCGGGTCTCGCTCGAGTTGAAGCTGACGAGGCTGAACAGGATGTCCGCGCCGTCTCTTCCGAGCGTCTTCACGTACTCGTTGAAGCCCCCGACGGTGTCGTCCTTGATGGACTCCATCGACCCCGTCTCGTCGAGCAGGAAGGATACGAAGGTCGTCTTGTCACTGGTCGTCTTGTCACTCATCTGCGCCTCCCGCCGAATCATCGGCTTTTCGCTCTCGAATCTCCTTGATCAACGAGAAGTCGTCGATGAGGATGCGCTTCACGTCCGACGGGACCTTGCCGGCGCGCGTGATCATCTCGTCGGGATCCACGTCGAGAGCCCCGGCGAGCTTGCGCAGGGTGCGCTCCGACACCGTCGAGAAGCCCGGCGCCTCGTTCTCCACCTTGCTGAGGTAGGTGAAGTCGATCCCCACCTCGCGGGCCAGGTGGCGCTGCGTCTTCTTCTTGCTCTTGCGCCTGCTGCGGAGGAACTCGCCGAAGGACTCGCTCATGACATCCGAGAATGTTGAGTAGTTACTGCAACTTAAGGCTGTTGAGGAAAACGTCAACACCCCCGCTGCCCTTGACTCGCCCCCGCCGAACGGCCACGCTCGCCCGACGCACGAGCGACGTCCGGCTGCCCGCCGCATCGCCGCGATCCACCACCCGCCATTTCGAGGCCCACCGTGCCCACCACGTCTTCGCCGTCGTCGCGAATCACCTTCCGCTCGCTCGTCGTCATCCTGGCGCTCGTCGCGCTGCAGGCGGCGCGTCCACGGCAGGAAGCGCCTTCCGTCCTCGGTTTCACGACCGAGAGCGCGGCGCGTCAGCTCGAGCTCGAGGGCCGTTACGACGCGCTCCTGGACGCGGACAACCTCGCGGAATGGATGCGCTACATCGTGTCGGAGCCGATCTACACGGGATCACCTCACAACCGCGAGACCGCGGACTGGCTCGTGGAGCAGTTCGAGTCGTGGGGATACGAGGCGCGGCTGGAGGAGTACGGCGTGCTGTATCCGACTCCGAGGATCCGCGAGCTGGAGCTCGTGGCGCCGACGCGCTACACCGCGCGGCTGCGCGAGCCCACGCTCGCCGAGGACGCGACCTCGGGCATCGAGGAGGACCGCCTCCCGACGTTCAACGCGTACTCGGCCGACGGGGACGTCACGGCCGAGCTCGTCTACGTGAACTACGGAATCCCGGAGGACTACGAGGAGCTCGAGCGCCGCGGGATCAGCGTCGAGGGTCGGATCGTCATCGCGCGCTACGGCGGCTCGTGGCGGGGCATCAAGCCCAAGGTGGCGGCCGAGCACGGCGCCATCGGGTGCGTCATCTACTCCGATCCGCGCGACGACGGCTACTTCCAGGGTGACGTCTATCCCGAGGGGCCGTACCGGATGGAGCACGGCGTCCAGCGGGGCGCCGTTCAGGACATGCCGCGCTATCCCGGTGACCCGCTCACGCCGTTCGTGGGGGCCACGGCTGACGCCGAGCGCCTCAGCGTCGAGGAAGCGCCGACGATCATGAAGATCCCCGTGCTCCCGATCTCGTACGGCGACGCGCTGCCGTTGCTCCAGGCGATGGAGGGTCCGGTGGCGCCCCCGGCGTGGCGCGGCGCGCTCCCCATCACGTACCACATGGGCCCGGGGCCGGCCACGGTCCGGTTACACGTGGAGTTCAACTGGGACATCACGCCCGCCTACAACGTCATCGCCACGATGGAGGGGTCGGAGTACCCGGACGAGTGGGTGGTGCGCGGCAACCACAGGGACGGGTGGGCGATGGGTGCCGCCGATCCCATCTCGGGGCTCGTCGCGCTGATGGAGGAGGCCCGGGCGGTCGGGCAGTTGGCCAGGACGGGATGGCGCCCGCGGCGCACGCTCGTCTACGCGGCCTGGGACGCCGAGGAGCCGGGGCTGCTGGGCTCCACTGAGTGGGCCGAGCATCACAGGCCGGAGCTGCAGGAGAAGGCGGTCCTGTATTTGAACACCGACGGAAGCGGCCGTGGCTTCCTGGGCGCCGGCGGCTCGCACACGCTCGAGCCCATGCTCAACGAGGTGGCCAAGGAGGTCGAGGACCCGCAGACCGGCGTGTCCGTGTGGGAGCGGATGAGGGCGGCCCGCGCCGTGAACGGCGACGAGAGAGCGCTCGGGGGCGGTGACCTCAGGATCTCACCGCTGGGCTCGGGCTCGGATTACACGCCGTTCCTCCAGCACCTGGGGCTCGCCACGCTGAACATCGGGTTCGGAGGCGAGAACGGCGGTGGCTCCTACCACTCCCAGTTCGACTCCTTCGACCACTACACCCGGTTCGGCGACCCCGGCTTCGCCTACGGAGTCACGCTGGCCAAGGTCGCGGGAAGGCTGGTGCTGCGGTTCGCCGACGCGGACGTCCTCCCGCTTCGCTTCGCCAGCTACCACGAGACGGTCGAGCGTTACCTGGGCGAGGTGATCGAGCTCGCCGGCGATACGCGCCAGGAGACCGAGCGGCACAACACGCTCGTGGAGATGAACGCGTTCGGCTTGCAGGCCGATCCCACCGAGACCTACAACCCGCCGGAGCCGAAGGACGCCGTGCCGTTCTTCGACTTCTCGCCCGTGCAGAACGCGCTGGCGCGCCTCGAGGAAGCCGCGGAGGACATGGACCGCGTGATCGGCACCGGCCTCGCCGACGGCTCCCTCTCGCCGTCCCGCATGAGCGAGATCAACGGCATCTTCCAGGAAGTCGAGCAGGCCATGACCGACACCGACGGGCTGCCGGGACGGCCGTGGTTCCGCCATACGATCTACGCGCCCGGCTTCTATACCGGATACGGCGTGAAGACGCTCCCGGGCATCCGCGAGGCAATCGAGCAGCGCCAGTGGGACCTGGTCGATCCGCAGATGCGGCGCATCGCCGCGGCGCTCGATCGCGTCACCGAGCTGCTGCGCCGGGCGGCGGGCCCGACGGTGTCGTAGGGCCGGGACCGATTGCCGCCGATGCGCGCCGGCGTCATTTTCCCGCCTCACCCCGGGGGGTTCCATGACGCATCGCATCGCACGGCTCCGCATTTCCGTTCTCGCCTCGCTCGCCACGCTGGGCGGCCCGCAGGTCGCCGCCGGCCAGGATCGCGTCCAAATGGAGGACCTTGGCGAGGTCAGCTTCGCGGTGGCCTGCAGCGCCGATGCCCAGGAGCGTATGCACCGGGGCGTCGCGATGCTGCATTCGTTCTGGTTTCCGGAGGCGCGTCGCATGTTCGAGTCCGTCGTGGAGGCCGACCCGGGGTGCGGCATCGCTTATTGGGGCGTGGCGCTGACGCACTTCGGCAATCCGATGGGCGGCGGCAGCGGCGCAGAGGGTCAGGCGGCCGGATGGGAGGCGGCGCAGAGGGCCGTGCAGGCGGGCGCGCGGAGCGAGCGTGACCAGGCGTACGTCGACGCCGCCGTGGCGTTGTTTCGCGATCATGCGACGCTCGACAACCGGACGCGCATGCGCGCGTACCAGGAGGCCATGGCGGCCATCGCCGAGCGTCACCCCGAGGATACCGAGGCGAAGATCTTCCACGCGATCTTCATGGTGGCCAACGCCCCGCCCACCGATCTCACGTTCGCGCAGCAGCAGCGGGCGGCCGAGGTCCTGACCGAGCTGTACAGGGAGCAGCCGCGTCACCCCGGGCTCCCGCACTACATCATCCACGCGTTCGACTCGCCGCCGCTCGCCCGACACGCGCTCGAGGCGGCCCGCCAGTACGCCGACATCGCGCCGGCGGCGCCGCACGCTCAGCACATGCCGTCGCACATCTTCACGCGCCTGGGATACTGGGACGAGTCGATCGCGACCAACCGGCGCTCGGCGGACCTGGAGCCGACGCCGGGCGGCAAGTCCCATCCCACGGACTACCTGGTGTACGCGTACCTGCAGCAGGGCCGCGACGAGTTGGCGCTGCAGGCCATCGAGGGGATCGGCGGCAACACGTCGGGGGAGTACATCTCGGGCACGCTCGGGTCGTACAACGCGCTCGCGATGCCCGCGCGCTACGCGCTGGAGCGCGAGGATTGGGCGTCGGCGTCCGCGCTGAGCGTGGTCTCCACTGTGCCTTCGGCCGAGGCCGTCACCCGCTTCGCGCGCGCATTGGGTGCGGCGCGCTCCGGGCAGGCGGCGGCGGCGCGGCAGGAGGTCGCAGCGCTGGAAGGGCTCGTGGAGGAGCTCAGGGCCCAGAACGACGCGTACTGGTCGCTCGTGGTGGACGCCCAGCGCATGGCTGTGGCCGCGTGGGTCGCGCACGCCGAGGGTCGCCACGACGAGGCGCTCGAGCTCGCGCGGCAGGCGGCGGACCGGGAGGAGCAGGTCGAGAAGCACCCTGTGACGCCCGGACCGCTCGTTCCGGCGCGCGAGCTGCTCGGCGACATCCTGATGGTGCACCGGCAGCCGGCCGAGGCCCTGGCCGCATACGAGAAGACGCTCGAGCGCGAGCCCAATCGCGCCCGCACGCTCACGGGAGCGGCTAGGGCGGCGCGCGCGGCCGGCAGCGACGAGCTGGCGCGCACGTACTACCGGGCGCTCGTCGAGCTGATGGACCCCGCGTCGAGCCGGCCTGAGCTCCGGGAGGCGCGCGGGTTCGTCTCCGGAGGATGAGCCTCGGCGGCGCGGAGCGGCGGCCGCACGCGCTTGGGCAGAGCGTTGCATGAAACCGGAAGGGTGTGTACGCGTATCCCCCTGAGCAGCCTGGGGGACCTCCACGGGGCAGGTGGGCGCATGAGACCGAAGCCGATCGCGGGTGCGCTCGCGGTGCTCGCGGGTGCCACCGTTGCGACGGGGTTCGGCGCTTCGCCGCTCGGGGCCCAGACCGTGAGCGGGCGTGTTCTCGACACGTCTACGGGCCAGCCCGTCGTCATGGCGGGCGTCCACCTCTTCGACACCGATCGCGACCAGGTGTCGATGGCGATCGCCGACTCGCTCGGCCGCTACCTGCTCGAGGTCCCCGAGTCAGGCGAGTACTTCCTCTTTGTGCAGCGGCTCGGCTACTTCGAGACGGTATCGCCGCTGCTCGAGATCTCCACCGCGCGCTCCTACGGTGTCGACCTGGAGCTGCGTCCCGAGCCGATCGCGCTCGACCCGTTCGCGGTGACCGTGCGCAACGAGGAGGCCTACCGCTGGTGGAGGCTTCGGTTCGGCATCGATCCGGCCGAGGTGTTCGGCTTTCGCATGTACCAGGGCGCGCGGCTGGAGGAGGCCAAGCTACGCGGCGCGGACAACACCGAGACCCTGCGCTTCCTCTACATTCCCGTCTCGCACGGGCAGCGGGTGTGCGTGGCCACCACGCCGCGCCCGGCGCGCGGCGGGTTCCACCGGACCGCCGAGGCCAGCGCCGTGTTCGAGGACTTTCGCCCCGACGGCGCGGGCGTCCTCTCCGAGTCCGGTGGCGGAGGGTCCCCCTCGCTCGCCGACTTGGACGACTCGTGCGGAAGCCTCTACGTCGACGACCTCCGCGTGCCGAACGAGCACATCGAGAGCATCGACATGGCCGACATCGCCGTGGTCATGACGCTGCCGGGGGCGGTCTTCCTGTACAACCGGGACTTCGACTGGTCGTTCCGGCCACGTTGAAGAAGCGGCGCCGGGGCTGACGCTGCTCGGCCGGGCGCTGCGGGGCTGCGGCTCCGCGTGGACGGACCGATCGCGGCACGCGCCCGACCCCGCCTCTACCCCTCAGGGCACGAGCGGCGCTCGCACTTCCGCCATCCCGGGCTCGGCCACCTCGGGGCGCTGCCAGGGTGCGAAGACCAGACCCGCGCCGAGCGCGACGAGCACGAAGCCTGCCGCGACGTTCCAACGCAGGGTCTCGTTCAGGTAGAAGCGCGCGAACACCACGAAGACGACCAGGGTGATGACCTCCTGGAGGGTCTTGAGCTGGGCGCCGCTGAGACCGGCGGCATATCCGATGCGGTTCGCCGGCACCTGGAAGCAGTACTCGAGGAGGGCCACGGCCCAGCTCGCGAGGACGACAATCCATAGCGCTCGGGACGTGTGACGCAGGTGGCCGTACCATGCGAAGGTCATGAATACGTTGGAGATCGTGAGGAGCACCGCCGTGCGGAGCATAGGCCGAGGTCCTTGGGGTGAGGAAGGACGAGTGCTACCCCCACGGAACCCGGTCGGGTGCCTCCGCCTGGCGCTGCTGGGCGGGCGGAGTACCGATTGGAGCATTTCTTGCTCGGCTCGAGGGCGGGCCTCTGGATTCGCGACACGATCGTCGTGATCGTTTATCGCGCCGGCACGGAGCCGGCACGGCCCTCCCGCCAAACACCAGAGAAGGGGGAAGACGATGAAGCGCGTGTGGAGTGTTGCGGCGTTGGCTGCAGCGTGTTCGCTGTTCGGGTCAGGCGACGCGGCGGCACAGGCCGGGGTGTTCCTCGGCGGTGGCGCGACGATGCCAACCGGTGACTTCGGCGACCTCGCCAACGTGGGTTGGATGGGCTTCGGCGGCGTGAGCTTCCCGGTGGGCCAGGACGGCCTCTTCGTGGGCGCCGAAGGCTTCTATGGGAGCAACGGTCACGAAGTGGAGGGCATAAAGACCAACCTGTACGGCGGCAACGCCCTGATCGGCGTCAATTTCTACGACCAGGGAGAGGCGGGACCGTTCGTGGCCGCCGGCCTGGGATTGATGACACAGCAGGTCAAGTCCGAGACGATCCCGACGCTGGAGGACTCGGCGTCGGGGTTCGCGCTGACGGGCCTTGCCGGCCTCTCGTTCCCCCTGGGCACGGTCGAGGGCATGCTGTCCGCAACCTTCACGCGGGCCTTCGGGGATCTGGAAGACCTGATGTTCGCCGGAATCTTCGCGGGGATCGGGATCCCGGTCGGAGGCGGTGGCATGTAGGGTGCGGAGCTCCGCACCGATCGACCCGCGGGGAGGGCGAGGGGACTCGCCCTCCCCGCTTCGGTGTGTGTGGGAGGGCCCGCCGCGCACGACCTGCGGCTCCGCGCCCTGACCGCTTGCGCGAAGCGCCCGCACGCCGGCTATTCACACTGTCATACTCGACGCCGTCGTGAACCCCGGGAGAACGACCATGACCCGTCGCATCCAGCTCACGGTGCTCGCCGCGCTCGCGGCGTTCGGTGGCACGCCGGTTCCCGCGGCCGATGCCGCGGCCACCATCGAGGTCACCCTCACCGAGGGGACGAACATGGCCGCGGCGCTGTCCCCGGACGGGAGCACGCTCGTCATCGACCTCCAGGGGACCATCTGGGCGCTCCCGGCGAGCGGCGGGCGGGCCACCGCGCTCACCGACGCGGTGGGGGACGCGCACGAGCCGACATGGGCGCCGGACGGCGCGCGCATCGCGTTCCATGCCTACTGGAGCGGCGACTACGACATCTGGATGATGGATGCGGACGGCTCGGGCCTGCTGCAGCTCACGGCCGGGCCGTTCGACGACCGCGAGCCGCATTGGTCCCCCGACGGGTCGAGCGTGGCCTTCTCGTCGGACCGCGGCGGCACCTACGACATCTGGGATGTGGACGTCGCGACCGGTGAGCTCCGCCGGCTGACCGACGCGCCCAACAACGAGTACGGCCCCGCCTACGCGCCGGACGGGCGGCGCGTCGCCTACGCCAGCGACGGACCGGACGCGGGGGTCTGGGTACGCCCGGCGGGCGGCGGCGCGCCCCGGCGCGTCGTGGAGCTGGACGACGGCGAGGCGTTCGGCCCGATGTGGAGCCCCGACGGATCGCGCCTGGCCTACGTGCGTCAGACGTATGGCTTCAGCGAGCTCTTCGTGGTGGAACCGGAGGGAGCCGGCGGGCCGGGCACGCGCCTGAGCGCGGAGGACGAGGACGTCTTCCCCTTCCGTGCGAGCTGGACGGGCGGGGGAGACCTGCTCTACACCGGCGACGGCCGGATCCGCAGCCGGCCCGCCGGTGGCGGTGCGGCGGCCGACGTGGCTCTTTCGGCCACGGTGAGCCTCGAGCGCCCCGCCTACAGGAAGGCGCTGCGCTCGTTCGAGCCCCAGGGCCCGCAGCCGGTGCGGGGCATCGTCTCGCCCTCGATCTCGCCCGACGGCGTCACGATCGCGTTCGCCGCTCTCGGCGACCTGTGGACGATGCGCATCGGCGAGGCTCCCGTGCGGCAGACCGACGATCCGTGGGTCGAGGTGGATCCGATGTGGTCGCCCGACGGAGGCCGCATCGCGTTCGGCTCTGACCGGGAGGGCGAGGTCGACGTCTGGGTGCACGATGTCCGCGCGGGCACGGCCCGCAAGCTGACCCGCGGCGGAGGCAGCTCGCCGGTGTGGTCCCCGGACGGGAGCGAGATCGCGTACCTCGGGGGAGGGGGCCTGAGCGTGGTGGACGTCGCGAGCGGCCGGTCCCGCACCGTCCGCACGGGCCTGAACAGCCCGGGCCGCCCCACGTGGTCGCCCGACGGCCGGCACGTCGCGGTGTCGGCGCACTGGCGCTACTCGACCCGGTACCGGGAGGGCATCAACCGACCGCTGCTCCTGCCCGTCGACCGCGTGATCTCCGAGGACGGCCCGGAGCCGGACGCTGGCGCGGCGGCCGAGCGCGACGCGGGAGGGTCGAGGTCCGGCGACCTCGACGCCCCGCCACCCCAGGTGCTGCAAGCGGAGGAGCGCTGGCTCGACTTCATGGATCTCGGCTCGATCGCCAGCCGTGGCACGGACGGCCCGGTATGGTCGCCGAACGGTCGTCTCATGGCCTACGTGGCGTCCGGCGTGCTGTGGACGATCCCGGTCGCGACCGACGGCAGCCCGGTCGGGCCGCCGAGGCGCCTCAACAACGAGCTGTCCGCGGGCCCGACCTGGTCCGGCGACTCCGGCTCCATCCTCTACACGACGACTGACCGGCTGCGGCGGATCCGGCTGGGCGACGGTCGCATCGAGGACGTCCCGGTCCCGCTCACATGGGAGCGGCAGGTCCCGACCGGACGGCTCGTGGTGCACGCGGGCGCGCTCTTCGACGGAGTGGCCGAGAGCCTGCGGAGCGACGTCGACATCGTCATCGACGGCCACAGGATCGTGCGCGTGGCCGACCATGCCGCGTCACTGCACGAGGGCCGTGTCGTGGATGCGTCGAACGAGGTGGTGGCGCCGGGGCTCATCGACATGCACTCGCACTTCGGGCTCGGCTCGGGCGAGGCGATCGGCCGCCAGTGGCTGGCGTACGGCGTGACCAGCGTGCGCGTACCCTCCTCGGACCCCTACGACATGGTCGAGGGCCGCGAGTCCGCTGCCGTGGGTCGCCGCGCGGGACCGCGCATCTTCGGCACCGCGAACAGCGTGGACGGCAGCCGCATCTACTACGGCGGCGGCGCGGCGCTCACGTCCACCGGCCAGGTGGAGCTCGAGATGGCGCGCGCCGCGGCGCTCCGTCAGGATCTCATCAAGACCTACGTAAGGCTGCCCGATGCCGTGCAGCGCCGCGTCATCGAGGAGGCGCACGCGCTCGGCATCCCGGTCACGTCGCACGAGCTGTATCCGGCCGTCGCGTTCGGCGCCGACGGGGTCGAGCACGTCCGGGGCACGAGCCGGCGCGGCTATTCGCTCAAGGTCACCGAGACGTTCCGCAGCTATCAGGACGTGGTGGCGCTCCTCGCGCGATCGGGCATGACCATCACGCCCACGGTGGGTATCTACGGCTCGTTCGCGCTGCTGGCCGAGACCGATCCCACGCTGCTCGACGATCCGCGCATCCCCATCTTCCTGCCGGGCGTGGGTGAACGGGCCAGACGGGGCGGTGACCTCGAGGTCCGCCGGCGCATGCTCGCCGACATGGCCTCGCTCGCGCGCCGGGTGCTCGAGGCCGGGGGCACGGTGGTGGTGGGCACGGACTCACCCGCCGACAAGGGCCTGACGCTGATGGCCGAGATGCAGGCGCTCGTGGAGCTGGGCGGGATGCGGCCCGTGGACGTGATGCGTGGCACGACGCAGATCGCCGCCGAGGCCATGGGCTACGGCGACGAGCTCGGCTCGGTCCGCGCGGGCATGCTGGCCGACCTGATCGTCCTCGGGTCCGATCCCCTCCAGGACATCCGCGCGGTGCGGGAGCTGCGCACGGTGATCAAGGACGGCCGCGTGTACACGCTCGACGAGCTTCTGGAGCGGCCCGGAGCGGACTGAGCCGCCCCCCCGCGCCCGCCCGCTCAGCGCGGCTTGCGCAGCACCCTCCCGGGCCTCGCACCCGTGAAGGCCCCGTCTTTGATGGCGGCCTCGCCGTTCACGAGCACGTGCACCATGCCCTCCGAGTAGTGGTGCGGGTCGGTGAACTCGGCGACCTCCCGGAGCGCATCCAGGTCGAACACGACCACGTCGGCGGCGGCGCCCGCCCGCAGGACGCCGCGGTCCTCCATGCCGTAGACCCGTGCCGGCAGCGAGGTCATGCTGCGGACGGCGTGCTCGAGGGTGACCGTCCCGCGCTCCTTCACGTACACGCTGATCTTGCGCGTGAACGCGCCGTAGCTGCGCGGGTGCGGCACGCCCACGGCCATCGGCACCAGATCTCCGTCGGACGACGTCATCGTCCACGGCTGCACCATGAGCGTCTCGATGTCGCGCTCGTGCATGTTGTACGACACGATGCTCGGCCCTCCTTGCGTGAGTAGGTCGATGGCCGTGTCGATGGGATCCTGCCCGCGCTCCCGTGCGAGGTCGCTCAGCAGGCGCCCCTCGATGGACGGGTCGGGGGAGAATCGCCGGAACTGGAGCCGGTCGGCGCCACCGCGCCGGGCGAGCCCCTCGACCATGCCCTCCCGAATGCGGGCCATCGTGGGCGGGTCGGCCATGCGCGCACGCAGTGAGTCGTTGCCGTCGGCCTGCGCCCACCGCGGGAGCAGCGCGGCGCTGAGCCCCGTGGCGGACGCCGCGTACGGATACTGGTCGGCGAAGACCTGCACGCCCTCCTCGCGTGCCCGCTCGATACGGTGCACGATGGCCGCCCCGTATCCCCACACCATGGGTCCGAGCGCCTTCACGTGCGTAACGACCGCTGGGATGCCCGCGGCGCGTCCCACGTCGATCACCTCGTCCACCGCCGCGATGAGCCCGACACTGTACGTCGACTCGTCGCGGATGTGGCTCTGGTAGGCCCCTCCGTAGGGCGCGACCACCTTGGCGAGCTCCTCGATCTCCTCCGGCGGCGCGTAGTTGCCCGGCGCGTAGAAGGTTCCTGAGGAGAGGCCCCAGGCGCCCTCGTCCATGGCTGCCCTGACCATGCCCCTCATGCGCTCGAGCTCGGCGGGGGTCGCGTGGCGATCGGCGCTGCCGAGGACCGCGCTCCGGATCGCGCCGTGCGAGACGAACTGCGCGGCGTTCACGCCCAGCCCGTGCTCCAGGAGCGCCCGGCGTTGCTCGGCCATGTCCACCGGACCGCCGCCGTCCGGGTTCACGAACACGGTTGTCAGGCCCATCGCGAGCAGCGGCTCCGCGTGGCTCAGCTCCGGGCTGGCGAGTCCGCCCCCGGCATGGGAGTGGGTATCGATGAAGCCGGGCGTGACGTAGAGTCCGGTCGCGTCGATCACCTCGTCCGCCGCGACGTCGCCCAGCGAGCCTACGGCCTGGATCCGGTCGCCGCGGATGAGCACGTCGGCCCGGACCCACGGGTTGCCCGAGCCGTCCATCACGCGGCCGTTGCTGATGAGCACCGTCCGCTCCTGGGCGGCCACCGCCGCGGGGGTCAGGAGCGGTGAGGCGGACAGCAGGATCGCCGCCGCGAGCGGAGCTCGGCGTAGCACGCGCTTGAGGGGCATCGCTGGATTCACCTGTGGTTCTCCTCGTTGGGCTGAGACGATGGATCCGCAGGGACAAGCTGCCCGCGCCGGGCGCCGCGCGAAAGAAGCGCCGGGCGCG